>Ga0299912_10000819_pt1 | contig 25493 bp, 20 predicted proteins | sample RVTome_2_FD_207667 | JGI IMG/M metagenome (GOLD analysis project Ga0299912, IMG submission 207667) | Soil microbial communities from uranium-contaminated site in the Upper Colorado River Basin, Wyoming, United States - RVT95D214 (version 2) ... | reverse complement strand
CGGAATTGCGGCCGGGCGGAAAATCGGTAAAATACCGGCTCGATTAACGGTGGCGTATGCTAAAAAAACTGTGCATTAGCGATGGGAAACTCGTCGAGAACGGGCAGGGCGAACCTGTGGTGTCGGTCTATATTGCTCCTGACGAAAACGAGCGAAGGTATCTGCTGGAGCAACTGAAGATAGACGAGCACACGCTGAACTCATCGCTTGACCCCGATGAGCTGAGCCGACTTGAGTTTGAGCCTGAGCACGCGGCGATGATATTCAAAAGGCCCAAGCACTACACTGCGCAGGATAATTTTCTATTCAGGGTGCTGTCCACGGGCGTTTTTCTTTTCAAGGACCGCCTGGTGATCGTTGTTGCGGACGATGCGCCGCTTTTTGAGGGCAGGCCCTTTGTAAAAATCCAGTCGATTCAGGATATTTGCCTGAAGCTTATCTACCGGGCTATTTTGCACTTTGTCGAGCACTTAAAGGCCGTTAATCAGATTTCTACTGAGCTGGAGCATCAGATAAGCACGTCAATGGAAAATAAGTACTTATTGAACCTTTTTACTCTTGAAAAGAGCCTTGTTTACTTTCTCAGCGCCATCAATTCCAACAGTATGCTGATAGAAAAGCTCCGCAACAACGCCGCCAAGCTGGGTTTTAGCCAGGAAACCTCGGAGTTTCTGGATGATATTATGATTGAAAATACCCAGTGTCGCGGGCAAACGGAGATATACTCGCAAGTTTTGGCAAGTTTGATGGATGCCCGCGCCTCCATTATCAGCAATAACCTTAACATGCGTATTAAGACACTCACGCTAATTACGATTGCGATTATGCTGCCGACCCTGGTGGTGAGCGTTTTTTCGATGAACGTAAAGATTCCCATAGAGCAGCATCCGCAGGCGTTCTGGATAATCGGCACAATTGCGGCTATCTCAGCCGTCAGTGTGGGACTTCTGTGGTGGCGCAGATGGTGGTAGTTTAGCCGTCGCCGGAACGGCGCCGAGAGATGACGGACGAGGGATTCTACTTGATTTTGGCCTGTACGGGGGTATAATCACCTTGCAATGGCAGGGTGGGGATATGAAAGGCGTTGTATTCATTTCGGTTCTTTTGGCCTTAGCTTTTGCGGCCGCACTTCTTGCCCAGGCTCAGCCGCCGCCTGACAGGCAGCAGGCCAGGCAATTAGCCGAGCAGATTCTAAACGGCAGGGAAGTTATCATCCGGCTTTACGCGGACCCCACGAATAACCCCAGAGCGTTCGACCGACTCGCCGTCAAGCTGGACGGGCTTTACGTGACTTTGGAGGGGGTAAGACTGACTTCTGCTGGCGGCAAAACTGCTGATGCGGTTGATGTGTCTTTTAAGCAACTGGCGGAATCAGGCCAGGCTGCCAGGACGACACTTGGCCGCCTGGTGCAATCTGCCCAGAAGATTGGGCCGGTCTTTGAGCAGATTCGCCAGGCGGTGGAACTTATCGAACAGGCCACCGGGCGCAAGTTCGTGGACTTTTCGAGGTATGTGGACTATGAGTCCCATCTTGCGCCGTCTATTTGGTCACTGCCGGGCTTGATAGCCGACTCAGCAAGTACAGCCGGTTCGGCAGTCAAACAGATGCTGGCATCTGCCCGGGGCGATGTCACGCTGGACAAGATGCTCCAAGGCGGCAAAACCTTCCAGACAGCAGTACCTACGATTGACCTATGGGCCAAGAACCTTGGGCCGCGCTTAGCAAGTGTGGTTAGCTTCGCCGAGGCGGTAAAGACCAAGCTTGACCCCAATGCAGAAAATGCAGGGCAGGTTCAAGCTGCTGTCGACCGCATCGTACAACTCGGGCAGAAATCTGCGCCAACGATTGAGCAAATTGCCAAAGACGGCGAAACTCTGCGCGTGGCCAGCAAGGCGATTGAGTCGTCTGTGCGACCTGTCGAACAGGCTCTGGATAAAATGCTGGAGCAGAAAGTCGTGGTGGTTGTCGCTGAAGACCAGACCGACCAGGCGGTGGCGGCTGTGGTCGGCGAGTTCATCTACGCCCACGATTATAGATTTGGTGGTGCGTTCTCGATTTGGCCGAGGGAACTTGCTCCTCCGAGATACCAATGGTGTCTCTTCCAGGACGCCGACAAGCAGCCTGTTGCCAGTGCTACGGTAGAGGTGATGATTGGCCGGGGCTACCAGTGGAAGGAGGGTGTATGGCTGTGGATAAGACAAACAAAACTCGATGAACAGGCACGCCTGAAAACGCCCAGGGCCGGTTCAGGCGGATTCGACAAGTTTGTATTTATGGTTCACTGTCCCGATTTTGCCGAGGTTCCGGTCGGGCCGCACGTGATGGAATTACCGAACGAGCCGCACCTTATCTATACCGTCCCTGTGCTTCCCAAGGACAAATGGTGCGTGTTCAAGGATGCACTGGGTAATGCCATCCCCAACGCCACAGTGGAAATATTCCAGGGCGTCGAGTGGCGGAAAGATATATCCGGCCCGGCTGCAACGGTCAAACTCGATGAAAAAGGTCGACTCAAACCTTTACTTTCAGACCCCAAACTTGAGTTTCGCTATTTTATTGTTTCTCACCCTGACTACGGCACCGCCCTGGCAGAACCCAGGCGTTTTATTCGCACCGAGGGACCACTTGCCGAGTGCATCGTGCCGATGGTTGGTAAAGGTACAGAAGTGGACTCTCGCAGCGTCTGGGGCAAGGTCACAAACGGCGATGGCAATCGAGTCGCAGGCGCGGTAATTGTCTGCGACAGCCTGGTCTCAGCCTATGGAAGCTTGCTCAGGTTGGCTGGATTCAGTCTGCAGCAGGTAAGGGCCATCACTGACCAGCAGGGACAATTTGCTTTCTACCTGCCCGTTACTGTGGAAGGCCAGCCCCAGCTCGTCCCCCTGGGCGCAAAATACCATCTGAGCATCGACGCACCTGAAGAGCTTAACGTGCCACATTATGTCGGATCTGTACCATCAGGCCAGGAAACCACAATTGTAATGGGGCCTGCATTTGTTGAGATTCGAGAGTTTATTTTTGAGGACGAGTTTGGCCCGGTAACCGATCCGAATATGCTGCAGCAGGTCAGGTATGAATTTGTCAGTGAGGACGGCCATGGAAAAAGCGGTGGCATGTTTACCTTGTGGCTGAAGCAGGGAAAGTTTCAGCCGGGTACTTATTATGCTACAGCAGATTGGAACGGCAAACACTACGTATTTGAACCGGTGAAACTTAGCCAGGATAGTCCTGAAGCGGTCGTTTTCAGGCCAGTCAAAATCGAGCCGGCAGAGACAATACATCGCGGCTTGGTGGTACACGGAATAACCGGTCAGCCCATAGCCGGGGCCCTGGTTATGAAGCGGTTGCATCTATCTGACGTTAATACCGCAGACCTTGACGAAAAAAAAGTTGAGGCGATATTTCAGCTCGGACCCGAGCTCGAGCCTAATGATCCGGTCTTTGAGCTGCTGAGCGAGAACTTCAAATCAAGAATGATGAGCATAACCGACGCCGATGGTAATTTCCAGATCAACCTGCCCAAAGACGACAGTCTGCCCATGCACAGTATCGTAGCGCTGAAGAAGAATTTTCTGGGGGCCCAGCAACAATTGCAAAGCCTTCCAGCGGACGCAAACAGCCCGGACCGGCGCTGGCACGGGAGATTTCTGCCCGAGCGCAACGGCTACGTAACACTGCCGCCGATGAAGCTGTTTCCGGCTGGCGGAATAATTATTGAGCCAAATCTGCCTGCGGATTCCAAAGCTCGCAGGTTCACGTTGAACTGGTTCAACTTTCCCGGCGATAAGCCCGACTGGTTTGAAGCGATGGGCGATTACACCTATCCGAACAAGAACCAGGGTGCATCGCTATTCTACCGGCACGACTTGCTGCCAGGCACCGTTCAGAAGGTTTATGTAGCCGCTGGCCTGGAGATGACCTTACAGATACAGGTACAGGCGGAAAGCCAATGGGACCCGGTTGTTGTTCCGAACGTTAAGCTGGAGCAGGGCGAGGTTCTGGACTTAGGCCGGGTGGATTTTGGCCCCGCCCTTAAGGTTAAGGTTATGCTAATCGATTCGTCAGGCCAGCCAGTCGAAGGCATAACGGTAAGGCAGGTGAGCGAGAATGGGCTATTCTGGGGACGTTGGGGCGTCACTAACACCGATGGCATAGCCTTTCTTAATGTGGCGCGATATTCAAAAGGCAAGTTCGTGGTCCAGGATTATGCCAAGCCGCCACCGCAAAAGCGCCTGCTGGAAGGCATAGCTTACCAGATAGGCGGCCAAGAAGATGCCGGCAAAGAATTTACGCTGCGGTTGTCGGATGAAATCCTGAATCTTATTTTCAAGTGAAACACCGGAAAGGCAAAGAAAATGCGCATCTCTTGTCTGGCAATTTGGTCAATCGTTTGGCTGTCGGCTTTTTCACCGGCGAACGCCCAGACCATTTTAGTTGAGGCTGAGAGCTTCCAGGATCTCGGCGGCTGGGTAATTGACCAGCAATTTATGGAGCAGATGGGTTCGCCGTATCTTCTGGCTCACGGCTTAGGCCAGCCGGTCAAAGGCGGCACCACGACTGTCACTTTCCCCGCCGGCGGAAAGTACCGCATCTGGGTCCGCACACGAGATTGGGCAGCAGTGTGGAACAATCCTGAGCCGTCACAGAAATCTCGAATGAATGAACCCAGATGTATGACCTGCCACCGTGTGGATGCAGCCGACCCGCCGGGCAAATTCCAGGTTCTAATCGACGGCAAACCCTTGCCCATTATATTCGGCACCGAAGGAACCGACTGGCATTGGCAGGACGGCGGCACGGTCGAGATACGTTTGCCTGTCACCCCGAGCGCAGCCGAGGGGTCTGCTCAAGCAGATTTCTCGACTCCGCTTCGCTCCGCTCGAAATGACAAGACGCGGGCCGACAGCACGGTCAGGATAGAAAAACAAAAGGTCACGCTCGCGCTGCACGATTTGACGGGCTTTGAGGGCCGCTGTGATGCCATCGTTTTTACCAGCGATACGGATTTTCGCCCGCCCGACAAGGGCGAAGAGCTGGCTGCCTTTCGGCGGAAGATGTTGGGCCTGCCGGAGAAGCCGCAAGAGGCCGGCCAGTTCGACCTGGTCGTGGTGGGCGGCGGAATAGCCGGCACATGTGCTGCGGTCTCGGCAGCCAGGCTCGGCCTACAGGTCGCGCTGATTCAAGATAGGCCCGTCTTGGGCGGCAATAATAGCTCCGAAGTCCGTGTGCACTTGAACGGCGAGATAAATCTGCCGCCGTATCCGGCTCTGGGTGACATCGTGAAGGAGCTGGATTCGGGAAAAAGAGGTAACGCTCAGCCGGCTGAAAATTACGATGACCAGAAAAAGCTGGTGGTCGTCCAGGCTGAAAAAAATATACGCCTCTTTTTGAACACGCACGTCTGGCAAGTGGAAAAGGACCGCAGCCGCATTGTCGCGGTGCTGGCAAGAGACATCAGGACGGGCAAAGAATTGCGATTTTCTGGGTCGCTTTTTGCCGACTGCACGGGTGATGGAACGGTAGGCTTCTTGGCTGGAGCGGATTACCGCATCGGGCGAGAATCCCAAAGCGAGACGGGCGAGTCACTGGCGCCGGAAAAGCCCGACAATCTGACCCTTGGGACATCCGTGCAGTGGTACTGCGCCGAGACCGAACAGCCTGTTAGCTTTCCGGAGTGTCCCTGGTCGCTGAAGTTCACCGAGGAAAGTTGCCAGCACGGAACTCGCGGCGACTGGAATTGGGAGACGGGCTTTGGCCGCGACCAGATCGCTGGGGCTGAACATATCCGTGATTACGCCGTGCGCGCGATATACGGCAACTGGGCGTTTCTGAAAAATAATAGCTCAAAAAAAGCCCAGTACGCCAACCAGAAGTTGGCCTGGGTTGCGTACATCACGGGCAAGCGCGAATCCCGCAGGCTGCTTGGCGACGTCATTTTGCAGCAGCAGGATATTCAGGGCCGCCGGGAGTCTCCCGACGCCTTTGTCACCACCACCTGGACGATAGACCTGCATTATCCTGACCCCAAAAACACCGAGCATTATCCGAACGGTGAGTTTCGCTCCATCGCGAAATTTACGCCCATTGAGCCATACCCAATTCCGTATCGCTGTTTTTATTCTCGCAATATCGAGAATCTTTTTATGGCAGGTCGTGACATTAGTGTCACTCACGTGGCTTTGGGCACGACTCGCGTGATGCGGACTTGCGGAATGATGGGCGAGCTTGTCGGCATGGCTGCTTCTCTGTCCAAAAAATATAGCACCACTCCTCGCGGCGTTTATCAGGACCACCTTGACGAACTGAAGACCTTTGCCCGCCTCGGCGTAGGTGAGAAGCCTGCAACAGATAATAATGAATTCAGGCAGGCGATTGAAAACGGGCGATTGGCGAATGAGGGATTTATCCGCTGCCAGAGGTTTGTCCAGGGCTGGTTGAAATACGCCGACCCAAAAACAGGCTTAATCCCCAGAAACCTCAGCCAGGATAAAGACATCTGGAACGCCCAGGACTGCGCGGCGGATAACTACCCATTTATGGTCCTGACCGCGGCGATTACCGACCGGCAGCTTCTTACTGGCCGAATGCTCGATATGCTGCGCACCGAAACAAAATTGACATCCCGCATCGGCAATTTGCCCGACACATACTCTTTCTCGAAACAGGACTTTCTCTATCCTGAACCTGATATTGCCCGCATCATCTTCGGCTCGGCAGAATACGTTAAAGATGGTCTGCTGCCGCTCACGGAATGGCTGGGTGCAAGTCCCTGGTGCGACCGGATGCTTGCCATACTTGACGATATATGGAAGCACGCTCCTATCGAGACCAAATACGGACAAATCATCTCCACAAACGTCGAGGTCAACGGCGAGATGCTGCAGACGCTATCGCGGATATACTGGATGACCGGCGAGAGAAAGTATCTGGATTGGGCTGTCCGCCTGGGCGATTATTATCTGCTGGATGGGCATCATCCTACAGCCGACGAGAAAATGCTGCGGCTGCGCGACCACGGCTGCGAAATTATCTCCGGCCTATGCGAACTGTACGCGACGGTGCACTTTGCGCTGCCTGCGAAAAAGCAGGCGTACCAAAAGCCCATCCACCAAATGCTCGATCGCATCCTGGAAGTCGCCCGAAACGAGCACGGGCTTTTTTATAATTGGGTCGATCCGCGGACCGGCCAGCACGATAAAAATCTGGCCGACACCTGGGGCTATGATTTCAATGGCTATTACACGGTGTATCTTATCGACAAAACGCTGGCCTACCGCGATGCCGCTATTAAGGCCCTTTCGGATCTCAACGAACACTACAGAAACTATCCCTGGGAAGGAACTAGCGCCGATGGCTATGCCGACTCAATCGAAAGCGCTCTTAACCTTTACAATCGTGAGCCTGTCTCTTCCGTCGCTGATTGGCTGGATAGTGAAATAAAGCGGATGTGGAATATCCAGAAGGATGATGGCGTTATCGAAGGCTGGCACGGCGACGGGAATTTCGCCCGAACTACGATTATGTACTGCCTGTGGAAGACAGCCGGCCTGACGATCCAGCCCTGGCGGGGAGATGTTATCTTTGGCGCCGTGCGGGATGGTGACACGCTCAGGATCGCTCTCCGCGCTGAAGATGCCTGGCAGGGTAAGTTGATTTTCGATGTGCCGCGTCACAAGGTGAATATGAATCTGCCGCTCGATTGGCCGCGTATAAATCAATTCCCGCAGTGGTTCACAGTGGAGGCGAAAAAGTCTTACACGGTCCGCGATCTTACATCTGGTTCAAGTGCTGAGTACGTCGGGAAACAGTTGAGCGGAGGAATCACCATCGAAATTCGGCCAGCCACTGAAGTCGGCCTGCTGGTAGAGTAGCCGGCTCGAATCCGGTGCAATAGCTTATGAACATAAACTTAGAATTCGACGCAACTTACAGTCCTGTGATAGGATGTGCCGGTATGCGAGTACACTCCTTTTTGCGCGGTTTAATAAGATTTTGCTTGAACAGGCCGTGCTTATTTGCGATAATTACATTGTACGATTTGTACGAAATGTCCAATATGCCTGAATTACTGGGCAAAAGAACAGGATATATTCTATGACGTCCCTGAGTATCACGAAAGTTCGTGATTACATATCCGAATACGCCGATCAGGTTAAGCATCACGGTGAACGCATCATTGTCAAGCGGAATGGCAAACCTGCCTTTGCAATGGTGTCGGTCGAAGATGCAGAACTGCTCGAAGCCCTCGAAGACGAGATGGACATCGCGGCGGCGAAAAAAGCCCTGCGAAAAGGCAAGTTTACCTCTTGGGAACAGGTCAAAAAGAAACTCCGCCTGTAGTCAATGACGTACAAAATCCACATCGCAGCGGAGGCCGAGGAGACGCTAATCTCGCTGCCGAGAAAAATCCAGCGTCAAATCTCCGAGAAGATCGATATGCTGACCCAGAATCCTCGTCCGCCAGGCGTCGAAAAACTCAAAGGCTTGGCGGACCTTTATCGCATTCGCTCAGGCGATTACCGTATCGTGTTTCGGATACAGCATAAAAAGCTTCTCGTGCTGGTGGTGCGAATCGGCCACCACAGGGACATTTACCAAAACTTGCCTTGGTAATGCTCGAACAGCCATGTGGGGGCGGCGACGGCTAAACTGAAGACCTTGCCAAACGGTATTCAATTCATTGAGGTTAAAACTATGGCAAATACAATTATGGATTCCTGCTGGAGTTTATCCCGTACATTGATGCGGGGCAGGAATGACAGAGGAAGTGACATCGAAAAAGCAGTGGACATTTATTCACTTCTTCGCCGGACCCGGCCGAAAACCAGAAAGGATTTGAAAAACTACGTCAAGGTCTTTTTGGGCGTCGATGTGCCGGATAAAAGAATCTGCCCGGAGCACAATAGCCCGATGGACTATCTCTGGCACACCTTCGCTGCCGACTTTCACGATTTTCGAAGGACGAAGGACGATGGACGATTCACGATGGACGAGCGACGAGCGACGAATGCCGATTGCATCGTCTGGGCGAACCGCACGGGTGGAAAGACGCAGCTCGCCGCCATCGCCACACTGCTGGACTGCATCTTTAAGCCAGGCTGCCAGGTGAGAATCCTGGCCGGCTCAGGCGAGCAGGCAGGTAGAATGTACCAATACCTGACAAACTTTCTGCAGAGAGGCTTCGAGCAGTTTCTTGCCGGGGCGGTGCTGAAAGAAAAATGCCGATTCGTCAACAATGCCGCTGTCGAGGTCCTGACGCAATCGGCAACCAGTGTTCGCGGCCAGCACACGCAGAAACTTCGCTGCGATGAGGTCGAGCTTTTCGAGCCGGATGTCTTCGCAGCGGCAAAATTCACCACACAGAGCACAGATTCCCTTGTCGCGGCGATGGAGCTAATCAGCACGATGCACCGGCCTTACGGCTTGATGCAAAAAGTGGTGGCCTCAGCTCCACAATTCGGAACGCCGGTCTTCAAGTGGTGCGTATGGGAGGTCATTGAAAAGTGCACCGATAGAAATTGCTCGCAGTGTCCCTTGATTGGTGACTGCCAGGGCAGGGCGAAAAACGCCTGTGGCTATTTGAAGATTGACGACTGTCAAACGGCGATGCGGCGTTCAAGTCGAGCCGGCTTCGAAGCGGAGATGCTCTGCAAAAAACCTTCGCTGGAGAATGTGGTCTTCAATGAGTTCGACCCGGCTGTGCACGTGCAGGCGGTCGATTATGATCCGAATCTGCCGCTTTATCGGGCGATGGATTTCGGCTTTGTGAATCCGTTCGTGTGCCTGTGGATTCAGGTCGATGGCGGTGGCGTTGTGCGGGTGATTGACGAATACGTTCGGGCACGGGCTACGATTGATGTGCACGCCGCAGAGATTAAGAGCCGGACGCCCTGCCGGGAGGAGCAGGTGGCGGCTACTTTTTGCGATCCGGCCGGTGCCGGCGTGAATGACGTTACTGGCACAAGCATTGTTCGTGAGTTGCGGGCGGTAGGTATAATGGTGCGCTACCGGCGGAGTGGTATTTTGGATGGGATTGAGCTTATTCGCCGGGCAATCTGCGATGGCCAGGGCAGGAGTTCGCTAGTGATTTCGCCGCGGTGTCCTCGGGTGATTGAGGCCATGCAGTGTTATCATTATCCGCAGGACCTTGCCGCCGCAGGGGGCGAACTGCCGTTAAAAGACGGCGTTTACGACCACCCCATCGACGCCCTGCGCTATTTCTTCGTCAACTACAATCACCCGGGCAAAATCACGAGCAGAAGATATTAGAGTCGCGAAACAACAGAATAGTGAAAAAATCTCAAGATTTTTTTCAAAAAAATTTGGTGATTAATTAGAACTTTATCTCAGCAAGCAACTTAGAAATTCAAAAAAATCAAGATTTTTTGAATTTTTATTAAAATATTCGTATAATATATACGATGCTCTGAAATAGAGCAGTTCGATCCAGGCCTTATGGCTTAGGATTTGGCCTCTGGTCCCGTGAGCCGACTAATCACGGGATGTTTTTTTGCGCCCATATCAATGTCCCAGCATTGCAGTATCTCCTTATATCCCGGCGACCTGCTACATAGGTGGTGGAGAACCACCACGTATTGACCTGCCCCGGCTCAAGCCACACTACAAAAGACTCATCCCGCACAAGGTACAACCTGTTACAACGCCTCGTGAGCTCTCGGCTTGTGGCATCTTTGGGAGGAACCAGCCAACACTCAGTCCCTTCGATTTTCCCAGTTATGACCGGGCCGATCCAGGCAACTCGCGCTCCACGCAATCTGTCAAACTTGTCTTTTATGTAGCGCTCTTTGGAAAAGAAAGCGTGTCCAAACCGGGATTCAGTAAACAAGCAGTCAGAACCATCGTGAGTCTTACGAACTCCCATCCTTCGTGGCAGTGCTCCCCTGTCCAAATACAATTCGACATACCTGTCAAAAACCACCTTTTCCGCCTCGGTTTCGGAAAAACCACACAAATCTAAGAGCTGGGATTGAAGGATTGGGTTCAAATTACCTCAAGTCCATCTTAAATATGTTGAACTTAGTTGCGCTTAATGGGGTGGACCTACGCAAAGTTGGTAATCCCGCAAGGCGGGCGATGTAAGCTGCCAGTTTTTCCTTTGGGCTGCCCGTCTGCAAGCTGTTGTAAGCTGCTGCTACCGCGCCGGTGAGGACATCACACAATTGAGCAAGGGGTGTTTCCCTGGAGTTAATTATTGTCAGATCGGTAATCCAAGCCTTGCCTTGAAGATGGTGCTCAAGACATTTCTTGAGTGTTGTGTACCTGTCCGCACCTCGATTGCTCTTGTAATCTAGCAGGATCAAATATTCGCCGCCGGACTCCAGCCACTTTTCCAGCATCTCATAATAGAATTTATAAAAGGCTAGTTCCCGATCTTGGCCGTGATACTCCTCAAACCTGACCTTAGCTTGCTCAACTACAATGGCTCTAAAGCTAACCTCCGGGTGCTCGAAGAAAAAGTCAATTACTTTTCTGTAATCCGCCGAGCGTTTAGCACTAACTTTGCTCCACTTAAGCTCGGAGTTCAGACCACAAGACCGTTTAAGCTGGTTCAATTGCTCAGATAGCCCGGCTTTCTCTGCACGAAGGACTTTCAGGCCCCCGATGGACATAAAAGGATGATGTGGTGTCAACTCATGGCAGCTTTCATCACAGTATATAACATATCGCCGTATCTCTGAGCCAGGGTTAGCTTCCACCATAAATATTCCCTCGAAAAAATATCCCGAATCGTACAAAATGCCCCGGCGAGTGTCAACTTTTCTTTGACTTGCCGCTGGCTGTGTTGTAAACTGTGTACAGATAAAAACTTTCAGGCGGCGAAGAATGAACTACCAGTTTGAAAAAGAAAATATATCACAGCATATCGTCAAATACGGGGCGCACGTTCAGCCAGCCATCACGCTCAAGGACGATAAGACCAAGCTCCAGGACTACTGCAACCTGTTGATAGAGCAGTTCCCACAAGCCTTCGAGACGCTGCTATCGGGGCCGGCTCAACTCCAGGTGCAAAAGAGCTTTGTGCTCGCTAACAATAAACGTGCCGAGCTGCCAACATTCATACTGACCGGCGCAGGCCCAGTCTTTACCTTTCCGCAGCGGTTGTTTATCGACCAGCCGCAGGATTTAGATATTCCCGATAGAGATAAGATATTTCGCAAGGCTCTGGATGAGCTGCGCGGCAAATTTCTGGAGCGGAAAATATTGCGCGTGGGCGTGGTTCACGAGCTTGTCTTTGACACCGCCACCATAGACTCAGTTGAGATTGTCGCAAGCAGCTTGAAAAATGACGTTTGGAGAGAGCAGATAAAGAATCTGCGTATCCTGCTGGAAGCTCCGAGGCAGGACAAAAATATCAACCTTGAGATAAAGCCAACCTACTTGAGACGAAGCGGGCCGGCGACAAACGTCCCGGCGGAGGATTTGCGCTTCGGCATAATCGTCAATGTGGATATCAATAACCGGCAAATCAAAGACGACCTCACAAAGGCGGAGATAAACGACATCCTTACCTTTGCCAACGATTACGTCGCCGATGAATTGATCAGATTCTTGAACAACGAATACTCTGACAGTATTTAGCCCCACAATCCTTCGACTTCGCTCAGGACAGGTTTATTGCGGGGTTCTCAAACCTAAAGATTGCACAAGCACAAACGATAATACTGATAAAGGCGATACAACTGGAAGACGCCCCCCCGCTGCGATCAGCGCATAAAAAAAACAGGGCTGAGGTGCGGAGGGAGAGGAAAAGCGAGATATCCTCAGCCCTGTTGAATGCTCAACTAAATCTTATATCAAAAAGCTCTAAAAAGCTATACTTTTTTTGCCAAAAAATGTTCTTTTCTTGCAAAAATTGTTCCTTGAAATCCCGCCAGGCGGCAATTCCCGGCTGCCAGACGCTCGTATCCGAGCAATCCTGGCGTCTTTGCCCATCTCAAACCGCATTTTACACGACTATTGGTATAGACGCAAGTATAATTTGCCGACAAAATTAAAAATTTTCTGAGGTTGCCTATGCTGACAGATAACATCCTGGAGCTTATTGGAAATACACCCCTTTTGCAGTTGAAAGGCGAAAGAATCTTCGCCAAAGCCGAATTTCTCAACCCCGGCGGCAGCATAAAAGACCGCGTGGCATTGGCGATGCTGGAGGCGGCCAAGCGGGATGGAAAACTCACGCCCGACTCCATTATAGTCGAGCCTTCCAGCGGAAATACCGGCATAGGCCTTGCCCTGGTCGGGCGATTGATGGGCTATAAGGTTCGCATCGTAATGCCGGAAGGCATGAGCGAAGAGCGAAAAAAGTTAATCAAGGCCCTCGGCGGCGAACTGGTGCTCATACCCGATAAGGAAGGTCTGGCAGGCGCCGTGCGGACGGTCGAGGAAATGGCTGCTCAGGATAAGCGGGTTTTTGTGCCGCAGCAATTTAAGAATCCGGAAAATCCCCGCGTCCATTACGAGCAGACCGCCCGCGAGCTCTGGCGGCAAATGGGCGGAAGAATCGCCTGTTTCGTAGCCGGTGTCGGAAGCGGCGGCACGCTCCAGGGCGTCGGCAAGTTTCTCAAAGAGCAAAAGCCGGGCACAAAAATCGTGGCGGTCGAGCCGGAAGGCAAATCAGCTATCCTGGGCCACGAGCCCGGTCTGCACCAGATTCAGGGCATAGGCGACGGATTTGTGCCCGATGTGCTGGACGTGTCTCTGGTCGATAGTGTTGTGGAAGTAAGCGACGATGCGGCGATAGAGACCACCCGCCAATTAGGTAGAGATTACGGATTGCTCGTTGGCATCAGTTCCGGCGCAAATATCTGGGCGGCACGAAAACTTGCCGAAACCATCACTGGCAATATCACTACGGTTCTACCCGATAGAGCCGAGCGCTATTTCAGTACAGCCCTCTTGTAACCAGCGCACACCGCGCCGCCATACCTGTTACGAAAAAGCCCAGCCGTCGCCGGCACGCCTGCCCTGAGCTTGCCGAATGGGGCGACGGATTCTGGATTTGACTTTCCTTTGTGGCCCAAATCGGCCATAATTGAGTCACAGAAACGGTGGGGTGACCCACGCCACGTCTTTTTCGATTATTGAAGGAGCAGAGCTATGAAAAAGATTATCGCCATGCTTGTAATCGGGATGCTATTGATTGGACTATTCAACGGGTGCGCAAAAGAAGCTAAGCAAGCTGCCAGACCGGCGGTAAAACCTGCCGAAAGCAACCCGCAGGCCGAGAAGGCCGCCGTAGCGGCTGCGGGTGCCTGGTTGAAACTTGTGGATAGCGGCCAGTACGAAAAGAGCTGGCAGGAGGCCTCAGAGTTCTTCAGAAACGCGGTGTCCCAGGCAGACTGGCAAAAATCCATCATGGAAGTATTCAGAAAACCTTTGGGCAAATTAGTCTCCAGAACGCTCAAATCGACGGACTATACTACCACCGCACCTGCACTTGGCGCACCGGATGGCCAGTACGTGATAATCCAGTACGACAGCAGCTTCCAGAACAAAAAGTCCGCCGTCGAGACGGTGACGCCGATGCTGGATAAAGACGGCAAATGGCGAGTCGCCGGGTACTTCCCGGATTAGGGTGTGCTCCGGCCCCGCCAAAGGCGGCAGCTTGGTCTATGTTTAGCCGTCGCCGTGCCGGCGACGGATTCCTGGATTTGACTTTCCTTTGCGGCCCAAATCAGCCATAATTGAGTCACAGAAACGGTGGGGTGACCCACGCCACGTCTTTTTCGATTATTGAAGGAGCAGAGCCATGAAAAAGATTATCGCAATGCTTGTAATGGGAACGCTATTGATTGCGCTATTCAACGGCTGCGAGCGTAAAGAACCGTCAGACCCGACTCCACCGCCTGAGCCCAAGGCGCCTCCTGAGCCGACAGTCCCGCCTCCGCCGACACCGCCGCAGCCGACCGAGAGCAACCCCGAGGCTGAGAAGGCCGCTGTAGCGGCTGCCGACGCCTGGCTGAAACTGGTGGATGTCGGCCAGTACGACAAGAGCTGGCAGGAGGCCGCGGAGTTTTTTAGAAACGCTGTGTCCAAAGAAGACTGGCAGAAATCTATGGAGCCATTTAGAAAGCCTCTGGGTGCGCTCGTTTCCAGAACGCTCAAATCGACGCTCTACACGACCACCGCGCCGGGCGCGCCGGATGGCCAGTACGTGATAATCCAGTACGACAGCAGTTTCCAGAACAAAAAGTCTGCCGTTGAGACGGTGACGCCCATGCTGGACAAAGACGGCAAATGGCGAGTCTCCGGCTATTTCATTAAGTAGCTGCGTTTGTAAAGTATCAACACACAGTTTTTATTTTAACTAAGGCACAAAGCTGCTCAAGTAGAAAGGAATTCGCTATGCTTTGGTGCAAGTACAGAGTAGACCTCTTTTGGCACATTGCGCTCACGCCGGTCCTTATATTTTGCTCGCTGGCGTACGCGGAGTTTCCGGAGTTTGAATATCATCAAATTGGCCGGATCGGAAACCAGATGGGCCAAACATCGCTGGTGGACGTGGATAAAGACGGCGACCTGGACTGGATTGTCGGCTGCAACGGCGGCGACCTATGGTGGTTTGAATACCAGCAGCCCGACAACTGGGTCAGACACCTTATCGCCCAAAAAGTCCCAACCGAAGTTGGCGGCACCACTTTCGATATCGACGGCGACGGATGGATAGATCAGGTCTCCGGCGCAGCGTGGTTCCGCAATCCGGGCAAGCCTCGCGAGCAGCAATTCATCAGGTACGAAAACGCCACCATAAACAGTCACGATAATGTCGCCGCCGACATCGATGGCGACGGCAAACTGGACGTTGTGGCCCTTAGTGACAGGGCGGGCCTATTCTGGTTTAAGATACCCAGCGACCCGACACAAAAATGGATAGGCTCCAAAATCGGCGAAGCAGTCCACGGCGGAATCGACCCGGCGGGAGTCAGCGATATAGATGGTGACCGCGACGCCGATGTTGTCCGTGCGGATGCCTGGTTCGAGAATCTCGATAGCAAAGGCACACAATGGCAAATGCACAAGAGCCTTATCCCTGCCGGCGGAAATAGGCCCGACAAGTACGGCCTGGCAATAAAAACCTGGATATACGATATGGATAAAGACGGCGATAACGATGTCGTGCAAGCCGAAGCCGATACAGCCGACGGGCGGGTCTTTTGGTTCCAAAACGCCGACGGCAAGGGCAAAAACTGGGTTTTCCACCTGATTTCCGCCGATCATACCGAGCAGGATTTTCATTCGCTGGCGCTGGCCGATTTCGACGACGATGGTGATATCGACGTCTTTTCGGGCGGCGGGCCGCTAACCAAGGGCGACTGCAAGTGGTTTATCTGGGAGAACCTCGACGGCAAAGCAGGCGCCTGGAAGGAGCACATAATCTTCGCCGGCAAACAATGCCATGAAGCCAAGGCAGCGGACGTTGACCGGGACGGCGATATTGATATTTGCTCCAAGCCCTGGATCGGCGATGAGCACGTTTATCTTCGCAACATGCTGAAATCCCCGCTCCTGTCTTCCGAAGGAAGACGCGGGGGCGGCAAATAGCGCTGCTGCCCCAGCAGGCGTCCAATCAGCCACTGCTCACACCGAAAAGCTGCTATTGACGCGACCGCGCTATTCGACTATGCTGGCCTGCCAAGAATACAACTTCCAAGACGCAGGCGATCAAAAAATGAGCTGCCATAAAGTAGTAATCGGTGATTCGCGGCGGATGGCCGAGCTAAACGATGAATCGGTGCATCTGATCGTCACTTCGCCGCCGTACTGGCAGCTCAAAGACTATGGGCCCAAGCAGCAGATCGGCTACAACGACAGCTACCAGGATTATATCAACAACCTCAATCTAGTTTGGAAAGAGTGCCACCGTGTACTTCATAAAGGCTGCCGGCTCTGCATCAATATAGGCGACCAATTCGCCCGCTCGGTTTACTATGGCAGATACAAGGTAATCCCCATCCGCACCGAGATTATCAAGTTCTGCGAGACTATTGGTTTTGACTATATGGGAGCAATCATCTGGCAAAAAGTTACCACCTGCAATACCACCGGCGGCGCAACGATAATGGGCTCTTTCCCATACCCGCGCAACGGCATCGTCAAGCTGGACTACGAATTTATATTGATATTCAAAAAACTTGGGATTGCACCGAGGGTCTCAAAAGAGGCGAAGGAAAAATCCAGACTTTCTACGGAGGAATGGAACGAGTATTTTTACGGGCACTGGAACTTCAGCGGCGAAAAACAAGATAAGCACCTGGCGCCGTTTCCGGAAGAACTGCCCAAAAGGCTAATCAAGATGTTCAGCTTTGTCGGCGATACTGTGCTGGACCCCTTCTTAGGAAGTGGGACAACATCAGTTGCGGCGCTAAAGCTCTCCAGAAATTCGGTCGGCTATGAGATAAATGGGGATTATTTGCCCACCATCACTGAAAGGCTCAGGCAGACCATCGGCATCTTCGAGAGAGACGCCAGTGTGGAGGTTATTAGACAAGCGGCTGAACCTGTGGATTTCGAAAAAGAGATTCAAAAGCTGCCTTATATCTTCAAAGACCCCGTACCATTTGAGCGCAAAGTCGACCCGAAGGTTTTGAGATTTGGCTCGCGGATAGACGGAAACGAGCCTCAGAAGCAAAGGTACTACACAGTCAAGGAAGTGCTTTCGCCTTCAGAACTCGTCTTGGATACGGGGGTGAAAATACGTTTGATAGGGGTGAAACCAGACGGGAAAAGAACTGAGGCTGTTCAATTTCTGGAAGATTTGACTAAGGGGCAGAAGGTATTCCTGAGATTTGATGAAACAAAGCATGATAAAGACAATAACCTGCTTTGCTACGTATACTTAAAAAACAAGACATTCGTCAATGCTCACTTGATAAAAAGAGATATGGCCGAGGTTGATACAACATACACATACAGGTATAAGGAAAAATTATTGGAGTGCAAAAGGAGAGCGAACAATGAATGAGAACAAATGGTTTTGTGAGCGATGCGGCAACGAATTTGACTTGGAGAGAGGCGAAGGATGGGTTAGGGTTGTTGAGGAAGAACAATCATTGTCCGACGGCAAACTTACTCCTGCGGTGCCGTTTGAAACGGTCTGTTACAACTGCGCAGATGAGCTTTATGTTGTCGTCGAAAAATGTGACAAGAATTGCCACCATTGTGAAGCAAGCATCGTCTGGGGACTATCCATCAAGGATTGTCTGAAATTTCAACTTAAGTTCGATCTCATAAAGCTGCCGCAAAAGGCGCACCCGCCGAAGGCAAGTATAGAAGAGGCCAAACAAATCCTGGAAATCTTCAGCCCATTCTGACAGGGCTGTTTGTGGGCGAAGATCAATACGGCAAATAAAATGAAGATAAAACTCACCAATGACGATATCAGAAGATATTTAGATATTGAGACCCCAGAATTTCCTAAATACACGAGCCAACTTATCAATTTGGCTAATCAAAATGCCCAAGGAACACGTCCGAGGGTTGTTGGTCAGATGACCGACCTTATCCAGCACTTCACTGGCAAAACCCGTGAAGAGTGGGAGAAGTGGTATCTCGAACACAAGCCGGAGGCTATACGAACCGCTACCGAGAGAGTGCTCCGGATGGTAAACAACCTGAGGGATGCTATCGATAAGATTGATAGCAAAATGGTCGAGCAATGGGTAACTGATTTGGTGATTGTCAAAACATTCATGGGACTGAGATTTCACGAGGCAATTCTGAAGAAGGGAGCTGGATTAAAGGGAGGAGTTTGCTGGCGCTTGGCGAACGAAAGCGAAGAATCAAAAGGAATCGATGGGTACATCGGTGACATACCAGTATCAATAAAACCCGAAACCTACAAGACCAAGCGCGATCTTCAGGAAGAGATTTGTGGAAAGATGGTATACTATCGCAAGGTCAAAAAAGGCCTTGAGGTAGACTACTCTGCGGTTATCCCATAAATGAGCGGCCTACGGTACTTTATGTGTACCAAGCAGTATAACAAGTGCTGAACGGGAGTTCTATTCGTTAATACTCTGGAACGATTATTATGCTTAAAAGAACACACACTTGTGGGCGGCTTCGGCTGGAAGACGCGGGCAAAAAGGTAACATTGGCCGGCTGGGTGCACTCCTACCGCGACCACGGCAACTTAGTCTTCTTCGACCTTCGAGATAGAGAAGGCCTAACCCAACTAGTCTTTAATCCCGAAACGCAGCCGGGAATTCACAAAATCGCAAGGACCGTCCGCTGTGAATGGGTGGTTGCTGCCAGCGGCCTGGTCAGGCCGCGAGGGCCGGGCCTTGAAAACCCCAAATTAGCGACAGGCCAGATCGAGGTGCTTGTCGAGCAATTAGAGATACTCAACACCGCCAAGACGCCACCCTTTGCGATTGACGAGGCCGAAAAGACCAGCGAAGAGGTTCGCCTTGTTCATCGCTATATAGACCTGCGGCGTGCGGAAATGCAGCGCAGGTTGCGTACCCGACACCGCGTCACCAAAATCGTGCGTGACTATTTCGACCACCTTGGCTTCTGGGAAATCGAGACGCCTATGCTGGCAAAAAGCACGCCCGAAGGCGCCAGAGATTTTCTTGTGCCCAGCAGACTCCAGCAGAATTGTTTTTACGCCCTGCCTCAGTCGCCGCAGTTGTTTAAGCAAATCCTTATGGTCAGCGGCGTAGAGAAATACTTCCAGATAGTGCGGTGCTTCCGTGACGAAGACCCACGAGCCGACCGACAGGCGGAATTCACCCAGATAGATGTGGAGATGAGTTTCGTGGATACTAACGATGTCATCGGCGTCCACGAAAATCTTGTGGCAAAAATCTGGAAAGACATACTGGATGTGGATGTCACAACACCGATGCGGCGGATCTCCTATCAGGAAGCAATGGCTAATTACGGCATAGATAGGCCCGATCTGCGATTCGATTTGACGCTGAAAGATGTATCCGATATCGCCAAACAAAGCACCTTCGGCGTATTTACCTCAGTCCTCGAAAAGGGCGGAGTCGTAAAAGGACTTTGTGCCCCGGCGGGCGAGAAATACTCCCGAAGTGACATCGAGAAGACGCTGACCAACTTTGTCGCCGACTACGGTGCAAAAGGTCTTAGCTGGATCAGGCTAAAAAATGAGAATGGCAACCTCACGTTCATCGGCGGCCTGGGCAAACACTTCAGCCCGCAGTTGCAGCAGCAAATCGTCGAGCGTTTCGCGGCAAAAGACGGCGACCTGCTTCTGCTGGTTGCCGATAAAGAGCAAATCGCCAACAAGGCTCTTGCACCGCTACGGTGCAGAATTGCCCGCGACCTGAAGCTCTACGATGAGAAGAGTTTCCAGTTTGTCTGGGTGGTGGGCTTTCCGCTGTTTGAATGGAACGAGGACGAAAAGCGTTACGAGTCGATGCACCATCCGTTCACCGCGCCTTTACCTGAAGATTTGGATAAGCTCGACAGCGACTCTGCGCGCGTTCGCTCGCAGGCCTACGACATTGTCGTCAACGGGTCGGAAATCGGCGGCGGCAGCATCCGTATCCACCAGCCCAAGATGCAGCAGAAGGTCTTTGACCTGCTGGGTATTTCCAGGCAGCAGGCTCAGGATCGGTTCGGCTTTTTCCTGAAAGCCCTGGAATACGGCGCTCCGCCCCACGGCGGAATTGCGTTCGGGCTGGATAGAATGATCATGCTGCTTACCGGCACGGACAACATCAGAGACGTGATAGCATTTCCCAAGACTCAGCGAGGCCAGTGCCTGTTGACTGATGCGCCAAGCGAAGTTGATCCGAAGCAACTGGAAGAACTCAATCTGCGGACGCAAAGACACCTGCATGCAACCGAGCAGCTGCCGGGCGACCAGAAATGATACACGAGGGATGATGGACGAGGGATGATAGACGATGGACGAGTTTAGCCGTCGCCGGCACGGCGACAGGACCCTATGCTGTTTCCCATGATATCTCACATAGGCCGTCTCTGGCGGAAACTCTTGAAGCTGTTGCGGCTGTCGCCTCTGTCGCTGGCCAAGAAGTGCCAGTTGACGTTCGGCGTGGCGGTGGTTTTTACCCTGGCGCTGGCTCTGCTTCTACCTTACGTCTGGATGAGCCAGCTTACCAAGAAGGATTATCTCGATAGCGAACGGGCAAGAGCCGAGACGCTGCTGCTACATAACCACTTCCAGCTCAGGTTCGCTGGTCAGCCGGCGACGCAGATAACCCTTGCACCGTTGGATGGTAGCGGGCTTGCCGTTGATCCAAACGACGCCCACATACGATGGGTACGCTTTGGCGGCGCCGCGAAGCCGACGCCGACATCCCGCCCGGCAGTAGACTTAACCGACCAGGAGAAAAAAATAATCGAGACTCTAAAGGCCGAGGACCCTGAGCGGGGACGGGACGAAAAAATTGACTTTGTCAAACGTAACGGCATCCTTGTCAGCAATTATTACCGAGTTTTCAGGGCCACCGATCACTGTGTAACGTGCCACAATCCCCAGGGTTCTGCCAGCGCATTTGCTCGGAATGAGCCTATTGGTGCGGTTCTGGTCCAACGTCAAGCCGCCGATATCAGCAAAACCGGTCTATTAAACTGGGTCTGGATAATCGCCGCCGGCCTAATAGCCGGCACAGGAGCAATCGTAGCGTTCTATTTAATCACCCAGCGGTTAATCCTCAGCCCCATCCGGCAACTGCGGGCAATCGCAAACAACGTCGCCGAGGGCAATCTCGATACGAGAAGCGCAATAAGCACCGGCGACGAATACCAAAAGCTGGCCGACGCATTCAATCACATGCTGGATACTCTCCAGGCTACTCAGGATAAGCTCCGTCAGGCAAACAAACAGCTCGACGCCAAAATAGCGGAGCTTTCCGAGCGGAATATCGAGCTGTTCAAGGCCAACAAGCTAAAAAGTGAATTCCTGGCCAATATGTCCCACGAGTTCAGGACGCCGCTCAATGCCATATTGGGCTTTGCCCAGGTCTTGCGGGGCAAGCCCGACCTTCTGCAAACAGACAAGGGTCAAAAGTACGCCGACAATATCATCACCAGCGGCAACAGGCTCTTGAACATGATTAACGACCTGCTGGACCTGGCAAAAATCAGGGCTGCAAAAATCCAGCTACATATAGAAGAGACCTCGATGGATGCGCTGTGTAGAAAAGCGATCGCATCTTTTTCGCTTCTGACCAAGAAAAAGAAAATCAAAGTCAAGCTGACTACCGATCCGGAGCTGCCCGTTCTTATGACCGATGCGGGCAAGGTTCAGCAAATACTGTACAATTTTTTAAGCAACGCGGTCAAATTCACGCCGAAGCTCGGTAGAATCGAGGTCCGGGCAGGATTCGCTCCGCCGGCCTCGCAAACGGCTGCCAGCGATAGCCCCCGCGAAAGCGGGGGCCGATTTGCCCGCATTTCGGTAAGCGATACCGGCTGCGGCATCCCACAGGCTGACCAGGAAAAAATATTCGAAAAATTCCGCCAGATTGACGGCTCTATTACCAAAGAATCGCCCGGCACCGGACTGGGACTGGCGATAAGCAAAGAATTAGCGGATATGCTTGCAGGCAGTATCGGCCTGCAAAGTGAGCCGGGCGTAGGGTCAACCTTCTGGCTTGATATCCCTGTTACACTGGCCAAAGAAAACTCGACCCCACCGCAAGAAGCGGGCCTATAACGCTGAATGTAAAAGGGGGAAATTATGCGCCTTGTCTCTTTGCTCTTTCTTGTTTGTCTCGGTCTGGAAGCCTGCCCCTGCGAAAGCAGAGGCCAAGCGGCGGCACCCATCGACAAAACGCATCCATTCTCGGTCCACGATATGCTGGCGATGGAGCGGCTTTCTGACCCGCAAGTCTCGCCCGACGCCAATTGGATCGTCTTCGTCCTCAAGCAGATCGACCTGGAGGCAAACCTTGCCCGAAGCGACCTCTGGCTGATTCGCAGCGACGGCTCAGACCTGCGCCGTTTGACGAGCCATCCTGAAGCCGACTCGAACCCTCGCTGGACATCGGACAGCAAAACGATTTACTTTCTATCCAGCCGATCCGGCTCATCGCAGGTCTGGCGAATCCAAATCGACGGCGGCGAAGCCGAGCAGATTTCGCGCGAGGCCCTCGATGTCGGAAATCTGGTAATCTCGCCCGATGGGAAACGCATCGCCTTTACGATGGAGGTCTTTCCGGACTGCAACGCGGTTTCTACAAAAGAAAAACTTGACGCTGTCAAGCAGAAAAAGACGAGCGGACGAATCTACGAGCGGGCTTTTGTCCGGCACTGGGACGCCTACAAGGATGGGCGACGCTCGCATCTATTTATTATGCCCGTCGCGGGCGCCGAGGCGGTAGATGTTATGCGCGGCATGGATGCCGACACGCCTTCGCGGCCATTCGGCGGACCGGAAGAAATAACATTTACGCCCGATTCTGCCGGCGTCGTTTTTACCGCCCGTGACGTTGGACGAGAAGAGCCCTGGTCTACCGACTTCGACCTTTATTTGGCACCCGTTGACGGCTCGCAGCCGTCCAAGTGTCTGACCGAAGGAAACCATGCCTGGGACACGCAGCCGGTTTTTTCGCCCGATGGCAAAATCCTGGCCTATCTGGCGATGTCCCGCCCAGGCTATGAGTCCGACCGCTTCCGAATCGTACTACGGCTCTGGCCGCAGGCTAAAACATTAACCGCTGAGAACGCAGAGGTCGCCGAGAATAAAGATATAATTAGAAACTCCGCGTACTCCGCGGTCTCTGCGGTAAATAAGAAACGTGTTTTGACTGAAAACTGGGACCGAAGTCCATCAGGTTTTTGCTGGGCTGCGGACGGCAAAACTATCTTCGCCGTAGCAGATAATATAGGACAGCAGTCTCTGTTCGCAATAGATATAGAAACCGGCAAAGTCCGCACCCTTGTTAAGGTTGGCAGCGTCCGTTCGCCGGGCGTGGCAGGCGACAGGATTACCTATAGCTCAGATGACCTTCAGTCGCCGGCGGAACTGTATTCGGTCAAGCCTGACGGCAGCGATGTCCGCAAAATTACAGAAATAAATGCACAGAAACTTGCGACAGCGAGGATGGGCGAATATGAGCAGTTTACTTTCAAAGGATGGAATGACGAAACGGTCTGGTGCTATGTGGTCAAGCCGGCGGATTTTGTTCCGGATAAAAAATATCCGATTGTCTTTTTGATTCACGGCGGCCCACAAGGTTCGTTCGGCAACAGCTTTCATTACCGCTGGAACCCGCAGGTTTATGCCGGTGCAGGCTACGCGGCTGTGATGGTCGATTTCCACGGCTCAACCGGCTATGGCCAAGCCTTTTGCGATTCTATCCGCGGCGATTGGGGTGGAAAGCCGCTGGAAGACCTGAAGAAAGGCCTGGCGGCGGCCCTTGCGAGATACCCCTGGATGGACGGCGATAAAGTTGCTGCGCTTGGGGCGTCGTTTGGCGGCTATATGATTAACTGGATTGCGGGCAATTGGCCGGAGCGTTTTCGGTGTCTGGTCAATCACGATGGCAATCTTGACGAGCGATTCGCCTATTTCGATACCGATGAATTGTGGTTTCCGGAATGGGACCACATCGGCACGCCCTGGCAGAACCCTGACAGCTACGAGAAGCACAATCCGGCAAACTTCGTTGCGAGCTGGAAGACGCCGATGCTGGTTATTCACGGCGGCCTGGATTTTCGCGTGCCTGAAACGCAGGGACTGGCTACTTTTAACGCCTTACAGCGATTGGGCATTCCCAGCAAATTGTTATACTTTCCTGACGAAATCCACTGGGTGCAGAAGCCCGCCAATTCCGTCCTCTGGCACGAAACCGTCCTTTCCTGGCTGGACCAGTGGCTAAAAAATGGCCGGGTAACCCGCCAATAAATTGGCGGGCTAAATATGACGCGGTATAATAACCTCTTCGTTTCGCACAAAACGAAAGGGTTGCTAATGCGTAGAAAAGCTGTAAGGGCGATTTTCCCGGGCTCGTTCGACCCGATTACAAACGGGCACTTAGATGTCATCAGCCGGGCAGTAAAACTCTTCGATGAGCTTGTCATCGCGGTCGGACGAAGTCCAATTAAGAACCAGCTCTTTACGCCCGAAGAACGCGTCAAGATGATAGAGGAGATAATCCGCCGCACAAGAATGAAGGGCGTATCAGTGGAAAGTTTCGACGGCCTGACTGTCGAATACGCCGCCAAGAAAAAGGCGGACGTGATTTTGCGTGGGCTGCGAAGTCTTACCGATGTCCAATACGAGTTTCAGCTTGCGATGACCAATCGGGCAGTTGCCGGAATAGAGACGGTCTTTATTATGACCAGCGAGCAATATGGCTTTACCAGCTCGACGCTTATCCGCGAGATAGCCTCGCTCGGCGGCGACCTTTCAAACCTGATCCCGGAAAATGTGTACGAACGTTTGCGAGAACGGTTTAAGAAACGTCGCCCGTGACTCGTCGCTCGGGACACGGGCCACGAGAGACGAAAGAATGTTCACCATTAGTGT
>Ga0299912_10000818_pt1 | contig 25518 bp, 32 predicted proteins | sample RVTome_2_FD_207667 | JGI IMG/M metagenome (GOLD analysis project Ga0299912, IMG submission 207667) | Soil microbial communities from uranium-contaminated site in the Upper Colorado River Basin, Wyoming, United States - RVT95D214 (version 2) ... | reverse complement strand
GAGTTCCTTCCACATCTCGGCCAGCATTAAATTCGGTGCTTTCTTAACTTCTACCCACATATCCCTTTGGCTAACCTTTCCCGGGCCATAAGGAGAGAGCCAGCAACCCTGCTCGACTCCACAATTCTTTCACTCTAACCTCATTCTCTCAATCTTGAGATTGTTTGGCAACCCCTCATCCTTTATCCCTCTCCCCTTTAAGGGAAGGGGGTCAGGGGGATGGGTTACCAAACGACCTCAATCCTTCATTACCATTTCATCAAATCGATTTTACTGCTCTCAATCGTCTCGCGGTTTCGATAGACAGCGATGATGATGGCCAGGCCCACCGCCGCCTCAGCCGCGGCCACCACTATGACAAAGATGGCGAAAACCTGCCCGGTCAAAAGCGCCGGTGTGACGAACCGTGAGAAAGCCACCATCGCTATATTGACGGCATTGAGCATCAGTTCAATAGACATCAGGATAATAATGATATTACGCTTGGCCAGCGCGCCATAAAGGCCAATGCTGAAAAGAACAGCCGAAAGAATCAGGTAATGTTCCAGACCAATAGACACCGCTTATTTCTCCCTCACCAGAACGATAGCGCCCAGTATGGCCGCCAGCAGCAGAACGCCCGCTATTTCCAGGGGCAGGATATAACCACCCTCTCCAAACAGCCGGCTGGCTATAGCTGCCGTGGTCGGCGCCACGGGCGGCGCTGAGGATACCGGCCACACCGTGTTTATCAAGGCATAGGTCATAATCCCGAAGAATACCAGGGCAATGAGAAACGCCGGCACACGCAGTCTGTTGCTCGGGCTGCCCTGCTGGACATCTCGGGTCAGCATAATAGCCAGGATAATTAATACTGATATACCGCCCACATAAATCAGGATTTGCACGGCGGCCAGGAAGTCGGCGCTGAGGGTGATATAGATACCAGCCACGGCCAGGAAACACAGAATGAGGGCCAGGGCCGCCCGGAAGACATTCCTCAGCACCACCACGGTTATGGCGGCGGCCACGATAATGGCGGCTAATATCCAGAAGGCAATCTCCAGCCCCATTACTCTTCCACCTTGTCCCGGTCAATCAGCAGTGTCTGCTCGGGTAACCCGGCGGCAATATCCGGGTACATGTAGCCGCTCCGCTGCCTCTCCTCAGACGTCAATAACATCTCATCAGCCTGCACCAGCTCGCCGCGGCGGTATTTGGCCCGTTCGTAGGCATAGCCCATATAAATCGCTTGATAAGGGCAGGCTTCAACACACAAGCCGCACTGGATGCAATAGCCGGTGTCCACCTCGTATTTCTCCACGGCGTACCTGTTTTCCATGGGATTCACCGCGGTGACAATCAGGATAGCTCCCTGCGGGCAGGCTTTGGCACAGGTGGCACAGCCAGTACACTTGACATTATCCCAGATTAGCTCGTTACCGCGAATCCGGCGCGAAGTCGTCAGCCTCTGCTCCGGGTACTGGGTAGTAATCGGGTGGCGGAACAGGTACCGGATGGTTACCGTCAAGCCTTTGGCTATGCCTTTCCCGTATCTCTCAAACTTCAACTCGACCCCACCCTAACTTAAATTTTCGGGACCAGAGCACAACCAGGACCGCCATTATGGCGATATTGACGAAGATTAGCCCCCAGGGCAATCCCTCCGGCCAGGCCAAGACCTCAACCGCGGTAATGAGGATATTAATCAGGGCCAGGGGGAGGAGGAACTTCCAGGCCAGCGCCATGAGCTGGTCAATCCTGGCCCGGGGGAAAGTTGTCCGTGTCCAGACCATGACAAAAAAGACGATGATAACCTTGAGCACGAACCAGAGCCAGGGTGGCAGCAATGGACCACGCCAGCCACCGAGAAAAATGGTGGCGATTATTGAGGAGAGAGCCAGTGCCTCACCGTATTCCGCCAGATAGAACAGAGCAAATTTCATTCCCGAGTATTCGGTGTGAAAACCGGCGGTTAGCTCGGAATCGGCCTCCATCAGGTCAAAGGGGCTGCGGTTAATCTCGGCACAACCAGCAATAAAGAAGATGAGAAAGCCCAGCGGCTGGAAGAGTATAAAGGGGATTCCCTGGGCCTGGACAATCTGATTCAGGGACAGCGAGCCGGCCATCAACACGACGCCGATGATGGAGAGCACCAGCGGAATCTCGTAGCTGACCACGGCGGCGACATCACGCATGGCACCGAGAAGAGAGTATTTATTGTTAGAGCCCCACCCGGCCATAAAGATGCCCACCGAGGCCACTGAGGCCACAGCCACCACATAGAGAATACCCACATTCAGGTCAGACAGGAGTGCCCCGTCACCGAAAGGCACCACGGCAAAGACCATTATTACTGGTGTCAAGGCCACGATTGGCGCCAGGAAGTGGACGAGCTTATCGGCGGTGTTGGGGACGATATCCTCCTTGAGCAAGAGCTTAACCGCATCAGCCACCGGCTGAAGCAGGCCAAAGGGGCCAGTCCGGTTGGGGCCAAGACGTACCTGCATCCGCGCCATACTGCGCCGTTCAATATAGACGAATCCCATTACCAGCAACAGGACAAAGGCAATGATAATTACACTAAAGACCAGCCAGTGCCACCAGAAGCCACCGGGCCAGTCTGGTGCCAGGGTTGACCAGTATTGTGACAGGTCAGGACCGGGACTCGTTATCATTGCTATCTATCAACCTCGCCCATAGTAATATCAATACTGCCGAAGATAATGATGAGGTCCTGTATCTTCCAACCAATAGCCATGTCACGGAGTGCGGTCAGGTTTATCAGGCTCGGTGCCCGGATATGACAGCGGTATGGGGCAATGGAGGTATCCGAGACCAGATAGAAACCCAGCTCACCTTTGGGGGCTTCAATACGGGCATAAGCCTCGCCCGCCGGTGGGTGAAGGTAGTGTGGCACCGGGCTCTTCACCGGACCGCCGGGTATTTGCTCCAGGGCCGGCTTTAAGATACGCAGGCTCTGCCGCATTTCCTCAATCCTTACCCGGTAGCGGTCATAACAGTCACCAACCGTCCCCGTGGGAATATCAAACTCAAAACGGTCGTAGATGGAGTAGGGGTCAGCCTTGCGGATGTCCCACTTCACCCCGCTGGCTCTCAGCACCGGGCCGCTGGCACCAATACTGATAGCCAGGTCTCTGGGCAGAATGCCCACGCCTTTGGCCCGCGCTAGCAGTATTTCGTTCTCGGCCAATAGACGGTCATATTCATCAACATAACCCGGCATGCTCTTTACCAGTATGCGCAACGCCGGTAAAAATTCGTCCGGCAGGTCCTGGTTAAAGCCACCGACTCTCATATAGTTGTAGAGTAGCCGCTGTCCGCTCAGCATTTCAAAGAGGTCAATGATTTTCTCTCTTTCGCGGAACATGTAAAGGAAGGGGGTAAAGAACGCCCCGCAGTCATTCAGAAAGGAACCGACGGCGATGAGGTGGCTGGCGAGCCGCTGTAGCTCCGCCAGAATCACCCGGATATACTGGGCTCTCTCCGGAACGGCAATATCGGCCAGCTTTTCCACCGCCAGAACATAGGCCAGGTTGTTGCTCATTGAAGCCAGGTAGTCCAGCCGGTCGGTCAGCGGGATGACGCCGGTATAGGTGCGCTCCTCAGCCAGTTTCTCAATGCCGCGGTGCAGGTAGCCGAAAACGGGTTCCAGGTCAACAATGACCTCGCCATCAAGGGTGGCCCTCATGCGGAACACCCCGTGCGTGCTGGGGTGCACCGGGCCGATATTCAGGACAAAGGGTTCCGTCTTAAGTACCAAATATTTCTCCGCCCTACAGGTAGTCCTTGCGCAACGGGTGCCCCTGAAATCCGTCCCAGAGGACAATGCGTTTCATATTCGGGTGCCCGTTAAATCTAATACCCATCAGGTCGTAGACTTCTCTCTCCTGCAAGTCAGCCCCCCGCCACAGCCTGACCACCGAGGATACTACCGGATTGTTTCGGTCGTAGCACCGCGTCTTCAAGACCACAGTGTGGTTATGGCTCAGCGAGGTCAACTGGTAGACCAGCTCAAAATAGTCAAAGTAATCAACGGCCGTGATATAGTTCAGGTAATTGAAGCCAAACTCCGGGCTGTTCTTGAGAAACGCGGCGACCTCAAAAAGGGCTTCGCCTTTCAGTAGCACAGCGTCGTTACTGGCTTGCGCCTGAGCCTGGGGAAAGCGCTTGGTTATCTCTTTGGCGACTTCGTTAGCTGATAGCAGAACAGTCATTTTCCGAGTGTACCAGTTAGATTTTCTCCAATTCCGGTTCCGGGAAGGCCATGTTATACCCGGTTTTATCCGCTTTCATAATGACATACCCTCTCGGGTCTTCCTTGACCTCAACAATCATGCCTTCCCAGTTGGCAATCTTGTAGCCTCCCGGCCAGCCCGGCCGGTCCTTGACTCTAACTCTATCACCCACTTTTAGTTCGCTCATTACCTCTCACCTCGCCTAGCGCTCGGCCCAAAAGGTGGGGCGGGTATTACAACATCGGTATGCTCGCGGGATATCTTATACTGGAGCATTCTTACGCCGTAAATTAGGGCTTCCGGTCGGGGGGGGCAACCGGGCACATAGACATCCACCGGGACAATGCGGTTATAGCCCGGAACGACATTATAGGACGAGCGGAAAATCCCGCCGCTGATACCGCAGGCGCCCATGGCGATGACCCATTTTGGCTCAGCCATCTGCTCGTAGATGCGTCTGACATTGGGAGCCATTTTCCAGGTCAATGTTCCCGCCGTAATCATGAGGTCGGCCTGCCGCGGTGAAGCCCGCAGGATTTCCTGGCCAAAGCGGGAAGCATCAAAGCGGGAAGCCTGCCAGGAAATCAGTTCAAAGGCGCAGCAGGCCGGGAAACAAATGGTCGGCCAAACTGACGAACGCCGTGCCCAGTTGAGTACAGCATCAACCGTGGTCACCAGGATATTGCGCTCAATCTCTTCGTCCAGCCACCGGTCACGGTCGGGGATGGGCTGTTGACAGCGCTGTTTCAGCGCTTCAATAAGTTCCCCTTCGTGCTTGTCCAGCTCCGCTTCCGAATAAGGCCGTCCCCTGGTTATATCTACTTCCATTCCAGAACCTTCTTCTTCCAGGCGTAAATATAGCCGACAATCACGATGGCCAGCAGAATTAACAGCCCAATGAGACCGTAGTAGCCGAGTTCACGCAAGCCCACCGCCCAGGGATACAGAAAAACAACCAGGACATCAATCACCAGAAAGAGCAGGGCGTAGAAGTAGTAGCGGAAATTGAACTGCACCCAGGTCTTGCCCACGGTTTCCATGCCACACTCAAAGGTGGCATTCTTGGTGGGATTGGGGTTGCTGGGGATGATTTTGAGAAGCCGGAGAGTTATAGGGAGAAAAATAGTAGTAGCTGTAAAAAGGACAGCCACAATAAGGAACAGGAAAAGTGTGCCGTAACCAGTGAGCAAGTACTCTCCTCCCCCGCTTACAGAAATCGGTTGGGTAGTATATCATACCCTTTCCTAAAAAACAAGTGGAGCGCGGGGATGGCCCCGGCATGACTGACCTGAGAAAAGTCGGAAAGGGTAGAGGTATTTCTGCGGATGGGCGTGCGACCGCCCTGATAATCCCCCCAAGATGGCGGACTCTTTTTAATCTGTCTAGTTATCTAAGTTAGTAGCTAGCTGACGCCGGTGGTGACCATGGTTGTTGTTGGGTGTTGGCATCTCAGAGGCAAGATAGAAGAGCTCGTCCAGTTTATGATGAGGAAAGGCTTTGAGGGCCCCGACAATGAACTTCTGATTGATGTTGCGTGTGCCCTCCCGTACGCGATAAATCTGGCTGACTGATATCCCCATGACTTGCGCCAGCTCGGACAGGTTCCTGTACTCCCCCGGGCACAGTTCAAATATTTTTGTCCTCACTATCATGGCTCCAGCCTCCGTGATGACAGTTGGCACTATTGTAGCCACAATATTGTCTTTTGTCAAGCAGCATTGACGGCAATTGATTTGTGCGTGGTTTTTTGATAAATTAGTCAACTAGGGCTATAGTGAGGTCGCTGGGTAACCTCGCGGGCATCCTTTTCTTTTTGTTATCCAGTGAATAAGAAAAATCCAGTAGTTCAGGTGGTAAACATGGGTCTGGCTGAAGCTGGACTTGAGGGCTCCTTCCGCCCTCTGGCCGAGTCCATAGTCCGGTCACTATTGACCGAGGTGGAGAGAATTCTCGCCCAACAGGGCATTGAAGCCTATGTTGTTGGTGGATGGGTGCGTGATGTTCTTCTGGGGCGGGATACGGCCGATATTGACATTGCCCTGACCGGGGACGCTTTGGCCATCGCCCCCAGAGTGGCTTCGGCGCTGGGTGGTACGTGTGTCCTCCTGGATGAAGTAAACCAGGTGGCCCGGGTGGTGCTACCAGTACCGGAGGAACCAGCCCCCAAGGTTCAGTGGCAACTCGATTTCTCCTCCTTCTCCGGGACTATCGAGGCGGACCTGGCCCGGCGCGATTTCACCATCAATGCCCTGGCGGTTAACCTCCACCAGTTAGTCAGGGGTCGGCCGGCGGTTCAAGTCATCGACCCTTTTCACGGTGGGGACGACCTTCGCTACAGGGTGATTCGGGTGGTGGCTGAGTCGGTCTTTACGGCTGACCCGGTCCGCCTGCTGCGAGCCGTGCGATTAGCGGCGGAACTTGGCTTTACCATGGACGAAGCTACTGAAACCCTGATTCAGCGCGATGCCCGCCTTATTGCCAGGGTCGCCGGCGAGCGAGTACGGGAGGAATTGCTGCGGCTTCTCTCCGCTCCTGGTTCGGGTCGATTTTTACCCTATCTGGATAAACTGGGACTATTAACCGCCGTCTTCCCTGAGATGGCACCGACCAGAGGGGTAGTCCAGCCCGGAGAGCACGCCTGGGATGTTTTGGAGCACTCGCTTAAGACGGTGGTGGCTATTGATTTCCTGCTGCACGAGGGAGACTGGGAATACGCCGATGCGCCGGTTCTCTCTTTGGCCCCGTGGTCGGTCACCCTGGCGCAACACTTTGACCAGGAAATCAGTAGTGGCAGCACGAGAAAAGCGCTACTCCGGCTGGGCGGTCTGCTCCACGACATTGCCAAGCCGCAGACCAAAGCCATTGAAGCCGGAGGTCGGATACGCTTCCTGGGCCATGCCCAGGAGGGAGCCGTCGCGGCGGCAAGCACCCTCGAGCGGCTGAGGTTCAGCGGCAAGGAAATAAGGCTCGTGGAATTGTTAATCCGCCATCACCTTCGCCCGGGTCAGATGGGCCAGCCGGAACTGCCCACCCGCCGGGCGATTTACCGCTTTTTCCGGGACACCGGGGAGGCCGGAATTGACATACTATTCCTGAGCCTGGCCGACCATCTGGCTACACGGGGGCCTGCTCTTGACCCCGCTCACTGGCAGGAGCACACCAAGGTTGTGAGGTATGTCCTGGAACAACATTGGCCGGAAGAGCCTCACCCCGCCAAGCTGATTGACGGCCATGATATAATGAATATCTTCGGTCTCAATCCAGGGCCAAAGGTAGGTGAGCTCCTTGAGGTGGTGCGCGAAGCACAGGCTGCGGGCGAGGTATCCTCCAGAGAAGCGGCGCTGGACTTGATTAAGAAGTTACTGGAGAAGCAAGGTAGTATTGAAGAAGAGGAACATTGAGGTTAGACTTCCGTCAATAGGATAGGGAAAATGCGTGCAAATACATGGATTTTCTGGTTAGTCCTGGTAGTTTTACTCCTGGCTTTGCTGGTGGATTTCCCGCTGGACAAGGGCGTTCTAGGCCACCGGGGGGTACGGCTGGGGCTGGACCTGCAGGGCGGCGTCCATATTGTGTACCGGGCTGACCTGTCGGCGGTCGAGCCGGGTACTGAGTCCGCCGCCCTAGATGGTGTCGTCGCCGCCCTGGAAGACAGGGTCAACCCGCTGGGTATCACCGAGCCGGTCATTCAGAAGCAGGGGGAGGACCGGGTTATCGTAGACCTGCCCGGAAAAGCCATCAGCGATACAGATAAAGAGAGACTGTCTCGCGTAGATATATTGAAATTCGGCGAACTAATCTCCGAGAATGAAACTGCCACCTGGGAGAACAGCGAGGGGCGGTGGAAACCAGCTACAGGTCTTATCAACGGCGAGGTCACTGATCTGACCAGCCGCTACTTTAAGACTAATACCTATGTCGGTCAGGATAATCTGGGGCAGATAGAGCTGCACTTCGAGTGGGACAAGGAAGGCAGCGAGCTCTCGCAACAGATTACCACCCGGCTGGTTGTGGGCAACCAGCCGCTGGGTATATTCGAGGGCACTGAAGCGCTGAAGGGCGAGGACGGCCAGCCAATTGCCCCCAGAGTCCAGGCTGTCATCATCGAGCAGGGAGTAATCACCGGGCTGAGCTATAACGAGGCTTCCCGCCTATCGAAACATCTGAACTTTGGCCGTCTGCCGGTTCCACTGGAAATAATCTACGACCAGACAATATCACCAATATTGGGGGCTGACTTTGTGGAACTGAGCGTCAAGGCCGGGCTTCTCGGCATCGCCGCCGTCATGCTCTTTATGATTATCTACTACCGTATCTCCGGACTCATGACCAGCTTGGCCCTCATCTATTATGGCATTGTCCTGTTAGCCATCTTCAAGTTATTCGGCGTTACCCTCACACTGGCCGGCATCGGCGGTTTCATCCTCTCGGTAGGCATGGCCATCGATGCCAATGTGCTCATCTTTGAGCGTATGAAGGAGGAGCTATGGGTCGGACAGACACTCGGGGCGGCCATCGAGGCCGGGTTTAAGCGGGCCTGGTCGGCCATCTGGGACAGCAACATCACAACTATCCTGGCCGGTATCATTCTTTACTGGCTGGGCAGCAGTATCGTGGCCAGCGCCCCACTGAAAGGCTTTGCCCTGACCCTGATTATTGGTGTGGCCGTCAGCATGTTCACCGCCATTATGGTCACCCGTACCTTCATCCGCCCCTTCGTCAACACCAGCTTTGCCCGGCAGAAGGGGCTCTTCGCACCATATCAGAAAAAGGAAGGGAAAAATGTTTGATATTGTGGGCAAAAGGCTCTGGTATTTCTGTATCTCTGGCGCCATCATATTGGCCGGCATTATATCACTTATCGTTTTCGGCCTTGAGCCGGGGGTTGAATTCAGCAGCGGCTCTCTCCTGACCATTGACTTTGAGCCATCGGTGACCACGCCTCAGCTGAAACAGGCGCTGGGTGAACTGGGCTATGCCAGTGCCATTATTCAAACCACCGGCGAGGGACATTTCCTGGTGCGCCTGCCTGAGCTGACCGGTGCGGACAGGGCAGCCCTAGAAACCGCACTGACCAGTAAGGTGGGCCAGCTCGAGATTAAAGGCTTCGACTCCGTATCGCCGATGATTGCCCGGGAGACGACCCGCAATGCCGCCATCGCCGTAGCTATCTCCGCCGTGGGCATGTTGCTTTACATTAGCTGGGCCTTCCACCGCATGCCCAATCCCTTCCGCTGGGGCACCTGTGCCATCGTGGCCATGATGCATGACCTGCTGATTGTGCTCGGCGTTTTCGCTGTTTTCGGTGTTACCTTAGGCTGGCAGATTGACCTGATGTTTGTCACCGGTATTCTGACGCTCGTTGGCTACAGCGTCAATGACACCATCGTTGTCTTCGACCGGATACGGGAGAACCTGCTTAAGAGCGGCGGGATTGATTTTGAGACGGTGGTCAATAACAGCCTGCTGGAGACAATGTCACGGTCGCTCATCACCGGCATAGGCGTAATATTTGTCCTGATTGCCCTCCTGCTCATGGTGGGAGCGTCCATCCAGAACCTTATCGTAGTGCTCCTGGTAGGCATCCCGTTCGGAACCTACGGTTCAATTTGCATTGCGTCGCCATTGCTGATAGTCTGGAGGAAGGGGGAGTGGGGCCGCTTTGTTGGGCGGCGCCCCGCCGCCGTTGCTGTTAAGGGGAAGTAACCGTGGACATTTCTACGCCGTCCGGCGCGGCTAGATTAGCGCTATTCACCGTTATCGGCCTGTTTATTCTCAAGGTAGTAGTTGGGGTAGTCACCAGCAGTATCAGCATCTGGGCCCAGGCTGTCGATAGCTCACTGGATATTTTTGCCGTGGTGATTACCTTCCTGACGGTGGTCTTTTCCGCCAAACCGGCCGATAGGGAACACCCCTTTGGTCACGGCAAGGCGGAGGACATCGCCGCGGGTATCCAGGCCATCTTTCTCTTTGCGGCCGCCAGTTTAATCGTTTACTCCGCTATCCGACGTATAGCATATGGGGTAACGATTGAGTTAACCGAGGCCGCTATTGCCGTCATGCTGGTGTCAATGGTAGTAAGCATCGTGCTGTCCCGTCACCTGTTCCGGGTAGCGCGGGCTACCGGTTCAGTCGCTTTAGAGGGCAATGCCAATAACATCACCGGTGACATTTATTCCACGGCCGGAGTACTGGCAGGATTGACCATCGTCCGTCTCGGTCACCTCTTCGGGGTTCACCTTGATGTCATTGACCCGATTCTGGCAATACTGGTGTCTATTCTTATCCTGCGGGCGACCTACCGGGTGGGGCGGATAGCGCTGGAGGGATTGGTTGATTTCCGGCTTCCCCAGGCCGATGAGGAGACACTGATGACCACCATTTTGGAGCACAGCGGTCAACTGGTGGGCGTACATGAAGTGCGAACTCGCCGCTCAGGCAGTCGCAAGTATGTTGACCTGCACCTGGTTATGCCCAAGGGGGCCAGTGTCGAGGAGGCGCACGAGATGTGCGACCACCTGGAACAGGATATTGAGCAGCGACTGCAAAACGCCAATGTCACTATCCATGTCGAACCCTGCGATATAGAGTGCCAGCAGTGTGCTGTGGCCGCCTGCAATGCCCGCACCGGAAAAGCGAAGGATTAGACTATCAGCCGCACTCCCGAGACCATAAACCAGACCCCGAAACCAACCAGCAGCAGACCGCAGGCAAGGAATACTCCCTGCTGAAATGTCTTTCCCCAGAGCGCCCGCGTCCTGTAGACCAGGACCGAAACAAAGGAAAGCCAAGCGAGGTCGCACAACCAGTGGACGACGGTAAAAGTGGACAGCCCGATGGCTCCAAAATCGGCAAACTTCATAATCAGCATACCACCGATGGTGGCCCACCACAGAAGAAAGAAGGGGTTAAGGACACTCATCAGAATACCCGCCACCAAGGCGTTGTAGGGTAAGTCCTTACCTTTCTCTACGACAGCGGCGCGGGCACGAAACAGGCCGACACCCAGCCAGATAACCATCACCCCACCCAGCAGGTTGAGCACCACCTGGACAATATTATTTTCAAAGAACCGGGCAAAGCCGAAGTAGATGAGCAGGATGAGCGGGACTTCAATCACCGCATGGCCGAGGGACATCTGCACCCCGGCCCAGGGCGACTTATAGCTCTTGGCCAGAGCTACGGCGAACATCGGCCCGGGCATCATGACACCGGACAGTGAAATAACAACGACACTCAGTAAAATTGGCCACATTTGAACTTTTCTAGTCAATCCTATCAGGCGAAGAGTCTGATGGTCAATACACTGAACCAGTCCAGGTAGTTTGGTGGCACTCAGCCGGTCAAACCTTGCCGCTTTTGGGGAGGTCTGACCCTATCCCCTTCATCCCCTTCCCCTGATAGGGGCTTTGCCCTAAAAGAACTGTATCCATGTCACCCTGACCCTGAGTTTGGCTCAGGGGAAGGGTCTGGGGGTGGTGGTGACTATCCGTGTACGACCAGCCCCCCTCTTTCAGTTTTCTCCCCCTCTCCTTGAAGGAGAGGGGGCAGGGGGTGAGGTGTCACTAATCATATATACCAGCACATACAAATGAACTCAATCACGACCTGTGCTATAATCGGGTTAACATAAATGGATAGGCAGAATGGCTGAGACTATAGACCTGGCCAAAGAGATTAAGAGGCAGTTGCCCGCCGAACTGGTGGCGTTCATGCAGAAGGCCGGCGAGGTGGCGGCCCGTCAGAGGCAGAGCCTTTACCTCGTCGGTGGGGTGGTGCGTGACCTCTTTCTGAGGCGGAACAACCTTGACCTCGACCTGGTGGTGGATGGCGACGCCATAAAGCTGGCGCAACGCCTAGCTGCCATTGTGCCGGCCAGAATTACTACCCATTCCCGTTTTAACACGGCTAAACTCCGCTGGGACAGGTGGAGCGTTGACCTGGCCACCGTGCGCTCGGAGACCTACGATAGACCGGGTGCTCTGCCCCGGGTGAAACCCGGCACCCTGGCTACCGACCTTTTCCGGCGCGACTTCACCATCAACGCCATGGCCATTGAACTGACGGCCCGCCGTTACGGGCAACTCATTGACCTGTACGGCGGTCGGGACGACCTTGAGCGCAGGCTTATCCGCTTTTTGCATGAGAAGAGCTTTGTTGACGATGCCACCCGCATCTGGCGTGCCCTGCGCTACGAGCAGCGACTGGATTTTCGACTGGAGCCCAATACCATGCGCCGACTTAAACGGGATGTGCCGATGCTGGATACTATCAGCAGCGACCGTATTCGGCACGAGTTGGAGCTCGTTCTGATAGAAGATTTCCCGGAAAAGGTCCTGCGCCGGGCGGATGAGCTGGGTGTCCTGGCCAAGCTGCACCCGTCGCTGAAAGGCAATGGCTGGCTGGCCAGAAAATTCGGGCAAGCACAAGGTTTATACTACCCCGAATCACCGCCAGTTGGGCTATATCTAGCTCTCCTGTGCTACCACCTGACCGAAGACGAGAACGAAAAACTGATGGCTTATCTCAGGCCAGCCAGAACACTGGTTCAAACAATAAGTGACACGCTTAATCTCAAAGCCGGACTGGAAGTGCTGGCTGACTCCACATTGAAGCGAAGTAGCCTTTATTTTTTGCTTGAGGGCTACTCGCCAACCGCCATCACCGCCAATCAGCTCGCCAGCGACTCACCCATAGTGCGCCGCCGCCTCAAGTTGTTTCTGGACAAGCTTCGCTACATCAAACCCGCCCTCACTGGCGATGACCTGCGGAAAATGGGTATCCCCGCCGGTCCCCGGATGAAAGAAATCCTCCACCGCCTCCACACCACCCGGCTGGATGGGAAGGTAAGAACCAAAAAGGGGGAGGTGGAGTGGGTGAGGGAGTGGCTGGACTGAGGAAACAACAATCTGTTGTCTGCACTACTCGCCAAGGAGTTGAGATGCCTGTTGTGGGGCAACAATTTTGATAGTGTAACGCGCACCAAATCTTTTGTCTTTCCCAAGGCCTATCAAAGTGTTGTCTTCAGTGACAAAGTAGTCCGCCTTTTGGAAAATTGCTGTGGCAACCAGAATGGCGTCTTGAGTGGCTAAAGAAGGATGAAGAAAAACCAACGAGGAATAGACTTCGAGATATGTTTTTTCATCAGAAGGACTGGTTGTATGGATTATGTCCATTCCGGCAGTTCCGAATAGAGTATCAAGCCCTCTCGAAGTAGCTTCGTAAACAATCTTCGCTAATTCTTCTGAGAATCTGGCTTCTTTAGCAGACCTCATGGACGTCAATCTTGAGAGTGGGACTCCTTTGGAGAACAACAATATGCTCCTGACCTCATCCCTAACACCAGAGAATATCTCATTAAGAGATAGCTCCACCACAAGAAAGTCATGTCTTTCCTTCGGTATTTCTAAGGCTCTGCTAATGAAGGCGATGGAGTGCTTTAATCGGTTTTCGTATATGGTCGAGAATTCCGAAGACAACCTAAACTGTTCAACACAGCAACTCATGACCTGTTTTGCCATAAGCCAATGCACTATGATATTGGTATCTATTATCCATATCATTTCGGAAACCCGTTACCTCTTTTTTGATGACTTACCTCTAGACCAAAGGCCTTTTATTTGTCCAGTTCGGCCTCTGCTTGTTGTTTTCTGTCTCACGGAGTAATACTTACCAGTAACGGGATTATGGATTCTTTTTGGCCTAGCTTTTGTGCTGCCTACCATCACCAAACCTCACGCATGGATTTACGGTTCAAGTTATCTTAGCCTCTATATTATAACACTTATGATAACACTTATGACAATGATATATAAATGGTCCTCCTCTGCCAACTCGAATACCCCTCAGGGAATTGGTCATCGCCTCCGGAGGGGCACCAGCCCCTCTCTCTTTTTCTTCCCCCCTCTCCTAGAAGGAGAGGGGGATTAAAGGGGGTGAGGTTGGTGAGAGTATTCCACAGTGTCACTGCGGTAGTGAGTGAGTATAGAGATTGTTTAAAAACTCAAATTGTCATGGCTTCGCCCCGATTTATCGGGGCTCGCAATGATATAAGACAGTGGTCAACAATCTCAGTATATATGCTTGACAACTAGGGGGCATGTGCGTACACTATTGGGAGCACATGGAACAGCTTCATTCTAGGGGGATAAACGGTGAAACGCATACTTCTGGCAGTTTTGATTATTGCACTCGGGGCGACTACCGCCTGTTCATCGGCATTGTCTCACGGTGATAAGACCAGCGACAATGCCCATTCGTTCCTTATCCACAGCACACAGATAATTGACAAAATCGGTGAAGATGTAGCCCTGGAAGACCAGGCTTACCTGGTCATCAAATACGAGGTTGAAAACCTCCAGGCTCAGAACGATTCTACTCGGCGGTGGGCCGACCAAATCAAACTGGAAGCTAGCGAAGAGAACTATGCCCCCACCTTCCTCGACGCCCTGGATAATCAGTTGTGGGAAACACAGTTGTTGGGGCACGAAAAGAAGGCCGGGTACATGGCTTTCACGGTGCCGGATAAGACATTTGACTGCACTCTGACATTTACCTTCCCAACCTCTGAAACTGAGGCCGTCTATGAGCTTAAAGCTGTCGACAAAAGAATCGGCGTGAGCGTTGATTGGGTCCTTACCAGACTGGGACAAATAGAGAATACCAAGAGAATCCCGCTAATTGGCCGACCGCTAGCTTTGGCTAACCCCATCAGGTACCAGGGGATAATACTGGTCCCCAAAGAAGATATATCCCAGTTATTGGACAAGACTAACGGTTTATCTGATGATGCCAAAAAAGCGGTCATAGAGGATTACTTGATAACACACGGGCACTGTCGCCTGGAATAGCCGGGGCATCTATCCATCACCCGCTGATTGTATTTAAGTAGCACCAAAGAGCTGCTATCACCCCGGTAAAATGCTAATGGGAGGGTAAGGCTATGGCGTGGTATGCTTATCTGGCCTACTTCTTCGCCGGTGTTTTCCTGGCTAATGGCGTGCCCCACTTTGTGCAGGGCATATGCGGTAAAAAGTTCCCCACCCCCTTCGCCTCGCCACCATGCAGGGGCGAGTCCTCACCCCTGCTCAATGTTGTCTGGGGACTGGTTAACTTCCTCATCGGCTACCTGCTCATATTTGGCGTGGGCGATTTCCTCTTCGGTATCAGGATGTCGGCGGTGATGGCCGCCCTGGGTGTCCTCTGCATGTCAATGGGGCTGGCGCTCTACTTGGGGCGGGCGCGCCCCCAGGCTTAGTCCACCCGCTTGAACTTATCGCCGGCAGTACCACAGATGGGGCATTTCTCGGGGGCGGCCCCGCCGACAGTATTGCCACAGACTGGACAGACAAAATAGGGCTCGTTTTTCAGCGGCTGTCCGTCATTAACCGCCTTGAGCACCTCCTCAAATAGCCGGTGATGCATTTGTTCCACCTCGTTGGCATACTCGAAGGCGGTCTGAGCTCGCTGGTTATTCTCTTCCTCCGCCGCGGCAATAAAAGGGGGATACATTCGGGTGAACTCGTAGTGCTCACCCATTGAGGCCGCCATCAGGTTCTCTTTGGTCGAGCCCACGCCATCCATGGCATTGAAGTGATTGCGGGCGTGCACTGTCTCAGCCTCGGCCGCCGCGCGGAAGAGTCGGGCCACCTGCGGATAGCCCTCCTTCTCCGCCCGGTCAGCGAAGAAGAGGTAGCGCCGATTGGCCTGGCTTTCCCCGGCGAAGGCGGCCTGTAGATTGCCTTCTGTTTTGTACATTTTTGACCTCCTCAATTCAACCTGGTCTATTCCAGAGCCGGCAATGTCTCGGTCAGGTAGGGTTCCAGTCTCTGTCCTTTCAGGCGAGAATACAGGTCCTCCGCCTGAGCTTTATCCTCCATCATGGTGAAGAGGGCTGGGCCTGACCCGGCCAGATGGACATTGGTGGCGCCCATTTTCGTTATATATCTCCGCGATACATCCAGTCCGGAGAACTCAGTAAAAGCCACATTCTCGAAGGTATTGAATAATAGCGAGATGCTGAACTCTTTGCCCGCTTGTATTTCAGCAACCAACTTCTCCGTAGTCCGGCCATCAGTATAATGAATGGGCTTAAGACTTTCATAAAGTTGCCTGGTTTTGCCGGGTCGCCGGGGTACTGGTGGTATGGCGACGACAACCCAGCGGTGGGGCAGCGGCAGCAGCGGGGCAACGATTTCACCCCGCCCCTCAACCAGCGCCGTGCCGCCATAAAGAAAGAAGGCCACATCCGAGCCCAGCTGGCGAGCCAGCGGGAGCAAATCTTCCCGTGATAACCCCAATTTCCACAGCTTATTAAGACCCTCCAGGGTAGCTGCGGCATCACTGCTGTCACCACCCAGCCCGGAAAGGAGCGGAATGCGTTTCTTGACCCCGATGGTAGCTCCGTGCGAGTGGCTTCCCGTTGGTTGGAGCAACATGGCCGCCCTAGACACCAGACTCTTTTCCGCCGCCCATTCGGCCGAGTCCGACTTGAACTCAAGGCTATTCGCCGGTTCGAAAGTAAGATTGTCACACAGGCTTATCGTCTGGATAACACTGCGGATTTCGTGGTAGCCATCGTCCCGTTTACCCAGGACCTCCAGGGTCAAATTTATTTTAGCCGGTGCAGAGATAGCTATCACGTGATTTCCTTTGACTGTGCATACACTCGCCACAGGCGAGCCCATTCCTCCAGGCTCAGCGTCTCAGCCCGTCGGTGGGAATCGATGCCCGCCTTTTCCAACAGAGACAGGGCTTCAGCCTTGGGCCGATTCAAGCCCTGAGCCAGGGAATTGGCCAGTTGTTTCCGGGCGGCGCTGAAACCCGCCCGCACCAGGGTGAAAAAATTCTCCGTATTTACCTCCACCACCGGTCGGGGATAGACAGCGATTTTCAGTATGGCTGAGTCGACTTCAGGGGCGGGGTAGAAGGAACTCGCCCGCACATATTTGACTATTCTCGGTTCGCCGTAGAGCTGGACACTGATACTCAGTAGACTCATCCGACCGGGCTGGGCGGTAATCTGCCGAGCCACCTCCTTCTGCACCATCACCACCATACACTGCGGCTTATGTGAAGCCTCCAGAAAATGACGCAGGACGGGAGAAGTAATGTAATAGGGAAGATTGGCCACGACTTTGTAGCGTAAAGAATCGCCTTCTCCATCGGGCAACCGCTGGCGAAGCAAAGCCTGAGGGTCAACCTTGAGTATATCCTGGTTCACAATGGCTACATTGCCAAAGGAAGCCAGGGTCTCTTTCAGGAGACTCGCCAGACTGTCATCCAGCTCGACCGCTACCACCCGGCCAGCCCGCCGGGCCAGCTCGCGGGTCAGTACGCCCAGACCGGGGCCAACTTCAATAACGATATCGGTCGGACTAAGCTCAGCGGCGGACAGTATGTCCTTGAGCACGCCGCCATCAACCAGAAAGTGCTGGCCCAGCCCCTTTCTCGCCCGCAAGCCCGCTTGACGCAATAACTGTTTGGTCTGGGTCATCAGTGACTTGGCTCGCGGGCACGGCTGAGTAGGCAAGTCCGGTGGCAACCTATCCCCCTCTCCCCTCACCATCCGGTCCCCACAAATCTTCAATATCCTTCTCGGCCTGCTTCTTGATTTCAGCCTCGCCGGAGGGCAGAAAATCTTTATAAGTTTCCGGAGTGTAGTCCCGCGTCCGGACAACCACCGGCATAGGCACGGCGTGACCAAAGATGAGTGCCTGCTGTCGGGATTCCAGTCGCGCTAATACTGATTTCAACTCACTCTTGCCCGAAACCCCGGCCAGGACGCTATCAATATCGCGCTCGTTGTCCAGCAGACAGGTTATCTTGGTGCCAAGCTGGGACATGACCTCCTCGTCAATGCCGCTGGGCCGCTGGTCAATGACCAGCAGAGTGACATTATACTTGCGCATCTCGCGGGCGATGGTGCCAAAGATGGTCTGGTCAGCCACTCCGGGGTTAAGGAACTTGTGCGCTTCCTCAATGGTGATGACCAGAGGGCGGGGCGGGGCAATATCCTCAGCCATCGCCTTTTCTGTCCGCTCCCGGTATTGAGTGTAGATGCGCCGGCTGAGCATGTTGGCCACCAGGATGTACGCCGTAATATCAGTAAACCGGCCAAACTCCAGCACGACATTGATACCACGGTCGAGATATTCCAGAACTCGCTTGACAGCATTATCGGGAGAATGGGGAACGAGGAAAGGCAGGCGACGGATGGTCGCCAGCCCACGCTGTAAGTTATGCAGGGTGCTCTCGTGTATATCCAGACCTTCGGGTAATTCCTCGGTATCTTTTATATCCAGGGTGCTCTGTAACCAGTTCTGGCCGAACCTTCTTGATAGCTGGTATACGGCCTCCGTGGCCAGGTCAGTAAGATTCAATGTCTGGCGCAGAAGCACCATGTCTTCCGGCTCGATTTCATCGTAGCCAATCCGGACCACGAAGTCGGTGCTGACTTTCCGCCGCCGGGCGTTCTCTTCATCTAGAGTGAAGACAGCTACCTTCTCCGGGAAAAACTGCTTCAATGCCTTGACTTTCCGGCCGCCCTCACTCCGGCTCTCCCAGCCGTACTCGCTGTGCATGTCAAAGACCAGGTTCACCGCCGTAGATTTCTGCAACATACCGATAAGTAAGAGGCGAGTAAGAAAGGTCTTGCCCGTGCCGCTCTTGCCAAAGATACCATTGGAGCGCTTGACCAGCTCCTCCAGATTGAGGCAGACCTTGGTCTCCATATCCAGCGGGGTGCCGATATAGAACTTTCTCTCATCCTCACCGCCAAAGACCAGCTCGATGTCCCGCTGTGAGGCCTCGTAGACCGGGGAGAAATGACTGGGGACAGTCTTGACCGGCTGGGGGCCCTCCAGCATTTCGGCCACATCCCCGCCAATCGTCAACAGTGGCAGGATATGGAGCGTCCCATAGGTGCTGGTTCCGGTCAAAACCTCGGCCATGAAGGGGTCGGAGACATCGGGCGGGGTCTGGGTAATTGTCTCGTCAATCACTCCCAGGCTGACATCGGTTATCATGCCGAAGAACCGACGCTTCTGCCCCTGAATGGTGACATAACGTCCGACGGCCATGTCTTCCACCGAGGCCGAGCTGTCCAGCCTGACCTCAACGCCTTTATTCAGGGAGCCGGTGACAACAGTGCCCAACCTCTCTGTCATTCTCTGATTCTCCCAGAGCATTCTCATATAGTCATAGTAGTCATGGCTTCCAGCCAGGTAGTGGGGATAGTTTTGCTTTGTCGCCGATGGAAAGTATTTCGGTAAAAGCTTCATTCCCAGCCAGTGTTACCGACGCAATACGGTCAAGCAGTCCTGCCTGCTCCACAGGGATATCCTGCACCTTCTCTCCCGGCATCAGGCCCCACATGTCCCACGGCAGAAGCTCAATCTTATTAAGTGAAAGGAGGTCTCGCACAACATTGCCTCCGATGAACCACATGCCGTGGCAGTCCAAGATGCCGAAGGATTCAGGGTCAGCCTGGCCACTGCGTGACAGTTGCCAGGCCCGACCAGCCGGCAAGAAATGCCCTTCAGGCATATCAAAGGTGTCAAAACCGATATTCAGCCAATTACGCTGGAATTCATCCAGTTGGGCATCAACCATTACCCACCTCTCTTCGTTCGCTTCCCAGTACTGGCAGACCCAGTGGTCTTCGTAGTGGTGCGGTATGAAATAAGTACCGAATCCGCAGCGGGCACGGGCTGGTACACCTTTATGCCGCAAGACAGCGGTCAGAAACACTGAAAAGTCGCGGCAGTTACCCACAATCCGACTTTCCAGCGGGCGTGTTGTGGTCAATGGGGAATCATTCAACTCCATGATTCGACCCAACTGCCGTGAAACTTTACGCAGGTTAGCCTCCTGCCGACGCTCCTCAGATAGTTTCACACCGTACCGCTCCGCCCAGTGCCCATGAAGTATAAGTCCCTGTACGCTCCTGCAAAGTGCTGGAATATCGCTGGGCAGGGCATTGAAAAATGGCCCATACTTAGCAGGGTCGGTTATCATGCTCTGGGTAGCGTAGTATTGCCGCCAGTCCTCCAATTTGTTGATACCTCCCAGTGTATTTTACGCCGTTGCCAGCTTCCCTAGTATATTTCTTAGCTGAATGAAATTGGAACTGAGCAGAGTAGCCAGCTCCTTCCCCGCCGCCAGCAGAAACGCACGCTTATCATCATAGGCCTGGCTCATCTGTCGCAACGAGGCGCTGGTCAACTCCTCCACCGATACCGGCAGGTTGCTGCGGAGCAGGATATTGAGGAAGGCCAGCGACTGGCTGAACTCCCTGACTTCTTCCATCGGGCAGAGGTAAACGAACCCATGGATTCGGGCGGGTGTGGGCGGCAGGTAGTGGTAGAGCTTATCGCCCAGCCGGTGTCCGACCACCAGGGCCATGAACTCACTCCGGAGCAGTTTTAAGAGCTGGGGATTGGACTGGTAGATGGCCGCCTCATCCTTCTCATCCTTGCCCCGGGCGATGGGCCGCCGCCCCGGCTCAATACTGGCGGTGGTGGCGTTATAGACGATGCCATATAGCTCCACCGCTGCGTCCGTGGTCTTAACCAGACTGCCCAGCGGCGGCAATTCATACAATTCGTAGCACTGAGCCACAAACTCAGTGGTGCTGGCCTCAATAACCTCGGCGATTCTCGGCATAGACCAACCAGAATCAGGGACTATAGCTGGTACCAGAGCTTGAAATCATCCATACCCGGCGTGGCCACATTCACCAGGTCGATATTGTGCCCCTGCTTTTTCAGGGTGCTGACCCGCAGAATGGAGAAGCCAATCACATTCTTATCGGCATCAATCTTCTCCATGATGTAGGGCGAGCTTGTCTTGCGGAAAGCCCCTTCCCTATCCTTGAAAATGATTTCAATGACATCGTCCCCCGCATCATACCTTACCTTCATTTCTACCCCCTCCTCTCCGGATTATTGTGTTCTGGCAGGCTATCCCCACCTATTTTACCACTGGCGCAGGATTTTTATCCTGTTTTGAAGTAACCCCATCCCCTTCCCCTTGATAAGGGGAAGGAAAAAGTTTCTGGAAGAGGGACTCCGTCCCTCTCCGACACCCTGTATTCTAAGGGGCTTCGCTGCCTCTTGACGCCCCTTTTAGCGTCACATCAGCCCTTTGGTTACACTTCCGGTGGAAGTTCCTCTTCACCCTGTTCCTCCTCGGCCGAGGCCTGCTCCTGCTTCTCTAACTGGTCCAGAAAATCAACCTCCCCCCACTCATCAAGAGGTTCGCCCTCCTGTTCCTGCTCCAGTTCCAGGCCCCGGAAGAACCAGTAAAGACTGTAAGCGGCATCGTCCCTTTGCTCAATTTCCGCCCAGGTCAACGGGTTTTTCTCGCGGTATGTGTTCAGAAAGGCATGGTCCTGTTTGACTTTGACCACCGGCTCAATGGTCTTAAAAAACTCGCTTTCGTACGCCTTGGCCGCCGACTCACCCATTTCCCGGGCGACCAGCAGGAGCGCCAGGCCTCGAACTGCCTGGGGTGAATCCAGGATAGCAAATTCATGGGTCTCTTTATAGGCGGTAAACTGTGCCCATTCCTCGCCCTTCTCCTTAGCCTCCGCCTCCGACCCATACCTCTTTAACCAGACATTGGCCAGATACCAATGCTCGTCCTTGTCAGGGTATTGCTTACGGAGGTCAAAATAGGTCTCTTCGACTGCCTTGATTAGGTTTTCCGCCGCATTTCTATCAAATTCTGCTTCCGCCATTCAATTGTCCTTTCCGAGTGCAGGAGAACTCAACATAATTAGCCTACTTTGACTAACCCGCTGGCAGTGCCTACCGCCACCTTCTCCCCTTTCTGGTTTTCACAGGACACATCGAGAGAGACCCTGTTACCATCGTCATCCTTTTTTACTCCGGTTATAACCGCTCTACAGGTTATTGTATCGCCGGCCAGTACCATGCGAATAAAAGTCATGGCTAATCTTCCACCCCTGACCCAGCCTTCCCCGAAGAAAGCGGTCAACATCTCGGAGATGAAAGCATAATAATGCATTGATTGAGCCAGTGTACCCGGCAGGCCTTTGCTCTTGGCATATTCTTTATCAGTATGGAAGGCACCGCTTACCCGAAGACTAGGCTCGACATTTACTTCGGAAAACGCGCTAAAAGCATTCATTTTTTCCTGTGTTATCATTCTCTTAATGGGGGGAAGTTCATAGCCTATTCTTATTTCTTCAGCCTCAAACTCCATCTCTCGTTTCGCCCTCCTAAAAGTACGGACTACCGGTATACCTATATCGTGTGAGCTCCAGGCCGTCCTCATCAACACACCTGTACTCTAAGACAAAGTATTGCCGGCCTCTTTTCTCATACTTATCCACAATCTTACCAGTAACTATTACCTTTTTCCCCACCATTATGGGATTAATAAACTCAGCTTCTTGCTTCGTGTGGTAACCGCTCATGATACCGAGTTTGGCCGATATCAATGAAAAATAAGCTTCGGCCAGTATTATCACGGGAGCGATAGGCCCGCCGAAGGGGGAATTCTCAAAATACCAGGGATTGTGGTCTTCAACGGCATCAGAAAACATTTTGACGAGGCCTTCAGTAATGCGATACTCAAGAGGGCCGAATTCATCACCCAAGTTATAATCTTCTGGTTTGGCTTCTTTTACCACCGGAAGTCACCTCTGACAAACGACTGATAGAGTTAGACTTTCACCTCTGTTCGTACAGTAAACAACCCTCGTGTTATCGGCCAGCATTTAACTGCTGAGATAGCCGGGTAGCTTCTTTCAAACTCAACCCTTCAATTTGACCCCTGTCCTTGATTACGGCACGAACGATAGGCGCAATAGGCCGTCCGTTCTCCCCGAGCAAGGTTTTGTCTCCTTCAAAGATGCCCAGTGGCTTGTTGATAAGCCGGCTGGTAATCACCTCCGATAGCCGGCTCCCTTCCTCATTCCATTCAAATGCCAGCAGTATTTCACCCTGCTTGCCCCGGTTGACATAGGTATTATCTTTGAAGTACCGGCTGGTTAATGCCTTCTCCACACCGTCAATCACGGCTACGGCTGGCTTCCACCGGCCCAGTTCATTCTCCCATTTAGCTGTCTCATTTTCGCTGGCCAACTCCCCAAATTCCAGCAATGTCGCCGATGGGGTCACCGTCACTTCGGGAGAAGATGTTGGCATAACGCAGGCTCCCAGCAAAAGAAAACTGGTCGCTAGAATAGACAGCAATGTCAGTTTGATTCCCACATATTTCCCTTCACCCCTTCCCCTTTTATTGAAGGGAAGGAGGAATCGGTTATAAGAGAATCCAAAAACACTGGCTAATCAGGGTGACTTTATTTCTTCTTTTGTTCTTGCTTCTTTTCCTGCTCCTTCTTGGGCTTCTTCACATTCTTTCTGCCTTTGCTTCCCATTTCTGGCCTCCCTTTTTGGACTATTTTAATTTGCTTTATGCTTTCGTCGCTGATGGTAGCTGTAGATTCTCAATTTGCGGTAGGAGTGCACCCCCCATTATGCCTCTTATGTCGCCATAGAGTCCTGCTGCACCACGGACAGCTTTCGCTATCTCCTTTTCACGTTGCGCCCAAATACTTTCCATCGCTCGTTTTTCGTGATTCAGTTCTTCATACATTGACTTCAGGGCTTCCACCACAGGCTCGATCCTCTGCTTGAAACTCGGAGTGGAGAAGTAGCTATGAAGAGCTGCTACCTTCTGGTCTTTGTCTTCTAGCTCTAACCTTGTATTTGCAGTTTGAACAAGACTAAACCGAAGAACATCAGAAAGACAACATGCCGCTGAAAAGCAGGTCACCCACGCACCCTGCTTCATACCGAAGTTTTGTATATCCTTAGGCATTGCGATTGAAGCCAATACAGCAATATCGGCATTCTTGTCTCTCTGGTCGCTTTTCAATTTCTCAATCCAGCCATCATCCCATCTTCTAGTGTTCTTAGACTCCCACAGAATGATACCGCAGGTTCCGATTGCCTCATCCTTCACTTCCTGGATAATGTCAGCACCTTTTACTCCTCGTTTTATCACTGTTATGTTGTCGTGAGGAAATGCGGTCTTTAGTACGCGGTCGAGTTCATATTGTAAAGCATCACCTTTCAATTGAGGGGAGGTTTGCTCAGTTCCTTTCTCAAGTTCCTCAATCTTCGCTCGCATTTTTTTCAGTTGCTCGTCTTTCTCAAGAAGCTCAACGCGATGTTGTTCACCAATCTTTCTCTTCTCGTCGTCAATCTTCCGTGCTACTTCGATGTCAAGTTCTTGTTCCCTATCTTCGACTTTCTTAAGCCTGCCTCTTAACTCACGCTCATAGCCTTGTGACTCTTTCAGTTTTTGATCTTTCTCCTTAAGCTCTCCCCTAAGTCCTTTTATGGTACTATCTGCTTCTTCTAGCTCCTTTTTCTTTTCTGCATCAAATTTCTGCTTTGACTCAGTTTCCCATCTTTTCTGCCAATCTTTTTGAAAGGGGGAAAGAAGTGCTTCCGTCAGAGGTATTTCCGCCCCACACCTAGGGCAAGTGATTACTTGACTTGTATTCCTAGGCATCTTGACCCTCCTTCAATTAACGTAATACCTCCCATTCTGGCACCGCCGGGAGTCTAAGAGGGCCTCCGCCCTCTTCTTATTTTAACCCTCCCCCTCTACCGGGAGGAGAGGGGTATAAAGGGGGTGAGGTCATAAAATCATAATATTTACTTTACAGTTTACCTTACGTCTACACCCAAAAAGTATGGCCATACCACTATCCCCAGAATAATCTTCCACCATACCAGATTAACATAGCCGATAGTGAACAGCCAGCCGATAAACCAGATAACACCGCCGGCCGCACCGGCCGATGCACCTCCACCCTTGAATTTTCTTTCCTCTGTCATTTTAGCCTCCTTTTTCTTAATACCCTTCCCCATGTCGGGAGTTTAAGAGGGCGTCAGCCCTCTTTTTATTATACTCCCCCTCTCCCCGATATATCGGGGGGGATAAAGGGGGTGAGGTCAAAAGCCATGCCAGGTGGTTACTTTATCCAGTGGTTCCCGGTCGGAACGGAATTTGTTCGCCGGGTCATCCCAGTCCGGGTAGCCGATGGCTATCCCGAGCACGATGAGCTTGGACTCCGGAATAGACAGCGTCCCTCTCAATACCTCGGGATAGAGGACAGCCTGGATTTCAGGAATGGTTCCTAGCTGGTATCCGGTGGCCAGAAGCATTATATTTTCCGCCACCAGGCCGCAATCAAATACCGGCCAGACATTCAGTGCCTCCCCCTGGAAATAGAAAG
>Ga0299912_10000817_pt1 | contig 25522 bp, 20 predicted proteins | sample RVTome_2_FD_207667 | JGI IMG/M metagenome (GOLD analysis project Ga0299912, IMG submission 207667) | Soil microbial communities from uranium-contaminated site in the Upper Colorado River Basin, Wyoming, United States - RVT95D214 (version 2) ... | reverse complement strand
GGTTACCACCTCTCTTAAAAGGGCTTTCCTCTCCTCTGAAAGCGGACCAAGACTGGCAAAATGGTTAAATAGAAAATTCCCCTCTGTTATGGTATAAGAAGGTTTGTCTAAAAAGGTTTCTTCGTTTTGATTATCCAGGGGTAAAATCACTTTTATACAACTCCTGCGGGGGGTTCTTTGAGACATAAAATTTTAAAAAACAACAACGACGCTTTTTAACAAGGGCGGTTCAGCCTTATATGTTGTTGTATCTAATAATATCTAATAATATACTCCGAAAACGGATTTTTTGAAAGTGCCTATAAATAAAGGAGTAACAGTGTGTTTTTTGAAAAATTTCTTGATTAAAAGTGGTCGATCTCTTGATTAAAAGTGGTCGATCTCTTGATTAAAAGTGGTCGATCTCTTGATTAAAAGTGGTCGATCTCTTGATTAAAAGTGGTCGATCATTTAGAACCTCGTTTTCTGGTCGGAATCGGTTTGATCTGCTTATTTTCAAAGTAAGACGATAGAGCTTCGTCTAAGACATCTTTCATATCCATTCTTTCCCAGTAAGCGTGAGATTTTATGTCGTCCAGGTGTTTCTCTCTAACAATAAAGGTGGCGCGTTTCCAGCCCATTTGTAATCCTTCCTGAGTGGTATTACCTTTTAATACTTTATTATCTTTATTATCCTGTAATACAGTATTACTTATATTCCCGGTATTATCCGCTTCAATTTCCCGGCTGTCTTTAATCCAGCTTAGTGGATCGGTTCCCATTCTTTGTTTTTTATTGGTTTGTTTGGTCATAAGGTTATCTCCTATTTAAGATTTCTTGGCAGATGCTAAGATAATCGGTTGCGCCGTTGCTATCGGGTTTATACTCAAAGATGGTCATACCAAAACTGGGGGCTTCCGCTAAACTAACATTATCCCTTATCAGGGTAGGGAAGAGCTTGTCCCCAAAGTGCTCTCTTATCTTGTTTACCACCTCATTATTCAGTTTTTTCCTGCCGTCATAGCGGGTGGCAATAATACCGGTTATTTCGATTCCAGGATTGAGCCGTTTTTTGACAACATTGATGGTCTGTAAAAGCTTGCTTAAGCCGTTTAGCGCCAAATATTCGGTCTGAAGCGGGATAAATACTTCGGTGGCGGTGGTCAAAGCGTTCAAAGTAAGCAGTCCTAAAGAAGGCGGGCAATCCAAAAGTATGTAATCATAGTAATTACCATTTAAAAGGTTTACTAAGTTTTCTTTGAGTAAAAATTCCCGCCCGGCTACACTAATTAGTTCGATTTCCGCCCCGGATAAATCAATATTTGCCGGTATAAGATGGATTCCATTCCGCTTTTGTATGGTCGATTCCGCCGGTTCTTCGGCTTTAAGTAATTGGTAAACGGTCTTTTCTATTTCGTGGGCGGTGAATCCTAAACTGTAGGTAAGGTGGGCTTGGGGGTCTAAGTCGATTAAAAGCACTTTCTGCCCTAATTTGCATAGTCCCGCGCCGATGTTGGTAACCGAGGTGGTCTTGCCGACCCCGCCTTTTTGGTTGGTTAAAGCAATAATCCGCATTGAATTAGTAATAACAGTAATATAAATAACAAGATATGATTAGGGTTACATTGTAATACTATAAATACAGAATTACAATGGTTACATAATAATGAATATTTTAATAAGAGTCAAGAAATTTTTAGAGAATTTTTTATTAAAGCAGATCCATTAAGGTTTCTGCGTCTATGCCGGTTTGTCGGAGGATGCTTTTCAGGGTGGACTTTTTCAAATCCTGTCGGTGGAAGGGAACTACCGTGCGCCTGCCGTCCGGGTGTTTCAAGGTTATATGGCTTCCGGTTTGGTGGTGAATATAAAAATCGGCCCGTTCCAGGGCGCGGATAATTTGGGTGGAATTAACGGTGGGTAGTTTTGGGCTCATAGTCAGGCGTTAACAGCTATTCTATCAGCCAAGGTCATTTTAGCGGTGGCTTCGCTTTCCTGGGGGCAGGGGATGCCGTCTTTTATAAGGGATTCAAGATAACACTTGATAGCGTCCTTTACCATTTCCTTGGCTTCATCTAAGGTGTCGCCTTCGGTAACTAAGCCCGGCAAGGCGGGAACGGTAACCGTGTAGCCGCCTTCTTCCGCCGGTTCAAAGATAACGGTATATTGGTATTGTTTCATCGCTAACCTCATAGGTTTGTGTCTTAGTATAAATTATCTAAAAATCAGAATAATGTCAAGTATGCTCTAGGAAACCCCCAAGAATATTCATCTTAATTATTATAGTAAATTTATCTGCCCCGGGCTTATATAAACTACCTTTTCCCGCTATAAATCTCTCCCCAAAATCCTCAAACACTTGCCTCTATGAGTATCTCCTATTTTTTGCAAACTCCATATTTCCAATTCCTTCGGTTTTTCAGTCACAGGTTCTTAAAAAAATTTGAACTTTTTCGTTAATTTTCTTGACTAATTTTCTGGAGTTACTTATTATATGTGCCGAACCCCTGAAAGCGGAGGTGTTTTTGGGGGGAGGATTTACCGAAATACCTCGACCCATCTCCCGCAACATCTCCCAAATTTTAAAGTAACTCAGTGCCCCAGTCAAAAGTAGCAAGTAACAAGGAAGACTGTTCCAAATCGCCCAGTTCCAAGGCTATTTGAATAAAGCATAATCCTTGAATTTGTTCCCGATAAGACTAAATTCTCAAAGAACTAAATAGTTACGTTTAAATTATTTCCGGAAAAACCTATTTGGAAAGGTGTGATTTTTATTCCAATATGCACCGAATAAGGTTTCTAATCTGTATTTGAATTTCCCGCTTGGTACAGTTATAGAATTTTCAATTCAAATTGGAGAAATGAAAAATGAAGCGCCTACATCTCTTCCTGATTGCCCTGCCTCTATTTCTACTTTGCCTGCCCTTGAATCACGCATTTTGTCAAACCCATTCCGCTTATGTGTTTTATATGCGGGGCGATACGCTTGAAGTTCCCATCGACAGCGCCGAGGTTACATTCTTGTTTAGAAGCGGTACCGGTTCCGGGACTTTCTATACCAATTCCAATGGTATGTGTTATACCACCCATGTCTGTGGTGATTCGATAGGTTGTCGCTTAAGGGTGTCAGTATTCGCTACTGGTTTTGATCCGCTCCATCCCGCCAGCGGCGAGTATCAGACACATTGCGATCAGATGAACTATTTCCCCTTTGAAATGACGCCATCGGATGGCGCATTTATCAATCCAAACAAAACTAAATCCTGTTTCAACCCATTTTCACCTGTAAAGAAAGAATGAGTGTTTCTAAGATTCAAAAATTTTAAAACTGCTAAGCGGGAAATTATCATTATAAGTGTTTGTTGTTGTGTTAGTTAAAAAACTTTAAAAAAGGAGAAATGAAAATGCATAACCTACATGTTGCGTTTTCAATCATCTGCGTATTTATGCTTACTCTTGGTGCATTTAACTCATACGCGGATGAATTTGGCGGTTTTCCAGACTGGAGTTCAAATGATACTCTTTTCACAGTAAGTATCGCTGTCGGAGATCTTGACGGAAATGGCACTTTAGACATTATTGCGGCGAATTACTTTTATCCTTACACTCGAAGCAGCTTAGGTGTCAGTGATGCAGACGATCTCCAGGCCAATCAATATGGAAGCCTATTAGTAGCCTATTTTAATATGAGCACCAGCTATACAGAATTACACCCAACTTCTGGTACCAGGAAAGGCTACAATAAGGTAGAGGTGGTTGACATTGACAATGACGGCGACTTAGACATCGTCGCCGGTTGCGTTAATTTAAAGGGTGGCGACGGAGAAAATTACTACTTCGTTAACGACGGTAGCGGTCGTTTCAGTGTGGATACTTTTAACAACGATCCAAAGCAAGACACACATGATCTGGCCACTGGTGATATAAACAATGACGGTCGTATGGACATAGTAACTGTCGGTATATTCGGTGATGTCTATCTCTGGCTCAACGCAGAAGGGGAATTGGATTGTTGCTGTTCTCCTGAAATATCGTATGAATTTGTCGAGGAGAGAATAGGTGAAGAAGATATACCGGGTTCAGCAGTGGAATTAGGCGACATAGACCGCGATGGCAGATTAGATTTGTATATCAACTACAAATCTAATCCTACGATTTATGAAAATACCGGCACCAGTCCTTATTTTGAGACTAGCAATTGCTGTAGCACTGATTTCAAAGAGAATGTAAGCTCAGCCGCTTTCGGTTGGTATACCTATGACGATAGCACCTATCTGGCTCTGGCTTTGGGTTCATTTACCAGAGAGAATGGTCCAGCGCATCATCCTTTTATTGGTAATAGCATTCTGATACGTGATGGTTCAGATCTTAAGGAAGTGGTAATAACATATACCAGCGGTGGTAATTACATGCTCACGACCGACATAGCCTGGGGGGATTTGAATGATGACGGTGTGTTAGATTTGGTTACCGGTTCTTATCCTTCACTGACCTACTCTGGCGGATCACTGATTTGGACCGATGGTTATCCTCAGTATTTCCTATTAGATGATGACAATTCAGCTGCGATAGTTATCAGTCAAGATTGGAATGGCAATAACAGTGATTTGACCACCAGTATCGCCTTGGGGGATATTGATGGCCAATCCCTAAACCTGGTAACGGAGTATTTTAGTGTCTCGGGTCAAAATGGGAAATTGGTATATTTAGACCACTTCCCTATGCACAGAATGGTCGCTGTTTATTATTATGATGATAATAATCCAGGGTGGTATGCTGTGGCGGATTCAGATTATTGTTACCACCTGAAGAATGGCTGGGTTTCGTTTGATAACGCATTGACGTCCGATAGTTTCTGGGTAAGTTATCAATATTCCGATGCTCTGGATTTAATCGTCGGTAATGATGGAAAGAACAGAGTATATTATCACGGAGGTTCTGCATCGTCGGTGTCTAATCCTTCGCCTTTCAATGTTTCTTCGATTCCCGATACTTTCAATTTCTACAACAACACCTCAATTACAACCAGCCAGATGGATACAACTGCCATAGGATTCCAATCACACAATGGCATGGATGAATTCAATGAATGGGCGGAAGATGCGCCGGATATAGATTTGACCACAGTCTGGGTTTTCTGGCAAGATTTGGAGTATCTGCGGGGGCTCTACTTCTGTGATTGGGTCGATGAATGGATTATAAGCGCTCTAAACAAGGATTATAAAATGATTTTGTTTGCGGAAGGGAACGGACCCGAATGGACCTATCCGGCTACCCAGACAACTAGTGAAAAACATTCGATAGATGAGAAGTATCATGCCTTCTTTGCCCGTAATCTGGTGAATCGCTACCGACCTTCAGGAGTATTGAATACTTATATGAGCGGATACTGGCCTAATGGCGACGGCGTCAGGATTTACGGTTTTATTAATGAACCTGACTACGATTATAGTCCCACCGAACAAAGCCCCTTTTATAATTCTCCGGATGCTTTGAGCAATGCGATGAAATACAATTACGGCATGGTAAAAGCCATCGACTATAGCGTGGACGGGGATTTCACTGTGTTCAGCCCTAATTTCGGCAACGAGTTGGATACGGGAAACAACTACTGGGTGATAGATTCTGCTTACATTGACACACTCTACGAAATGGCCTCCAGCCCTTTAAAGAACTACTGCGATGTAATCTGCCAACAATATTATAGCACTTATGGCGATTATGATCCGGCTACCAATCAATCCAACGAGCAAAAAAATCAGGATCTGGAAGATTTGATCCAACTTTACGACGATACTTCCAAGACGGTTATGAGCATTGAGTGGGAACAGAATAGTGTTTCCGACCAGCAAAAGGTTAATTTCACAATTACACAGATTGCGGAAATGTTCCAGTATAAGCGGATGAAATGGAATTTCCCAGGAATTGAAGGAATTGGTGCTAATAATATTAACCAAATGGCAAAGCTATTAAAGGGGTACCGCTATAAGGAAAATATTATGTATTACGATGTGAACGCCGCGGATGACACTCTAACCACCATCAAGGACTACATCTTTGAAAATCCGGATTATGACACCGCCTATGTGCACCAGTTCCGCGCCGACAGCCTGGTGCTGGAAAATACGCTCAGGATGCAGCTAATCACTGACACTTCGGACATCGAGGGAGATAATGTCGCGCTCGATTATCTCAACTACAATCACTTTGAACGGCAGGTGAACGAATATCCCGACACCAGCGAATATGCCTGGGTAACTTTCCTGCAAGCGGAAATCGACACCACCCCGTTTTATATGAGCGAAATCGTGGACGGAACGGATTACGACCTCGTGATTCCGCTGGAGGGTGAAAGATGGAATTGGATTTCTTTAAACATTTACCCCGGTGCTGTATCTTGTTCAACAATTTTTGTGGATGTCAATACTGATTCACTTAAGATTGAAAATTATCAAGAAGAAATTGGTGATAGAAATTCAACATTAAGCTGGACATGGGATCCACCAGAAGGTTTTACTTGGGATATGCAGCAGGGTTATAAGGTCTGGACGCTGGACGATTGCACCCTGCATGTCGCCGATGATGATTGGTATGATATCAACCTCTCCATCACCTTCACCCCTTCAGACTACGACACTTCCCGCAAGAATTTCTTCATAGCCTATACCCCCTGCTGGGATATGCCCTGTTCCACCGCTTTCGATACTTTTCTGAATTGGACAAGAACCGATAGCATAACACTGGTCTGGGCAGCGAATAATGAAGGCACAGTATATATTCCGGAACTTGCAGAAGATGAAACCGATTACTTCATGATGAGACAGGGTGAAGGATATTACTTGCGGATGAAATCGGGAAACCAATATGTTGGCTTCAAATTCACCAATGAAACTTCTCCCCCGCTGGATTGGGTCAAAGGCAATCCATTGTATGAAGCACCGGAAATCAAATCCTCCAGTCAGACTCATTTCCAATATAAAAAACATGGATATGACCTTTATCCCATAGTTCTGGAGAATATTTCCATAGATTCCGTTCAAATTGGCCCGGGCGACGAAATCGGTGTGTTTATGTGGGATACTCTATGCGTGGGCGCTAGAGTACTTGATTGTGATTCATCCTGCGTTATTTCCGCCTGGAAAGACGACCCTATGACAGAGGAGATCGACGGTTATCTTGAAGGTGAGATGATGAATTTTAAATATTATAACAAAATCCAGGGTGTGGAATATAATTTACAGATAAGTTATTTGATAAATATGTCTGAATCTCCCTACTTTTCATCAAGTCCTATTTTCGGTCACAAAGATTACGCGATTCTATTTTTCAGCGCCTTACCTTATGCTGCTATCCCCATCTCCTTTAAGTTACATCAGAATTATCCAAATCCCTTCAATCCCTCCACCACTATCCGCTTCGATTTACCTGAACCGTCAGAGGTGCGTCTGTCGATTTTCAATGTGCTTGGACAAAAAGTTACGACATTAATCTATGGCGTATTTCCGGCGGGTTTCCAGAGTGCGAGATGGGATGGCAAATCGGGAGGTGCGGAAGTCTCTTCCGGGTTGTATTTCTATCGACTCGAGGCGAAGTCGCTGGTTTCAAGCAGGCATTACCGGAGCGTCAGAAAATTGGTGGTTCTGAGATGAAAATATTTTTAAATTTTGTAAAAATATTTGCATCAATGTTTATAAATCACTATATTTATCAGAATCTTGGTAAATCCCATAAAATAGGTGATGGACGATTCATCTAAAATATCAGATTCAGGAATCACCGGGTCAGCGCTGACCGAAGCCATTCTCTCGAGTTTAAACAAATACATCATGCCCCGCGGGTGATGCCTTGATGTAGAAGGTATCACCCGTATATTTCCGGAATGATAGACCGCCTTAGTAAAGGGAGTTCTATATCCGGATATTTTTTATTGTAATACACTGATTAATAAAGAAATACTCAAGATTTTTGCCGAACTGCCGATTACAATAGCAAAAGAAAAACAAAAATTGGAGTCAGTTATGAAAAAAATTTATGTTATCCTCATCCTCCTTCTGCCCGCCCTTACCTTTACCCAATCCCTGAATTTCCAGCAGGAACTGTATCCCTTTCCGGTTAATTTCTATGGTGTGGAACCACAATTGGGATTTCAGCATGCCGGTGCGTATTATCATTTTGATTTTGGCGATTTAGATTCGGATATGGATTCGGATATAATATTAGGTTTTGGTGGATATGAATATTATATTGAGAATGTGGGAACTAATATTTCACCGGATTTTGAAGTAATTACTTCACAATTAGTGACCCCATTTTCTGGTTATATCTGTCAAGCGCCAACATTATGCGATATTGACAATGACTTAGACTTAGATATTTTTATTGCGGGTTTTGATGGTTATATAATTTTCTACCGTAATATCGGGAGTACAAATTATCCTAATTATGTTTTAATTGATTCTTCCTTTGAAGATATAGAAATAATTGAAGGTTGTGATATTGATTTTGCAGATTTAGATGGAGATGGTGATTTTGATATGTTTATAGGTGGGGGGTATGGACCTTATGGCGGTAGATTGTACTATTATAGGAATATTGGTACTTCCACAAACTATAATTTTGAGTTAATTACAGATTATTTTTGCGAAATTGATGTTGATGAGAATGCTTCTCCCGAGTTCATCGACATCGACGATGATGGTATGCTGGAACTGTTTTTGGGGGAGAAGTATGGCAAGATATACTATTATGAAAACACCGGGACTTATGACAGCCTGGCATTCAGTTTGGTTACTGCGAATTATTTCGGAATTGATGTGGGAAATATGGCAGTGCCGCGCTTTTGCGACATCGACGGAGACGGGGATTACGACCTATTCGTAGCGAATGAAAGCGCAGGAGGAAATGTTGATTTCGTTGGTGATATAGATTTTTACGAAAACATAGGCACTCCAACAGAGGCCCACTTCTATTTTATAACAAGTCAGTACCTTTTTATGGATATGAGTAGCTGTTCATGTCCTTATCCGATTGACTTTGATGAGAATGAAATTTACGACATTATGGTAGGTGTTAATGGTGGAAATTTTATCTTGTTAAAAAACCGGGGAAACTTTGAGAATCCTTCTTTATATTTCGCTGATTCGACTTACCTAGATATATCTCTATCCTATATGCCAAATATTACACTTGGTGATTTGGATGGTGATGATGATTTGGACATGGTGGCTAAATATGGGAGTTTCACCGATTATGCTAAGATATTTGAGAATGTGGGGACGGCAACGGAGCCTGTTTTCAACTATTATAGCACCATCCTTTCCAGTACAGACGATTATTATGGTGTAGAATTATGTGACATCGATGATGATGAAGATTTGGATCTTTTCATCGGCGATTGGGGAAATAGGCTGGAGTTCTGGGAAAACACAGGCAGTCAATATCAGCCGATTTTTGAATTGGAGAACATTAATTACTTAAATTATGTTTATCAGACAGGATGCCCATATCCTCGTTTCAACGATATTGACCATGACGGGGACTATGATTTATTTCTAATGCAACGGGATTTTGGAATGGATGAATGCTATATTGTATTTTTCACAAATTACGGGGGTCCCCAAGTTTCGGATTTAGTTGCTACGGATACATTATTTATGAACTGTAATGGAGCAAGGAATTTCTGTCTTTGCGACATCGATGGGGATGGTGATGAGGATATTTTAGTAGGTGATAGTGGTGGAGCAATGCTGTTTTTCCGCAATCTGGAATATAATTCCGTGAACCGTGAACCGGAAACCGTGAACCGAAGTTTCGCGCTGTATCCGAATTATCCCAATCCTTTCAATACTTCAACCACAATTCCTTTCACCCTCGACCGACAACTACCGGTGAAGGTGGTGGTGTATAATCAGTTAGGGCAGGTGGTGACTACAATAATTAATGAGCAGATAACAGAAGGAAGTTATCAATTAATCTGGAATGCGGTTGGTATAAGCAGTGGAATTTATATCTTGAAAGTGGAAACCGCTTCCGGATTCCGCGCTTCGAAAAAATTAGTCTTGCTTAAATGACCGTCGGATTTCTCGGAAATAAAGACCGGGGTGAACATCGCCCCGGTTTTTTATTAAGATTCGCGAGTGCGCTGAATTTTCATTACCTTTTAATGACCTTATGGTGAAGTTTCAAAGGTTTTACGAGAGTGATTCTCGTAGTTTTATCACTTCAGTAATCGCCTCATCTTCCTTAGGGCAGGGGATACCGTCTTTATTTATAGATACAAGAGAAAGGGATGAATTATAAAAAGAGTTAAGGGGAAGGAAATTACAATGCGATTACCATAACTCTTCGCAAGTAGAGGTCGTAATCTCTCTTAGGATTGGCGTAGCGGCAGCCTATCCGAAAATCTCCAACCTTGTTCTGTCGCCTGTAGAAATGCCCGTCCGTGATGTTAAAGCCTACCCATTTCCAGTTTCCGTTTATCTCGGTAAAGGCAACTTGCCCGGCTTTTTTAAAGTAGCATTCAAAGTCGGTGCCGAGCCCATCATACTGCAGCGACAACCCCCGTTTTCCATCGTCTTTTGTTGCGCAGTCTTTGCCCTGATCCCGGTCAAAATATTCCACAAGAATCACAATTGACCTGGCTCGGAAGTGATTAACTATGCTTTCGGTGAAGGCAAAATAGAAATAGAGATTATTATTTTTATTGTCGGTTCGCCTAGCCCAATCTTTTCCCACTATTTCTTTAACTGTGCTTCCATCATCTTTGAAGTCAAAGAGGATTATCCCATCTTGCCCGTTTTCGCTGGCCGAGTCACCCAATATGCAGGCGGCGATTTTATCGTTGTAGGTGGTAGCGGTCTTGCTGAAGATGCGCCCCCAGCCGCTTTTTATGCTTAACCAAATCTTCAGAAAGAGGCGGTTGATCCATAATCGACAATTTTTGTCAATTGTATAAGCAATGATAAGCCCGGCGATTAGAGAGGCTACAACACCAAGGATGAATAACATTAACCCTCCTATTCCTTTAGCAATAATGTTGATTTGAAACATAAATAGAATTTTAACGGATCCAGCATGGTTTCTAAAAGCTGGTCTTGTTTGTCCAACCAGTCGTTAATTTTAGTGCGCAATTAATCCAAGTCCATCTTGATGGCGGTGAAGTATTTATTAGTGTCCTCTTTCTTCGTATTTTTATTTTACCAAGGTTGGTGACTTTCGTAAAGGAAAAATTTTGCCCGTTGACCCATCTCGTCCCAGGCTGCCGGGACTCCAACGGGCTCTATTTTCTTATGTATTTTAAAACCGTTCTCTTGGTTATGCCGGTCTTTTTGACAATGGCGTTATGTGATAATCCTTTTTCTTTAAGTCGTTTGATTTCTTTAACAGTTTCTTCTGATATTGCCGGCCTGCCGAGCCGTTTGCCTTTGGCTCTGGCATTATCGACCCCCGCGATAATTCTTTCCCGAATCAAATCTCTCTCAAATTCCGCTATGACTGCCGCTATCTGAAAAAACGCTTTGCCGATGGGGGTGGTGGTGTCGATGTTTTCAGTATAGGAAAGCAGTTCAACACCTAAGGCGTGGAATTCTTCAAGCCGTTCAAGAAGTTCCCGGGTTGACCGAGCGAATCGATCAAGTTTCCACACTAAAACCGCATCGGCTTTTTTCTTACGGACATCGTTAAGCATCTCTTGATAGAGTGGACGTTTATCTTTCGCGCCGGACATCTTCTCTTCATAGGTTTTGACAACTTTGAAATTTCGGTCTTTCGCAAATTGACTGAGTTGTCGAACCTGCAAATCGGGGTCTTGGTCGCGGGTGGACACTCTGGCGTAAATGATAACTTTTTTGGTCATGGCCTTTCAAACAAATGTTGGATTATGTTTTTCAAATCAGCCGTGCTTTTGATAGGGCGGGGGATAGATCGCCCGTCTACGGGCTTCTGTGAGCGTTTTTTAGTAACAATATATTATTCCCAGGTAAAGAGTTCTTCGAGGGGATTTATCCAGAATCTAAAAGCATGGGATATAATTCGCCTAACAATTGAATAATGAAACCTATTATCATAAGAATTATACCAAAACGAAAACGACATTGTGAAAAACTTGGCATTACAAAAGGTCTTCTTTTACCATTGTCGTTCTCAACATCCCCCATAACTCCTCCAGCTTTAAAACTGACGGCCACGAAAATTGCGCCAATAAAATTTAATGTCAATCCGACCACTGTTGAGATCATTATGATTTCCCGGTTAATATTTTATATCAAATCTAAGCACTTCCTGATTTTGTTCCTCTTGAGATAGTGTAAAAATCATTAGTTTATTACACCCTCTAAATAGTAATAAAAAAATCCTTAAAAATCAAGGATTTCTTAGAAGATTTTTTGGACCCCATTTTTACACCCCTGTTTTTGTATGGTAAAATGATTCAAACTAAATTGAACCTTACAAATCAGGAGTAATTATGCCCTGGGTCGATTATCGTCATATCAAGGCGAGCGTTTCCATTGAGAAAGTGCTTGCCCGTTATAACATTCAGCTTAAGCAAACTGCCGAGCATCATCTCGCCGGAGCTTGCCCTATCCCGTCTCATGCCGGGGATCGGTCGAATAAAACCGCTTTCCATGTGGACACTAAAAAGAATGTCTTTAACTGCTTTACGCATTGCGGGGGCGGGAATATTCTGGACTTTGTCGCTAAGATGGAGGGGTGCGAAATTAGGAAAGCGGCGGAACTGCTTAATGAATGGTTTTTAATTGAAACCGACATGTTTCCCACCAGTGAAAGTCCTGCGGATAATAAAGGCAATAAGCCCCTTTCTTTCGAACTGAAAGGATTGAAGCCGAAGCACCCGTTTCTGCTCAAGGAAAAGGGGCTGTCGCTGACCACGGTTAATGAATTTGGAGCGGGTTTCTGTTCTAAGGGTCTTTTGGCGGGGTGGGTAGCGATTCCAATTCACAACGCAAAGGGCATGCTGGTCGCCTATGTGGGGCGAGCAGTGAACAGCACTCAAGCGGAGCTGGAGGGTAAATACAAGTTTCCGCCCGGATTCCAAAAGTCGCTGGAAATCTTCAATTTACATCGTGTTCTGAAAGAAAAAGAAGCCGTGAAAAAATACGGTTTGATTATAGTTGAAGGGTTCTTCGGCGTAATGAAGCTGTGGGAATATGGCTATAAGAATGTCGTGGCTTTGATGGGGAAGGAGTTATCGTTGGACCAACTGAAGCTTCTTATGGAAACAACGAATATCTTTACCCTCCTTTTGGACGGCGATGAGCCGGGGCGCGAAGCGTCCAAAAAAATAGAAGAAAAGCTAAGCCGTTCGGCGTTCGTTCGGGTCATAGAATACCCGGAGGGGCCTAAAAGAAAGCCCGCGCATTTTGAAAAAGAAGAGCTAAAGACTCTGCTGTAAATTATCAAGCCCTCGCTGTGAATACGGCGGGGGCTTTTTTATCGCTTTGAAGGCATAGGAGGCGGTACCGGTTTAGTTAGGGCTTCTAGGCTGAACGATTCTTTAGTTAGCTTCTTACCATCAAACCAAGAACATAATGCCTGAGAGCTAGTAAGCATTTCATTCTCATCAATTAGTTCAATGGTCATAACTGGGCCGCCGGATTTAAGTTGAACTAGATCACCGGGGTTTAATTTTTCCATAAATACTCCAGATAAATATTAATAATTTAGTATTTAAAGAGAAGGTGTTTTTGGTTTGGGTGGGGATAAGCTTGTATTGACAAAATAATCACGCTAATTATAATGAAATCAGGGAGGAATTGTAATAAAAAAACCAATCAAGAGGAGAATTAAAAATGCTCAGTTTAAAGGGGCTAGTAAGCAAATCCTAAAACACCAAACACCTGGAAAACAATTTAAGCAATGAAAAAATGCTAATAAATCAACAGGTGATACGGATAATAAGATGAAATGAACTTATTATCCGTTTTTAAAATTTGAGAGTGTTTACGTTTTCTTAATTTTATGAGATAGAGATTCTACTAGTTTCTTAGCATCTCCTAAATGACGTTTTATTGTTCGTTTATCTCTTTTTAAAAGGAAGCTCTCGCTTAGTTTTTCAAAAGCTCTTTGGAATTGTTCCTCAGCTATTTTCGCATATCTCAACCTTTCACCAATGCTACTATCTTTCATCCAAGAACTGGCTAATTTATAATAATAAAGACCCTTAGTGTGTAAAATAGGAGAAATCCATCCTTGAAATACTTTATGTTCAATATTGAATTCAACGCTAATATCAAGTAAAGGAATTAATTTATCTATTCGATTTCTATCCTTTTTAAATATTAAGGCATATATAAGATTGTTTATAATTCTTGGAATATGCTCTTTGTCTAATTTTCTCTTAATAGTAGTTTTAAGTATTTCTTCAAAAGAGTCGTTTGTAAAATCATATATTATACTAGTTTGCTTATCATATTTTTTAAGAACGTTTAAAAGTGATTGCTCTCCAAATCTGATAGCATCATCTAAATATTTAATCATACCTAATTCAACCGCTCTTGTATAAATCAAAGCAAGGTAAAGGTATACTCTATGGCTTATTCTATAATTATTTCTTTCTTCTTCTAAAAATATTATTGCTTGTTCATCGTATTTATTAAGTTTAATTGCTTTATGTTTTTCATAATGTCCTTGAGCAATATGATGTAACACTTGTACATATAAATATCTTGACTCTTTTTTGATATTCTCATCAATTGTTGGACTAATATTTATACTTTCTAAAACTTTAAGACACTCGTCTAATTTATCAAAAGAAAATAAAAGTAAGACAAACAACAACTTTCTTTCCTCACCAATATCCTCATTAGTTATAAGTTGAAATGCATCAATATAACCTTTATCAATACCTTCTATGTCTTTCCTAATTTTGCAATCTCTTAGATTGTCTATTACACTTCTTATGGTATTATTTTTAAATCTAGTGCTGAAAGGCAATGCCATGACTTTTTCAAATCCAATAATTATATTATTTTTTTGATCTTCATCAATTACATGCCAAATATTCTCAAATGTGAGGCCTGTTTCTCTACTACTATCTTTATATAATTCATCTATTAATTTTACAAGCTTACTTCTAATTCTAGTTGTGTCAGAAAATACTAGATTTAGTGCTTTCTCTAATTTGTCTTTTTCTTGTATTCCACTAATATCTATAGCATTGCTCAAATAATAGTCTTTAATAGAACTATTCATGGCCCAATTTAGTAAATTATTTGCTTTAAGTCTAAGAGATTTAATAGTATCAATCTTTTCTTTAATATCATTAAATATATTTATATTTGGACATTCATGTTCTCTTTTACAAGTGTCACAACTAGATATTCTAAGCCTTCGTAAAAAATTTATAATTCTTTTAAACTCAACTATCCTATCTTGCACGGTAATTATTTCTTTATATACTCTTTCATAATCAGGTTTTAATTCATCTATTTGACCACGTATAAGTCTATTTACCAAGAACGTGTTGCTAGTTCTTAAAATTGGGAATTCCTTTCCTCTATCATAAATAACTTCTTTTGAAAGTTTTAAATTATTTATTACCGTTATTAGGGGTTCAACATCTGTTACTAAAGTAGCAAATATATTAGAATTATCATTATTTATCATTTGAACAAACGCAATGGCAGCAGCATCACGCGTATTTGTTTTTGTTCTATCAAATTCGATTCCTGGCCTATAATCTGATATTTTTCTCCTTAAATATTCTATTGTGTGGGGGTTTAAATCAGAAAGCTTAAACTTCCGCAATTCAACGAAATCATCATGAAATTTAACATAACCCTTAATGATTATAATATTTAACAATTCGGCTGATTTTAGCTTTAATCCAATTGCTTCAGAAAAAGCTTTTTGAAAGTTGTCTTTTTGCCAATCAATTAATTTATTAAAACTATTGTAGTTAGGGAGAATAATTTCTTTAATTTTAAGCTCCTCCCCATTTCCAAAACCACTAACCAACTCAAACAGTGATTCAGAAAAAATCTTTTTATAATCTATAGCAAGTTCAGCGTTCAAAAGGTCCCTGCGAGTCTTACATTGAGTAAAAGCAACTTCGGGCAAATGCGCAGGAATGATAAATGAATTATAATGATCAGCAACATCGAAAATCAGCGTCGATATTCCAAGGTCAATATTCGCAATTTTAAGTTTGTCTTCTGATTTAATATTTTCAGGATAATAGACTTTACCTAATATTTTTTCATAAGGATATATATATGTTCTTATAATATCATGGTCAATACCAGAAAATATTTTCCCCCCCTTACGAAGAATGAGATAATCAACTTCAAGAGTGTCTACCTCTTTTTTGAGATTGTTAACCCAAGCAATTAAACTAGACCATTCTCTAATTAAATCTCTCGCATTATTACAGGTTGAACCCATCTTATTACCCTGCTCTTTTTATAAAGGATTTTAAGCTATTGTATAGAATGTCACTCTTATAAATGTCGAAGGATGATAATCTATAAACTGATGGTGGATCGTCACATACAATATAACCTAAATTTTGGGCAATAGAGAAAAAAATCGAAAAGTCTTCTCTTAACTCCTTTACAAGATATTCGATTCCATTTTTTAATAATATCTCATTTCCTGGACCTTTTTTGAATAATCTATTTAGTGAATCTTCAACTGGGATTGAATATCCACTTTCTTTATAAGCCCTTATTAGATAAGGTAAATACTTTATTCCATTTTCTGGGTCAATTTGCCATAAACCTCGATAACTCCGAGGAGCTGTATCGTAATTAAGTATTTCTTTTTCAAATATAGAAGTTATAAATTTACCATTCAAATTTAATCCAACAATAGCTCGTAAAAATATATCTATTATCCTCTTATTGCCAAATTTCTCATCACGCAGATTTAGGTCCAATATTCTAAGATAGATCCTATAAAGCTCTTCCTCAATATTCGTAATCTTTAGCGCACCAACAACATACAAAATGTTAACCAAGTATTTTTTGTCATCGAATATATTATATGTATTTCTCAAACATAGAACTAAAGCGCTTTCTATCTTACGCTTAGTCGAGATATCTTCGATGCCATTATACATTCTCACCAATATTTCATCTGGATCACATTGGAAATCCTCAATAAAAAATGGATCAAAAATACTCTTGCTGAGCGCAACATTTATCCAATCAGACAAAAAATCTATAGATTTCTCACTAAGCCATTTATGTTGCACTTTTTGACTAAATATTCGTTTTTTCATAGTGACCTTCAAGATTCTCCTAAGGGATTTTGAAATATTTGCTTGACTTTAGCCTTTTCAGGTATTTTTTATAATTGCCCCCTTTCCACTCAGCAGTTGGGGGATCATTATTGGTTTCACCTAATCGCTCTGGCTTTAATCCCTCTGGCCAAAGAAAGTTTTCGCAAATGACCTCTTCAACACCAGGTATTAAATCTTCTAAATCTAAAGTGTGCCCATGATGGATTGAAGAATTGATATTGATAAAATACCACCGACCAGAATCAAAAATAGTGGGATGACAGCATTTAAAACCTTCTTGTACAAGAAATGCCTTTGAAAATTTAATTGAATAAAATAAAATGCCCTTTTTACGATGAGCAAGTCCCAACAAATTTCTTAATCTATCGGCTTTATTAATTATACTACCACCAAGTTTCTTTATTACCGAATCGCCGTAACAAAGCCAAAAATACTTATCACCTGGGTCCCCTATAAAACCTGTAAATGGCTTATTGTCATCCAAGTATTCCTGCATTCTTTTGTCATAATCATCGTTATTGCGCGGTATTTCATCATCCGGTAAGTCAATATTGTATTTAAAAACCGAGTAAGCAGACATAGCAGTAAAATATTCACCAGAGAATAAAATAGGTTCTCGTCCCGCCATTTTACAACGGTCATTATTTTTAATAAAAAACTGAAACTCATCATATAAATCTTTTTCTAAGCTGTCTATAAACAGATTTACAAATTCATTATAAGATGTTAAAGCCATATTCTCTATTCTAGATTCTCTGTGTAGTAATTCAACTAAAATCATGTCCACATTTAAATCCTCACTGCTACTTATAAATTCACTAATTTCAAATACAACCTTTTTAAAAATATAATTTAAACTGATTTTCCCCCTTCCACATCGCCTTTTAAAGCAAGCAATCGTATATGACTTAGCAATTCCAAAAAATGGACTATTTTTAAACATCCCTTGTACCTCCTTGCTTTAAGCTTTATTTTTCCTGGCGCTAAGTTGCTCAAGACTTTGATAATTTAAGAATATACAAAATAATTCTCTAAAAGTCAAGAGATATTTTATCTTTTAATACTTCAATAATTCAAAAAGCGGTTGCTTTTCTTCCTAAACCCTCTAAACAAGCAGGTAATTAAGAAGGTTTTAAAAGGTTTGCTGTGCGCCGGTTATCAAATAACCTGCTCCTAATTTTAGGTATCCGATAACACCCTCCTTTCTCTTCCCTTAACCCGTCAGTCAATATGGGTCGCTTGACTTTCAGGGGAAGCTACAACCGCTTGGTTGTAAATTATAGCACATTTGACTCAACTGGTTAAAGGAAAAAAGAGGTTGTAGTTATTCAATTATCAATCCATTGTTGACCTGTCCGCAACGGTTTAAGTCTTCTGAAGATTCTCTTCAGGTAGCTAGCCGTTGGTCTCAAGGCAGCGTTTCTCCGTTTTCTTTCATTCAACATGCTTGGGTCGATATTGGTCGCTTGACCGTGCGGGAGAAACGCGCACAGCTTTAAGTAATCTTATCGCAGTTAGAGGTAAAAGCTTAACAAGTTGAAGGGAAAAACTACAAAAGCTTCAGCAGTCTATCTAATATCTGGCCAGTGATGCCATCGATTAGACGCTGGACACCGGCTTTTTCGGCTACCTGTAATTTCAACTTCTGCATATCTAAAAGACGCGTGTGATCGCGACAGTAGCCCTCTAATTGCACCTTAGTAATTTCACCGTTAGCTAATTGGTTAAGGTAGTTTTCAACCTTAGACGCTTGCTCTCTAATAAAATCGCTAGAGTCTGACTTAGCCCTACTAAGAAAGTTGGTGATCTCGCCCTTAACTTCGGTTGCTAGATCATCTTTTAGCCCATTTAAGAGATTTTCCCAAGAAGTCATAAGACACCTCCTACTCGTTTTTATTCTTTAGCATTTCGGTTTGAATGGCAATATCGAAAGCCTGCGCAATAATTTGCTTTTGGTTGCCTAGATGAGGCTGATTCCATTTGGCCCCGGACAGCCTTTCGTTCAAATGATCGTTAAAAATATTCTGGATAATTTTGACTTGCTCGCGCGTCTCTTTATTCTTTTCGCCTTTACCATTTTCGTACTCGTACACTTGCGCAAGTTTAAGGCGAATAGAGGCGATCTGGCTGGTGTTCAATGAATCACCTGTAAATGTGTCGTAAAGTGCCAAGACCTCAACCTTTAAGTCCGTCAAATTCTTGTAGGTTGTAGGATCGAAGTAGCTTATCCCACTAAAGATACCAGCGCATCCGCAAAGAATAACAGCCAGCGCAAATAAATGGAGAACTTCTAGTGGCGTCCGTTTCATAAAATCTCCTTTCCGTGGATTAACTTGATTTCGTATTTGAAAGATCGAAAGAAAAAAGTCTTCCCGCTAACAATATTACTCAAAAATTGAGTGCAAGTTCCCTTTCTCGCTTGGGTGCGATATCCGCCAAATCGGCTTTAATATACTTACTGGGTCGTTCAAATCAAAATTTCCTTTACTCGCATACCAAAACCCTCTCCATCCCTTGCCTTCGGTCGCTTTATAGCCCGCGTCGATCAAGTGATTCAGGCGGTTGGTGTTCCTAACCCTTTGCCAGTCCCTGTCATGCTCTATCACTGTAAGCACCCTAAAGCCGCGTATATTGAAGCGGTTGGTAACCTTCACCTTACCCTGCCCTTTCTGGCTGTCAAGTTCTGCTCGTATTTCTTTGTAATATATGTAATACGCGCTTAATTTGCTTACAAAGGAGGGTTGATCCATTGTCGACCTGTCCGCTTCTAAAAAGAAAGGAATCGCCTTTCCGCCGTCCTTCTGTAAGACAAAAAAAGCATCCGGCGCGATGGCCTGCTTTCTGCCCTTCACCTTCACAAAATCTTTGGAATCCTTCCCCGCTTTCTGCCAATCCAAAAGCTTGATGCCGTTTCCTTCTTTACATACAGCCGTTATCATCGACCTTATGGTATTTATAAGCAAAGCATGCTCAAGCTGGGGGTCTTTGTTTTGATTGCGCTTCGGCGAAGCTTCCGCCTTCTGCCTGGTCATTTGTTGATACACTTCCCTACCCTTTTCGTCCAAAACATAAATATCAGGCGTGGAGCCCGTTTCGGTATAAGACCTTGAAAACTGCACTTTCCACAAATAGCCGTTGTCGTATAGATACCTTAAGCGGTTCTTTAGACTTGTTCCTTTCCTGCCGGTCAAAAGTTCTAAAAGCGGCCGGGTCAAATACCGGTACTCATGGATTAAAAGTATTATTTCCCCGTCCCCTTTGCTTTGGAATTTGCCGGGGCGGGGTTTTTCTATGTCCCGCTTGTAGCGGATTCGCCGTTTATCAGTCTTTTCTTGGTTCATAGGTGTCTTGGTCAAAAGAATCTTCCTCTTTGACCTCTTGCTTATTATAGCTTAATTCTTTAAGTTCTTGAAACTCAGCTATATCTACCGGTCTGCCTAAAAGCAAGCTTCGCCGAGTCTCTATTAGCCGGTCGACATCTAAAGCAAGTTTGGCGTGCTTTTCATGCGCTATCCGCAGGGTTTTTTCAAAATCAGACTTTAAGACTTCCTGCTTCTTTACCGGAATATCCGCCGTGATAAAGGGAATCGCGTCATATTTTTCGCCCCTTACCTTCACAAAAGCGTGTCTTTTGGGCAAATTTACCAACTTTGATATGACCTTTCGCTGTTTTTCTTCTGGGGTGTAATCCTGTATCTGCGCAAGTTCTTGATCTTCCTCTAAGTAGTAAAACGGCACATCTGCCGTGCCGTGTCCCCGAGCGGTCCCGCTGGCGGAAAATTCTGAACTGCTGGACACATGCGAATCGCCGCTGCTTTGCCCGTCTATCATTATCGCGCTGTCTAAGCCCATTGAACCCATCGCTGTGGAAATTGAGCTGGACATACCAAAAGATGATCCATCTGCAAGGCCGGACCCGCTTCCGCCGCTTTCCATCTCAACTTCGCTTTCTGTATAAACCTGAGCCCTGCCTAATTCCGGCCTGAAAATTGTATGGTATAACCGCCGTTTTTCCTTGTCATCCGCTAAGTATTTCGGGAATAACTCACCTATCATTAGTTTTGCATCTTCTTCCGTCATCGCAAAACAAACTTTGATGGTTGCCCCTTGCTGTATCGCTATGTAGGTCTTGTAATCCGTCTCCCTTATCCCCGCTATGTCTTGACTGGCTAAAACAAAGGAAAGCCCGTATTTCCTTAATTCTTTTAATCCTACCGCGATGTCCTCGCATAAATACTTGTGAAACTCATCGATGTAAAAATACATCCTGCGCCGTTTGGCTTCCGCTATATCGGTTCTAGATTTAGAGGCTTCCGAAAGCTTGTCAATAAGCATCACCCCTAAAAGCTTCGCTTCCGGCGGGGATACCCTTCCCCCTTCGGAAAGGTTGGCAAGGATTACCGCCCCTTTGTCAATTGCTTCCCTAAATTTAATCGTGCTTTTATTCTGCCCTATTATCCGTCTGGTTGTTTCACTTGATAAAAACTTATGAAACCGGTTATAAACCGCTTCTAAATATTCGTCCTGCCTGCTGGATGATAACTTGGCTACCCGTTCCCATTGCTTAATCAGGTAAAAATCATTTATCCTTTGAAGGATTCTTGCTCTTGCTTCGCTGTCTGTTAAAAACAAAAGCCCGTCCTCTAAAGTCAAGCCCGCTCTTATCAAGGGTAAAATGGTGCTGGTCTGCCAAAGGTCAAGCCGGGGCTTGTCCTCTAAATCCTCATCTCCAAAAACCTTAGAAATGCCCCTTGAAACTATCCCCGCCTGCGTCGATGGGGTGGTCTTTGCATCCATTATCTCAAGATAATTCAAGCCGATTGACCAGTCCTCGTCCTGCGGGTTTATCAGTATCAGGCGGTCTTTTAGGTTGTGCTTGAAGCGGTTGATATGGCAATAATTCACCAAGCGTTTGTATAAATCCCCGGACGGGTCTAAAACACATACTCCCCTGCCCGCTTCGATGTCCTGTCGGATCATCTGCTCTAAAAAATAGGTCTTACCGCTTCCGGACACTCCTAAAAGCATCATGTGTTCGGTGCGGTGATCCTGTTTCAAAAACACCCGCCGTTCCCGTTTGTAAGCATGATGTCCAATATGAATATCACTGCCCTTCTTTGTCATAGAAAATCCCCTATTTGACAGAGACTTTAACGTGTGCTATAGTAAAACCTTTCCTTTCCCTATTTTTGCTGTCCATTAGTTAGAAATCAAAAATCAGGAAAGGAGGCAATAAAATGCCGGATTGGTTAAAGCAAAAATCTGATGAAGAACGAAAAGCGGAACTAAAAGAAATTCTAATAGAAAGAGATAGAAGCAGTGCTTTTCGCTGGCTAAGAGAAGAAACCTTAATAATGGCAGAATTAACAGTTACGCAATTTCTGCCTGAGCTTAGTGAAGAATACGGAATTCCAAAAAAGTTTATCGAAGGCGTGGGATATATTATTGAGTCATTGGCTGAACAATTAAAAAACGCTTCGGTTTCTGAAGGTCAAGTCCCAAGAATTCCTTTTCCGTTCGTTAAAAATTGATTTAATCAATCTTTCTTTTAAGAAGTTTACCCTGGTATAAATTATGCCGGGGTTTTTATTCCTCTTCCTCAAATAAATCAGACCGCAGTTTTTCTATAAATTCATCGGCTTTTTTAGGATCGTTAGGAAACATTGCCCTGATCTTGTCCGCCGCTTCTTTAAACTCTTGAACTTTCTTTAGATGCAATTCCGACTTAGGCGATGGTGGTTTAGGTGCTGGCTTAGGCGAAGATAAATTAGTAATTTCCAGCTTTGTTTTAAGCAAATCCCGGTCTTTCTCTAATAGCTTCCGCTCTTCTTCAATTTGCTTTTCATACTCCCCTATAAGAATGGGATACTCTGCAGCGTACTTTCTGAAATCATCTGGATATTCTCGACGCAAAGGGACAGCATATGCCTTTAATATGGTTATAAGGTCATTTGCAAAAGCAAAAGCCTCCAAATACATCTCATTTCTAACCCTAAGACGCTCACCTTGGTCAGAAATCGATTGTAAAATACTGCCAAAAACCCCTGTATTAGCGTCCATTCTTAATTTTTGAGTTTCATCCAAGTCCTTGAGAATTTTTTCATTGTCTGCCCTCTTGGCTTTAACTTTTTGATCCATCTCAGCCATTTTTTTATCAAATTCTTCGCGCCAGGCAGGTTTAAGCGGTAAATTTGAATCCCGCATCGTAGATCCTATTTTTTTAACAAGTTCCTTATTTATAAGTTGTAACCAGAAGCCCCGCCGTCGGGACGCCGATTTTGAATGATTTAGGCAAGCGCAAGCGCAGACTAAATCATAGACCTGCTTGCAGGTCGTCAAAATCGTGCTGTCCACGACTTCAACTTCCCAGGGTGGAGCGTAAGCGTAACCCCGTAGCGAAGCGAAGCCCGCACATTGACACACTAACACTTAGCCGGATTTCCTCGTTTCGTTCTGTCGGTGGTGTTTCGGTATAGTGTCGGTGTGCGGGTGGGAAGTTGAAGTCGTGGACAGTAGCGACCGCTTTGTCCTTATAGCAATAAGGGGAAAGCGGGAAATTCCTTTGGAATTTAGCGTATGGACACGACGGCGGGGCTTCTTAACAAGTTCCAGCTTTGACTATCTAAATTGACTACATCATAGTCAATACTAAGGGCGTGTCTTTGACACACCCGTTCATATTGATCCTATGATTCCAATAATTCCAAAGGATACTTCACTCTCCCAAAAATCTTCTTTTGGTATTGTTCCGGTGTTTCCGGATTCGCTATATATCTATCACGCGCATCTTTTTCTTCTTCCAGGGTGGCGCTTCGTCCTTGTTTCTTGGCGAATCGAAGCTTAAACAAAAACTTTTCCATATCCCATCGTTGGGCTGGAGTTTTCTTAAGCCAGCTATAGTAAAGTTTTTTATTCGATTCTTCGCGTTCCCGCTTCTCAAATTCCGCCCGCTTCTGCGCCTTCGCCTGTTTAAAGCGTTCCGCTTCTTCCAGCTGGGCTTTGGTCATAAATTCTACCGGTGGAATCCATTCCTCTTTGATCGCGGAGTAAAGCCAAGCCCCGCTCTTGGGCTTGTCGTCCCTCTTCTCTTTTTGCCAATCATAGTAATCACAGTAATACTCTATTACATTGTAAACACTCCCGCCCCATTCTATCTCCTTGTCTCCATAAGACGCTATCAGTTCGTCAACTTGCTTTGCGCTCACTCCCCGCTTTTTTAATGCTTGTTTTTGGCGCAAAACCGCCTCGCTGGCGGGCTTTTGGGTGTCCGGTAGGGGTTCTATATCCCCTGATACTAACTCAAGGAAAATTTGGGCTTTTTTGCCCCTTTTGCCTTCTATCTGTAAAGGGATTCGCTCTCTCACTAAAAACGGTAAATCAATTTGTTTTGAAATATCTTTCAGGGCGTTCTCATAATCGTAATAAGCTTTCTTTCCGGGATAATATCTTATCGTGTTCTCATCTGTCCATTCGACTTTCGATAAGAAGCGCATTTCAACTAATTGTTCATGCGCTCTTTTAAATTGCCTAAAAGCAAAGGAAAAATACTTATGCTTTTTCAAGGGCATACGGTTGCAAAGATCATCATAGCTCTCGACCAAATAACAATCTTCATTCATCCCGTCTTTAGACCTTAAAAGTCCAAAAAATCTGCTTAACAAAAGCTCATATAACCTGCCCGCTATCGGCGTTAGCTTCATAAAAAAGTTAGTGTCAATGATCCGAATATAGCCATTGTTGACGTTGGAAAGAACTTTGTCGCTCAGCCAAATAAGTGTCTGCGAGGCTTTATCACCTTTTATCTTTGCGTCTGCTAAAGTAACCCTTTGAAAATAGGAGAATGTGTCGCTGATATGCGCTTCTTTTTGCTTGTAATAAAAGGAATCCTTTGCAATTATTCTTACTCTCGCTATTCGTTCAAGACTTTGCCTCACCATATTCCTATTTTTGCCGGATTTCGGATCTAAGCATACAGTCCTGCAAAGTTCGCTAATATTGATTAAAATGGGGTTCTTGACCGGATAATCCTGCCTTCTCGCTATGTCGATAACCCCTATAAAGACCTTTTCGTCAAGCCAAGTAGGATATCCAAGCTCTATATCTCCTGCTACTTTCCAGGCTCTTTTTTGTTTCGCGCCAATTTCATTAACCGCTTCGGTTACCACCTCTCTTAAAAGGGCTTTCCTCTCCTCTGAAAGCGGACCAAGACTGGCAAAATGGTTAAATAGAAAATTCCCCTCTGTTATGGTATAAGAAGGTTTGTCTAAAAAGGTTTCTTCGTTT
>Ga0299912_10000816_pt1 | contig 25546 bp, 26 predicted proteins | sample RVTome_2_FD_207667 | JGI IMG/M metagenome (GOLD analysis project Ga0299912, IMG submission 207667) | Soil microbial communities from uranium-contaminated site in the Upper Colorado River Basin, Wyoming, United States - RVT95D214 (version 2) ... | reverse complement strand
GGGTCTTGTGCCCCCTTTTTCTTTGCTTCTTGAATGACCTTCACGGGGTCTGTTCCTGCACATACGACATCGTTGTCCTTGAACGATCTTGTGGCAACATATTTACCACTGTATTTTTCCCCATCTTTCACCAACATACGTGCCGGCATGGTTTTTCTCTCTTCCTTTTTGCCTAAATTTTTACAAGGATTATATAACTGCTATCTATTTGATATTTATATTAATTATGGAGAGTTGTCAAGTGGTAAAAAGAGAGGGGACCGGGATGGCCCCCTTCGAGCACCTGAACTGCGCTCGCCTTGCCTTCTCCCCTGGTTTACCCTATACTGGCAGAAACATTGGGGGACAAGAGGTTATCTGCGACATGAGCACAAAAGGGGTCAAGCCCGATTGGACAAAATTCCACGAGTGGGAGAGGAGGTATACGAGAGAAAAGCTTAAGAAGCTTACTCCCACAGAAAGGATTAAGATCGTAGAGGACCTTTATATAACAGCCCTCAAGGTGCATGAAAGTCTAAAGAAACTGAATTCCCAATGATTATTCAAACCCTGAAAGACATTGCTACACGGCTTAAAAGGGGGGAAATCCCCTGTATGGTCATTGGTGGCCAGGCAGTAGCCATGTATGGCAGACCCAGGTTTACGGAGGACATTGATATCACCATCGCCTTAACGCCGGACGAGGCAGAAAAAATTATAAGGGCTGTCGAGGAATCATTCACCATCTTGCCAGCAGATGCCCAAAGGTTTGTCAGAGAGACCTGGGTCTTGCCGTTGGAACATAGGGAAACAAAGGTGCGGGTGGATATCATCTTTTCCATAACTTCCTTTGAACGGGAAGCAATTGAGAAGGCACAGGAAATAGAGATTGACCATGTTTCTGTACCGTACGTCTTACCTGAGTATTTAGTTGTTCAAAAGATAATGACAGGAAGGGCAAAGGATCTCGAGGATGCTGCAGGGATAATAGAGGTCCAAAGGGGAACCATAGATATCGGAGAGATTGAAAGGCTCATAAAGACCTTCGGCGCAGGGGAAGAAGGAAAAGCATGGCGGAACAGATGGAAGAAGCTGAAAAAGGAGCTCAAAAGATAGCTGAACAATATCCTCATACTGAGCAAAAAGTGGGGGAGCAACGATGGACACACCATCAGACCAAAGATGGCGACACCCAGGAGGGAAACTAAGAGAGCTTGGACCGGAAAGCCTTTCTGATGCGGAACTCCTCGCCGTCCTGATCTCCGCGGGTATCAAGGGCAAACCCGCGGAAAAGATCGCCGAAGAAGTCCTCACAAGATTCGGGTCTTTCAAGGGAATGGCAAATCAACCTCTCAAGAAATTCCTGGAGATAAAGGGGCTGGGAGCAGTCAAGATTCACCGCATCGCCGCTGCCCTCGAGATTGCACGGAGGATGGGGAGCAGGTAATAAAGTATGAGGCCCCACCGCAATAGAGGATTGTTCTCTAACTACTATTTGGATGAACTCCTCCCAAAAGAGGAGGAATTTAATATCTCCATTTCTGAAGTTAAGGCTGTCTTTGAGAAGGTGAAAGGGATTTGGGATAAGAGCAGATTTGAAGCCATAAATGAAGACCAGTTAAGAAAACATTTTCTGGATAAGGTTCTGGATTACCTGGGGTGGATAGTAGATGTTGAAGCCCCTATACCCACAGGCGAATGGTCTAAGAGACCTGATTACGCCCTTTTTCAAAGCTCAGAAAGCCTAAAAACTGCACAAAAAGGAAAGAAAAATGACTACTTTAAGAGAGTAACCTGTGTTGCCGAGGCCAAGCGTTGGGGAAGACCCCTCGACAAGAAGCTTAAAACCGAAACCGATCCAGTTGAGATTCAAAACCCATCGCTTCAGATTAGCCGATATTTGTGGCTTACCGGTGCTAAATGGGGAATTCTTACTGATGGTAAATACTGGAGACTCTACGAACGTGAGACCTCAAAGAGGCTTGACATCTTTTATGAGATCAACCTCGAAGATCTTATAGAATCAGGCTCTTCTGAAGATTTCAGATATTTCTATTTACTCTTCCGCAAGGATGCTTTCCCTGAATTCATAGAGAAAGTCTACAAGGGAAGCATTGATTATGCCGAAAAAGTTGGAGAAGAACTTAAAGATAATATCTATCAGGCCCTTACAATATTAGCCCAGGGGTTTTTAAAAACGCCTGGTAATGACCTATCAGAGAATCACTTAAAAGAAATCCATGATAATTCTTTGATCTTGCTTTATCGGCTTCTTTTCATACTTTATGCAGAGCATCGTGACCTTCTCCCCCTTCGGGAAAATAAGCTTTATACCGACTCATACAGCTTAGATTCCTTTAAAAAGGAAATTGCAAATAAGCTCGATAAAAATGTGCCTATCGCAAGCTCAACAATCGGATATTGGAATAAACTGAAAGAGTTATTTGAAATCATCAACAAAGGAAACAGAGAACTTGGAGTCCCTCCTTATAACGGTGGATTGTTTGACCAGGAAAAGCATAACTTTCTTGAAAAGCATAAGGTAGGTGATTCCTATGTTGCGAAAGCGATTGATCTCCTATCACGTTCCAGAGATAAAGCTTACATTGATTATGGAAGCCTCGAAATCAGGCATTTAGGTTCCATCTACGAAGGACTTCTCGAATATAAACTGAAAATTGCAGATCAAGACCTTGTTCCGATCAAGGATAAAGGCAAAGAAGTTTTTGTCTCTCTTGCTGAAGCTAAAAAGCAAAAGAAGACAATCAGAGAAGATGAGGAGGTCAAAGCTGGAGAAATTTATCTCGTAACAGACAAAGGAGAACGTAAAGCCACCGGCTCTTATTACACCCCTGATTATATCGTTAAATACATTGTTGAAAATATCCTTGGGCCTTTAGTGGAGGAAAAGAGAAAAAAAGTTTTAGAAAATATTGAAGAACTCAAGAAAAAAATAAAAGGATCAAGAGGGGTAAGTAGGGAATTTCTCGAGAAAGAATTTAGAAAGACCGAAGGAAGCCTGATTGATGAGATTCTTTCTTTAAAGGTCCTTGACCCTGCCATGGGGAGTGGACATTTCCTTGTTGAGGCAACAGATTTTCTGGCAAGAAAACTTTTGGAGGTCTTAAGCGGCGCACCTCTTGAAGTACATAAAAAGGAGATGGTCGTTAGGGAACCCTCAGAGCCGTATGGTTTAAAAGAAGCGGAAGAAGAGGATATAAGATGGGCAAGACGTGAGGTCGTGGAAAGGTGTATCTTCGGAGTGGACTTAAATCCAATGGCCGTTGAGCTAGCGAAACTCTCCTTGTGGCTTTATACCGTGGCAAAGAATAGACCTCTCAATTTCCTTGACCATCATTTAAGATGCGGCAATTCCTTGATTGGGGCAAAGATAGATGACTTATCGGGTCTTCCCGAATTAAAAAAGAAAAAGGCTGAAGGCGCCCCTGTTCAGCTTGGACTCTTTGAAAGTATTTTTAAAGAGAAGGTTAATATTCTCCTCGGAGCCTTTGCCCAGATTGAGATGCTTCCTTCAGATACTGTGGAGCAAGTAACAGAAAAAGAAAAACTTTACCAGGATTTTAGGAAGATTGTCTCTCGCTTTCAGGATGTTGCAGATGTCTGGACTAACATCTATTTTGAAAATGATGTAAGTTCTGGAAATTATCAAAAACTACAAAATAAGCTTCGTTCAACCGAGGAAGAATGGAAAAGACTGAGCCAGGAATCATGGTTCAAAAAAGCTAAAGACAGTGCTAATGCAAAACGATTCTTCCATTGGGAACTGGAATTCCCTGAGGTATTTTTTGAAGGACACCAGAAAAAGGAAAATCCAGGTTTCGACTGTGTAACTGGAAATCCACCTTATTATACTTTGACCCTTGGAAAGCGCCAGAAGCAGGCAAGCGAACAGGAACTGGCTTATTTTGGAGTGTCTTATCCCTTTGCAAGTGAATACAAAGTTAATACATTTTCATTGTTTTGCGAAAGAAGTCTTACTCTGTTAAGACGAAGCGGCAATTGGAGCTTTATCCTTCCAAACACTCTTCTAACAAACTACTACATGAAAAACCTGAGACGTTGGATTATATCCGATTTTCATTTGTACCTCTATATAGATCTTCGGTTTCGTGTTTTTAAAGAAGCCGAAATTGGGGGTAATACTTTAATTTTTGTCAAAGCACTTTCTGGTAAGGAAACAGAACTTGTAGCACACTTTACGACAGTAAATTGCCGGGAAGAGTTATTTTCGAAATCTCTATCTCACAAGTCTCAATCAATCTATTTGGAGATGCCAGACAGTAAATTTCTCACAGACCCAAACATCATTGCGCTTCTAAGCCACATTTTTGGAAAGGTTAGAAAGCTGGGTGAGGTTGCGAAGATATATCAGGGTATTATAACTGGGGATAATAAGCGTTTTATCGCAAAAGAAAAAGCAACTCCTAAACATGAGAAAATTCTACGGGGCGAGGATGTCGAGCGATACAACCTAGATTATGGTGGCTATTATGTATTATACGAGCCAGAACAACTTTGGAGCAACACTGCACCAGATATGTTTCTAGTACCTCTTAAAATCGTGAGTCGCCAGACGGAAGATAATTTAGTTGCATCAGTAGATGGGGATAGGTTTTTTACATTAGATTCCACACATGTTATACATCCGACTTGTGATATATTTTATTTTTTAACATTATTCAATTCTCGACTGTTAAATTTCATTTATCAAGAAATTGTTCCAGAGGTAGGTAAGACCTTTGCTCAAGTTAAAACCATTAACTTAAAGCAACTCCCTATACGTCAAATCTTCTTTATCACACCCAAAGTAGAGCGAGAACGATTGGTCAGGGAGGGTAAAAATCATTATAAGAGGTATCTTGAAACCGGAAAACCCGATGCAATTCTTTACTTCATTGAATCGAGATTAATGAAAGAGTATAAACCGGATGCAGAACTTGTTAAAAAACATAATGCCGATCCTCTTAACAAAGACTGGCAAATTTCTGAAGGTATTTTGTGGGAGCAGTCAGATGTAGTTCACGATACTCTGGTATTTCTTGCCGAGCAAATGATTGAGATGAATAAAGAGAAACAAGGGGAGATCAAAGGCTATATAGGATGGCTTGAAAGTCAGTTAAAAATTCAATCTGACGCAGATGGAAATGCAGGCATTGAAGCCTTTACCGGAAAAACCCAAATAAAAAACTATCTAGGCGATTATCAAAAAGGGGAGGAACACCTCCCGTTTGAGGAATTTTGGAAAATACTGGAGAAAAACAAGACAAGCATCCAGGCAAACCTCAAATCCAGAGAGCTTTACGAAAATATCAAAGCCGAATACGAAAAATCCCTCTCAAAGCTCTTACCCCTTAAAGAAAAGCTCCACAAGATCGACTGGCTCATAGACCAGATCGTTTACAAGTTATACGGTTTGACGGAAGAAGAAATAAAAATAGTAGAGCAAGGTTACTAGGTAACTAAAGAAAGGATGGAACAAAGTGAAATCCTTTGATGAACTCAAACTCTCTAAGAAAGAAAAGGGCATACTACGGGCGATTAAGGAGGCCGCGCAGAGGATCACTCCTAGTGCAGAGGTCGTATTCTTTGGTTCCCGGGCCCGGGGAGAGGTGGCCCCGGAATCAGATTGGGACATCCTTATCCTTGCTGATAACATCATCTATGAATTAAAGGATGAGATATGCGCTGCTCTCTACGACATTGAGCTGGAAAATGAGATTATTATTAATCCCCTCATCTTGGATAAAAGGGAGTGGACTTCAGGACTCTTCTTGCACCACCCTATCCACAGAAATGTCGAAAGAGAGGGTATGGTGATCCGATGAACCAAGACCTCGTAAGGCATCGTCTGCAAAGGGCGCAAGAGGCACTCGAAAGCGCCAGGATTCTTTTTACCAATAACCAGTTAAGCGCCTCAGTCAATCGTCTCTATTATTCCCTTTTCTATGCAGTGTTGGCGCTCCTTGAAATCAAGGAACTCTCCAGTTCAAAACATGCAGGGGTTCGAGCCTTATTGAATAAACACTTTATAAAAGCAGGGATTGTGCCAAAGGAATTTGGGCGGTTTTACGAGAGCTTGTTCCGCAATAGACAAGAAGGCGATTACGTGGATTATTCCGTCTTTACCGCACAGAGAGTAGAAGAGCTCTTAGTACAATCTTCTCAGCACCTGCCAGAAATTGAAAAGATCATCAGAGACCTGATAGCGAAACAAGGATAAAGAACGATGACCCAACCCATTGCCGAAGGTGAAAGCATTATCCTCCTGGACCCCGAGGATGATAAGGAGTTCTTTTACAAGATGAGGGCGAAGGGGCACATCGACCTGCACAAGGGGAAGATCCTTCACGCCGAGGTCATCGGCAAGCCCGAAGGGGCCGTGGTGCGCACCTCCAGGGGGGACCCCTTCCTCGTGTTCAGGCCAACCCTTTTACAGTTCATCATGCATATGAAGCGGGATACCCAGATCATCTATCCTAAGGACCTGGCCCTGATCCTGTTCTATGCCGATATCTACCCCGGGTGCACCTGTCTCGAGGCAGGCATTGGCTCCGGCTCCCTGACACTCGCCTTGCTGCGGGCGGTGGGGCCTGACGGGAGGGTCATCTCCTATGAGGTACGCGAGGAGTTCATCGAGCGGGCCAGGAAGAATATCCAGCTCTTGCTGGGGGAGTCGACCAATCTGGAGATAAAACAACGGGATATCTATGAGGGGATCGAGGAACAGGGGATTGATCGTATCATCTTAGATATTCCTGAGCCCTGGCGGGTGGTAAAGGATGCAGCGGAGCGCCTGCGTCCCGGCGGGATATTCACGAGTTACCTCCCCACCATCATCCAGGTCAAGACCTTGGTGGATGCCCTCCGGGAGGAAAAGAGGTTCACCTCCATACAGGCCTTCGAAGCCCTGCTCAGGGACTGGCACATCGAGGGGCTCAGCGTGCGCCCGTGCCACCGTATGGTGGCCCATACGGGCTTTATCACCCTAGCCAGGAAAGGGGAGGCCCCTTAAGAGGTTGGCAAAGTAATTTATACAGGCTGTTCAAAAATGTTGAGATGACTCGCGTAAGCGGGTCATCGAAATCCCGCCATGCGGGACATCAGAATAAGGATGAGAGAAATCCCGTCTTGTGGGGACACGGGACTGGGCGTTTTTCAGCAGCCTGTTAATTACTGATACCACATATATTGTAGATCCGGCGGCGCCTGCTGCTGCACCTCCTCCTTGAAGCGCTGCGCAATGCTTTGCGTGAGGGAATCAAACAGCGAGAGCTTTTTCTTACGGGTGTAGACCACCGAGGGCTTACCCTTTATCCCGGCCATGTCGGCGGCCAGCCTTATTGTATCCTCCAAGTTCCCCAGTTCGTCCACCAGCCCCAGGGCCTGGGCCTGCTCTCCTGCGAAGATCCTCCCGTCGGCGATGGCCGTTACCTTCTCGATAGGAAGCTTCCTCCCCTCAGCCACCGCCTTGATGAACTGCTGGTGGACGGTATCGATCACACCCTGCAGCAATTCCTTTTCTTCGGGGGTCATCTCCCGGAAGGGGGAACCGATATCCTTATGCGTCCCGCTCTTGATCACGTACCCCTTGTACCCGATCTTCTTCAAGAGCTCTTCGAGGTTGGCAAACTGCATCACCACACCGATGCTCCCGGTGATGGTCCCCGGATTGGCTACGATCTTGTCGGCGCCACAGGCCACATAGTACCCCCCTGAGGCCGCCACCCCCCCAAAAGACGCCACCACCTTCTTCACCTTCCTGGCCTTGACCACCTCCTGGTAGATCTCCTGGGATGCTCCCACCCCTCCGCCGGGGGAGTCGACGCGCAAGACGATGGCCTTCACCCTGCCATCCTCGACAAAGTATCTAATCCCTCTGATGACCTCCCTGGAGTCGGATATAACACCGGTGATCTCCACCACCCCCACCTTTGCCCCTGTCGCAAAGGAAGGTGCTTCTCTGCGAAACATCAGGGTCAACAGCAGGATAGCCCCTATGAAAACCACCATGATAACCCCGATGACGATGAGCCCTATCAGAATCGGATTTTTCTTCATCATCCGCCTCCCCTTTTATGGAAGCAACTCAGCGCGATAACGCTACCTCCAACCGCTCAGAATTTGAGGCTGTAACCTTGACCTTGAGACCGCCGAAGTCATAGGAGAGGAACCTGTCGGCCAACCTCCCTATCTCCCCCTTCATCATCACCTTCCAGGTGAACAGGGGGGGCGTGATCTCGGTGGGGGAAAAACCCTGAACCTCTGCATCCGCACTGAGCAGTTGCTCCACCGCGCGGTAGGTATCATAACTCTTAATGCCCGACACCACCACGTGGACCTCTCTCAGACGGGGACCCTCGTCCCGATCCTTTAAAAGCCCGAGCGATATCAATCTACTCTCTATCCCCTTCGTATCTACGACGACCTCGAGCGAGACCTGATATCCGGCCTCGAGTGGAGTCTCTTCCAAGATTATGTAACTCAGGATAAACGCATCGGTCTTCTGATAAAACTCCTCGGACAAGGTCTCCTGTCTATTCTTCATGTCCTGGGGGGCAACCATGCCCACAACAACTGCCTCTATAGCCCGCGTCAACCCATCCTTAATAGCCATCTCCAGGGTGGGGTTTGGCGCTCCCTCTCCCTGTTCGCTCTTGCCCAAGACCACAAAGGACTTCTGCCCCCACCCTACCCCACAGAGACAAAGCACAAAGAAGATCACCGTGATACTGAGTAATACCCTCTTCATTTTCAATCCCTCACGCAGCTAAGGCGCGGGTTACCCAGAGGGGGCCGAAGACATCCCTCTGATAGGCCCGCAGCATACCCAATCTGATCAACTCCAAAAGGGCGAGAAACGTGACGATCAGCTCCACCCGTGAGGCAAGGGGAGTAAAAAGGGCGGAAAAAGGCACCGCCTCCCGTGCCCCTTGGAGTCTCTCATATAGTTCCGTCATCTTATCCCGCAAGGTCACTCGCTCCAGGGTTACCTCATGAAAATCCTCCACCTCTTGACGTTTGAGGAGCTCGCGCAACGCATCAATGAGGTGAAAGAGATCCGCCTCGATCTCACCCTCTTCAGCCTCGATCTCCTGGGCGGGCCTGATGAAGACATCCACCCCCAATAACGCCTGCTGCGAAAGCCGAACAGCCGCCTCTTTAAATCTCTTGTATTCTACGAGGCGCTGGACAAGCTCCGCCCGGGGATCCTCCCCCTCTTCCTCTTCCTCTTCGATGGGCGCAGGGAGGAGCATGCGAGACTTGATATACATCAGGGTCGCCGCCATCACCAAGAATTCCCCGGCGATGGTGAGGTCGAGGGCCTTCATGATCCTGATGTATTCCAGATACTGCTCCGTAATCAAGGCAATAGGTATATCATATATATCAAGCTGATTTTGCTTGATGAGATGCAGTAAGAGGTCCAAGGGCCCCTCGAAGACATCGACCTTGACCGTATACCCTTCCATGGCTACAGCCCCATTGCCTCCCTAACCTCACCCATGGTGTTCCGGGCCACCTCCCTCGCCCTCTCGGTCCCCTCGTGGATTATCCCCTCCACCTCTTCCAGATGGGTCAGGTAGTATCTTCTCTTCTCCTGGATCGGGGTCAGATACTCCTGCAACCTCTTCAGCAAGGTCCGCTTGCAGTCCTTGCACCCCACACCGGCTTGACGGCACTCTCCGTTGATCTCCGCCACGACCGCGGGCTCACTGTAAATGCGGTGATAGGGGAAGAGACCGCATACATCAGGATCCCCCGGGTCCTTTCGATATGCCCTCTGAGGGTCGGTGATCATCTGCTCGATCTTGGCGGCGAGGACATCGGGGGAATCGGAGATGAAGATGGCGTTGTCGTAGCTCTTGCTCATCTTTCTCCCATCGATGCCCCCCAGGTTGGGAACCTGCGTCAATAACGCCTCGGGAGGGGGAAATGTCTCTTCATACAGATAGTTAAACCGGCGGGCTATCTCCCTGGTGATCTCCAGATGGGGGAGTTGGTCCTTGCCGACGGGGACAAAATTCCCCTTATACATGAGGATGTCGGCAGCCTGGAGCACCGGATAGCCGAGAAAGCCATACGTGCCGATATCTTTTTCCGCCAGCTCCTCTTGCTGCTCCTTGTAAGTAGGGTTGCGCTCCAGCCACCCGAGGGGGGTGATCATGGCGAGGAGGAGATGGAGCTCTGCATGCTCCTTCACCCACGACTGGACGAAAAGCGTGCTGCGCCGGGGATCGATGCCCACGCTCAACCAGTCGATGATCATCTCTGTCAAACTCTCTTTGATAATAGCAGTATTCTTGTACTCGGAGGTCAAGGCATGCCAATCAGCGGCAAAGTAAAAGCACTCATACTGATCCTGCAGATCACGCCAGTTCTCCAGGATACCGTGAAGATGCCCCACGTGGGTCTTTCCCGTGGGACGCATGCCGCTCAACACCCGTCTCTTCTTCATAACCTTGTATCCTCTGTATCCTCACCGATACACCTTTGTAAATTATCAGAGCAGAGCAATAAAGTCAAACTCAGCAATCAAAAGAAATATCCTCTGATGGTCTCATCACCTTTGAATCCCGCCAATGGCGAGAAAAATTCATTAGCCCCTCTCCCGCCAGCGGGAGAGGCAAGGTTTCCTCTCTACGTAATGAGAGCGCACATACCTCATCTCGTCTTCTTTGGTCTTGATGGCGCCTTCGAGACGTGCCAAGAGAAGGGAATCGAGGATCTCGCGGTAGAGGGGGCCCGGTCGGATGCCTAACTCCTGCAGGTCCTTCCCCCGCAGGCTCACCTTCATTGCATTGAGCTGGGTGAAAAAAAAGGAGATCGCTTTTTTTACCCCCTTCTCCTCCGTCTTGGCCATGACATAGAGGAGGGCCTCAATGGGAAGGGGCTTGAACAGAGTATAGATTTCTCTGGAGCTCATCCGTTTTCGGCGCGCCCGTTGCAAAACCTTTTGCCCCTCTCTGTTCCCCTCTAGTAATATCTTTTTGTACCGTGGGGGCAGGGAGAGTCTCTGGATCAACTCTTCCAAGCCCTTCGGCTGCAACTGATCGGCCAAACCGAGGAGATAGACCATCCACTTCGAGTACTGCACCTCTAAAAAGAGGAGGTCGAACCAGCCGACCACCTCATAGACCCTGGCCAACAGGGCCTTGGTGGGAGCGTCATACCTCAAGCGGGGATGAAGGACAGTAAGGAGATTGAACTCCGCTATCCGCTCCACCATGGGAAGGGGATTTTCCTCCCGCAGGATCAGCTCCAACTCCGAAAAGAGCCTCGCTCCGCTCAATCGCTCTAAAAAGCCCATGGAGATGGCGTTTTTCATCAGGCTCTGGGTATGTTTCCCGATATGAAAGCCGAACCGTTGCTCGAAGCGGATAGCCCTGAAGATGCGCGAAGGGTCCTCGACGAAACTGAGGTTGTGCAGGACCCTGATCACCCCTTCTTTCAGATCCCGCTGCCCTCCGAAGAAGTCGAGCAGTTGACCAAAGGCGCCCGGCCGCAGTTCGATGGCCAAGGTATTAATCGTAAAGTCCCGCCTGAAGAGATCCATCTTGATGGAACTGAGCTCTACGGTCGGCAGGGCAGCCGGGCGCTCGTAGTATTCCATCCGCGCCGTGGCCACATCGATCTTGTACCCATCTGCCAAAAGGAGGGTAGCGGTCTTCATCCTCTTGTGCACCTTCACACGGCATCCGTTTCTGGCACCGAAGACCTGGGCGAAGCGGATGCCGTCGCCTTCCACCACCACATCGATATCGAAGTTCTGCCTCCTCAAGATCAGATCCCGGACGAATCCCCCCACTGCGTATACCTGTTGCCCCAACTCTTCACCCACCTGCCCTAATCCCCGCAGGAGAAAGACGATAGGAGAAGCAAGCCGCTCATCTATGAGCTTGGCCACGGCCTTCCTTCTGGTCGTGCTGGTGGCCAGGGGTGAGGGGGTAAGGGCATCGTGCAAGGCCCGCAAGAGGTCCGTCCTGGTAATCCCTCCGATCAATCTCCCCTCCTCCACCACCGGCAGAAATCGCTGATTCTCCCCGACGATGTGGCCCTGCACCTCGCGCAAGGGGGCATCGGCCTGGACGATGGCAAAATCGGCAATCATATATTCCTTTACCATGAGATCTCCGAGGCCATGGAGCATTGCCCGCTCCACAATCGGCCTGGAGATCAAACCCACCAATTGCTTCCCTGCCAAGACCGGAAGCACGGTGATAGAAAAGTACCTGCTCAATATCTTGTGGGCCTCTTTGAGGGTCTCGTCTTGCTGAATGGTCTTGAGGGGGTGGATCATGATGTCTCTGGCCCTGAGCCGCGGCCTCACCACCTCATGTAAGACCCCCAGCAGTCTCTCCTTGGCCTCAACCATGGTCAGATCCTTGATGGTCGCCGAGGCGGCAGTCGGGTGTCCTCCGCCGCCGAACTCCAGGGCCACCTCAGCCACATTTACCTCCGCCACCCTGCTCCTGGCGATGAGGTAGATCCGATCCTCCATACTGATCAGGGCAAAGACACAATTGAGGTTCTCCATATCCTTCAGCTTATGGACCACGATGGCCACGTCTCCGATATATCGATCGGACGAGCCGGTGGTCACCACTACCTCCACCCCCCGGATGTCATACCGCTCTGCCGAGCTGATGAGGTCATTGAGCAAGAAGACCTGCTCGGCCGTCAACTCCCTCGTGATCATATCGGAGATGATATTGAGGCTCGCGCCCTGGGTGAGGAGATAGGCGGCGGCGTGAAAGTCCTCTGCAGTGGTGGAACTGAAGGTGAGGGACCCCGTGTCTTCGTAGATCCCCAACATCATGATGGTCGCTTCGTCAGGGGCAATGGGGATACCTTTCTCCCTCAATTGCCTGAGGATGATGGTAATGGTGGCTCCCCTTGCCTCGATGGCCTCGAGGGTCCCCCTTACATCTTCTGCGGAGGCGGGATGGTGGTCGTAGATATGAATCTCCAAACCCGGTTTATCAACGATCTCGGCAAAGCGCCCGATGCGCGATCGCTGTCTGGTGTCCACTATGATGAGCTTCGTCACCCTTTCTAAGGCGATATCCTTGGCCCGATCCGCTTCCAAGACATAGAAGGTGGAGCGGACAAAGAAATCCCGCAAACTCTTTTCCTGAGATCCGGGGAACACCAGCTTGGCCTCTGGATAGAGCTTGTGGGCCGCCAGCATGGAGGCCAAGGCGTCAAAATCGGCGTTGATATGGGTAATGATGACTTCCATTGCTCAGTTCCCCTCAACGGTTATAGCCCAGAGAGAACCGTCCTATAGAGACTATGACCAATTACATTTTAGCACCACTGGCCAAGCCGAAGGTGACCCTTTGGTCAGGGCCACCTTCGGCTTCGGCTTCGGCGGCAATCAGATCCTTTCAATGGTTATAACCCAGAGAGCACCGTTCTGTAAAGCGAGGAAGGTGACGATTAGCTTGCACCGAGGCCCTTTCTGTGGTAGAAGTCTACCTTACCAAAAAGGGCGAGGAGCGCAGAGATGGCCAAGTGTCTCAGGTGCGGCAACACCTCTCATTTCAACATGTGGTGTTCCATCCAGAAGGTCCTGGAAGTAGAACTCGATGAACATGAAGAAGTGGCGGAAATCATAGGGGATCCCGAAGATGAGACCCTGCATGGTTTAGAGGATGTTGAGTTGATGGAGGCAGATCTGAGCTTTTCAATGGTCAGCTGCGCCTGGTGCGGGAGCAAGGAAATTGCGGTCAATGGTGCGGAAGAGGTCCTCTCCCTTCATATCCACCAGTAAGAACAGCAGAAGGCTCACCCTTCTTCAAGGGAAGGCAGTGTGAGCTTGACCACCTCCCCAGCCCCCCCCAAGGTCCCCAACTCCTTGCCATCAAAGGTTACCTGAACACTACCGGCGTTTCCGATCACTATCGCCAATGGGTGGGAGCTTTTGCGCGTATAGCTGTCCCCTCGATACAAGATGACATCAAAGGGAAGAGCGGATCCATCCTGTATTTGTATCCATGTCCTCTCCGAAGCCTTGATGACGAGGGTGTGCTCACGCACAAGCGCGGATTTCTCTTGCTCATCCTGTGCGTCGACAGGAGGGGATGAAAGAGACGCTTTCTGAGTCACCAAAAGGGGAGACGGGGAGGATGGCAGACCCTTCGAGGAGACCATCTTTTTATGCCCTGGGGCGCCCTTCGCCAGGGCCACATCCTGCGCACCCTCGTGCGGGGTACGTCCACCAGGGAAGGAGAAGAGAGAGACGACGATAATGATGATCACGCCGGCGGCCCCTGCAAGGATATATCTCAGAGGGATCCCCCGTTCCCGGTCGTGAAACAATTTCCTCTTCTTCGCTGCCGCGTTTTCCGCATGCCACGCGGCATACCGGGACAGAACCTCCTTGATATCCAACCCGCAATAGCGGGCATAGGCTTCGATAAAACCCTTTATCACAACCTCGGGAAGGAGCAACTCCCGGTGGTCCCTTTCAAGCGTCTCCAAGATGGTGCGGCTGATCCTGGTGACCCGGCTGATCTCCCGCAACGAGATCTTTCGCGCCTCACGCGCACCCTTGAGATATTGACCGAAGCCCTCCATCTGCATCACACCGCGCTTACTATAAAACGCCCTATTATCTTTGTCAATTGCCTAGAAAATAAGCTTTCAAATCCCCCCCCAACCCCCCTTTTCTAAAGCCGGAGGTGGCTCTTTAGCCAGGGGGCAAAGGGGGGATTTATGATTTTTCCCGCCACGCCTAGTCGTGGCGGGATTCGCAGTTTCAGCGCCTTCATGAAACATTACATAAGCCCGAACTCCCGCAGCGCATAATCCTTCTTGGTCCAGTCCTTCTGGACCCGCACCCAGAGCTCTAGATATACCCTAGCGCCCAGGAGCCCTTCGATATCCATCCTGGCCTGGCTGCCGATCTCCTTTAGTTTCTTACCCCCTTTACCGATGAGGATCCCCTTCTGAGATTCCTTCTCCACATTGATGGCGGCCCTGATCAAGATCATGCCATCCTCCCTTTCCTTAAACTCCTCCACCACCACGGCAGACGAATAGGGGATCTCCTGACGGGTCAGCAGGAAGATCTTTTCCCGAATGATCTCCCTCACCATAAATCGCTCGGTTTGATCGGTAAGGGCGTCTTCAGGGTAGTAGGGGGGACCAGGCGAAAGGAGCGCTATGATCTCGTCCGTCAAAAGATCTAGCCCGGTACCGAGAAGGGCCGATATCCGCATGACCTTGGCATAGGAGAAAGGAAGGGGTTGCTCAGATACGCCCTTGCCTTCTGCCACGTCGATCTTATTGACCACTAAGATGATTGGGGTCGTGATCCCCTCCAGGAGGTCCCATATCAAATGCTCCCCCTCGGGGAAAGGGTTTGGGGCCTCCACCATGTGCAGGATCACATCGGCATCGTGCAAAGCGCCCTTGGCCGCCGAAAGCATGGCCCTGTTGAGCTTGGACGCGACATCATGGATCCCCGGTGTATCGACGAAGAGGATCTGGGCCGAAGCGAGGGTCTTGACCCCCACAATCCTGCTCCAGGTAGTCTGCGGTTTGGGCGAGACGATGGCGATCTTCTCGCCCACGAGGCGATTAAGCAGGGTGGATTTGCCCACATTGGGCCTGCCTATGATGGGGACGACCCCCGAGCGAAAATCACCTATCTGATTCTTCAACCTTCCCTGCTTTTTTCTTCTTGATGGTATAGCGGATGAGCAATTGGAGGGTCTTGCTCCGCTTTGCACCTCCGAGGATCACCTTGAGGTCCTCATAGACCGTGGGATCGTTGACGATACCCCCCAACGTCCCCTCCCCCCGCTCTACCTTCTTGACGATGTTGTTGGCCGATTTGGCAGTGGAGGCGAGATCTTTGACCAAGGAGTCAAAGGAGCCGGAGGCCACCGCGAGATTGTTCACCAGCTCACCGCCGGCAGGATCGTATAAGATGGCGTGGAGCAACCCCTTGCCTCCCCTCACCTGGCTGCTGATCTCCCTCACATCTATCAAGATAGTGTTGATGACGTCGATGGCCTCTTCGAGCTTTGCCGCATATGCCAAGAGATCAAAGGGATGAGCGCTCTCGATGTAATCCCCGTCCTGTAAGACATTATTCTCGGGCGATCCCAGAGAGATCTCCACATACTTGTCACCCAAAAGCCCCATGGTCTGGATGCTCGCGATAGAATCCTCCCGGATTCGCTTTTGAACGCCTTTTTTGATTTTTAACTCTACCTTGATGGTTTTTTCACCGGGGTCGTCAGGAAAAATGATGGCGTTTACCCTCCCTACCGTCAGGCCGGCCAATCTCACGGGCGCCCCGACGATCAACCCCTGGATATTGGAGAAGGAGGCCCAGAGGGTATACTGCCTTTGAAAATACTTCTGGTGGCTCCCGATAGCGAAGACGCCCATGCCGAACAGGACCAAAATGACCACCACAAAGATCCCCACCTTGAGCTCGGTCAGTTTTTTCGGCTTCATCCTTCCCTCCTCGTCTGCCTCAGTCGGCAAGCTTTTTAGCGATAAAGTCTTGCGCCTCCCGAATTGCTGAGGCCTTAAATTCTTCCTTGGTGCCCACCATGGCGATTTGTCCCTTATGCAAGAGGGCCAAACGGTCTGTCACGACGTAGGCACTTGCGAGATCATGGGTGACCACGATGGAGGTAACTTTTAAGGCCCTCTGGAGTTCAACGATGAGTTGGTTTATCCTCTGGGTATTGGCCGGATCGAGGCCGGTGGTGGGTTCATCGTACAGAATGATCTCCGGGTCTATGGCGATGGCCCTGGCCAAGCCCACCCGTTTCTTCATGCCGCCGCTGAGCTCTGCCGGCATCTTATCCTCCACCCCGTCGAGCCCCACCAAGCGTAACTTCTCCCGCACGATCCGCTGGATCTCCCCCTCGGGGATGCGAAAATGCTCCCTGATCGGATACGCCACGTTCTCCCCAGCGCTGAGGGAATCGAACAGGGCGGCCCCTTGAAAGAGCATCCCGATCTTTCTCCTGATAGGGACCAGCTCCTGCTCCGTGAGCGGGATGATGTCCTTCTTGTCAATTCTTATTGCACCCTCATCGGGCTTTTCGAGGCCGGCGATAAGCTTGAGCAGGACGCTCTTGCCCGTCCCGCTCCCCCCCAAGATGGTGATGGTCTCTCCCCGCTGTATGCCGAGGTTCACCCCCGCCAGGACCTGGAAGCCCTCGTAGGACTTATGAAGGTTCTTGATTTCGATGATCGGCCCTTTCATCTCCTCACAGCATCAGAAATAGCTTGGTCAAGAAGAAGTCGGTCACCAATATCAAGATGGAACTCACCACCACCGTCGAGGTGGTAGCGCGACCGACGCCGACAGTCCCCCCCGTGGTGGTCATCCCCTGATAGCACCCGATGACCGCGATGATAAGGCCGAAAAAAAAGGTCTTTCCGATCCCGCTTGCGACATCCTGAAGGGATATCGTATCCAAGATGGTGGTGAAGTAGTAGTAAGAGTTTACCTGGAGTTCCATAACGCTGATAAGAAGCCCCCCCACAATGCCCACGGCATCGGCCACGATAGTGAGCAGGGGAAGGGCTATCATCGTCGCGATCATCTTGGGGACCACCAACCGCTTCACGGGATTCGCTCCCATGACCCGAATGGCATCGATCTGCTCGGTAACCTTCATGGAGCCGAGCTCAGCGGCGATGCCCGAACCGACCCTCCCTGCCACCATAATGCCGGTGAAGACCGGCCCTATCTCCCGAACCAAGGATAGGGCTACCACCACCCCGATAAACCCCTTGGCCCCGAAACGGCTCAGGGCATAGGCGGTCTGCAAAGCCAGGACCATGCCGGTAAAGAGGGCGATGACGTTGACCACTGTCAGGGATTGGATACCGATTGATTCTATCTCTTGAAGGATAGGACCCAGCCGATAGGGTGGCCTGATCCCGTAATAGATCGCCTCAAAGAGGAGTCTGGAAGCCCCCCCCACGTACATGAGGGCAGCTTGTATGCGTTGTGAAATGAGGGAGATCGGTTCTTTCACCGGCGCCCTTTAAGGTTGGAGGAAGGTGATGCCGAGGAGTAATTGATGGAATGCCTGCACCTTGCGGGGGAACACCTCAAGAGGTGCCCAAAAGATAATATCGTAGCGCACCCCTTCCCCCCGCACTACATAGACCTCAGCCTTTATCTCGGTGCTCTCCACCCACGCCTCCAGCAGGGTCTTCACGGCCTCTCTACCATTGACCTGCTCAATGTCTTTGGAGATGATCTGCTTGCGCTCAAAGGCGATGAGAAGGTGACGGGTGAGGTTGGCCAGATCCTCCCCCTCCTTCAGGGGTGTTACATCTACTACAATCGTAGCCCCTTCTTTTTGGTCCCACAGGACGAAATCCACATCCTTCCACGACAACAACCGCCATCCATTGTGCCGGAGGTGGCCCTTTGGCCAAGGGATGGAAACCTCAAAATGCCCTTGGGGATCGCGGTATCTCTCCCCTGCTACGGGTTGGAGATCAGCTGCACAGCTGGGACACCAGAGGGGAAACAGGAGCATGAGAAGCGCCAGCAATGTCAGATAGCCCTTGCGCATGTGAAAATAGTGTAAATGACCGCTGGGGTGAAGTCAACTACATTTGCGCGTCTTACGCGTCCCGCATGTCCCTCCCTTGCGTTGCAGGCGCCAGGGTGATATGCTACCATAACACATCAACAGCGAGGGGGAGGGACGAGAAATGCTAGGGGTCAATAAGGTAATCTTGGTGGGGAATTTAGGGGCTGACCCTGAGGTCAGATACTCCAGCACAGGAACAGCCGTTGCCAACTTCCGGATCGCCACCAGCGAGAACTGGACCAACAAGGAGGGGGGAAAGGAGACCAGGACCGACTGGCATCGGGTGGTGGCCTTCGGCAAACTGGGGGAGATCTGCGCGGAATATCTGCGCAAAGGGAAGCAGGTCTACGTGGAGGGAAAGTTGAGGACCCGCTCCTGGGATGACAAAGAGGGGAACAAGAGATGGATAACGGAGGTCGTGGCCGGCAACATCGTGATGCTGGGACAAGCGGGCGAAGCCGGAGGTGGCCCCTTGGCCAGTGGCCCTTCGGCCAGGGACCAGGCCAAGGGGATGGGCGGCGAGCCCACTGAGGGACCTCCCGAACCCACGCACGACGAAGATATACCCTTCTGAGTTACTTAGAACATAAAAACTCTAGGTTTCTTCGCCCTGAGGGTAGAGGATGAATCCCGCTCTGTCGCTCTGCGACATCCCGCCATTCAGATTTTTGTGCAAAGCGGAGCGGGACCTGCCCTCTCCCGCCCCCACCCAAAGACGGTGGGATCTTCGACAGCGGGAGAGGGACATATTGCAAATTTCCACCTTTAATGGCTGAAGATCCCATCATAGGGAATTCCGGGGAAACACAACGGGGGGATAAATTCCATCTTTTAGACTCCAAGATCACAATAGAGGGAAGATTACGTCTGATTAAAAGACATACCGCCGGGCCCTGACGTTGAGCAGCAGCCCAATCCCTATCAGCGTGACAACAGCTGAGGATCCTCCATAGCTCAATAAGGGTAGCGGCAGGCCGACGACAGGCATCATCCCCAAGACCATGCCGACATTGATCACCACATGCCAAAATATCATCGCCGTCACCCCCAGGGCGATGATGGACCCATACCTATCCTGTGTCATCACACCCCTGGTGAGACCCCACAGGATCAGGGCCGCATAGAGGGCCAGGACCGCACCACAGCCGATAAACCCCCACTCCTCTCCCAGCACGGCAAAGATAAAATCCGTATGGTGCTCGGGGAGGAAATGGAGCTTGTACTGGGAACCCTGAAGGAATCCTTTCCCCCATATCCCCCCCGATCCAAGGGCGATCTTGGATTGGATGATATGATACCCCGCCCCCAGGGGGTCCATATACGGATTGAGCAGTGTCAGGATCCTGGTGCGTTGATAACCCTTGAGGATGAACCAGAAGATGGGGGTGGCGAGAAAGATCGCCGTGCATAAGATAAGGAAGGAGCGAAAGCGGATCCGAACGAACAGGACGATGGAGAAAAAGATAAAGACCATGACCATGGCCGTCCCCAAATCAGGCTGCTTGACGATCAGCAGGGTGGGCACCATGGTGATGATCGCCGGGATAACAAGGTCCCGCAACCGGTATCCATCTTTTCTCTCATGCCGTGCGAAATAGCGGGCAAGGGCAAGGATCAAGGCGATCTTCATCAGCTCCGAGGGTTGGAAGTAAAAAAAACCCATCTTGATCCACCGCTGCCCACCCCCCACAATCAGACCGTAGATGAGCACGCAGAGCACGGCCACGAGCACCACGAGATAAAAGGGATAGGCGAATTCTTCATAATAACGGTAATCGATCACGAAGACCGACAGACCGAGCAAGATCCCTATGCCAAACCACAAGAGCTGCCGCAGATAGAAGGGGATCCCCTCCCCTGGCATATTGATGGTGGCGCTGAAGAGGTTCGCGATCCCGATCACCATCAGGGCACCGGTCAGGATGACCAGCCTATCATCCAGCTGCCCCTTCAATCTCCTGTCGATCATTGTTCACCTCGTCTGAGCGAGAGATACTTCCTGATCATCTCCCGGGCCAGGGGAACGGCAGCAGCCCCGCCGTGCCCTCCATGCTCGACCAGAACCACCACCGCCAGGGGGGTGTGGGCGGCGATATAGGCCACGAACCAGGCATGATCCCTGAGTTTGTAGGGCATATCCTCAGCCCTCTGCCTCTCCCCTCCCTTGAGCCGGACCACCTGTGCCGTCCCCGTCTTGCCGGCTATCTCCATCCCTTCAAGGCGGGCACCCCGACCGGTCCCCGCGTCCTCCTTGGTTACCCCTACCAAAGCCGCCCTGAGTTCCTCCAAGGTCTTGGCAGAGATGGGGAGCTTCCCGATCTCCTCGGGGGGATACTCCTCTACCACCTTGTTGTCGAGATCCTCCACCCGTTGTGCTATTTGTGGCTTGAGCAGGGCCCCGCCGTTGGCGACGGCGCTCATGAGGTTGAGCAACTGCAGCGGGGTCACCAGGAGATAACTCTGCCCTATGGCCATGGAAATGGTCTCCCCCGCATACCACCGCCCCCCCACCCTGTCCCGCTTCCATGCCTCTGTCGGTACCAACCCGGGCTTTTCACCAGGCAGGTCAATGCCGGTGGGTCTCCCGAGGCCGCAGTCCTCCGCATACCTGCCGAGCGTCTCCACCCCCAACCGCGCACCGACGTTATAGAAATAGATATCGCACGACTCCACCACCCCCCGATAGAACTTTGTCACCCCATGCCCGCCTGCACGCCAGCATTGATACCCCCGCTGCCCCAGGTAATAGATGCCGGTACAATTAAAGGGGGTATCAAGGTTTATGACGCCTTCCTCGAGACCCGCCGCTGCCGTCACTATCTTGAAGACGGAACCAGGAGGATACATTCCCTGGATCCCCCTGTTTTGCAGGGGATGTAAGGGGTCCGAGACCAGTCTTTCCCATTCCTGAGCCGATATCCCTTCGGCAAAAACGGCCGGTTGGAAAGAAGGGCTGCTGCAAAAGGCCAGGATCTCACCCGTTAAGGGGTCCATGGCGATAATGGCCCCTGACCTTTTGCCGAGCAGTTCCTCTGCGAACCGCTGCAGATCCAGGTCTATCGTCAAGTAGAGATTGCGCCCGCATGCGGGTTGGACCTCCTTGAGGACCCTGACCTCCTTCCCTGCAGCGTCAACCTCCACCTGCCTTCCGCCATCCATCCCCCTGAGGTGTTTCTCCCACATCAACTCAACCCCGTACTTCCCCACCCAATCCCCCATCTGATATCCCTTTTTCTCCTGCAGTTCCTCTTTATTGATCTCCCCGCCGTAGCCCACCACGTGGGCGGCTACAATCCCATAGGGATACGTCCTCACCGGTTCGATCTGTATCTCCACCCCGGGCAGATCCAACCGATGCGTTTTTAAGGAGCTTAATTCCTCCCACGAGATATCCCTCTTGATCAGTACCGGCTGGAAGGGGGGGGTGTCACGTTGTTCGATTATGGAAGCTATTTCATCAGGGGAGAGATGAAGAAAGCGAGAGAGCTTCTGGGTTAAATCCTTCAGGTCGCCCACGTCCTCAGGCGTCACCATGCAGTTAAAGGCGGGCCGGCTGTCCACCAGGACCCTGCCCTTGCGATCCATGATCATCCCCCGAGCAGCCGGGTTTTTTATCAGCCGTATCCTGTTGTTCTCAGAGAGGAACCGAAGCTCCTGCCCCTTGATGACCTGTAGATACAGGAGCCTCCCCACAAAGATGAGGAAAACGATGACGACGGCCGAGACAAAATACCGATGCCTCGGCCTAAATTCCTCTGGCTCTCGCCTTCTTATGTCCATAGCGGAACCCATCCTCCGCTCCCCTCTCGCCGAGGTCTGACACCGTGGGGGTTATGACGATGATAAGGGGTGAGAGGAAACCTGTGCAAAGGATCTGTAAGAGGAGCTGACGCGCGAGGACCATAGCGGGGGTATGGAGCATCCCTCCGATGAGCAAGACGACTGTCACGAGCAAGCCATCAACCATCGCGCCAAAAAAAACCATTGCTATTTTGGATGCCACATGGGAAAAGTAAAATCTCTTCCTTATCCATCTGCTTAAGGAAAAGACCACTGCCTTAGAGAGGGCATTGAGTCCGATAACGCCCCCCGATAACACATCTTGCATGAGACCGAATAAGAAAGAGAGGCCGCCTCCCAGAGGCAGGGGGTACTGAAAACTAAATATGATCACCACGATGAGGACGACATCAGGGGGGGGAAGACGGGTGGGAAGAAAACCCACCAGGGTAGTCGCCACGATCAACCACAGCAACCCCACCATGAAAAGACCCAGGGTCTTGAACAAAATGGCTAGCCCTCCCCTGCTCCCGCCGGACTTATAATCACCATCACCTCCTCCAGGCGTGAAAGATCAGCGCTGGGCATAACCTCTATGTCTTGGAAGAGACCATAAGCCTTTTTCTCCACCTTCACCACCTCGCCCATGGAGAGTCCTTTGGAAAAGATTCCTCCGAGGCCGGAGGTGACAATATGATCGCCCACCTGTATATCCTCCGTACGGGGGACATACCGCAAGTAACATCGACCTCCCCCCTCGCCCTCCACGATCCCCCGCGTCCTGGTCCGCTGCGCCAAGGAATCAACGGAAGAGTTGCGATCGATAACGAGCAAAACCACAGAGGAGCTCGGGGAGATCCTTATCACTTTTCCAACTACCCCCTCTAAGGTCACCACCGGCAACCCTTTTCTCACACCGTCACGCTGCCCCTTGTTTATGACGATGGTCCTGAACCACGCTGAAGGGGAGTAGGCGACGACCTCGGCAGCAATCATGGGTGCGGGGACCTTTGCTTTCAAGAGAAGGAGACGCTGCAGGCGCTCAAGGGTTTGGGCAGACTCCCTCAGCTCGGCATTCTCCCGCTTCAAACGGCGCACCTCTTCCCGTATTTGGCGATTCTCTTCTTTAAGGTTTACCAAGAGAACATGGTTTTTAAAAACGGTGCCTACGGAGTCGACGATCCCATGGAGGGCACGTTGCCAAGGAGAGAGAGGTCTGAGGCCGACATTATGGAGCTCATCTCCTCCATAGCGGCCGCTGATCTGAAGGACGATGAGAACAACGGTGCAGAGAACCAGGGAAATGATGACGAGCGTGCCACGGCGTTTCCTGAGGTCCACCATCTTAATAACTGAGTGCCACCTCCCTCAGGAGATCGCTGTCGTCCAAGAGCTTACCTGATCCCATAACCACCGTTGAGAGGGGATCGTCTACTATGGTAATCGGGAGATTGACGGCATTACGCAGCAAGACATCGATATTTTTCAATAAAGCCCCGCCCCCGGTCATCACTATCCCTTTATCGACGATATCAGAGGCCAGTTCCGGGGGGGTCCTTTCCAGCGTGATTCTCACGGCGTCTACGATGCTATTGAGGGGTTCGGTCAGGGCCTCTTTCACCTCATCGGAGGTCAGCTCCAAGGTCTTGGGGATCCCCGAGACCACATCCCTCCCCTTGACCTCCATCGTCGCTCCATCTTCGTCGGAGGGGAAAGCGTTCCCCAACGTGATCTTGACCTGTTCGGCAGTCCTCTCCCCGATGAAGAGATTATACCTTCTCTTGACATATTGGATGATGGCATCATCCATTTTATCCCCGGCCACTCGGATGGAGTTGGTGGTGACGATCCCGCTCATGGAGATCACCGCTACCTCTGTCGTTCCCCCCCCTATATCCAGTATCATATTTCCCGTGGCCTCCCTGATGGGAAGCCCCGCTCCGATAGCCGCGGCCATGGGTTCTTCGATCAGGTAGACCTCCCTGGCTCCGGCGGATTGTGCCGATTCCTTCACCGCCCTGCGCTCCACCGGGGTGATCCCCGAGGGGACACAGACAACGACACGGGGGCGGACGAAGGTCCTGCGATTGTGCGCCTTGAAGATAAAGTGACGGAGCATCTGTTCCGTTACCTCAAAATCAGCGATGACCCCGTCTTTCATAGGACGTATGGCGATGATGTTTCCCGGCGTCCTTCCCAACATCTTCTTGGCCTCCTCACCAATGGCGAGGATCTTCTGGTTTCCCCGGGGATCGCGATAGACTGCCACGATCGAAGGTTCATTGGACACAACCCCTTTCCCCTTGACATAGACCAAGGTATTGGCCGTACCGAGGTCAATGGCCAGATCGGTGGAAAAGAAATTCCTGACAACGTCAAGCATGTTTATTTCCTTTCCTTTACATCAACAACATACCGTAACAAATAAACCGTACAGAATCAAGAAAAATCAATGAGGTAACCATCTGCCATCCCACGTGTTGGTATGGCGCCGGATACGAATCCACACAAGTTTTGAGATGGCAACCTTCAGGTCTAACATCGGTGGCTCTGACCCCGAAGCCGAAGGTGGCCCTTTGGCCAGTGGCCCTTTGGCTTCGGCTCAGGCGGTTTAGCCACAGGCGGGATAGCGGATAGCTGTGGAGAATAACGGAAAGGTCAAAGCGGAGGGGGGAGGGGATTAGCCGAAGGTGGCCCTTTGACCAGTGGCCATCTCAGACGGTTTAGCCAGCGGCATGGGAATATTGACGCTCTTTCCTGCGCAGCCTGCGGATGGCCTTGGCCTTCTTCAGTCTTGTCCGTTCACCCTTGCTGATAAAATAGGAATGCTTCTTTAATACGGGCTGAACGTTTCTCTGGAAATCCTTTTTGAGCCGTTTGAGCATCTTTTCGAGGTCATCCCTCTCGGTCATTATATCCCCTCCCTTCTCTTCCGAGGTATAGCCCACAATGCCGTCACTGCCGTTACTCCCTCCTCCCTCCGACCCCGTTTTGATATTATTGAAGGACAGTATAAACCATCTGTTCAATAATTACAACCCCTCCCGAACAGGACGAATTGCCTCATAAAAAATGTTACCCTGATAGTGCTTAACAGGGGATCGTTGACTCATAATAGGTGTTACCGGATACCAGCTCCTCAAAGGAGGGTTACTACCTATGAGTCCACGATCAAAAAG
>Ga0299912_10000812_pt1 | contig 25584 bp, 25 predicted proteins | sample RVTome_2_FD_207667 | JGI IMG/M metagenome (GOLD analysis project Ga0299912, IMG submission 207667) | Soil microbial communities from uranium-contaminated site in the Upper Colorado River Basin, Wyoming, United States - RVT95D214 (version 2) ... | reverse complement strand
AGCCGATGGTGTAGATGTGCACCATCAGCGAGACGAAGGTGACGACCAGCATCATCATCGCGGTCAGCGCATCGATCAGGAAGCCGACCTCGAAGCTGAGGTCGCCCAGCACCATCCAGGTGTAGACCGTGCCGTTGTAGGTGTGACCTGCCAGCACGTCCTGGAACACCAGTACCGAAGCGATCAGCGACACCGCCACGCCGGCGATGGTGACGACATGGGCGCCGGTGCGGCCTACAAGACGGCCGAACAAGCCCGCGACGATCGCGCCGAACAGCGGCGCCAGCGGCACGATGAGATAAAGCGTCTGCATGTCCATCCGCATCAGCCTTTCAGGTGGTCGAGGTCATCGACGTTGATGGTGTGCAGATTGCGGAACAGCACCACCAGGATCGCCAGGCCGATGGCGGATTCGGCCGCGGCGACGGTGAGGATGAAGAAAACGAAGATCTGGCCGTGGATGTCGCCCAGGTAGTGCGAAAACGCGATGAAGTTCATGTTCACCGCCAGCAGCATCAGTTCGATGGCCATCAGCAGGATGATGACGTTCTTGCGATTGAGGAAAATGCCCAGCACGCTGATGGCGAACAGGATGCCGCCCAGCACCAGGTAATGCGACAAGGAAATCATGCGCCCTCCCCCCCTGAGTCCTGAGCCCTGACCCCTGGCCTCTTTTCAGACTGCATCTTGACGATGCGCAGTCGGTCGTTGCGCCTGACCTTCACCTGCTCGGCGGGATCGATGTACTTGCTGTCCTTGCGGCGGCGCAGCGTCAGCGCGATCGCGGCGACGATGGCCACCAGCAGGATCACCGCGGCCAGTTCGAACGCATAGACATAGTCGGTATACAGCAGCCGCCCGAGCTCCTTGGTATTGCTGTAATCGGCAGCATGCGGCTCGGGCGTGGCCATCACGTCGAGGCCGAAATGACGGCTGCCGAGGATCAGCGCCATTTCGATCACCAGCAGCACCGAGACGAAGCCGGCCAGCGGCAGGTAATCCCAGAAACCCTCGCGCAATTTATCCAGGTTGATGTCGAGCATCATCACCACGAACAGGAACAGCACCATCACCGCGCCGACGTAGACCAGCACCAGGGTGATGGCGAGGAATTCGGCCTCCAGCAGCATCCACAGGCCGGCTGCGGTGAAGAAGGCCAACACCAGGAACAGCGCGGCATGCACCGGGTTGCGCGCGGTGATCACGCGCAGGCCGGCAAACACCAGGATGGCGGCAAAGAAATAGAAGATCGCAGTCGTGTAGGTCATGTTTTTAACGGTACTTCGCGTCGGCTGCGCGGTCTTTCGCGATCTGTTCCTCGTACTGATCGCCGATCGCGAGCAGCATGGGCTTGGTGTAATACAGGTCACCGCGTTTTTCGCCGTGGTATTCGAGGATGCGGGTTTCGACGATGGAATCGACCGGGCAGGATTCTTCGCAGAAGCCGCAGAAAATGCACTTGGTGAGGTCGATGTCGTAGCGCGTGGTGCGGCGGGTGCCATCGTCGCGCTTTTCCGATTCGATGGTGATCGCCAATGCCGGGCACACCGCTTCGCACAGCTTGCAGGCGATGCATCGCTCCTCCCCGTTGGGATAGCGGCGCAGCGCGTGCAGGCCGCGGAAACGCGGCGATTGCGGGGTTTTCTCTTCCGGGTACTGCACCGTGATCTTGCGCGCGAACAGGTGACGCCCGGTGAGCATCATGCCGCGCAGCAGTTCGATCAGGAGCAGGCTGCCGAAGAAATGGGTGATCCGTCTCATGGCCGCCTCAATGGAAGAGATAACCATACGGCGTCTGCATCATGCCGCCGACGACGACGATCCAGACGATGGTGATGGGGATGAATACTTTCCAGCCCAGACGCATGATCTGGTCGTAGCGATAGCGCGGGAAGGTGGCGCGGAACCACAGGAAGAGGAACAGAACGAAGCCGGTCTTTACCAGCCACCAGACGATGCCGTCCGGCAGGAACGAAACCGGCGACAGCCAGCCGCCGAGGAACATCAGCGTGGTGAGCGCGGCGATCAGGATCATGTTGGCGTATTCGGCGAGGAAGAACACCGCGAACGCCATGCCGGAATATTCCACGTGGAAGCCTGCAACGATCTCGGATTCACCTTCTGCGACGTCGAACGGCGCGCGGTTGGTTTCGGCCACGCCGGAGATCAGGTACACGAGGAATAGCGGGAACAGCGGCCAGATGTACCACTGGTGCAGGCCGCCCGACTGGCCCTGCACGATGTCGATGAGGTTGAGCGACTGCGAGGCCATCAGCACGCCCACCAGCGCGAAGCCCATGGCGATTTCGTACGACACGATCTGCGCCGCCGAGCGCATCGCGCCGAGGAAGGCGTATTTGGAATTGGACGCCCAGCCCGCGATGATGACGCCGTAGACGCCCATCGAGGTGATCGCCATCACGTACAGCAAGCCGGCGTTGATATTGGCCAGCACCAGCGTATCGGTGAAGGGAATCACCGCCCACGCCGCCAGCGCCGGGGCGATGGCGAGGATGGGACCGAGGATGAACAGGCTCTTGTTGGCGCCGGAAGGAATGATGATTTCCTTCATCAACAGTTTCAGACCGTCGGCAATCGGCTGCAGCAGGCCCAGGAAACCCACGCGGTTGGGGCCGATGCGCACCTGCATCCAGCCGATGATTTTCCGTTCCGCGTAGGTCAGATAGGCGACGCCCAGCATCAGCGGCACCACCAGCGCCATGATCTTGATCAGCGTCCAGACGACGGTTTGAATGGCGGTCCAGTCCATACCCACGCTCTCCATTAACCCGGCCTCCATCAGACAGGCTCCGCCGTGATCGGTCCGAACATCGGACCCAGCCCCGCCGTCAGCGGATGGCCGCTCGGAATGCGGATGCAGTTCTCCGGAAGCAGGTCGTCACGCTGGACCTTCAGCGTCAACGCGCTGGCGGTCTGACGCACCGAGACGCGGCCGTTTTCCGTGAGGCCCAGCTTCGCAATCAGCTTGCTGTGCATGCGCGCCACCGGCAGCGCGGCGTCCTGGGTCAGTTGCAGCGAGGGCGAGCGGCGCACCACGGCGTCGGTCTGGTAGATCGGCACTTCGGCGACCCGCTCCAGGCCAGCGATGGCCTGCGGCTGAACCGGCGTCACGCCGTCGACTTCATTGCTGAGGAAGCCCTGCACGTTGCCAGTGGGGGTGTCGCCCAGCGCATCGCGCAGCACGTCCTTGGAATCGTTGTGATCGAACCCGGCCAGGCCCAGGAGATTGCCCAGCACGCGCAGCACCTTCCAGGCCGGGCGCGTTTCGCCCAGTGGCTTCACCACGGCGCTGAAACTTTGCACACGGCCTTCGGTGTTGATGAAGGTGCCGGAAGTTTCGGTCCACGGCGCGATCGGCAGCAACACGTCGGCGTAATCGAGCGACTTGCCCTTGTAGGGCGACATCACCACGACAAACTCGGCTGCGTCGAGCGTGGCCATCGCGGCCACTGGGTCGTGGGTGTCGAGCTCGGCTTCGACGCCCAGCAGCAGATAGGCGGAGAGCGGCTTCTCCAGCATCTGCTGTGCGTTCAGGCCCTTGATGGCGCCCTGTCCCAACGGTCCGCGTCCGGGCACCGCACCGACCGCCATCGCGCCGACGCTGTTGGCCGCCTCGCCCAGCACGCCGAAGCTCGCACCGGCGAGCTTCGCCACTTCCTGAGCCAGGGCATGGATCTGCGCATAGCTGGGATGATGCTGCGCCATATTGCCGAGGAAAACCGCGCGGGTCTCGCCGCCCGAGATGCTCGCCGCCATTTTCTTCGCGGTGTCGTCAGCGGCGCCCCCTGCCGAAAGATACGGCGCAGCGATGGCCGGCACCGGCTGGCCCTTCAGTTCAGCCAGCGCGACGCACACGCCTGCCAGCGCTGCAGCCAGTTGCGACGGCGCGACGATGCGCTTGGCGTGCACCTTGCCGAGGAACTCGTCTTCCGCGGCGTTGATGAGGTTGAGTTCGCCGTACCAGCGCACCGATTCACGGATGCGGTGCGCCATCAGCGGGTGGTCCTTGCGCAGGTTGGAGCCGACCACCAGCATGCGGTTCAGACGCGACATATAGGTCACCGGCATCCCCAGCCAGAAGCCGCCCTGCGCCTTGTCGTCGAGCGAGAAATCCGACTGCCGCAGGCGGTGGTCGACGTTGCCGCTGCCCATGCCGCGCATCAGCTTCTGCAGCAGGAAGAGCTCTTCTGCCGGGCGGTACGGCGTCGACAGCGCGCCGATCTGGGTGGACGGGATGGCCTTCAGCTTGTTGGCGACGAATTCGAGCGTCGCCGGCCAGGTGGTCTCGACCCACTGGCCGTTCTGCTTGACCATCGGCTGGGTCAGGCGCTCGGCCGTGTTCAGACCCTGGTAGGAGAAGCGGTCGCGGTCGGCCAGCCAGCATTCGTTGACGTCCTCGTTCTCGCGCGGGATGACGCGCATCACCTTGTTGTCCTTGACGTGGACTTCGAGGTTGGAGCCGAGGCTGTCGTGCGGGCTGATCGAGGGGCGGCGCGACAGCTCCCAGCTGCGCGCGCTGTAGCGGAACGGCTTGCTGGTGAGCGCGCCGACCGGACACAGATCGATGACGTTGCCCGACAGTTCGGACGCCACCTGGTGCTCCAGGAAGGGCATGACCTCGGTATGCTCGCCGCGCCCGGCCATGCCGAGTTCCATCACGCCTGCGATTTCCTGGCCGAAGCGCACGCAGCGGCTGCAGTGGATGCAGCGCGTCATGTCGGTCGCAATGAGCGGGCCAAGGTTCTTGTCGCGCACCACGCGCTTGAGTTCCTGGTAGCGCGACGACGAGCCGCCATAGCCCACGGCCAGATCCTGCAGCGTGCATTCGCCGCCCTGGTCGCAGATCGGGCAGTCGAGCGGATGGTTGATGAGCAGGAATTCCATCACGCTCTTCTGCGCGTTGATCGCGTATTCGGAGCGGGTCTGCACCTTCATGCCGTCGGTCACCGGCGTGGCGCAGGCCGGCAGCGGCTTCGGCGCCTTCTCCACCTGCACCAGGCACATGCGGCAGTTGGCCGCGATCGACAGCTTCTTGTGATAGCAGAAATGCGGGATCGTGATGCCGGCTGCGTGGGCTGCATCCATGATGGTCTTGCCGCTCTCGACCTCGAGCGCCTTGCCGTCAATTTCGATATTCAACGTAGCCATCTGATCAGACCATGCACTTTCTGTGTTCGACGTGGTACGCGAACTCGTCGCCGAAATGCTTGAGGAAGCTTTGCACCGGCATCGCCGCGGCATCGCCCAGCGCGCAGATGGTGTGTCCGCCGATCTTGCCTGCCACGCTGTTCAGCAGTTCCAGGTCTTCCGGGCGGCCCTGTCCGTGCTCGATGCGGTGGATGATGCGGTACATCCAGCCGGTGCCTTCGCGGCACGGCGTACACTGGCCGCAGGATTCCTCGAAATAGAAATACGACAGGCGCTCCAGCGCGCGCACCATGCACACGGTCTCGTCCATGACGATCACCGCGCCCGAACCCAGCATGGAGCCGGCCTTGGCGATGGAATCGAAGTCCATGGTGCAGTCCATCATGATGTCTGCCGGCAGCACCGGGGCCGACGATCCGCCGGGAATCACCGCCTTCAACTTGTGTCCGTTGCGCACCCCGCCCGCCATCTCCAGCAGTTCGGAAAATGGCGTGCCGAGCGGCACTTCGAAGTTGCCGGGGTTGTTGACGTGGCCCGACACCGAGAACAGCTTGGAGCCGCCGTTGTTGGGCTTGCCGAGTTCGAGGAAGGTCTGGCCGCCGTGCTGCATGATCCACGGCACCGAGGCCAGCGTTTCGGTGTTGTTGATGGTGGTCGGCTTGCCGTACAGGCCGAAGCTCGCCGGGAACGGCGGCTTGAAGCGCGGCTGGCCCTTCTTGCCCTCGATCGATTCGAGCAGCGCGGTTTCCTCGCCGCAGATGTAGGCGCCGTAGCCGTGGTGGGCGTGCAGCTGGAAGCAGAAGTCGGTGCCGAAAAGCTTGTCGCCCAGGTAACCGGCTTCGCGCGCTTCCTTCAGCGCGGCTTCGAAGATCTCGTAGCAATCGAAGATTTCGCCGTGAATGTAGTTGTAGCCTACCTTCGCGCCCAGCACATAACCGGCGATCGCCATGCCCTCGATCAGCTGGTGTGGGTTGTAGCGCAGGATGTCGCGGTCCTTGAAGGTGCCCGGCTCGCCTTCGTCGCTGTTGCAGACGATGTACTTGTCGCCCTGGAAAGCGCGCGGCATGAAACTCCACTTGAGGCCGGTCGGGAAGCCCGCGCCGCCACGCCCGCGCAGGGCGCTGGTCTTAAGTTCGGCGATGATGTCGTCGCCCGAGACCTTCTCGGTGACGATGCGGCGCAGCGCCTGGTAGCCGCCATGCGCGACATAGGTCGCCAGCGAACCCGGGTTGTCGAGTGCCTGCGTCCAGCTGCAGACCTTGGGGGTGGGCGTCAGCAGGCTCATTTCAATTTGTCCAGCAACTCGTCCACCTTCTCGGGGGTGAGATGGGTGTGCATTGAATGATTGTTGTGCAGGCACATCGGCGCGTCGCCGCAGGCGCCCATGCACTCGCCCTCTTTCAGCGTAAAGCGGCCGTCTTCGGTGGTTTCGCCGAAGCCGATGCCGAGCTTCTGCTTCAGGTGTTCGGCGATCTCGCCCGCCCCGCTCAGCGCGCACGGCAGGTTGGTGCACAGGGTGATCTTGTGCCGCCCCACCGGCTGGGTGTCGTACATGTTGTAGAAGGTCGCGACCTCGTACGCGGCGATTGCCGGCATCTCGAGATAGTCGGCAACGTACTCGATCATTTCCGGCTTGAGCCAGCCCTTTTCCGTCTGCGCGATGCGCAGCGCGCCCATCACCGCCGACTGCTTCTGGTCGGGGGGATACTTGGCGACTTCGGCGTCGATCAACGCGAGTGATTCTGGCGACAACATCAGCGGTCGATCTCCCCGAAAACAATATCCTGCGTGCCGATGATGGCAACGACGTCGGCGATCATGTGGCCGCGGCTCATTTCGTCGAGCGCCGCCAGATGCGCATAGCCCGGCGCGCGGATTTTCAGACGATAGGGTTTGTTGGCGCCGTCGGACACCAGGTAAATGCCGAACTCGCCCTTGGGATGCTCCACCGCGGCATAGGCCTCGCCCGCCGGCACGTGCATGCCCTCGGTGAAGAGCTTGAAGTGATGGATCAGCTCTTCCATGTTCTGCTTCATGTCGATCCGCGACGGCGGCGCGACCTTGTGGTTCTCCACGATGACCGGGCCGGGATTTTTGCGCAGCCAGTCGACGCACTGTTTGATGATACGGTTGGACTGGCGCATTTCCTCGATGCGGACCAGGTAGCGGTCGTAGCAGTCGCCGTTGGTGCCGACCGGGATATCGAAGTCCATGCGATCGTAGACTTCGTAGGGCTGCTTCTTGCGCAGGTCCCATTCGACCCCGGAGCCGCGCAGCATCGGGCCGGTGAAGCCCAGCGCCTTGGCGCGTTCGGGCGACACCACGCCGATGCCGACGGTGCGCTGCTTCCAGATGCGGTTGTCGGTCAGCAGCGTCTCGTATTCGTCGACATAGGTCGGAAAGCGTTGGGTGAAATCCTCGATGAAATCGAGCAGCGAACCCTGGCGGTTGGCGTTCATCGACTTCATGGTCGCCTCGTTGCGGGTGTGCTGCGCCGCGTACTGCGGCATCGTGTCGGGCAGGTCGCGGTAGACACCGCCGGGCCGGTAGTAGGCCGCATGCAGTCGCGCGCCGGACACCGCCTCGTAGCAGTCCATCAGGTCTTCACGCTCGCGGAAGGCATACAGGAACACCGTCATCGCGCCGACGTCGAGCGCATGCGCACCCAGCCACAGCAAGTGATTCAGCACGCGGGTGATTTCGTCGAACATCACGCGGATGTATTGCGCGCGCTCGGGGACATCGATCTGCAGCAGCTTCTCGATGGCCATCACGTAGGCGTGCTCGTTGACCATCATCGACACATAGTCGAGGCGGTCCATGTAGGGCACCGACTGGATGAAGGTCTTGTGCTCGGCCAGCTTCTCGGTCGCGCGGTGCAGGAGGCCGATGTGCGGGTCGGCGCGCTGGATCACTTCGCCGTCAAGCTCCAGCACCAGGCGCAGCACGCCGTGCGCGGCCGGATGCTGCGGGCCGAAGTTCATGGTGTAATTCCGGATCTCGGCCATGTCAGCGCCCTGCCCCGTAACTCTCGTCGCGCACGATGCGCGGCACGATTTCACGCGGCTCGATCGACACCGGCTGGTAAATCACCCGCTGCTGGGTCGGGTCGTAGCGCATCTCGACGTTGCCCGACAGCGGGAAGTCCTTGCGGAAGGGATGGCCGATGAAGCCGTAGTCGGTGAGGATGCGGCGCAGGTCGGTATGCCCCTCGAACACGATGCCATAGAGGTCGAAGGCCTCGCGTTCGAACCAGTTGGCCGCCGGCCAGATCTCGACCATCGAGGCCACCACCGGCAGGTCGTCGTCGGGGCAGAACACGCGCACCCGCACGCGCTGGTTGTACGTCAGCGATAGCAGGTGCACCACCACGGCGAAGCGCGGCCCCTCCCAGGCGCCGTCGCCGTAGCTGGAATAGTCCATGCCGCATAGGTCGATCAGCTGCTCGAAGCGGCAGTCGGGATGGTCACGCAGCGTGCGCATCGCTGCCTCGTAATGCTGCGGCTTGATGACCAGCGTCAGTTCGCCCAGGCGGACGGACGACTGCACCAGCGCATCGCCGAGCGCGTTTTCGAGAGACAAAGCGGGGGTATCCAGGGTCTGGGACATGGGCGGTCAGCGGGCGATGGTATTGGTGCGCTTGATCTTGTTCTGCAGCTGGATGATGCCGAACAGCAGCGCCTCCGCCGTGGGCGGACAACCGGGAACATAGATGTCGACCGGCACGATGCGGTCGCAACCGCGCACCACGGAATAGGAGTAATGGTAATACCCGCCGCCGTTGGCGCACGAGCCCATGGAAATCACCCAGCGCGGCTCGGCCATCTGGTCGTAGACTTTGCGCAATGCCGGCGCCATCTTGTTGCACAGCGTGCCGGCGACGATCATCACGTCGGACTGCCGAGGGCTGGGGCGGAACACGATGCCGAAACGATCGAGGTCGTAGCGCGAGGCGCCGGCCTGCATCATTTCCACCGCGCAGCATGCCAGGCCGAAGGTCATCGGCCACATTGAGCCGGTGCGCATGTAGTTGATGAGCTGATCGGCCTTGGTGGTGACAAAGCCTTGTTCGAGGACGCCTTCAATACCCATGATCAGTTTATTCCCACTCTAAAGCGCCCTTCATCCACTCATAGATGAAACCGACGACGAGAATGCCGAGGAAAACCATCATCGCCACGAAGCCGGCCATGCCGATTTCCTCCAGCACGATGGCCCATGGAAACAGGAAGGCGATTTCGAGATCGAACAGGATGAACAGGATGGCTACGAGGTAGTAGCGCACGTCGAATTTCATGCGCGCATCTTCGAACGCCTCGAAGCCGCATTCGTAGGGAGAAAGCTTCTCGCTGTCCGGGCGGTGCGGGGCCAGCAGGCCGCCCGCGATGATGGGCCCGATCCCGAAGGCCAGGCCGACCAGAATGAACAAAAGAATGGGGAGGTAGTTCTCCAGCACCGGGTTCCTCCGACGTTGCCTGTCTCAGGCTGTTGAATAATTATGTCTGGAGTTTATGGGCCTGAAGCATCGACTGTCAAGCCGAAAAATTGGTACTTTAGTCTTAATAATCAGAAACTTATACGATAGCGTTCATTAATGAACGAATCAGGAAATTTGATGGTGCCGACGGCGAGACTCGAACTCGCACGACCTAAGTCACTACCCCCTCAAGATAGCGTGTCTACCAATTCCACCACGTCGGCCAAAGGGCATGCGCCCGAATGGATACTGCTGATTTACTGCGGGATGTCGGCCGCTTTCGAGCCTGCGTTCTGGCCCGGAATCTGTGCAGGCGCAGCGGGCTGCGTCTGCGCCGGAACCGCCGTGCGTTCAAGCACGCTGGCCGGTTTTTGCTGCTGCAGCCCGAAATAGGCAAGGGCCAGGCTGGTCAAAAAGAACAGGGTTGCCAGAATGGCCGTGCCGCGGCTCAGGAAGTTGGCCGAGCCGGTGGCACCAAACAGGCTGCCCGACGAACCGCTGCCGAAGGCCGCGCCCATGTCGGCACCCTTGCCATGCTGCAACAGCACCATGGCGATGACTGCGATGGCAATGATGATGTGAACGACCCAGACCAGTGTTTCCATATTTTGATATTACTTAGCTGACTCTTATTTGGCTGCGGCGCGGCAAATCGCGACGAATTCATCAGCGACCAGTGAAGCGCCGCCAATCAGGCCGCCATCGATATCCGGCTGAACCATCAATTCTGCCGCATTTGCGGCCTTTACGCTACCCCCGTACTGGATGACCAGTCCGTCGGCCACGACCGCATCGAGGGCGGCGATCTTGCCGCGGATGAAGGCATGCACAGCCTGCGCCTGCTCCGGGCTGGCGGTTTTGCCGGTGCCGATTGCCCACACGGGTTCGTAGGCCACGACCGCTTTCACCAGCGACGCGACACCGGCCGCATTGATCACGGCATCGAGCTGACGCGCAACAACCGCTTCAGTGACACCCAACTCGCGTTCTTCCAGCGACTCACCCACGCACAGAATTGGGATCAGACCGGCGGATTGTGCAGCCATGTACTTGCTGGCCACCAGTTCGTCGGATTCGCCGTACAGGCTGCGCCGTTCGGAATGCCCGACGATCACATACTTGCAGCCGAAATCGAGCAGCATGGACGCCGACACTTCGCCGGTGAATGCACCCTTGGTCTGCTCGGACACGTTTTGCGCACCCCAGGCAATGGACGATCCCGCGAGTACGGACTGCACTTGCGCCAGATAGGGAAACGGCACGCATACCACCGCTTCGATCCCCGCCAGTGCGGGCTTGAGCGCTTCCAGCAGCGCGGCGTTTTCAGCCAGGCTGCCGTGCATTTTCCAGTTACCGGCTACGAGCTTCTTGCGCATGGGAATCTGCCAAACAAAAGTGCGCGATGGTAAGCGCAACGCGCCCGACGGTCAACCGCAGGCCGTGTAGCGTTGGGCGTTTGGGTCAGCCGAAACGGCCGGTGATGTAATCCTCGGTCTGCTTTTTGCCCGGCCGCATGAAGATGGTGCCGGTTTCATTGAACTCGATGAGTTCGCCCAGGTACATGAAGGCCGTGTAATCGGAAATCCGCGCGGCCTGCTGCATGTTGTGGGTGACGATGGCGATGGTGTAATCGCTTTTCAGCTCGTTGATGAGTTCTTCGATTTTGGCGGTGGAAATCGGGTCGAGCGCAGAGGTCGGCTCGTCGAGCAGCACGATCTCGGGCTTCACCGCGACCGCGCGCGCGATGCACAGGCGCTGCTGCTGGCCGCCGGACAGCGACAGTCCGCTTTGCTGCAGTTTGTCTTTTACTTCGCCCCACAACGCGGCTTTTTTGAGCGCCCACTCCACGCGATCGTCCATGGCGCTTTTCGACATGCGTTCGTACAGCCGCACGCCGAAGGCAATGTTTTCGTAAATCGTCATCGGGAACGGCGTCGGCTTCTGGAACACCATGCCGATCTTGGCGCGCACCAGATTCACGTCCTGGCTCTTGTCGAGCAGATTCTTGCCGTGGAACAGGATCTGGCCTTCGGCGCGCTGCCCCGGGTACAGGTCATACATGCGGTTGAAGGTGCGCAACAGCGTGGATTTGCCGCAGCCGGACGGCCCGATGAAGGCCGTCACCTTCTTGTGGGCAATATCCAGATTGACGTTGATGAGGCCTTTGAAATCGCCGTAGAAGAAATCCAGGTTGCGGACCTGCAGTGCAGCCTCATCGCCGGGTGGCATGGCTTGATCGGGCATGGGTTGATTGAGCACAGCGTAGCTCCGGAGAAATTAACGTTTGTCTTTGTTGCGGAAAACGACGCGCACGGCAATGTTGACCGCCAGCACCAGGAAGGCGATCAGCAGCGCGCCGCCCCAAGCCAGATTCACCCAGTTGTCGTACGGACTCAACGCAAACTGGAATATCACCACCGGCAAATTGCCCATGGGCTCCGCCATGTTGGTGCTGAAAAACTGGTTGTTCAGCGCGGTGAAAAGGAGCGGCGCGGTCTCGCCGGTGATGCGCGCCATCGCCAGCAGCACGCCCGTCACCACGCCCGATTTGACCGCGCGCAGCGTCACCTTGAGCGAGACCTGCCAGCGCGGTGCGCCCACGGCGAAGGCTGCTTCGCGCAGGCTGGTCGGCACCAGCTTCAGCATGTTTTCGGTGGTGCGCACCACCACCGGAATGGCGATCAGCGCCAGCGCCAGCGCGCCGGCCCAGCCGGAGAATCCACCCGTGGTCACCACGAACAGGGCGTACACGAACAGGCCGATGACGATGGAGGGGGCCGACAGCATGATGTCGGTCATGAAGCGGGTGAATGACGCAAATTTCGAAACACGCCCATATTCGGCCAGGTAGATGCCGGCCAGAATGCCGATCGGCGTCGATATCAGCATGGAAAACAGCAGGATGAGGCCGCTGCCGACGATGGCATTGCGCAGCCCGCCACCCTCGGAACCCGGGGCCGGCGTGTCCTGGGTGAACAGATCCCAGCTCAGCGCGGCAAAACCCTTGGAAAACAAGGTCAACAGAATCCACAACAGTGCGATCAGGCCCAGGCTCATCGCGAGCATGGACAGGCTGATACCGATGCGGTTGATCCAGATACGGCGGGTATACAGGCTCATCATGATTTACAGCCCCTCGGAGCCCATGCTGCGGCTGATCAACCAGCGCGATATCGCCAGCACGACAAAGGTGATGATGAACAGCACCAGACCCAGTTCAAACAGGGCAGCGATATGCAGACCGGGATCGGCCTCGCCGAATTCGTTCGCCAGCGTGGAGGCAATCGAGGTGCCCGGTGCAAACAGGCTGCCGTTGATGCGGTTGGCGTTGCCGATGACGAAGGTGACTGCCATCGTCTCGCCCAGCGCCCGTCCCAGCCCAAGCATGATGCCGCCGATGACGCCGACGCGGGTGTAAGGCAGCACGACGCTGCGCATGACTTCCCAAGTGGTGCAGCCTACGCCATAGGCAGACTCCTTCAGCACGTGGGGCACGGTCTCGAACACGTCGCGCATGACCGAAGCGATAAAGGGAATCACCATCAGCGACAGCACGATGCTGGCAGTCAGGATGCCGACGCCGATGGGCGGGCCGGAAAACCAGCTGCCGATCACCGGCACATCGCCCAGCAGCGCCTGCAGGGGGGGCTGGATATGGTCGGCAAACAGCGGCGCAAAAACGAACAGGCCCCAGATGCCGTACACAATCGAGGGGACGCCTGCCAGCAGTTCGATCGCCGTCCCCAAGGGACGGCGCAGCCACACCGGGCAGGTTTCGGTCAGGAACAGGGCAATGCCGAAGCTGATCGGAACCGCAATCAGCAGCGCCAGCACGGACGTCACGACGGTGCCGTAAATGGCGGCCAGCGCGCCATACTCGTCATCCGGAACGCTCCAGATATTGGTCCACAGGAAAGACGGACCGAATGCCTCGAGACTGGGCCAGGCCTCGATAGTGAGCGACACCAGAATCCCCACCAGCGCCGCCAGGACGACGAAGGCAAACAACTGGGTGGAGCGGTGAAAAAACTTGTCCTGCAAGCGGAATTTCCGGACCTGCCTGGCATGCAGATCGATTCCGGCTGTTTCACGGGTCTCACTCACGTTGGGGTGCCTATCGATTCAATGGTTATCTGCGGGAACACCCGCCACAGGCAGGTGCTTTCGCAGAAAGCCGGGGGCGGCAACCCACCCCCGGCATCGTCAAGTCGGTTTAACAACGGCTTACCTGATTTTCTTCATTTCGGCTTCGACCATCTTCGCGACATTGGGCGGCAGCGCCACAAAGCCGAGGTCGGCGGCCATTTTCTGACCATTGTTCAAGGACCAGGTGAAGAAGTCGACCACACTCTTCTGCTTGTCAGCGTTGGCGCCCTTTTCATACACCAGGACATACGTGGCGCTGGTGATGGGCCAGGCGTTCTTGTGCAACTGGTCCAGCAGGTCCGGCGCCATGCCCTTGATCTTGAAGTCGGCGCCGGAAGCCGCGTCGGCAACCGACTGCTGGCTCGGCACGATGTAGTTGCCGGCACGGTTCTTTAGCGCCACGAAGTGCATCTTGTTACTCATTGCGTCGGCGATGTCCACATAGCCGATCGAGCCGCGGATTTTCTGCACGTTGGCCGCGACACCCGCGTTGCCCTTGCCGCCCACCGCGTTGGACGGCCAGTTCCCCGTATTGCCCGCGCCAACTTCGCGCTGGAAGGCCATCGACTGCTTGGCCAGATAGTGGGTGAAAGCGTAGGTGGTGCCTGAACCATCCGAACGATGTGACAGGGTGATAGCCAGATTCGGCAGCTTCACGCCGGGATTCAGCTTGGCGATGGCCGGGTCGTTCCACTTGGTGATGGCGCCGCGGAAAATGTTGGCGGCAGTAACGCCGTCCAGCTTCAGCTTGCCGGACTCGATCCCGGGAACGTTCATGACGAGGGTCACGCCGCCCATCACAGTAGGGACCTGAACCAAACCAGCCTCGTCCAGAATCCCTTCCGGAACCGGGGCATCGGAACCGCCAAAATCAACGGTCTTGGCGCGGATCTGCTTGACGCCGCCCGACGAGCCGATGGCCTGGTAGTTAACCTTGTTGCCGGTCGCTGCCTGATAGGCCTCGGCCCACTTGGTGTAGATCGCGTAGGGAAAGGTTGCTCCCGCGCCCGTGATGTCAGCGGCCAGTGCGCCAACCGAGAAAGCCAGACCCAGGGTCGCAGCGACAGTGCCTTGAGCCAGTTTGATGAGTGTACGCATGTAAATCTCCGGTAGTAGTGGACGTTGCCGCATGGGCGACGGCGCCATACTAACGGACGAATATTACAGTTATATTTCAGGACGGGAAATCACCCGGCCATGGCTGCTTCCTTGACGGCAACGGCAATTGTTTCGGCCGTGTGTCTGACCAGTTCGGCATCCCGACCCTCCACCATCACGCGGATCAGCGGTTCGGTGCCGGATGCGCGCAGAACGACCCGGCCACTGCCGTTCAGGGCCGATTCCGCCTCGGCAACCGAAGCACTCACCGCTGGCGCCGCATTCAGCTTGAAGCCTTTTTTGACCGGCACGTTGATCATGACCTGGGGATAGGTTTCAAGGTCGGCAGTCAGGGCATCCAGCGTCTCGCCCGTCTCTCGCACCGCGCGCAGCACCTGCAGCGCGGAAACAATGCCGTCACCGGTGGTGTGCTTGTCCAGGCAAAGAATGTGTCCCGAGGTTTCGCCGCCCAGCGTCCAGCCGTTGGCATGCAGGCGCTCCAGCACATAGCGGTCGCCCACCTTGGCGCGCTCGAACGGGACATTAATTCGGCCCAACGCATGTTCGGTGCCGAGATTGGTCATCAGGGTGCCGACCACGCCGCCCTTCATGTAGCCGCTCTGGATGCGATGGCGCGCGATGATGTAGACCAGCTGGTCGCCGTCGTAAATCCGCCCCTCGGCGTCGGCCATCATCAGGCGGTCGCCGTCGCCGTCGAGCGAAATCCCCAGATCGGCGCGATGGGCGCGCACCGCCTTCGACAATGCCTCGGTATGGGTCGCCCCGCAGCCGTCGTTGATATTGAAGCCGTTGGGATCCTTGCCGATGGCGATCACCTCGGCCCCCAGTTCATGCAGCACGTGCGGGGCGATGTGATAGGTGGCGCCGTTGGCGCAATCCACCACGATGCGCATGCCGCGCAGGTCGAGGTTGTTGGGGAAGGTGCTCTTGCAGAACTCGATGTAGCGCGCGGCAGCATCCTCGATGCGGCGGGCGCGCCCCAGCTGGCGCGCCTCGACGGTGACGATCGGGTGATCGAGCCGCGCTTCGATGGCTTCTTCCACGCTGTCGGGCAGCTTCTCGCCGCTGGCGGAAAAGAACTTGATGCCGTTGTCCTCGAACGGATTGTGCGAGGCCGAGATCACCACCCCGGCCTGCAGGCGCAGCGCGCGTGTGAGATACGCCACCGCCGGTGTCGGCATCGGTCCGGTCATCAGTACGTTCACCCCGGCAGCGGTCAGGCCGGCCTCCAGCGCGGCTTCCAGCATGTAGCCGGAAATGCGGGTGTCCTTGCCGATCAGCACGGTCGGGTGCTGGTTGGGCGGCAGGCTGCCGCGGTCCGCCACCAGCACCTGCCCGGCCGCATAGCCCAGATGCATGACAAACTCCGGGGTGATGGGCGATTCGCCCACCCTGCCGCGCACGCCGTCGGTGCCGAAATACTTACGTCCCATCGTGTTGTTCCTCCACTGCATTCCAGATGGCCAGCGCATCGCGCATGGCCGCTACATTGTGTACCCGCACGAGCTTTGCGCCGCGCGCCACCGCCATCAGGTGCGCCGCCACCCCGGCAAATTCGCGTTCGTCCACGGCGCGCCCGGTGAGCGCGCCCAGCATGGATTTGCGCGACAGTCCGGCCAGCACTGGCAGGCCCAATTCAGCCAGGCGATCCAGATGGCGCAGCAAAGCCAGATTGTGCTCCAGCGTCTTGCCGAAGCCGAAGCCGGGGTCGATCACCATCCGCTCGCGGCCGATGCCTGCCGCTTCGCACGCTGCGACGCGGTCCTGCAAGAACTGCCTCACCTCTTCCACCACATCGGCATAGCGTGGTGCCTGCTGCATGCGCTGCGGCTCGCCCTGCATGTGCATCAGGCACACCGCCGCGTCGCTCGCCGCCACCGCCTCCAGCGCGCCGGGCGCACGAAGCGCCATCACGTCGTTCACCATCGCCGCACCGGCATCGAGCGCCGCGCGCATGACCTCGGGCTTCATCGTGTCGACCGATACCACGCAACCGCGGCCGGCCAGCGCCTCGATCACCGGCAGCACGCGACGGATTTCTTCTTCAGCGGACACCGCCGCCGCGCCGGGGCGGGTGGATTCGCCCCCGACATCGAGGATATCGGCGCCAGCTTCCTGCAGCTTGAGCGCGTGCTCGATCGCAGCCTGGGCGCTGCTCAGCCGCCCGCCGTCCGAAAACGAATCCGGCGTGACGTTGACGATGCCCATGATGAGCGGCCTTGCCAGGGAGAGCCGGTGCGAACCGGCGTGGAGTAAAGACATAAAAATAGAGGGGCCTAAGCCCCTCTATTGTAGTGTGTGAACCCAAGGCGGCGCTCAGGTTTCCTGTGCGGGATGCACGGTCGGCGCCGGCGCGCTGGGCTTGTCACCGCCGCTGGTAGGCGGCTGCGGGGTTGCAACCGGCTTGGGCGGACGGGCCGGACGCCCCGCCATGATGTCGCCAATCTGATCGGCGTCGATGGTTTCGTATTCCAGCAAGGCAGCCGTCATCGCCTCGACCTTGTCGCGGCTTTCAGTGAGGATTTTCTTCGCCACGGCGTACTGCTCGTCGAGAATGCGGCGAATCTCGGCGTCGACCTTCTGCATGGTGGCCTCGCTCATGTTCTTGTGCGTGGTCACCGAACGGCCGAGGAACACCTCGCCCTCGTTCTCGCCGTACACCATCGGGCCCAGGGCTTCCGACATGCCGTAGCGGGTCACCATGTCGCGCGCAATGCTGGTGGCGCGCTCGAAATCGTTGGAGGCACCGGTCGAGATGCTGCCGACGAAGAGCTCTTCCGCCACCCGTCCGCCGAACAGCATGCTGATCTGCGATAGCATTTGATCCTGATACAGGCTGTAACGGTCCAGTTCCGGCAGCGACATGGTCACGCCCAAAGCGCGGCCGCGCGGAATGACGGTCACCTTGTGTACCGGGTCGCAGCCCGGCAGGGACATGCCGACCACCGCATGGCCTGACTCGTGGTAAGCCGTTTTTTTCTTGTCCTCGGGCGTGATCACCATGGACTTACGCTCGGCGCCCATGAGGATCTTGTCCTTGGCCTTTTCGAAATCGTCCATGTCAACCAGGCGCTTGTTGCCGCGCGCGGCGAACAGGGCTGCTTCGTTGACCAGGTTGGCGAGGTCGGCGCCGGACATGCCGGGGGTGCCGCGCGCCAGAATATCGGCCCGCACGTCGGGGGCCAGCGGCACCTTGCGCATGTGCACCAGCAGGATCTGTTCGCGGCCACGGATGTCGGGCAAGCCCACCACCACCTGGCGGTCGAAGCGGCCCGGGCGCAACAGGGCAGGGTCGAGCACGTCGGGCCGGTTGGTCGCGGCGATGACAATGACACCGGTGGTCGCCTCGAAGCCGTCCATTTCGACCAGCAACTGGTTCAGGGTCTGCTCGCGCTCATCGTTGCCGCCGCCGAGGCCGGCGCCGCGCTGGCGGCCGACCGCGTCGATTTCATCGATGAAGATGATGCAGGGCGCGCTTTTCTTGGCCTGCTCGAACATGTCGCGCACGCGCGCGGCACCCACGCCGACGAACATTTCGACGAATTCCGAACCCGAGATGCTGAAGAACGGCACCTTGGCCTCGCCAGAAATCGCGCGCGCCAGCAGAGTCTTGCCGGTGCCGGGCGAGCCGATCAACAGCACACCGCGCGGGATGCGGCCACCCAGCTTCTGGAACTTGGACGGGTCTTTCAGGAATTCGACCAGTTCGGCGACCTCTTCCTTGGCCTCGTCACAGCCCGCCACGTCAGCAAAGGTCACCGGATTGGCGTTTTCGTCAAGCAGGCGTGCCCGGCTTTTTCCGAACGAGAACGCACCGCCTTTGCCGCCGCCTTGCATCTGGCGCATGAAGAAAATCCAGACGCCGATCAACAGCAGCATGGGGAACCAGGAAATGAACAGGCTCATCAGGAACGAGGGCTGCTCTTCCGGCTTGGCCTCGACTGACACGCCGTTTTTCAGCAGGTCGGATACCATCCACGGATCGCTCGGCGCGTAGCTGGTGAAGCGCTGGCCATCGCTGCGCTCGCCCTTCAGCACGTTGCCCTCGATCACCACCTTGGTGATCTGCTGCTGGCGCACCTCCTCGATGAACTGCGAGTATGGCATCTGCGTCTGCGCGGTGCGCTGCGCGCCGAACTGGTTGAAAACCGTCATCAGGACGACAGCGATAATCAGCCAGACAGCAATATTTTTGGACAAATTGTTCACTCTTACTCCTTGGTGCAGCACATTTAGCTCAAGCACAGCACGTTTAATTTAAGCGCAGCGTATTTAGACTCATTCTAAACCTGTTCTTGCGCGCTTGTCACGGCGGTTTCCTGCGCCGCAGCCCTTACCATAATAGGACGGCGTCCCAGCAGATAGACCTCGGTACTGCGATCACGCGAGGAATCGGGCTTGCGGATCAAAACCTGCTCGAACGCCTGCCGCATCTGCGCCCGAAAATCCTCAAAACCAACCCCTTGAAATACTTTGACGAGAAAAGCGCCGTCTGGTTTCAACCAGTTCACTGCAAAATCGAGTGCCAGCTCGCACAACTCGTAATGACGCGCCTGATCCGACAGCATCACCCCACTGATGTTGGGCGCCATATCGCTTAATACAAGGTCAACCCGGCCGGATTGCAACTTTTCTTCCAGCCAGGCCAGCACCGCCGGATCGGTGAAATCGCCTTCCAGGCTCTCCACCCCCGGCATCGGCGCCACCGGCAGCAGGTCGATCGCCAGTACCCTGCCCTGTTTTTTCATTTTCTGCACCGCCACCTGGCACCAACTGCCGGGGGCCGCGCCCAGATCGACCACGGTCATGCCGGGACGCAACAGATGGTCGCGCTGGTCGATATCCAGCAGTTTATAGGCGGCACGCGAGCGATAGCCGTCCTGCTGCGCCTTTTTGACGTAGGGATCCGTCACGTGCTCGTGCATCCAGGCACTGCCCGATTTGGTCCGCTTGGGTTTCTGCGCCATGTCTATCCGCTCTATCGGCTACAATCCGCGCTCATTTGAAGGAAAACCGCATGAAATCACTCACGCCTGCACAAAGGCAATTCCTGAAGGGCCTGGCCCACGCACGCCAGCCGGTGGTCATGATCGGCAACCAGGGCTTGACGGCTGCCGTATTGAAGGAGGTCGATCTCGCGCTGAACGCGCATGAACTGATCAAGATCAAGGCGGCCACCGACGAGCCGGACACCCGGCGTGCCTGGATGGAGGAAATCTGCGCCGCCACCGGTGCCGCGCCGGTGCAGCAAATCGGCAAGGTATTGGTGATTTATCGCGCTGCAGCCAAACCCGTCATCGTCCTGCCGGGCTGACCGCTGGAGGACGGGGGCTATCGCGCCAGCCCCGAACGCCAGACCAGCAGCAGGCCCAGCGCGCTCTGAACCAGGTAGAGGATGCTCGACACGCCGTGCCAGTGCCGGAAACGGTCGGCAAACACGCTCTGCATCACCGCGTGCGGCATGGCCTGATCCTTCAGCCCCTGCAGGATGGGCTGGATGCCGAACAGGCCGACCAGGGTCAGCACCAGCATCAGCGCCACCGCCCAGAAGAACAGCGTTTTCAGCGCAGCCCCACCGTCGCGTGCGACGCGGTAAATCAGCAGGTAGCTCGCTGAAGCGATGCCGGTCCACGCCATCACCTCGAACAGCTTGCCGGCCAGCATGCCGGCCAATTGCTTGTCGCCCAGGCTGGCAAACAGCATCGGCGCTGCAATGTAGCCGATCGCCCAGATGCCGCCGATCCACAGCACCAGCATCGTTCCGGCGAGGCCGTCCCAGAAGCGCCGCATGCTTACTTGTACTCGACGTCCAGCACTTCGTAATGGCGTACGCCACCCGGCGCCTGCACCTCGACGCTGTCGCCGGCATACTTGCCGATCAGCGCGCGCGCGATCGGCGATGACACGGAAATCATGCCCAGCTTGATGTCGGCCTCGTCGTCGCCCACGATCTGATAGGTGACGGTGTCGCCCGACTCGGCGTCTTCCAGTTCGACCGTCGCACCAAACACAACACGGCCATCCGCATCCAGCGTCTTGGGATCGATGATCTGCGCATTGGAAAGCTTGGCTTCGAGATCGGCGAGGCGGCCTTCAATGAAGCCCTGCTTTTCCTTGGCGGCGTCGTATTCGGCGTTTTCCGACAGGTCGCCCTGCGCACGCGCCTCGGCGATCGCCTGGATGACGGCGGGACGTTCAACGGTTTTCAGATGCTGCAACTCGGCGCGCATCTTTTCTGCGCCCACGACAGTGATGGGGAATTTGTTCACAAGCTAACCTTTTCAGTTCAGTGCAGGCGCTGATGCAGCGCCTGCAGGGAATACACTTCGAGTTCGTCGCCATGCTGCATGCCCATGCAGGCGGCATGCGCGCCGGCCAGGGTGGTGAAGTAGACGACCCGACGCGCCAGCGCCTCGGCGCGGATGGCGTAGGAATCCTTCACCGCCTTCTTGTCCTCGACCACGTTGACAATGAAATCGATGTCGCCGTTCTTGATCATGTCGACGATGTGCGGACGGCCTTCCTTGACCTTGTTGACCACGGCCACCGGAATCCCCGCCGATTCGATCGCATGCGCGGTGCCGCGGGTGGCTACCAGGCTGAAGTTGAGGTCGCGCAACGCCTGCGCCACCTCGACGATGGCGTCACGGTCGCCCGAACGCACGCTGACAAAGGCGCGCCCGCCCGGCTTCGGCAGTTCGGAACTGGCCGCCAGCTGCGACTTAACGAAGGCTTCGCCGAAGTTGTCGCCCACGCCCATGACTTCGCCGGTCGATTTCATTTCCGGGCCGAGGATGGTGTCGACACCGGGGAACTTGCGGAACGGGAATACCGCTTCCTTGACCGAGAAATACGGCGGGATGATCTCCTTCTCGAACCCCTGCGACTTCAGCGAAATGCCGGCCATCGCGCGCGCGGCGATCTTCGCCAGCGGCGCGCCGATCGCCTTGGACACGAAGGGCACGGTACGCGAGGCGCGCGGGTTCACTTCCAGCACGTACACGGTGTCGCCCTGGATCGCGAACTGCACGTTCATCAGGCCGATCACTTTCAGCGCCTTCGCCATCGCCACCGTCTGGCGGCGCAGCTCGTCCTGGATGTCATTCGACAGGCTGTAGGGCGGCAGCGAGCACGCCGAATCGCCCGAATGCACGCCGGCCTGTTCGATGTGCTGCATGATGCCGCCGATCACCACCTGCTCGCCGTCGGACAGCGCGTCGACGTCGACTTCGATGGCGTCATTCAGAAAACGGTCGAGCAGCACCGGCGACTTGTTCGACACCTTCACCGCCTCGGTCATGTAGCGGCGCAGGTCGGACTCCTCACGCACGATTTCCATGGCGCGGCCACCCAAAACATAGGACGGGCGCACCACCAGCGGATAGCCGATTTCCTCGGCCATGCGGATGGCGCTTTCCGGGTTGCGCGCGGTGCGGTTGGGCGGCTGCTTCAGTCCCAGATCGTGCAGCATCTGCTGGAAACGCTCGCGGTCTTCGGCGGCGTCGATCATGTCCGGGCTGGTGCCGATGATGGGCACGCCGTTCCTTTCCAGGTCGCGCGCCAGTTTCAGCGGCGTCTGGCCGCCATATTGGACGATCACGCCAAAAGGCTTCTCGATGCGCACGATTTCCAGCACGTCTTCCAGCGTCAGCGGCTCGAAATACAGGCGATCGGAGGTGTCGTAGTCGGTCGACACGGTCTCCGGGTTGCAGTTGACCATGATGGTTTCGAAGCCGTTTTCGCGCAGCGCCAGCGCGGCATGCACGCAGCAGTAGTCGAACTCGATGCCCTGGCCGATGCGGTTCGGACCGCCGCCCAGCACCATGATCTTCTTGGCGTCGGTCGGGTGCGCCTCGCACTCTTCCTCGTAGGTCGAGTACATGTAGGCGGTTTGCGTGGAAAATTCAGCCGCGCAGGTGTCGACACGCTTGTAGACCGGATGCAGCGCCAACTCGTTGCGGCGTGCGCGCACCGCGTGCTGGTCGGTGCTCAAAAGCTTGCCCAGGCGGCGATCCGAGAAACCGGCGCGCTTCAGCACACGCAACTCGTCGCGGCCGAGATCAGTCAGCGCACGTCCGGCCAGCGAGGTTTCCAGTTCGATCAGGCCCTGGATCTGGTCGAGGAACCACGGGTCGATTTTCGAGGCCGCGTGGATTTCCTCCAGGCTCATGCCGACGCGGAAAGCATCGCCCACGTACCAGATGCGCTCGGGGCCAGGCGACATCAGTTCGGCTTCGATTTCTTCCTGATCGGTGGTCTTGGGGTCGAAGCCGTCGGCGCCGACTTCCAGCCCGCGCAGCGCTTTCTGCAGCGACTCCTGGAAGCTGCGGCCGATCGCCATCACCTCGCCCACCGATTTCATCTGCGTGGTCAGGCGATCGTCGGCCTGCGGGAATTTCTCGAAGGCGAAGCGCGGAATCTTGGTCACCACGTAATCGATCGACGGCTCGAACGAGGCCGGGGTCGCGCCGCCGGTGATGTCGTTCTGCAGCTCGTCGAGCGTATAGCCGACCGCCAGCTTGGCCGCCACCTTGGCGATCGGGAAGCCGGTCGCCTTGGACGCCAGCGCGCTTGACCGCGACACCCGCGGGTTCATCTCGATCACCACCATGCGCCCGTCTTCCGGGTTGATGGAGAACTGCACGTTGGAGCCGCCCGTTTCCACACCGATCTCGCGCAGCACGGCCAGCGAGGCATTGCGCATGATCTGGTATTCCTTGTCGGTCAGCGTCTGCGCCGGCGCCACGGTGATGGAGTCGCCGGTGTGCACGCCCATCGGGTCGAAGTTCTCGATCGAGCAGATGATGATGCAGTTGTCCTTGCGGTCGCGCACCACCTCCATCTCGTATTCTTTCCATCCGAGCAGCGATTCCTCGATCAGGAGTTCGTGCGTGGGCGAGGCTTCCAGCCCACGCTCGCAGATGGCGATGAATTCGTCGCGGTTGTAGGCGATGCCGCCGCCCGAGCCACCCATGGTGAAAGACGGCCGGATGATCGACGGGAAGCCCAGCGCCGCCTGAACCTGAAGCGCTTCCTCCATGCTGTGGGCAATCGACGAGCGCGCCGAGCCGAGCCCGATCTTGGTCATCGCGACCTTGAATTTTTCGCGGTCTTCCGCCTTGTCGATGGCCTCTTTCGAGGCGCCGATCATCTCGACGCCGTATTTTTCCAGCACCCCGTGCTTGGCCAGGTCGAGCGCGCAGTTGAGCGCAGTCTGGCCGCCCATGGTCGGCAGCAGCGCATCGGGGCGCTCGATCTCGATGATCTTCTCGACCACCTGCCACGAAATCGGCTCGATGTAGGTGACATCGGCCATGTCCGGGTCGGTCATGATCGTCGCCGGATTGCTGTTGACGAGGATGACCTTGTAGCCCTCCTCGCGCAGCGCCTTGCATGCCTGGGCGCCGGAATAGTCGAATTCGCACGCCTGCCCGATGACGATGGGGCCGGCGCCGATGATGAGAATGCTTTTCAGGTCAGTGCGCTTGGGCATGATCAGTGTGCTCCGGCGTGATCGGCCATCAGCTTGATAAATCGGTCGAACAAATAGCTCACGTCGTGCGGGCCGGGGCTGGCTTCAGGGTGGCCCTGGAAGCTGAATGCGGGGGCGTCGGTGCGCGCGATGCCCTGCAGCGAGCCGTCGAACAGCGAGACATGGGTGCTGCGGATATTGGCGGGCAGCGTCGCTGCATCCACCGCGAAACCGTGGTTCTGGCTGGTGATCGCCACCCGTCCGCTGTCGAGATCCTTCACCGGATGGTTGGCGCCGTGGTGGCCGAACTTCATCTTGACGGTCTTGGCACCCGAGGCAAGCGCCAGCAGCTGGTGGCCGAGGCAGATGCCGAAGGTCGGAATCTTCGCCGCCACCAGGTCGCTGATCGCCTGGATCGCGTAGTCGCACGGCTCGGGGTCGCCGGGGCCGTTGGACAGGAATACGCCGTCCGGCTTCAGCGCCAGCGCTTGTTCAGCGGTGGCGGTGGCAGGCAGCACGGTGAGGCGGCAGCCGCGCTCGGCCAGCATGCGCAGGATATTGCGCTTGACGCCGTAATCGAAGGCCACCACGTGGAAGTGCGGCGTGGTCAACTGCCCGTAGCCGGCGCCGAGCTTCCACTCGGTTTCGCTCCATTCGTAGGATGCCGACGCCGTCACCACCTTGGCCAGATCCATGCCGGCCAGACCGGGGAAGGCGCGTGCGGCTTCGAGCGCTTTCGTTTCATCCACCGCGCCCGCCATGATGCAGCCGCCCTGTGCGCCCTTTTCGCGCAGGATGCGCGTCAGCCGCCGCGTGTCGATGTCGGCGATCGCCACGATGTTCTGGCTTCTGAGGTAATCGGGCAAGGACTGGCCTGCGCGAAAGTTCGAATGCAGGCGCGGCACGTCGCGCACCACCAGGCCAGCCGCGTGGATGCGATCCGACTCGACGTCCTCGGCATTGATGCCGGTGTTGCCGATGTGGGGATAGGTCAGCGTCACGACCTGACGCGAATACGAGGGATCGGTGAGGATTTCCTGATAACCGGTCAGCGCGGTGTTGAATACCACCTCGCCGGTCGTGATGCCGTCGGCGCCGATGGACAGGCCGCGAAAAACCGAACCGTCAGCTAAAACAAGGATGGCGGGCTGGGCACGTGACAAGGAATACTCCGCAAGACAAATGAGCGTGACGCAGGTGA
>Ga0299912_10000811_pt1 | contig 25595 bp, 28 predicted proteins | sample RVTome_2_FD_207667 | JGI IMG/M metagenome (GOLD analysis project Ga0299912, IMG submission 207667) | Soil microbial communities from uranium-contaminated site in the Upper Colorado River Basin, Wyoming, United States - RVT95D214 (version 2) ... | reverse complement strand
GTCATTCTTTTTATTATTGGGGTAGCGGTCTGGAGGGTGAAGAGATGGCCTATCTTATCTTTTTTTATTTTTTGGTATTTTGGGAATTTGGTAATTGAGTCTTCGATTGTTCCTCTGGAGATGGTTTTTGAGCATCGGCTTTATCTGCCTTCGGTGGGGCCTATTTTTTTATTTTCTCTTTTGTTGGTGAGAGGGTGGGAGAGGTGGGGTTGGGTAGAGGGAAGGAAGAAGGAAGTTGTCTTTGCAGGGTTGGTGATCCTGATTGTCCTTCCCCTATCGTATGGGACGATTCATCGAAATTCGGTTTGGGGGAGCGAAATCGGGTTATGGAAAGATAGTGTGAGCAAGTCCCCAAAAAAATCAAGGCCGCACTATAACTTAGGATTGGCCTATCTTAAAGCCGGATTGATTCAAGAAAGTATTTTTTATTGTGAGAGAGCTGTGATGCTGAACCCAAACGATGTGAGGGCCCTAATGAATCTTGGTGTGGCATACCGAAAAAAAGGAATGTTTGAGAGAGCAAGCTCCCAATACGAAACCGTTCTCAGAATTGATCCTAAAAGCTTTGAAGCCCATATTAATTTGGGTATTGTCTATCAGGCTCAAAGCAGGCTGGACGAAGCGATTTCTGAATTCAAAGCTGGATTGTCACTGAAGCCGGATAGTGTTGAAGCGCACGTTAATTTGGGCGGCGCCTACGGTAGGAAGGGAATGTTAGATGAAGCAATCTTGCATTTCCAGAAGGCCTTGTCAATTAATCCCGATGATGGAACGACCCATAATAATTTAGCGTTAGCATATTACAATAAGAAAGAATTTAGCAAAGCTGCCTATCACGCACACCGTGCATCGCGTCTCGGTTATCCCGTATCCAAAGAACTTTTACAAATGCATTGAGCCAATCTCTTGATGAGACCTGTGGCATTCTGAAGCACACGCACTGAGTTCAAGAACACTTATCGGGGAGACTCGGTTTATGAGCACGACCAAGGTTCCAGTACTTACCTATCACTCACACAAGTTTTTTGGGAAATCGTATGAAACAAATGATCACATAGCACTGCATGATGATTTAAGGATGATACATGCAGAAGGCTTTTTGATCATTCCTCTCTATTGGGTTATGGAATGGTATTTAGGAAAGCGGAAAGTACCTTTCGCAAAATGCATCGCCATTCTTATCTCCACGCTTCTTCTTTTGTGATCGGATCTCCAGTGGCTCGCAGGCTCATAAATAACGAGACCTTCTCGGGGATGGATCTTTTGAACGATTACTGGTGGAGAGCTGCAGAGCAATCAGATTTTTTTAGGATCTATAATTATAGCTGGGATCATAATCATCCAGCCTCAGGGACGGTATGCCAAAAGAATAACATCAAGGGATGTTTTGATAATATTGATACCTTCGACGAGTGTCAGTGTGAAATTAAACAATCGGCGGAGTATATTGGTCAAAAGATTTATCCGGGCTGGCCTGATTTATTTGCTTATCCATATGGTCTGTCGAGTGATTTCACAAGGGAAACATATTTCCCAGAATTCATGGAACAACATCGGACGTTAGCAGCATTCGGCGCTTCTGGCGGATATCTTACAAAAGGCTCCTTCCGATGGAATCTCCCACGATTTGTCTCTGGGGCTTCACCCCCGATAGGATGGAGAACCCCTGCTGAACTAAGGGAAATCTTCCAGGAAGTGGAATAATTCACAGGTCTTGTTCAATAAGATCTGGGGAGGGAAAGTTTATGTACGACAATATCAGTATCAAAATCGAAAAGGTTGTTGATGCTTCTTTCTTTATAGAAGATCTGTTCCATAGGTCATTCGGCCAAGCACCCCCTACGTTTCCAATAAACTATGTTGCTTTCTGCAAATCAGATCGTTCCACTTTTAAAGCGATCGGCTATATTCACATGACGGAGTGTGGTGAATATGGTTTGGCGGGAGGGCTGTGTGTGGAAGGTGATTATAGACACAAAGGATTGGGTGAGACGCTTTTGAGAAATGTTGAAAAAGATGCTGGGGAGAAGAAGGCCCTTTTCGTTTATACGAATAATCCTACGATAGCCAGTCGGGTCGGATATATGCCAACAAAGTTACAATACCTGATGGTGAAGTGGACGAAGTCTCTTCCTAAGGAAGAGCAGGAGAAGATGGTCAATGAGGTAGGTGAGGTCGGCCCTTTTTAATTAAGATCTGGGATGGGACCCCACTGCTTCTCATTTTTTTTCCAGAGAGCTGAAAACCACTGCCGATAGAGGGAGACCTCTTCGTTTTTTTCCCGATTCCAGATAAAGCAATGAAACTCAGTTGGCGAGATCTGTCCCTTTAAGAGTTTAAGGTGTTGGCCGAATAATTCAACAAGTGCCGAATTGATGGCAACTTTGTCCATTCTTTGATGGATTGTCTGCATCATTTCGGCCTTTTTATGGTCTGAATCTTTCTCTCCAAATTTTAGGGCAATCTCTTGGATCCAAAAAGAATCGGAGAGGGAGAAGAGCTCAAGGAATCCCGATTTTTCGACATAAAGGCTAATCTCATTAGGCGTGGAGAATTGGTTTCTACTCACATGCTTCCGTTCCTTTTGGTCGGTTTGGGCCCAGGCCTCCACTTCCATCATCCACCTCTCCCATCCCAACTCGTGTTTTAAGTTCCATGTATCGAAGTAGAGAAGCCCTCCGGGTTTTAAAACCCGCGCTATCTCCCTCAAATATAAGAAGATGTCTTCCTTATCGATATGGATAAAAACGGCATGGGAATAGGCCTTATCGAAAAAATGATCAGGGAATGATTGGAGGGATGTCTTGTTAAGAACAGAAAAATCAACATTTTTGAGATGGCTCATCCGTTGTTTTGCAATTTCGATCAAATTCCTTGAGATGTCTGCACCGAGCCATTTCCCACAGAGAGGGGCGATCTCTCTTCCAATCCTTCCAATTCCGCAACCCAGTTCGAGAACGACATCATTTTGGTTTATCAGAAGGGCATTAGAGATTTTCTTCGCCATATACCGGCCGGTTAATTGGCAGGCCTCCTCACTCGGGCTTCCATCCATCATCGAGAGGGCGTTGTCATGGCTTGAACCCATTCGTTCCCAAAAGTCTTTATAAGAGAGGTCTTTCTTTTTTAACTTGTTAAAAATGTCCACGATTCCCTCATTGGTTTTGAGAGAATTATAGCCTCAACTGGGAAAGGGGTCAAGTCGTGTGTAGAATGATAGTCTAAGAAAGCATTATGATTCTATTGACTTAGAAAGATTATGAGATTATTATTACCATTGTTATGGAAAAGAAAATGAAGATTCATTTTGGTTGTGGATATCATAGACTGAATGGTTGGGTCAATGTCGATCTTGATCGATCCTGTAAGCTCGATCTCATTGCTGATCTCAGACAAAATCTTCCTTTTAAGTCCCAATCTGTAGATTATATTCATTCAGAAGATTTTGTGGGTCAGTTGGAGTTGGAAAAGGCTTATCATTTTTTTGAGGAATGTCCTAGAATCTTGAAAGAGGGTGGAGTCATGAGAGTACTCACTCCTGACCTTCATCAGTTCGCTAAGAGGTACATACAAGGAGATAAGGGGCTTCTTAAGTTGTGGGATGAGCAAATCGGCGTTCCATTAAAGACGAGGAATTTATGTGAAGTCTTTAATTTGGGAATGTGACTCGGAGGCCATACCTTTTTGTATGATGAAGAGACACTGGCCTATGTTTTGAAAGAATGTGGATTTGAACCTAAAAGAGTGAGTTTCCAGTACAGTGGAGAAGATGAATTAAAGGATTTGGATATTCGATCTCCACAAACAGGGGTAAGCCTCTATTATGAATGTTTTAATGGGAGTGGAGAGAGAAAGGACAATTTAGTACGTTCTATCTCATTCCTTGCATGGCTTAAGAGAATATTTAGATGGTAATCTTTCCTGACGGATACGGCACCCTCGAAAAATGAAATTGTCTTTAGGATAGGGTTAGGAAGCCCGTTTCGTTTAAGGTCAAGGGGTTAAAGATTTAAACACCAACGACGTAGCCCATTAACAAAACTGGCATCTTTACCCTAACCATTGAACTTAAAACTCTTATTTTCAAGGTAAGGATTAAAACTCTGGATTTTATAAAGCCAATTTACGTGTTGCTGTACCACCCTTGGCTGGAGGGGTTTAAAGAATATTTCACTGCTCATTTATCCTGGTTGAGGGAAAATGGGTTTAAAAGTATTCCAATAGAGAGACTGATGCAGTACCTAAAGGGCGAAGAAGTTCTGGTTCCCCAAAAACCCATTGTTATTACTTTTGATGATGGAACAATTGAAAACTTCACCATTGCTTACCCATTACTTAAAAAAAACGGTTTTACTGGCACAGTCTTTGCTCCAACTGCCCATGAATATATCAAAACATCTGGAACGGATTGGTGGAAGAAAGTCGACTCTGAAGGTATTTTAAAAATTGAGGGGCATTCCCACACCCATGCCCTTACTTTTGTCAGTGATCAGGTAGAGGATTTCTATATTGGTAAGAAACAGAATCTGGAGCCCTATATAAGAGGGATCGACAGAAGACTTGGGGCTCCTATCTTTGGACTGGGATACGAATTGGTTTCGAAGAGGTTTATCCCTCGGAAGAAATTGATGGATATGTGTGTGGATTATGTTAATGGAAAGGGAGGGGGGGCCTTTTTTGAAAGAGAAGACTGGAAAGGGGAACTGTTTCGTATCGTATCAAATTATGAAGGGGATCGAGGTCGATATGAGACGGAGGGGGAAAAAAGAAAAAGGATTGAAGAGGAATTAAAGTTATCTAAGAAAAGCATTGAAGAAACCATAGGCCATCGGGAAAAAGTTAAATTTTTTGCCTATCCTTTTGGTGCCTATGACGCTGATCTCATGGAATATCTAAAGCATGCAGGTTATATAGGTGCGTTCACTACTAGTCCGGGAGGAAACCGTAAGGGAGAAGACCCTTTTTTGATAAAGAGAATGATGATTCTGGAAGAAAATTCATTCGGAGGATTATCCGATATTTTGAAAGAATATTGAGAGAACGTCTAAGAATGGTGTTCTGTGATGGATGATGTTGTCGAAGCCAAGAATTTGGGAAAGAGATATAACCTATTTGACCATCCGATTGACCAGGTGAAGGAGTTCCTAACCTTAAGGAAGAAGAAATACCACCGCGAATTCTGGGCCTTAAAAGATATCAGCTTCGAAATCAAAAAGGGAGAATCCTTTGGGATCATTGGTCAAAACGGCTCTGGGAAGAGCACGCTTTTGAAGATTGTCACAGGAGTGACCAAGTCAACAACAGGCCATATAGAGATCCATGGAAAAATCGGGGCCCTTTTGGATTTGGGGGCAGGTTTCCATCCGGAATATTCGGGGAGGGAAAATATTTTCTTGTCTGGAGCCGTGATGGGTCTTTCCGATGATGAGATTAGAGATAACCTTCCAGGGATTATTGAATTTTCGGATTTAGGTGATTTTATCGATAGACCCGTCAAGACCTATTCGACAGGGATGTATGTCCGCCTGGGTTTTTCAGTGGCCACATCGATCAACCCCGATCTTTTGGTGACAGATGAGGTGTTAGCCGTAGGAGACGAGAATTTTCAAAAAAAATGTATCAAACGGATGGAAAAATTCTTAGATGAAGGAAAGACAATTCTATTTTGCTCCCATGGGATGTTTCATATCAGAAAGATCTGTCAAAAGGCTATCTGGTTGGATCATGGCCAAATCAAATCAACGGGCAAGGCCTCGGATGTCGTTAATGATTATTTGGATTTTATGAGAGAACAAGAGGCAGAGGAAAATAAGATAGAGCATAAGATCCAAAAGCTTCATTCCTCCTTGTATAGCATTGTAAGAAATATGAGAATTACCAATGGAGAAAATGTCGAGAAGAATGAATTTGAAATGGGGGAGACCATTCGTATTGAGATCATCATCGAGACCCCACCTGGTGAAGAGACTCCTGTAGTGGCAATAGGAATTGTCAGGAATGATCAGACCCCAGTTTATGGGATCTCGTCAGATATGGAGGGGGTAGAACCAAAGAAGATAGGGGATAATCTTTATTCTATCGGTTATGAATTGCCGGATATCATGCTTCTTCCGGGAAGGTATATCATCCGGTCTCATTCTATGGATAACCCTGCTCTTAGGCTTTTCGATACGCTGGAGAAAGTGATTAGTATCAAGGGGGATTCCAGAGAGATGGGGATTTGTCGGCTCAAGCATCGTTGGATTAAATAGAGAGATAGGATCGGGGCTGGGTTTGGAAATCATAAGAACTATTTTATCGAAGCATTCTCTGCTTATAACAATGATCCGGAGAGATATTCGCTCTCGATATATAGGATCGACTTTGGGTTTTTTTTGGTCTATCATCAATCCCATCCTTATGCTCCTTATATTTACTTTTCTTTTTTCCGTTGTATTTAAAATAAAGATCGGCGATTATGGCAAGGAAAGGGGGTTTGTGGAATTCCTGATTTGTGGTTTTCTTCCGTGGATTGCTTTCAGCGAGGCCTCTCTGAGGTCCACCGGAGTGATTATTGAGAATGCCAATCTTGTAAAAAAGTTGAAATTCCCTTCTGAGCTATTCATTGTTTCAACAGTCCTTTCAACCTTCCTCTTACAATTGATTGGATTCGCCATATTTATTATGGCTTTGGTATTTCTTAAAAGAATAGATTCGTTCTTCTATCTGCTCTTTCTTCCCATTGGTTTTATACTCCAGATCCTGTTTACGACGGGAATCGGATTGATCCTTTCTTGCGTCAACGTATTTTTCAGGGATGTCGCCCAGATCGTGAACTCCCTTTTTATGGTCTGGCTCTACATAAGCCCTGTCATGTATCCCCTTTCGATGGTTCCTGAGAAATATAGGATCTTTTTGATGGTCAATCCCATGACCCATCTTCTGGAAATCTATCGTTCATTGATCCTAAAACAAGGGTTTCCGAATTGGATGGGTGTCATCTATATCGGAGTCTTGGCCATTTTTCTACTCTGGGTTGGCCAGACCCTTTTTCTGAGATTAAAACCGGTTTTTGACGATTATCTATGAAGAAATCGTTGGATATAATCATTCGTGGGAAAGTCGAATGCAGAGCGTTCCTTCTCTAATTCTTGCCAGCATGCGGCCAAAACAATGGGTTAAGAATAGTGTTATCTTTGCTGCCTTAATATTTTCTCAAAACCTATTTCATCTTAGAGATTTGGTTGTAAGCATCGCGGCCTTTGCCATCTTCTGTCTCGCCTCCGGTGGCGTCTACCTCCTTAATGATCTACTGGATATGGATATAGATCAGAAGCATCCAAAGAAGTTTTACCGGCCTTTGGCTTCTGGAAAATTAAGTCCGATCATTGCTAAAATTACCCTTATTATTGTCTTTATTATATCTTTATTAGCCTCACTTGTAATCAACTTACCCTTTACGATGATTGTTTTAAGTTACCTCGCTCTTCAAGCCGCCTATTCCACATTTTTTAAAAAGGTTGTCATCCTGGATGTATTTTCAATCGCTGCTGGATTCTTCTTAAGAGTGATGGCAGGTGCCAAGGCAATAGAGGTACCTGTATCTTCTTGGCTTCTGATCTGCACGATTTTTATTTCGCTATTTTTGGCCTTAGGGAAAAGGAGACACGAGCTTGTCTTATTGGGTGAGGATGCAACCAAACATAGACAAGTTTTTTATGAATACAACATCAGCCTATTGGACCAGATGATTAGCATCGTTACTGCCGGGACAGTCATCTCTTATTCCCTATACACCCTATCTCATGAAACGATCAGGAAGTTTAATACAGAAAACTTGTGGTTTACCATCCCTATTGTTCTCTATGGTATTTTTAGATACCTTTATCTTGTTTATCGAAAAGAAAAGGGCAGCAACCCGGAGTTAACACTTTTTGAAGACAAACCCCTCTTGATCGTTATCGCCTTCTACGTCGTTGTGGTGGGAATGATCCTGTACCTTTAATTTAAGAGGCTTATAGTGGCTAAATCGAAGATTGCTATCATCAAAACGAAGCCAGAGACTGTCCTTCAGGATATTGAATGGGCAATGAAAATGGCAGGGATCGAGGATGCGCTCCCAAAGGATAAGATCACGATTCTTAAGGACAACATTTCGTGGCACTTTCCTTTTCTAAGTGCCAACACTACTCCTTGGCAATTGGAAGGGACAATTCAAACATTAAGGAACATGGGCTATAAGTATATTTCCTCGGTCCATAATGATACGGTAGTGACAAACGCTTTTAAGGGACAGATCATGAATAAACTTGCCCCCATCTATAAGAATTACCAAATAGAGGAGCGGTTTAACTTTATTCCCAAAGACATTCGATGGGTGGAGTATCAGCCAAAAGCAAAGATGAGGGCACTCAGCAAAGTTTATCCTGACGGCATCAAGATTCCTGAATACTTTATTGGCAAAAACATCATACATCTTCCCACCGTCAAAACTCACATTTACACGACGACCACAGGTGCTATGAAGAACGCTTTCGGTGGGCTCATCAACAGCAAACGCCACTACACCCACAGTGTAATCCATGAGACACTTGTTGATCTTTTGGCCATCCAGAAGGAGATTCATACGGGTATCTTTGCAGTGATGGATGGAACGATTTGTGGAAATGGCCCTGGGCCGAGGACAATGATACCCATAGAGAAAAATTACATCCTTGCGTGCAGTGATTGCGTATCTATCGATGCGGCGGCTGCAAAAATGATGGGTTTTGATCCGATGGGGATTCCTTATATACGTTTAGCCCATGAAGATGGTTTGGGCATAGGAAGGGTGGAAGAGATTGAGATGATAGGTGAAGATATATCAGAGGTGAATTTTGGATTTTCAGTTGGAGATAATTTTGCAAGTATCATTGGGGATTCCCTATGGTTCAGTCCAATGAAGATATTTCAGAGAATATTTTTCAGAACGCCATTAGTCTACCTCTTTGTCTTTGGCTCGTTCCTCTATCATGACTATCTCTGGTGGCCAATGAAGGGGAAAAAGATTCAAAAAGATCTGATTCTCAATACACAATGGGGGAGACTCTTTGAGAGATATCCTAATGGAGAATGACCTTGAACCTGTGAGCCGAATATGAATCGAATGAGAACTTAAGAAGAGAGGGGCTGAGCATTGGGATTGGATATTTTCAATGGATTGAAATCTTACTTCAAGGATTCAAGAAGGTATAGATATTTTCTATTTATCTTAATTTTTATCATCTTTTTTTTCGTGAATCATCGGTATATTTCCCAAAACCTGAATTTACCTCAATGGATAATCATCGAGATAAAAACAGAAGAACCCATTCAAATGCAATTCTACTATGACATTGGGGAGGGGTATGGCGAGAAGGATAGAAGGATACAATTAGTCTCTGGAAGCCAAGATTTTCAAAAAGTAAGAGTTAGGTTACCGAGTAAAATTTTAAATTCCTATCGTATCGATCCGCTTACGACACCTGGAATCGTTTTTTTTAAATCCATTGCATTGGAAAGCTTATTCGGCAGAAGTTATATTTGGTCGGCGGAGAAGATCTACAAAGATTTTCGTCCCCAAAATGATATCAGCCAATTTCAGTTAGAGAACGATCTATTGAAAGTAAAATCTGTTGGCATTGACCCTTACTTCGGTTGCGTCGCACCCATTCCGACAATAAATAAGATCGGTGAGGGTTGGACCATTTTAATCTTATTCGGTTTCTCAATACTTTGTTTACTCTTTTACAAGATAGTCAAGCCGGTTAAAGAACGTTGGAAAGCGATGGGGCATCACCATTGGTTTTTAGTAGCCAAAATGTTTATTATTCTTGTTGGAGTTGTTTTACCATTGCTCTTTGCCATTTGTCTTATAAGAAGGGATAGCATTCATGCTCCGTATTGGGATCAGTGGCAGTTTGTTCCTTTATTAAGTGCGTTCTTTGATGGGAAGCCGTGGTTTCGTTTACTTGTCGATTTCCATAATGAGCATAAAATTATCTTTCCAAGAATCATATCTCTTATTTCAGCCACAATTACTCAATGGAATGTTGTCGTTGAGAATTATATCAATTTATCCTTTATTGGCATCACCCTTATTGTGGCCTGGAGACTCTTGCAAAATACCCGCAGGTTCCTGATCCTCCTTGTTCCGATCTCTTGGTTGCTTTTTTCATTGCAGCAGTGGGAGAATTTATTAGGGGGATGGCCATATGCAATTACCGCAGTGGTCAGCGGTGTGTCGGTCGGTATATTTTTTTTGAATAAGGTGAGTGAGGGTGCATTTTATATCATCCCTGCACTTATATCAGGAGTCTGTGCTTCTTTTTCCTTTTTGGAAGGTTTATTGTTATGGCCAATAGGTCTATTACAAATGCTAATATTACGAGCGAAAAAATCATCATTTGTTATATGGCTTATAGGAGGGGGGCTGACAATAGGTTTTTATTTTGTGGGTTATCATAAACCCGCAGATACACCAGATGTTTTTATTGTTTTAAAAAATCCAACGGGTTATATTAAATATATATTGGGTTTCTTGGGGTCGGCTTTGTGTGGAGATAGTTTAAGGCAGAGTTTTGTCTATGGGGCAATAGTCATGGTTTGTTTTATTTCTTCAGTTCTCTTTCAGATAAGAATGAATCGATGGAGAAAATCAGTGCCCTGGATCATGATGGGACTATTTCCATTATTATGCGGAGGGATCATTGGTATTGGACGTTTAGGGTATGGGGTTGATCAAGCATTGTCATCAAGATATGTATCCATATCTTCAATATTTATCATCTCAACATTGATTTTATCGGCCATTTCAGCTGTAGATTTTTATGAAAAAACGAAGACTATTCTACTCAAAGACTTCATCGGGACCATCTTGTTGGTTACAACAATGATATTATTTTTAGGGTTTGCAAATAGTTATATCTCGGGGTGGAGAGAGGGTTATTACCAAAAACTGATTAGGGGACAATTCTCGAGATCATTGTATAATCTTAACAAGACTGATGATGCGGAGCTCAAGATGATCTACTGGGATGTCGGAATCTTAAAAGAACGGGCTACGATTTTAAAAGGCCTAAGGATTGGACCCTACGCTCACGGAAGAACAGAATAGGACTATTTGTCGGCAATGGTGTGGAATCCGTATTGTCAACAAATCAATATTGAAGGAGGTTAAAAGATGGGAAGGATTTGGAGAAAGGTGGCCGCGTTCGTATTTATTTTCATGGTAACTCCGGGGGCATGGGTCTTGGCTCAGGAGAAGGATGAGATTTTGGCAAAAGTTGGAAATGAAGTAATTACTCGACTCGATTTTGAAACGAGGCTAAAAAGTTTTCCTCCTCATGTACCACGAGAGCAGATGAAGGATTTCGAGAAATTAAAGCAATTACTGGACGGTATGATAAAAGCTCGTCTATTGGTCGTTGAAGGGACAAGTAAAGGACTGATTGGAAGTGCGGACATCCAGGCTAAGTTGAGGATGATTCGAGATGATTTCATCACTCAGGAATATGTAAAAGCCTATATCGAAAAGAGTGTCGGGGTATCCGATGAAGAGGTTGAAAGATACTATCATACCGATCCCGATATGAGAGAACGGGAGTATCTGAAGGTCAGTCAAATTGTCGTGGGGAAGCAAGAAGAGGCAATGGAGATTTTAGACAAGTTAAAAAAGGGAGAGAATTTTAAAAAATTGGTTAAAGAGAGGTCCATGGATGAACCGAGTAAATTAAATTTCGGAGAGTTAGATTGGTTTGAAAAGGGGGAAGGAATGAAGGAGGTAGGGGAGGCCGTTTCAAAGTTAGAAAAAGGAAGGGTCAGTGACGTTGTCAAAATGAAAGAGAATTTCTATATCTTCAAACTGGATGATACACGAAATGTCCCTAAACCTCCTTATCTCAAGGTAAAAGACGACATCATTGCGAAGTTGAAGTATAAGAAGATTTCGGAATTGGCGGGGAAAGAGATTGAAGAGTTAAAAAAGAAGATAACCGTCGAGGTTTTCTATGACAGATTGATAGCGAAAGAGAAATGATGAAGATGAATTTCACATGAGGTTTAGCAGAATATAGCTGAGAAATGTAGGGGGTTTTAGATCATGAGGAGATGGCGCAAATTTTGGTTGATTCTTCCGATGGTTCTTCTCTTCTCCGTTGCCAATTTCCCAGAAGAGAAATTTGAGGCAATGCCCCATGTGAGCTCTTACTTATCCGGTCCTATTTTTGTGTTGCTTTATCATCCATGGGAAGAGGGGTTCGAATCCAGTTTCAAGTCTCATTTAAGTTGGCTGAAACAAAATGGTTATCAAACGATTTCCTTGGAAACCTTGATCGATTATATAGAGGGGAAAGAGGTTTCTCTTCCATCCCGACCTATCCTTCTAACCTTCGATGACGGAACGATCGAGAATTATGAAATTGTTTATCCCCTTCTGGAGGAGTTTGGTTATACAGGAGTGAGTTTTGTTATTACAGGACCATCCTTCACCCAGTTTTCAAAGACATTTTGGTGGAGAAAGGTTGATCAGAGTGGGATTTTGGATATTGAAAACCATAGCGACTCTCACAGCTTGATCTGGACTGGTCCACAAATTTTCGATTTTTTTTTGAAGGAGCAAGATGATGATTATTTAATTAAAGGAATAGATTCGAGACCGGGTGCTCCCATTTATGACTTTGGATATGGATTGGTCAACGATCGATATTTTCCTGATAAAAGGATTGCAAATCTCTGTGTGAACTATGTCGCTCAAAATGGTGGAGAGGATTTCTTCAAAAGGGAAGGCTGGAAGGAAGAGCTCTTTCAGCTGGTTGAGGATTTTCGAAGCCACCATCAGGAAGGGGGTTCTTATGAGAAGGAAGGACAGAAGAATTCAAGATTTCGGACTGAACTCTATCGGTCAAAGGAGATTATCGAACTGACGATAGGCCGTAGGAAGCAGGTAGAATTTTTTGCTTATCCCTGGGGAGCTTATGATGAAGAATTGATCGTGCTGTTGAAAAAATATGGCTACAGAGGGGCATTCACAACGGATTGGGGTGGAAATTTTGCTGGAGATGATCCCTTCAGGATTAAACGATTCATCATGACTTCAGATATGACGGTGGAAGACCTTTCGGACATCTTGCAATCCGAGTAGAAAGCAGATTTTTAGCAAATCCGCCATGCGGCAATCCGTTAAAGACTATCTGGTAAAAGTTATTAACCGGTATTCCATCTTAGAACCTATCTATGAAATTGGGTCCTATCGAGTTGAAGGTCAAGAAGAATTTGCGGATCTTAGAGCACTGTTTCCTGGGAAAAAATATATTGGCTGTGACATGAGGCAAGGTTTAGGGGTGGATCGCAGAGAAGATGTCCACTGTTTAAAAATAAAAAGCAATAGCGTCGGAACGGTCTTAATTTTTGATACTCTTGAACATGTAGAAAATGTCCATCAAGCCATGGAAGAGATTTATCGGATTCTAAAACCTGGGGGGATGGTGATCATGTCTTCAGTGATGAATTTTCCCATACACGATTATCCGAGCGATTACTGGAGGTTTACCCCGAAGGCCTTCGAACTACTGCTCAAGAGGTTTGCTTTATATGAGGTGGAGTTTGATGGCGATCCCGCCTTCCCGGAAGGAGTTTATGGATTTGGGATCAAAGGAAAGGGACGAAAAAGCTGCCTTAGAAATCCCTCTTCAGTCCTATTCAAATGGATAAAAAGATTCTCACCTTACTAACTCTTCAAAATCCTTTTCCTCTCTTAGAGAATTAAAATCTTGGTCGACTCTGGCTTTCTCTTTATATCTTATATCTAAGGCGATTGCCTTTTTTAGATATTCGATCGTTTTTGTTTTCTCCTTTTTCATAGAATAGATGCAACTCACATTATAATAAGAGGCAGCAAAATTCGGATCAAACTCAATGGCTCGATGAAAAATGCCAAGGGCCCTATCGATCTCTCCTTTATCAAGATAGGCTCCTCCGATCAAATTCAAAATAAATTTCACACTTTCTTTTCTAATGTTGCGATCACTCAATCTCAATGCAATCTCCGCCTCTTGAAGAGCTTTATCAATATCTCCCCCCATTAAATAGGCTCTTCCTAAATTATGATGGGCCCTTGCCTTGTCAGGGGATTTTTTTAAGACATCGCTCCATAGCGTTAAATCATCTTTGAAAATTTTATTTCTCTCAATCGTGACGACAGAATAGAAACAGAGGATAACGATGGATATCCCTAACACCGTGCCTTGGCCTAATTTTTGTGAATAATGACGAGTTAATAGTTGATAGAGGTAATTTAAACCCATGGTGAGGATTAAGCCATAGGAGAAGATAGGAAGGTATAGCCTGTATTCGGCCATGATATCCCAGAGGGGAATGAAGCTTGAGCTGGGAGCAAGAACAATAAAGAAGGAAAAGATAGCAAAGGGTATCACTCTGTTCTTTTTTATTAAAATAGCAGACAAGATCAAAAGGAGTAGAATAACGGAAACTGAGATCCACGTGGGATATGCAAATAATGATTTTGAGACCCTAAAATCATGATCGAAATTTAACCACTGAGGCAATGGCAAAAAAAGAAGTCTAAAATACTGGATGATGACATTGGCCTGGGTTAGGAGATTTTCCCAGGGAGTCCACATCCATTCTTCGGATCCTTTAATAAAAAGACGGAGTATTCCTCCTTTCAGGAAGAAGGAGATATAAATGGTGAGAAGTAGGAGAAGGGGGAGATAAATTAAGAATCTTTTTTGAATCTCCCTCTTCGTTTTACAGACAAAAAGGAAGTCAAATATAATGAGAACAATGGGTAAGGTGAATCCAGTCTCCTTCGAAAAGATCGCACATAAATAAGAAGTCCCTGTTCCCAAGAAAAATAGGATTTTTCGCCATCCTTTCTCTAAAGATCCTTTGAGGAATAGGAAAATAGATAAAAGATAGAATAAACTGGCCAACATTTCAATTCTTTGAACAATATTGGTGACGGCATTGGCCTGGATAGGATGGACAATAAAAATGGTTGAAGTGAGAAGAGATAAAAAATTAATTTGTCTATCTTCAAGATTATTTTTACCCTCGATTGGGTTTTCACCTCTTTTTAATTCAAACCCAAAAAGGGACCTCGATATGAAATAGACCAAGATGCCACAAATGATGTGGAGCGCTAAATTCACCACATGGTATCCGTAGACATTCAATCCATGGAGATGATAATTCACCGCAAATGAAAACATAGAAAGAACTCTGAATTTACCAGTGTAAGAACTTATTCCCTTCACAAAGGAAGGGATGTCTTTAAGATTCCGAATATAGTGATTTTCAATAATATTGGGGTGGTCATCGAAATGGAAGGAGTGATGTAAAGAATTAAGGTAAAGGCCAATAGAAAGAGAGAATATCAGGGCAATAGCAACATATTGAAATTTTAGGTACTTTCTCATAGGTTATGATTCTGCTGTATTCTTGGATTCTTGGATTTCTCCAAATCGGCTACCCTTTTTTTCAGTAATACGACTTCTTGGGTTAGGACCTTATTTTTTTCGGACAAGCGCGATGTAATCACGCTCAAACCCAAAATGATCGACAGTAGAAATAGAATCCCAAAGAAAAATAGTGCATTGGAGGGGATAGAAAATCCCAGGAAATTGGATATCCTATATAAAAAATCCACTCTAATGGATAAGAGTAAAAAAAAGGCGCCTGTCACAATCCATATCAATGAGTACCTTTCCCTTAAATATTTCCTTCGAACCAATTCGAAGATGATGAGAAGGAGGATGATCGATCCAATAATGGCAAACAGATTTAGTCTGGTGCTCATCATTTTACTCTCCTGAAAGAGCCAATCGAAATAGATAAAGTTACTTTCACCATATAATATAAAGCGCTTAGAATGCCTATCGAGGAGGTGCCCCCTTGCCGATGTCTCATCATGGTTGGGATTTCTTGAAAATGCAATCCTTTTCTATCGGCTGAAATCAGTGCTTCGACCTCTGGATAATCCGATGGATATTCTTCGGAGAATAATTCTAACCCCTTTCTATCCATCGCTCGAAATCCGGAAGTGGGATCGGTGGCCCTCTTTCCCGTAAAGATCCAAACGAGGCAGGTAAAAATTTTTATGCCTAATTTTCTCAGAAGGGTTGATTTGAACCCTCCATCCAAGAGATACCTTGAACCGATCACCAGATTAGATTGGCCCTTCAAAATAGGGGTGATGAGGGAAGGAAGAAATTCTGGATGATGTTGTCCATCTCCATCGACTTGTATGGCAATGTCATAGCCGTTTCTTAACGCATAAAGAAACCCGGTCTGCATCGTTGCTCCAATGCCCATATTATAAGGATGTTCTAAAACCAATACCCCTTCCTCCCTTGCAATGTTACCTGTTGAATCGGTGGAACCATCGTTCACCACCAAGATATCAGCCTGTGACAGGAATGTTCGAACGCCCACGATGACGCTTCGGAGAGTCTCTTCTTCATTGAAAACCGGTATGACCACAAGGATTTTCGTCAGCTCCAAATTCAACTACTCCTTAAAAGCAATCTCTTTTGCCTTTATACCATATTTTCTGAATAGACTGAAGACTTCCCAATTGGATATCCTTTTCTTGCTTTGGACCTCCTTCCTTTTTCTTAAAACTTTAGGTAACCCTCTCAATCCGCTCAGGTAGGCTTTGATTAAAATGGGAATCAGGAAAAGGGGTGAAGACTCCCGACCGAATTTTCCAGAAGCACCTCTACCGACCACTGCACCCAATCCCTGGTAGAAATATCTCCATAAAGTGTAAAAAGGCCATAAACAGAGAATGGGAAGAGGAAAATTTTTCCATGCCACCCAGATCCGATTTCTTTCAACGAGAAAAGCCTTCATTGGAGAGTAGGTCCCGAATTTTTTGGAGTGATGGTGATAGACAACCGCCTCGGGCACATAGTAGGTTTTCCATCTGCTCAGTCTTGCCCTCCATCCCAAATCTGTGTCTTCGGCATAGGCAAAAAAATCGGCATCGAACAGACCAATCTCTTCCAACATCTCCCTTCGATAGAGAGAAGCACAGCCACTGCCGAAGAAGACCTCCTCTTTCTGACGATACTTTTCCTGAGGTTCCAAACGACCTCTTCCGATGGAAAGACCATCCGGGTAGATGGTCAATCCCGCTGCATCGATGATATCCCTTCGGTCGTAGAGGAGGATCTTTGGGGTTGTCACACCGATGTTTTGGTCCGTCTCAATACAATTCCATAACGCCTCCACACATTTCTTGTCTATCTCCGTGTCGCTATTTAGAACAAAGATATATCTTCCCTTGGCCTCTTCAATTCCCCGATTATTCCCCGCTCCGTAACCCATATTCTTATGATTGATAAGCAACCTGAGATCAGGGAAAAGGTTTTTGATATACTCCACAGAGCCATCCGTTGAGGCATTGTCTACAAGAATAATCTCTATGTAGGGATAGGTCTGCCCTTTCACCGACTGGAGGCAAGGACGGAGGTACTCTTTCCCGTTCCAGTTGAGGATGACCGTAGAGATGAGAGGAAGATTTTTCATGATTGGGGAGTATTGACAAATTCTTTGATCGTCTTTATGAGGTTTGCCTTGCCAATGTTTTCGGCGGGGATATTCCTTCTCCCCTCCTTTAGGATTTTTAAAATTTCTTCGGCCAATTGATCCTCCTGATAAATCACATGGATATTTTCATCCCTTCTCTCTTCCAATGCCTTAGCGATTTCCATTTGATGGTCATTCATGTGCTCCCCGTATCCTCTCCTCCTTGGAAGGATAAGGATGGGAATTCCGTATTCCTTACAAAGGATGATCGTTCCAATTCCGGCATGCGAAACTACCAATTCGGACTTCTTAATATATTCTATGGCTTCGTTCATGGAGACGAAATCAAACTGTTTCGCATTCTTTGGAAGATACTTCGAATAGCCCCTTTGCATCACAATCTCATTTGGAATGGAAGAAGCAATCCCGTCCATTTTTTTCAGCAGGCGATCAAAACCTCTGAAATCATTCCCCACAGTGACGAAAATCATATTAACCCGCCCACATATTTTGCCTTGAGGCCATACTGCCTGAGCAGAGATCTCCACTGGACGAGGAACAGATCGGTAATAGGATAAACCCATCTGCCTGTTAAAGAGGGCCGGTAGACCTGGGCGCTGCATTCCAAATAGACGAGTTTTGTACGAAAGAGAAACTTTCCTATATAAAAAGAGGGGATAGCTATTTCAGCTCCCGTGGAAAAGAGGACCTTGGGCCTCTCCTTCAAAAAAACAAACAGGATCTTCGCAATCCCAATGATTAAATAAAGGGGGTTTCTCGCAAAATTCATTATGTAGTAAGTATTCTTTCGATTTAGCGTTGCCTTCTCTGTGTAAGTTAGAAAAAAGATGGGATGGCCCTCGAGGGCGTCCAACAACTGGAGGACTTCCACGAAATGGCCACCCGGGGAGCAAATCAGTCCGATCTTCTCATTTTTTTTCATTTATCCTCTTGACGACACTCAACCATTCTTCATTGAACCTCTTGGTCGTAAATTGCTTCGCAAATTCAAAGCCCCTCTTGCCCAGCTCGGGATGATCTAAGGCATAGTAAACCTTCTCTTTTAATTCGTCAAAATCATCGCAAATGATCTGCGTCCCCCCTTCCAATAATTCCCTCATCCCGCCAAGACCCGAACCGATGACCGGATTTTTACAAAGCATGGCCTCATGGGTTGTCCGGTTCCAACCCTCCATAAATTTTGACATGGTGATGACTACGGAAGAGGATCTCAATAGAAGAAGATAATCACGATAATCTAAATTTAGATTTAAGGCCGGGATATCCACCTCCTTCCTTCCACTCGTCACGAGGTGAACGTCCAATTCCTTCAGGTGCTCATAGACTTCTACCACTCCCTTAATGCGTTGGCAATTGCCAATATAGATGATGGGTCTGTCCTCTAATCGAAATCTCCTTCTAAATTCCAAAACCTCTTCGTCTTCGAATTGGAATTGATCCAGGTCAAAGCCATTGTAAATCAAATAAACGTTGGGATATCCTCTCTCCAAAAAATGGTTCTGCCAGTATTTCGAAATGGTGATGATCGCATCGACCTTCTTCAGATGATGATAAAAAATCTTTTCCAATATCATCCAGGAGGGCTTGAGATAGGCGGGTTGAAAAGAATAATCGATATGAAAGATCAAAGCAATATTTTTCCCTCTCGTGCCATCATAAGGCATTGTGACGATCGAATCGAAGTTCCTTATCCAGAGGTGTTTTTCTCCTGATATTTTACAGAGGCGATAAAGGATTTTTGGATAGAGATACTTTTTGAATCGATCCAGACCCACATTGATCATCTCGAGATTGTGATGTTTCGACAGAACGGATTGGACCCTATTCGTATAAATCGTTTCACCATATACCTTTTTGAGCACTTCAATCCATCCTATCTCCATTCTGTTTTGGCCTCTTTAAATACGTCCTCAATTCTTCCAATATTTTTCTGCCAGTTGAACCTCTCCACCACCTTTCTTCTCCCTTTTTCTCCCATCCTTTTGCAGAGATCGTGATTTTTTAGAAGATGAAGTATTGTAGAGGCCAGTTGGTCCACCTCTCCAAATTCGACCAGCAAGCCGTCTTCCCCTTCTTCAATGACTTCTGGAATGGCTCCAACTTTGGCACCGATCACTGGTTTGGCACATCTCCATGCTTCTAAATAGACGATCCCGAATGAATCATATCTCGATGGCATCACAAAGAGATCGCAGGCGTCAAAGGCATCCCTCTTTTCTTCTTCAGAAGTATATCCTAAATCGAGAAGATGAGTTTTATGAAGTCTATTTCTCTTCTTTCTCCACTCCTCCGTAGGCAATCCCAAGCTGACCAGCATCACATCTTCCATCTTTCCTCTTATTTTCTCCATCGCCTCCAAAAGATGGATGGCTCCTTTATTATAATCCTTCGTTCCCACAAAAAGGATCACCCTTTTCCCTATCAAGCCGTATTTTCTTCGAAATCTTTTTCCGTCACAATCTTCCCATTCATTTACATTGATTCCCATCGGTATTAAATGGATCTTAGAAGGGTGAATTCCCATGTTCATCATCCCTTCTCTTTCATAGTTTGAACAGGCGATCACTGCAGTAGCATCTTTGAGGGCATTCCAGAGGAGAGGATTCTTATGACTTGGGTCTTCAAAATGGATCAATGGTGTGCAGACAAAAGGCCTTCGCAAGGCTTTGCAGGCTTTCCACACTAGCCAAAATAGAGCGAAGGGAAAGGCAGTGACATGGGTAACCGCATATCTTTCTTTATTAAGTTCTTTTTCCAAATCTGAGAGATAAGGGCCAGCAGAAAGAAGAGAGACGACGTTACCCATTGAGTCTGGAAGAAAATCTCCGGCTATTTTTCTCAATAGATACATGGATGAAGTGATCTGCCATCGAGTTTTCAGCCGTCTCACTCTCACCCCGCTGATCATCTCTTCCGTTTTTTGGGAATATCTTCCGAAGACAGGATCCACCCATCCTCTGCCTGTTGTGGCGTTGGCGGTCAAGACCGTGAGAAGATGTCCTCTCTCAGCGAGGTTTTTTGAGATATCATGGACATACTTCGAGCACCCAGGAAGGACCCCAGGTAGATAAATCGGAACGATATGGCATATGTTCATATCCTTCTATATACTGGCTTGTTCAAAGTCTTGTCAAGAATGCAGCAAGGATTACTTGTTGAATTGCCCTGTATCGATCCACTCCTTTTTCAATACAGATGACTAAAAGTCCAAAAACTCATAAAAGACAGGCGCAAAGAGAGAGGCCGCTATGAAAAGGGTATTACAAATCGATGAGAAAGACAAGGTCAAAAATAGGTTAAGAATAGGAAGGGTGTGGAAGGAAAGAGGTCAGAGGAGTTTGGGGCGAACGGAAGTGATACCATTAATTGGTCATATAGATGTATTTATTTTGAACGGTCACAGTATTAATGGAATATTGGAATGGTTTGAGTACCGGAATACCATCGAAGGGGTTGAACTTCGTCTGCATCTCCCGAAGGATTAATTCAGGGATTAAGAAATGGTTGACGATTACTTTCGAAGAAAGAGCATATAAGTCATTATCCTTTACCTTGAACTGGAAGGCCGCATACCCTTCGATTTTTTGCCCTTTAACGAATTTTTTTAGTAACTGAATAGTCTCAGGAGAGATCTCACTTGCCGGGACATCGAAAAGACATTCAATATAGGGAGGAGAAAACTTAATTGAGATTTTATTGTACCTTTTTTTAGACTGTTTTGCTTTATTAGCAAAATATCTCTCAATTGCCCCAGGAGAAATCAGGATACCCACCTTACTCTTAGAATAGGAAGGAATATTCAAATCTTTTGACTGCTTCAATTTGATGAGGTCAATGACCGGGTCTTCGTAGACAATGGTCATATAATCCACCGCCATCTGTCCCAGGTTTATACCATCGAACTTGACGGTAAGGGTCTTCAATACGTTGGCCTTCTCTTTTCCGGATTCGATCTGGATTTCTATCTTTTTGCACTCGACACTTTTACTCAATGCCTTGAGAACCTCTTCCTCAAGGGGTGATTTTTTAGAAGGGTCTGGCGATATGGCTGTGGATGGAATAGGTAAGATGAGGATGATGAGAATGAAAAAAAAGTAAGGGGGAAATCGATTTTTAATTTTGGATAATTTTTCCATTTTTAACAAGGAGCTCCTTAAGGCCATAAGAAGCTGGGTCAGAAATACCAATTTGATATTGATCCTTTCCGTCTGACTCATAAATAAAGGGTTTACCGGTTTTAGGTTCCAAGGGTATTTTGTCTATAAAATCAGGTTGCAACTGTTCGAGCCTTTGAGGGTATCTTAGATTCTTGGCCTGATAGGCATCGATGGCTTGAGATAGGGCCGTCAAGTCACTCAACACCTGGGCTTTTGGAGATTCTGCTTTTGTCACCGGAGGACGATAATTCTCAACGCCTCCTTTTTGGTAAAGATAGAATAGATAACCTGCAATGATAAGAATTACAAAAAGAATGATTCCCAATATAATTTTTAACTTACCATGGGATGACATAACAAACCGTCTCCATTTCGTGCAGTTCTTTTTATATAATATTACCGAATTTTTTTATGAAAGTAAACCCCGTTAGAAAGGACGGGGCTTTTACCCCGCCCTTTCTATAAGGAGTTGAAATTTTATCCATATCATCCCCCCATAAATGGCGGGCGTATTGTCAAAAGTTATCTCCCCTCTCCCCTTGGGGGAGAGGGTCAGGGTGAGGGGTGAGAAGGGCATCTCGGATGGTCTCCAAAACACCTTCTAAGTTGTTGAATACCTCGTTATCCCAGAATCGCAGCACCTGATACCCTTCAGCCCGGAGCCATTCATCACGAATCCTATCGTCTGGATGGTGTGCGTGCTGCCCTCCGTCTAGCTCTATGACCACTTTCTTTTCGAGGTTCACAAAATCCACAACATAACTGCCAACGGGTTGTTGGCGACGAAACTTGAAACCTTCTATCTGTCTGTCTCTCAGATACCTCCATAAATGCCCCTCTGTATCCGTAGAGTGTTTCCTGAGTCTTCTTGCTACGGCCGTCAGTGGTTTCATCCCCACCCTTTTCCCTCCCCCCTCAAGGGGGAGGGTTTTCGTTGTCTTTCCGTATGTTCCAGAGCGGTTTTTCATAGAGCTTTTGACAATATCATGGCGGGGCTTTCTAACGGGGTAAAGATCGATTTTTCTGATGTCAGTGATTCATTCTTGATCACGACATTTACCCCGTTAGAAATAATGCCCCGCTGGAATTTCTAACGGGGTTTACCTGGATAGGAAAGCGCTTCCATTATAGACTTCATTAAAAACTTTCAGGGTTTCAACGGCACATCTTTCCCATGAGAATGACTTAGCTCGCTCTATCCCTTTTGTGATACAGCTATTCCTCAAATCCTCATCAGAAAGTATGCGGCTGATCCCATTTGCCAGTTCATCCACCGAATAAGGGTTGATGAGGACCGCTGCATCACCTGCGACTTCGGGCAAGGAAGAGACATTCGACGTCACAACAGGGACACCACAAGCCATCGCTTCAAGCACTGGCAGTCCAAACCCTTCATAAAGCGAGGGATAGACAAATGCTGAAGCGCCATTATAAAGGAAGGGTAAGGATTCGTTCGGAACAAAACCTGTAAAAATAACCTCTTTCTCTATGCTTGAAGAAGCCACTCTATCGAAAATGGATTGGTAGTCCCATCCCTGCATACCCGAGACGACTAATTTTTCATTGATTCTTTTTTCTTTTTTCAACCGAATGAAAGTCTCTATCAATCTCTCAACATTCTTTCTTGGTTCCAGGGTACCCAAATAAAGGAGATACGGGTAATCAATCCCAATACCTTTCAATCTGCTCTTTAGGTATTGAACATCTTCGATTCTTCGAAACTCATCCCCCACTCCACAATAGATTGTTCTTATCTTGTCTTCAGGAATATGGAGGTATTTTACAATATCGGATTTCGTATTCTCAGAGATGGCAATGATGAGGGATGCATTCTTTTTAAAATAATTGAATATTCTCTCATGATGTTCCACAACTTTTCTTTTATGAAATTGTGGGAAAATAATCGTCGTTAAATCATTTATGGTCCCTACGATGCGGCATCGAATAGGCAAAAGAAATGTTCCCGGGGTCCAGAAAAGGTCCCAATGATTCAAATATCTTTTTGAGATAAGAGCTCCACCTCCCAGGTGGGATAGAATAGCGAACAGCCATTTTTGATACCGTTCGTTAAAAACAAAACCTTTATAATGAAGTCCTTCAAACATTTTCTTCGTCTTCTCTGTCAAGAAAGGAAAAAGCAGAACCTCTCCTTCCTTATTGAGTTTTAAAATATTCCTTACCAAATTGATCGTGTAAGATCTGACCCCAACACTCTCTAAAAGCAATGGGCTTATGTCCAATATAATCTTCATCTACCTTTGAAATAACCAGGTCTTTATTGTAGACAACTCCTTCTGGGAATAGAATCCGGTTGCGAATAGACTGACGATGTAAAGCACGACTGCGCCAGATAGAATGAGAAAGAGATTCCATCCTCGAAGCCAATGGATAAAAAAGCCCATAAGCCCCAAAGAGAATAAAATTTTTAACAAAGAGGTGTCAAAGACTGAATCTTCCCAATAATACCTCAGAACTCGATATTGGATGATCAGATTTACCCCTTCCGTCGTCAGGGATGCAATTGCCGCCCCCACATATCCATAATAGGGTATTAAAATAAAATTCAAAGCTAAATTCAATACAGTGTTGAACCCGCAGATGATGGCCAATTGTTTTTGCTTCTCAACGGCGATCAGACAACTACCAGTAAAGTTAGTTAAAAAGATGATGGGTGTCAACCAAATCAATATCTTCAAAACTTCCTTCGATTCAGAAAACTCAGCCCCGTAAATGAAGAATATGATCTCCTTGTTCAATAACATCCCACCCAAGGCAATAGGAAGGCCTAAAGTGATCAAGACTTTAAAAACACTTTTATAAATAGGAAACGTCTTTTCTTTGTTGATCCTATTTTCTCTCGAAATAATAGGGAAAGTTGCGAGGACGAGACTGTTCGAGATGATTAAGAAGGTCATGACGATCACATCAACCGCTCCGTAGATTCCTGTTGCCTCCGCTCCTCTCCATTTGAGCAGTAAAATCTTATTTATCTGTAAGTAGAAGGTGGTAAAGGCAATGATTAGGGCTACAGGAAAACTTTCCTTCACGATAGACGAGAAATTTGCCTGGCTTTTTCTAAATTGAAGGGGGAAAAAATTTCTCTCAACCAATTTCCAGCTTCCAATGAGATTCAACAGACTAAAAAAGAGTAGAACCAGAGAAATACTGATCAATTCCCATCCCTCGTGGATTGTCCAGAAGACAGTAAGGAGAAGGATTGACCGAAGGGCGAAATTAAAGTACATCTCATATTCTGCCTTCTCAAAGGCGATGAAGACTGAGCGGAATGAATTGGAAAGATAATTTAATGCCGTTGAAATACCAAAAATGAAGATGAGATAGACCTCCAGACCTCTTATCTCAAAAAAAATTAGATAAAGTGAAAGCACCAATACCCCGATGAAACAAGAGATGATCTGGAACTTAAACTTAGAAGAGAAGGTGATGGAGGCATCGGATCGATTCTTAGCCACATCTCGAATGATCAATCTTCCGAGGCCAAAGTCCCAAAAAAAAGTAAAGAGGTTTGCAAAAGCGATAGCATAGACCAGTTTTCCATAGCCGCCTTTTCCTAAGTATCTGGCTAAAAGAATCGCCATTAAAAAGGATAAACTTTTTTCAATGATTTGGGATGATGCAAGGAAAATGGAGTTCCTACCGATCGATTTAAAGGATGACATATTTTCTTTCTATCCCAGTACCAAGAGGACCACGGATCTTATCCTTGGGTGAATTGGTCCTCTGCTACGGGATGTTCGCCCCTTGTGGGCCGTTTCTTGGGGACGACGGGCTTTGTCCGTGGGGCTCCATTTTATGATGACCAGAAGATTTTCCCAAGGGCAGGACCAAGATCCCTCGTCTCATGTCTTA
>Ga0299912_10000810_pt1 | contig 25603 bp, 15 predicted proteins | sample RVTome_2_FD_207667 | JGI IMG/M metagenome (GOLD analysis project Ga0299912, IMG submission 207667) | Soil microbial communities from uranium-contaminated site in the Upper Colorado River Basin, Wyoming, United States - RVT95D214 (version 2) ... | reverse complement strand
TACCGGAAATCCAAGCAGTTCCATCTCGTCGTATGCATCTTCAATAATTTCCTGCTCAAGCGGCGGGAGTTTGAATATACGGGGTTTTTCGGCAAACAGGACTTTTGTTTCGTGTTTACGGGTATTCTTTCCAAGAAGCATGTGGGCTTCCCAGAGAAGTTCTTTCTTGGTTTTTCCGGTAAAACGCAGGGCATTTAGCCGGATCAGCAATATGATCTGCTCATTGCCAACAGGTACACGCGATATAAAATCGGGAAGGTCCCTGTATTTGCCATGATTCGCACGTTCTTCTACAATGAACCTGGCAAGTTTGGCTTCAAGATTTTGAACATGAACAAATCCGATATACACATCACTGCCATACAAGGTTGTCAGGTAGGTGCTATGATTTACACAGGGAAGATGTATCATTGCACCGCAACGGCGGGCCTCGTTAAAATAAACCCAGGTTCGATAAAATCCCCCGAAATTATTGATGACTGCAACCATGAATTCATGAGGGAAGTAAGTTTTCAGGTATAAACTCTGGTAACTTTCCACAGCATAGGAAGCTGAATGAGCCTTTGAGAAGGCATAGCCTGCAAAGGAAGCAATTTGTCTCCATACTTCATGTGTGAGTTCGTCACTGTACCCCTTTTTTGCACAGTTATCGAAAAATTTCCCCTGAATTTCCCCAAATTCCTTACGCGATCGAAACTTCCCGGCCATCGCACGCCTGAGTATATCGGCATCCGAAAGATCGAGCCCTGCAAAATGATGACATATTTTTATTACATCTTCCTGGTACACCATAACTCCGAAGGTTTCTTCCAGTTGTTCTTTCATAACAGGATGCAGGTACTCAAAATCGTCAGGGTGATGAAAACGGTGTATATATTCCTTCATCATACCCGATTGGGCAACGCCGGGTCTTATGATAGAACTGGCAGCCACAAGTGTTAGGTAATTGTGGCAATGCAGTTTTTTCAGTAAACCCCGCATGGCAGGACTTTCGATATAGAAGCAGCCGATTGCTTCACCATTGTATAAACGACGATTCACCTCCCTGTCCTTTTTAAATTCGGCAACATGATGCACGTCAATTTTTTTCTTTTTGTTTTGTAGTACCAGCTCTGCACAATCGTTGATATGTCCGATACCACGCTGACTTAAAATATCGATTTTTTCAAAACGAAGGTTTTCGGCAACATACATGTCCCACTGGGTGGTAGGCAGACCTTTCGGAGGCAAATCGAGTGCCGTATAACATGTAATGGGTTCTTCCGAAATTAAGATCCCTCCGGCATGTACGCTGCGTATATTCGGAAAGTTAACAATCTGGTTTCCCAACTCGAACAATTCACGGACAACGTGATCGTGATTACTTTCAACCTCCGGATTATTCACCAGGGAATCGATTTCCTCTTTCGGGAGTCCCCGCACCTTTCCCAATTCACGAAAAATGGAACGATCCTTAAATGTTGTAATAGTCCCCAGCAGGGCAGTATGTTCGCGGCCATAGCGTTTGAAAATATAATCCTGGACTTCATCGCGGTCGCGCCAGGAATAGTCGATATCGAAATCGGGCGGACTGGTACGTTTGGGGTTGATGAAACGCTCGAAATAGAGATTCAGCTCAATAGGATCGACATCGGTTATTTTCAGACAGTAGGCCACAATGCTGTTAGCCCCGCTGCCACGGCCTACATGGTAAAATCCTCTGCTCATGCTGTACCGGATAATATCCCAGGTAATAAGAAAATAGGCTGAAAATCCCAGCTTATCGATTACTTCGAGTTCGTGCTGAATGCGTTTTTGTGCTTCATTATTGTTCGGACCGTAACGATACAGCATTCCGTCGAGAGTGAGTTTTTCAAGAAGCAGTTTATCGTCGTACCGGCTTCCGGAGAATACTTTTTTATTTTTTATCGATTGATAGTCGAACCCGATCGAACACATGCCCATAATCCGTTCCGTAGTTCTCAGGATTTCAGGCTGATCTTCATAAGCAATTCGAAACAGGTCGGGAGAAAGAAAATATTCGTCGGGTCTTGCCAGATCGGCATCGGAAAGCCTGGTAAGAAGGGTATTCTTATCAATGGCACGCAGGTAACGATGGAGATTGTAACTGGTCCGGTTTACGAAAGTAACCGGATGAAGAGCTATCAGTTTCTCTTTTGCATTTCGCAAATGCGATGATATCAGTTTTCTGACATCACCCGGGCGGACACCTGCAAACTCATTGTCCTTTAATTTGCGCGGAAGTGTTTTTGCAAAAGGATAAATGACGATGGAATGCTCAAAAACCGGCGGACAGGGTGGGAGGGGACTCTTATTCAGGTTGTGCCAGGTGATGAAATCATTGATCTCCCGGAAGCCTGTATTGTTTACGGCAATGAGTATATAGAGCAATTGATGATCGTCGTTACATAGTTCGGCACCTCCAACCGGATGGACACCCGTTTTCTGGCACTCACTTACAAAATCGATCATACCGGTAGTGTTATTGATATCGGTAAGTGCCAGTGAACCAATTCCATTCCGGACAGCTCCGGCAACAAGCTCTTCCGGCGACATGGTACCATACCGCAAACTGTAATACGTATGGCAGTTAAGGTACATGTCTACTGCTTCCTGACCTGAAATGGAGACGGATTTTCTGTGATCAGTACCCCTTTATGGGGATATTGTTTCAAAAAGATATGCATGCGGTTTACCAGCTTTTCATAACTGAGTTTTCTGTATTCCGTGGGGATATCGATCTCGGACCATCCCTCGTCCGGTCGGGATATGAATATTTTTGTTTTCATATTATATGATTAAAATATAATCAAAGTTAAGATTACAATATAATATTTTTTGTATCAAAAAAAAAGAAATGATGTTTTTTTGTTTTGGCTGACGAGAGCAGAGCGAACATCGGTGGATAGATACCTATGTGAGGAAATATCAAAGCAATAGTCGGATAGAATGAACCAGATGGCAATCGAAAAATGTTATATCTATGCCTGATTCATACACAATTAACAATTTACATACCTTTTTCAGATAATTTGTACCATCGTATCTGTTAAGTAATCATGAAATTTGTATTGGTATACATAGGATGAACCTATTACTAACGCAACCTGACAACCTGCAATATGAAGATAACCAGAAACATCTTTCTGGCATTTGTTATGGCTATTAGCATGGGTCATAAGGCACCTGCACAAATCCGGCATTCTTTCTTCAGTAATTATACCATTCGCGACGGATTGACAGATAATATCATTCATTGTATCTATCAGGATAGTAAAGGCTGGATATGGATGGGAACAACTTTCGGAGCAGGCAGGTTCGACGGATACACATTCAAAAAGTTTGACATTGGCACACAGGAAAGCGATGTCATGGGGAAATCACTGATCCGGACAATTACAGAAGATCGTGAAGGCAATATCTGGATCGGGTCGGAGAATCAGGGTATTTTTATATACAAACGGGATAGCTGTAAACTGAAACAAATTAAAAAGCAGGGAAAATACGACCAGCTTTGCTGCAATTCAATCTGGTCAATTGTTGAAGATGCTCAGGGAAAAATCTGGATCGCCACGGAACAGGGACTGAACCGGTTCGATCCTGTAAATCAATCATTAACTGCTTACACTCAGAATTCGCGTGGTTCATTAAAGCTTATTCATGATTTTGTACGGATACTCCGGTTCGATCATAAAGGCAATCTATGGATCGGGACCAGCGAAGGAATTACAGTCTTTGATTTTGCCAAGAATACTTCCCGGAATTATCTCACAGATATTCCGGAAATCAAACGCGAAAATGAGGTTTGGGAAATATACGAAGATTCCCGGAATCAGATATGGGTTGGAACATACCTGGGCGGAATGAAGCGTCTGAATCCAGCAACCGACAGTTTCGAGCAGATTGAACTGGAGAAAAATAATGAACGCGCCAAAACGGTCAGGGCCGTGGTACAGGACAAGAAAGGGTATTACTGGATAGCTACCCGGGGTGGATTATATCGCATCGATGCAAAAGACAATAAAATAGCGCATTTTGAGCATAACGATCTCGATGACAACAGTCTCGTTCACAATTCGGTCATTGAACTCATCATCGATAAAAAAGGTGATCTCTGGGCAGGAACCCGCGATGGAATCAGTCATCTGAATTTCGATAAACAGGCATTCGGAAATATCTCTGCCGGAAAGAACCCGGGACTTTTATTAAATCATAGTGAAGTGTATGTTTTCTGGGAAGGTACAGATGACGATATCTGGATCGGTACTGAAGCCGGAGGTATTAATATTTACAACTATCATACGAACCGGATTGCATATCTTACGCGGGAAAACGGACTATCCAACAATTGTATCAAGGCCCTGTGTTCCGATCAGAACGGGCACTTGCTTATCGGAACTTACCTTGGCGGATTGAATATACTGGATTTGAATACCGGATCGGTTGAGTATCTCAAACACAATCCTGCCGATACAACCACAATAAGCGATAACGATGTGTGGTCAATTATCCGTGATGGCCAGGGACGTTTCTGGGTGGGGACTGCCAACGGACTTGATCTATTCGATATGAAGACCAGAACCTTTCGTCGTTTGGGTAAAAAGTTTAATATGAGCAATGTATTGATGGTATATGAGGATAGCAGGGGAAGAATCTGGGCTTACTCTGAAAACCTGAAGCTTACCATGATCGATACGGATGGTAAAACAAGAGATTTTCCGTTTAAAGCCCGTACTATGTGCGACGATAAGGACAACAATCTCTGGATCGGGACGCTGGGCAACGGACTGGTAAAATTCAATCCTGAAACGAACGAAACGAAAACCTATACAGTTGAGGACGGGTTGTGCAACAACATAATCTATGGTATCATCAATGTCGATGACCACTATCTCTGGCTTAGCACAATAAATGGCATTTCGCGGTTCGATCTGCAAACAAAGAAATTTAAAAACTTCTTTCATAACGATGGATTGCTGAATAGTCAGTTTAATTACGGCGCGTACCTCAGGGAGAGCGATGGAACGCTTGTTTTCGGAGGAGGGAAAGGTGTCGATTTCATCTTTCTCGATCAGCTCGATGAAAACCGGTTTGTTCCACCCATCGTATTTACCGATTTTAAAGTGTTTAATGAGCCTGTTCCTGTTGTTCTTAATAAAGAAGAGGTTAAAAACGCATTACCGAACCTGATCAGTGAAACAAAACAAATAGTTCTTGATTATGATCAGAACATGTTAACCTTCGAGTTTGCCGCATTGAATTACGCCAACAGTGAAAAGAATGAATACCAATACAAACTGGAAGGTTTTGACCGCGGCTGGAATAAGATAGGGAACCAGCGGCGGGCAACCTATACAAATCTTGATCCGGGAGAATATACCCTGCGCGTGCTTGGATCGAATAACGACGGATTATATAATACCGAAGGTGCTTCACTCAACATAACAATACTACCGCCTTTCTGGAAGACACTTTGGTTCCGACTGGTCATTGTAATTGTTCTCATTTCGATAGGTTATACGATATACGTATTTATTGCCAACCGGGAAAAATTGAAAAGCCAGCTTCTCATAGAACGTCAGAGCGCTCGAAAAGTGCAGGAACTGGAGCGGCTGAAACATCAGTTCTTCATGAATATCTCGCACGAAATTCGTACCCCCCTCTCTCTGATCCTCGGACCATTAGACAAACTATTGAATAACGATCTGGATGCAGAAATACGAAAATCACATCTCGAGATCATCCACAGGAATACGCGGAATCTGACCCAACTAGTTAATCAGCTGCTCGATTACCGGAGGCTGGAAACCGGGAACGTCCGCCTTGAACTCAGCCAGGGAAACCTGGTTTCTTTCCTGAAGGATGTTTATTCTACTTTCAGTGAACTAGCAGAAGAAAAAAAGATAGAATTGACCTTCCATGCAACGCAACCGGAAATTGTTGCCTTTTTCGATTCCGATAAGATTGAAAAAATTGTCAACAACCTGATGAGCAATGCACTGAAGTATACAAATGAAGGGGGGAAAGTAGGTTTGTCTGTTACCCAGGTTTTTCAGGAAGATATCGACGATACGGAGACATACCTGCCTCCTTTCGACCGGAATTCTGCACACTATGAAAAATATATCCAGATTACAGTCAAGGATACGGGAATAGGCATCCCGGGCTCTCAACTGGGCAAAATATTCAACCGTTTCAAGCAGGTAACCAATTCATCCAACAGGAAGACGGGTGGATACGGTATCGGATTGTATTTTGCAAAGGAGCTGGTAAATATCCATAAAGGATACATCCTGGTAAAGAGCAAAGAAGGTAAGGGAAGCAGGTTTTCATTGCTGATTCCGCTAATCGAGGAACTTGAGGAAAACAAAGTTCCTGCTGCACCCGATTCCGTGGTTCATTCGACTCATTCGGAGCAGGCAACCCAGGTATTCGATGAAGAGAGTGTAAAAAGTAAGAGGATTTCCCAGCAGCCCATCATTCTTATTGTGGATGACAATCCCGATATAAAGAAATTTCTGACGCATCATTTTGAACCGGAGTATCAGGTTGTAACGGCCCGGAATGGAATTGAGGGCTGGGAGCTTGCCCTGGAAGTTGTACCGGATATCATTCTGGCTGATATCATGATGCCACTTATGGACGGACGGGAATTCTGCAGGAAAATAAAAAAGGACGAGCGTACTTCTCATATTCCTGTTGTGATCCTGACGGCCCTGAGTTCGAGAGAGAACCAGATGGCTGGCATTGATGCCGGAGTCGACGATTATATCGTGAAACCCTTCGATGTTACCCTGTTATGTGCACGTGTCGATAATATCATCTCCATAAGAAAAGGTTTGCGCGAACGGTTTAGCAAAGAAATGTTACTGAGACCAAGCGAGGTGATACTTGCTTCGCCCGATGAGAAATTCCTTAAAAAGGTTGTTCATGTCATTGAAAAGAATATGGATAATATTGAATTTGATGTGGATCAGATGGCTGCAAATATTGGGGTTAGCCGTACCCAATTGTATCGAAAAATTGCGGCACTGACCAATATGACTGCAAAGGAATTTGTACGGGATCTCCGCCTGCAGCGCGCGGCACAAATGATTGTTCAGAATAAGCTCAACATTTCGGAAGTTGCCTTGCAAACCGGGTTCAACGATATCTCCTATTTCCGCAAGTGTTTTAAGGAAAAGTATGGGATGAGTGCTTCGGAATATTCCAGGAAGCATAGTGAGACTGAACTGGAATCTGTTTAATTATCTTTATATGGCGTAAGCCAGCCTGAGCCATTACAGGGAGAACCGAAACATTCCTGCGGATGCAGAAATCCAGTACAAATTGATTTTTCTGGATTCCTGATCTCCGCTCTGCTACGTCAGGAATGTGGCTTGGGAATTAACCTCCCCTCCCTCCTTAAGAAGCCTGCCTGTCGGCAGACAGGGAGGGCTAACTTATGCTTTAGTGCAATTATAACCCCTTGCCTGCGGTTTACCCGCCATAGGAGGGCAGGCAGGCTTTTTAAGGCCCACCAGAGGTGAGTAAACTTGTCCGACCGGAGTCATTCGGGCGGAGCTTTGGTCTTATACTAATTTTTTCAATAAAATCAGGAAGGAACGTGAATAAATTCAACCGAGCAAAGGAGATCATAATATAAAAAACAACTCAACCACTCAACCATCCATCCAATCATCCAACCACCCTCCCGTCTTTCCGTCTCTCCAACTTCCCATTACCTATATAACCACCACATTTACACCAACTTAAACTAATCTTCCGGTACTTACTTACCCGCTTTTTGGTACGTAATTCCCTCCCTGTGTACTTTTGTCACTTCATTTTGGGAAAAGCAACTCCGTGTCCGCACACGATAAACTTTACTTTTATTCCCATCTATCAAATCGTATTCTGAAAAATCACTTTAAGAGGATTTAATTATGCACGAGACTAAAAAATCAATTCGGAGGATGTCCATTATGATCATCGGGGCACTGATACTGTTTATTGTCGTTTTTTTTATTCTCCTCGAAGTCTCTACCTAGAACTTTTGTATAATCATCCGACAATGTCGACGACAAGTATAAACTAAAATACTAACCTTAATTACGCAACTATGACAGATGTATTCTTGAAAAGGCAACGCATTCTGTTTCTGATCTTTTCCCTGTTGATCTCAGGATGGATCAATATTCAGGCACAGATCACGGTAACAGGAAAAATTGTTTCTGCCGCCAGTCAGGAACCACTTCCGGGAGTGAATGTGGTGATAAAAGGTACCACTATAGGTACCATTACGGATATCAATGGAAATTATTCTCTGGCAGTTCCCTCGTCCGATGCACTAATAGTTTTCTCGATGGTGGGAATGATCACAGAAGAAGTGAACGTGGAAAATCAGACAGTGATCAATATGAGCCTGATCATGGACATTGTGGGGCTCGATGAACTAATCGTAGTCGGATACGGAACCATGAAGAAAAGTGATATTGCAGGTTCCATCGTATCGGTCGACGGAGATGAACTGATCGAGGTCAAAACCAATAACGTGCTGGAAGCATTGCAGGGAAAGGTGCCCGGGCTGGATATAACACCGTCCGATGGCCGCGCAGGCGCGGGTGTTGATATGCTCATTCGTGGTAAGCGTTCGCTGCGTGCCGAATCCGACCCTCTTGTTGTAGTCGATGGAATACCTATGGGAACAACCGTCGACATAAACCCGAACGATATTGAATCGATCGAGATCCTGAAAGATGCTGCTTCGACAGCCATTTATGGTTCCCGGGGTGCAAATGGCATTATCCTGATCACTACAAAAAAAGGTGTGGCCGGCACGGCGAAAGCCTATTACAATGCCTATTACAGTATTACCGATGCCTACCAAAAGGTGCCGGTATTCGACCGTGATGCCTATTATGAAGCTAAAATCGATGCATACCGCGATTACAGTAATATTGACAACTGGTATACCGATCCCGATCCGACCACGGTTTTTGGCTCTTCCGAAATCGACGGGTATGCCAATAATATTTCAACCGACTGGCAGGATCTGATTACCCGTCAGGGCTATCAGCAGGATCATCATCTGGGTGTTACGGGTGGAACCGATAAAATAAATTACAATGCCTCAATTGCTTATTTCGACGAAAAAGGAGTTGTGATAGAGAACCAGTTCAAACGCTATACAAGCAACCTGAACTTCGATGCCAAAGTGAATAAACATCTCACTGCCGGGGCAATGATCCAGCTGATTCACAAAATACTGGAAGGTGCCGATGTTTCCTCTTCAAACTACAGCGTGTTTACGAATGCTGTCAGGCTATCGCCTATGGTAGCAGCGTATGACAGCGCCGGAAATTATATCTGGGAACCTGCAGCGCCAAATCCCAGGCATAGCCCGCTTGCTACGGTCGATGATGTTGAGGAAGACAGGCGGACCCGTATTTTCTCAAACGTTTATGCAGACCTTATGATCTTCGAAGGGTTAAACCTTCGTTCGACACTGGGAATCGATTATACAACGAAGCGCAGGGGTTACATGTATCCCCAGAAAGATCCGGAATCGGCCATTACGGAAAATGGGGTGGAATTCAGGCTCGATGGAGGTTATACATGGAACAACATCCTCACCTTCGACAAGACTATTGCCAACCTGCACCATTTCATAGTTACAGCTGCTCATGAAATGCAGTACAACCGCATCGAGCCCTATTTATTTATGGGCAAAGAGCAGGAATCGGAACGCAGCCTGTGGTATTTCATGGCGACGAATAAAACCGACATGACACAGGAAAGTGCATTGATCGAAGAATCTCTTGTGTCGTTTCTGGGCAGGATAAATTATACATACAATAACAAGTATATACTGAACGCTGCTATCCGTTACGATGGTGCATCGCAGCTTGCACCCGGTCATAAATGGGACAATTTCCCCGCAGCAAGTGTGGCATGGAGGATCAGCGAAGAGCCTTTTATGGCCGACGCAAAACAGATAGTTACCGACCTGAAGCTCCGTCTGAGTTATGGAAGCACGGGCAATGCCTCGATACAACCTTACAGTACGTTCGGAGGGTTGAATTCCTGGCCTCTTTATTATGAATTTGGCGAAGATGACGATGCATTCCCTGTTCTGTCATTCAGGCCTACATTTCTTACGGCCCAGAGTCTGACATGGGAAAGGACCGATCAGGAAAACCTGGGTCTGGATTTTGGCCTTCTGAAAAACCGGATCTTCGGTAGTGCAGATCTGTATTATGCGAAAACAAAGAATATACTGATGCCCGACAGGCTTCCGCCGTCATCGGGCTACTTCGATGTGTATGCAAATTCGGCCGAAACGGAAACAAAAGGAATCGAACTCTCACTTCAGACCGTCAATGTTTCGACAAGAGATTTCACATGGCGGACCAACATTACATTTGCTGCCAACCATGAAAAAATTACCAGGCTGGTTTCCGGCCTTGATCAGGACATTGAAAACGGATGGTTTGTGGGACAACCGATCGATGTTTTCTATGATTATGATATGACCGGTATTCGCCAGATCGGGGAGACCGACACCATATATGGATATGAATCTTATTTGCCGGGCGACATTCGTGTTGCCGATCTCGACGGTAACAATACAATCAATGCCGACGACAGAACCGTTATCGGAAACGAGCGTCCAAAATGGATCGGGACCATTGACAATTCAATTTCCTTCAAGGGTCTGACATTATCGTTCAGCATTTATGCCAAATGGGGACAAATGGTCGATGCAGAGTCTTACGACTGGGATCCCCGGATGCTGAATAACCTGCTTGCTGTAGATTACTGGACACCGGAAAATCAGACAAATGAATATCCTCGTCTGGATGCAACATTTACCGAGATCCAGTTTGAATCGACGATCAGTTATCGCGAAGCATCCTTTATCAAGCTTCGCCAGGTAACCCTGAGCTACGACCTGCCTGATAAATGGTTCAACAATTTACCCTTGTCAGGACTAAGCATTTATGTGAGTTCAAAGAACACAGCAGTATTGTACAGCAAGATGATGAAGGGACTGGATCCCGAACGGAGCGGCGATATTGACTGGCCATTGGCCCGTTTTTACACATTTGGGATCAATGTAGATTTTTAACCGGACAGTCCTTAAACTCCTTAGATAATGAATGAAAAAAAATATACTATGAAAAAAATAGCAGGATACTTACTACTTCTCATGTTGCTCTCACAATCGTGTGAAGAGTTTCTGAAAGAGAACCCGCTTTCCATCGAAACCCCGGAAACCTTTATGCAGACTGAAAGTGGTATCAATTCCCTCGTTGGATCGGCATATATCGGACTTCGTGTCTGGTATGGGCGTGAGAACGGATGGGATTTTACCGAGGCAGGTACCGACATTTACGGACGGGGATATGACAACCGTTCAGCCGGATTCTGCAACTATGCCAGTGCGCTTTCGGGTGAAGAACAGGAACGTATGGCCGCAATCTGGTATGAGCTATACGTGGCAATGAATACCTGCAATTTTATTCTGAGCCAAATCGATAACTCAGCAGTCGATAATCAGCCTTTCATTTTAAAAAGAAAAGCAGAGATCAGTTTTCTACGGGCACATTATTACTGGCAAATTGTCGAGACCTGGGGCGGTGTTTATCTGGCAACCGAACCTACAACTGAAGCAACACACGAAGCTCAGCGTTCTTCGGTCGATGAATTCTACCAGGTAATTCTCTCCGACCTGACAACAGCATTGGACATTTTTGAACAACTCGAGGCAGAGGGTACACAGGATCTCTATCACGATTACGGTCGCATCGACAAACCAATTACAGAAGCCTTCCTTGCCCGTATCTATCTGTACCTCGAAGATTATGCCCAAGCCCAGGAATATGCCGATAAGGTAATCAATGATTACGGATATTCATTTATCAATAACTGGGAAGAGTTGTGGGACCTGAATAACAACGTGAACAGCGAAGTCATCTGGCCTATCGTTTATTCCGATGATCCGACCTATATGACTCCGGGCTTGCGAAATCAGGCAAGTATAGATGATAATACAGGTCTGCCGGTATTATGGGACACTTATGGCGGAATTCCACAGCGCGAAGGCGGAAATCAGGGTCTGGTGATGTGGCAGATACGCTATGAGGAAATTCCCAGTTCGGGGTGGGGAATGGTACGTGATATTGAAAATGGTCGCGGATTTCTGCGATGGATGCCCACACGATTCTTCATTGAGCTTTTTGATGAAACGGTCGATCAGCGATGGACCTCATTCCAGAAAGTCTGGATATCGAATGATGAGGCCAGTATTCCACAATACAGAATCGACGCCACAACAGAAACCGGATATATGACTGAACTCTATTACAATGGTACCCTGATTGAGTGGCCCGATTCTCTCGATCGTACACCCATGTTCAGTGTAGGCGATACGGCTATTATTCTGACCAAACATCCGGTTGATACCACACAATATATGCGGCTCAGGTACAATCTGCCTGAAATAGAAGGTGAGCCAAGTCGCGATTATTTTATGCCTTATTATATACATCCTGAGAGAATGTATGTGATCATCGATATCGATCAGATGTATGCTATCAATCCTTCGACAGGTATTTATGAACAGTCGAGGGTGTACTATCCATTAAATGGTAAGTACAAGGACAATACCATTTCATCGCTCGATGTTACCGGTACCGATAGAGATGTATGGGCTATACGTCTTGCCAACATGTATTTTGTTGCTGCGGAAGCAGCATTGATGCAGGGAAATGCCGATGAAGCTTATGACTACCTCCTGGTACTTGCCAACAACAGGGCAATAGGTGGCGATGGAAGCGAAATGCTGTCGGCATACGGTGTAAACTCGGGCAGCGATTTGGATATTGATTTTATACTCGACGAAAGCGCACGGGAACTGGCAACAGAACATATCCGCTGGTTCGATCTGAAGCGCACCGGGAAACTGGTTGAACGGGTACGGGCGCATAATCCCGAAGCAGCACGCAATATCCAGGATTTCCATAATCTGAGGTTCATTCCTCAGGCCATGCTCGATGCATTGTATAACAGTGAAGAATTTGGCCAAAATCCGGGCTATTAAACTACATAGGGTTTAACTGGTACATTGTACAATGGTACAAGGTTTTTTACATAGTAATTGTTTTGAGTTAGGCATTTCCGGGCAAGTAGCATCCTTCGCAAGGGAAGGATGCTACGCACCGAACATGGAAATCGAAATGTTACTATAACCGCGAAAAACAATTTGAGAAACAGGATCAGGATCGTATCATTTACCGAAGAATAAATGAAATACCCGAAAGAAAATCATAAAACTACAAATCCGGAATTCATAAGCTCCCGATTTATTCAGGTTATTGTATTTCTGGGTATTCTATCGATTGTTTCATCGTGCAAACCCGGATCCGATAATGAAAAGCGACTGCCATTTGTTCTGAAGGTATCGGTGAACGATTCATCTGATCAGGGATATTTTATCCTCAACTGGAAAATGGCTGAACAACGTCTTGGTTCTGTCATACTGGAGCATGCCGATATCATGATAAAGGACCTGAACAATGATGAGATCCTGATCCCGGATGTGATTGATACTGATAACGACCATTCTCCTGATTATCTCAGGGTACGGACTCTACTGAGCAACGAAGAACCGTTACGGCCTTTCGAACTCATTGTACGAGAGATACCAAAAAGCAGGTTACTTTTAAAGCACGACTCGGTTCCAGCATCAAATGAGGTGTCAATTGAGTTTTTGAATAAATCCGATACACGAACACTGACATCATACTATGAGAACAGTTGGGCCAAAGCGATATCCGAAACAGTTCTAACCACCTATACCGATCCTGCCCACCTTGAGATCTTTGCTCCTACTGAATGGACCTATAGCAATGGCTTTTTCCTGAACGGGTTGTGTTACTTCGATGAAATTACAGGAGAGGAAAAATATCTGGATTATGTACGGCAGTGGATGGATCTCTTCGTAAGGGACGACGGCTCGATGGATACGGTTAAGTATAACAGGCAGAAATACAGGCTCGATGATGTTCTGCCGGGACGGTCGCTCCTGTACTTGTATGAAAAAACTAAAGATGAAAAATACCTGAAAGCCGCAGAAGAATTACTCGGTCAGATAAAGCATCAGCCACGGACAAGTGAAGGCGGGTACTGGCATAAAAAGATCTATGAATGGCAAATGTGGCTCGACGGTATCTATATGAGCGATGTGTTCATGCTCCAGTATGCCAGTTTGTTAAACAAGCCGCAGTATTACGATGAGGCTATTTTTCAGATGAAACTCATTTATAAACATACCCTCGATACTGTAACAGGCCTGTTATATCATGGATGGGACGAATCGAAAAGTGCAATCTGGGCGAACCCTGCAACCGGAAGATCACCTGAATTCTGGGGCAGGGGAATGGGGTGGTATATGATGGCTCTTGTCGACGCCCTGGATTATATACCGGAATCCCATCCCGGTAGGGGCGATATACTGGACATGCTAAAACAGGTATCCGGATCCATAATGAAATACCAGGATCAGGAAACAGGATTATGGTATCAGGTTATTGATAAGGCCGATAAGGATGGTAACTGGCCCGAGACTTCCTGTACTGCTATGTTTGCCTATTCCTTCCTGAAAGCTTATAAAAAAGGTTATTTGCCTGTATTGTTTAAAAACTCTGCTTATAAGGCATATGAAGGGCTTAAGAAGGGTTATATCTACTTCGATGATTCCGGTAAACTATACCTCACCGGAACAGTCAAAGTTGGAACTCTTAACGTTGAGGTTTCGAACGGGAGTTTTGAATATTATGTATCGGTAGACAGAAGGGTGAACGATTTCAAGGGTATTGGTGCTTTGTTATACCTGGCAATCGCCGATGAATACCTGGAAAACCTAAATACGGAGAACGATGGTTTATAGAAGATTGTTGAAGCTATCGATCCCTTGGGGAATTCTGCTCGTATTTCTTTCAGCCGGAATAAATAATTCTGCCGAAGGATGGAAAAAAGTTGATGTAATCCTGGAGCGGATCGTTCCTCCTTCATTTCCCGATAACACATTTAATATTTCCGACTTTGGAGCGATCCCGGGCGGAGTTTTTGATTGCACAAATGCCATACGGAATGCTATAAATACCTGCCATGATCAGGGAGGGGGCAAGGTAATTGTACCGGAAGGTACTTACCTGACGGGTTCCGTTCACATGAAAAGCAATGTGAATTTGCATCTTGATCAGGGAGCCAGGTTGCTCTTCTCTCAGGATCCTGATAGTTATTTACCTCTCGTGCATGCACGTTTCGAGGGAAACGACCTCATGAATTATTCTCCCATGATCTATGCAAAACAGGTCGAGAATATCGCGATCACAGGCGATGGTATACTCGATGGGAATGCCGATACGGCTCACTGGTGGCCGTGGAAAGGAAACGACCGGAGTGGATGGCATCCAGGGGAACCAAATCAGAAGATGGATCGCGACCGGCTTGTCGAAATGGCCAATCAGGGGATTCCCTATGAGCAACGAATATTTGGTGAGGGCCATTACATCCGGATGAATTTCATTCAGTTTATCGATGCAAAAAAAATCCTCATTGAGGGAGTCACTGTGATCAATTCGCCCATGTGGGAGATCAACCCAGTATTGTGTAAAAATATAACCATCAGAAATCTCAAGATTACCAGTCATGGGCCCAATAACGACGGCTGTAATCCCGAATCGTGCTCCGATGTATTGATCGAAAATTGCTATTTCGATACCGGTGACGATTGCATTGCCATTAAATCGGGACGCGAAGAGGACGGGCGAAAGATAAATATTCCAAGTGAGAACATCATTATCAGGAATTGCAGGATGAAAGACGGGCATGGCGGGGTCGTGATCGGTAGTGAGATTTCAGGGGGATGCCGTAATGTATTCGTCGAAAATTGCACCATGGACAGCCCGAATCTAGACAGGGCATTGCGGATCAAATCCAACTCTCTGCGCGGAGGCATTATCGAAAATATTTACGTACGCAATGTTACCGTAGGCCAGGTAAAACAGGCCGTTATCCTGGTAGATTTTTTTTATGCCGAAGGCGATGTAGGCAACTATGCACCCGTTGTGCGAAACATTTTTGTTGAGAATGTTACCTCAACTGAGAGTCAATATGCATTGTATATCAAAGGATACAAACGATCGCCGGTTTCCAATATTTATATAACGGATTGTCACTTTAACGGGGTAAGGGAGGAGAATCTACTGTTCCATGTGGAAAATCTGAATTTTACCAACAGCTACCTGAATAATAAACTAATGATACAGAGTCTGTACGACTTCAATACTCAGGAAGCCGGAATTGATTTCGGCTATGAAGAATCAAATAATATGAACCCGTAATTATGTAGTACTAAACTTAAATTTTAACGCTATGAAAAAGTTTTACAGTATGTTTTTAGCTTTATTGCTGGCTTCAGCAATGAGCTATGCACAAAATGTGGCCATTTTGGCCAGTCCCACCGAAAGTGTCTTTGATGACAATGTACTCGCCATTGAAGGGTGGGTGCAGGATGCTTGGGCAGGGGTAACCACAGAACTGATTGATGTTGCCGGTATTGGCGACTGGGATCAGGCAACCTGGGAACAGTATGATGCTGTGGTTATGACAGAGAGCGGCGGTTCAAGTTCGCATGGTAAAATCTCTCCCATCGGTGTGAAAACATGCCCCATTGTATGTCTGAAAGCTTATGCAATCAAGAAAGCCTGGCCGCAATGGAACCTGATTACACAATCCGCTGGTACCTGGTTTCAGCAGACGAAAGATTCCTCGCAAATAAACTATGACTACACGTATAGCGGAATAGTAGCTGCCGATCATGATATTTTTGGCGGGTACTGGTCAGTTGGTGATGAATTCAACTGGACAACGCTTTACAACGAAAATCAGGGCGATGAGGCCCATATTCAATGTTTCGATCTGGACAGCTCTTCTGCCCCGGTTGCTGATGCAGCTACGATGATTGCTACCAACAAATTTGCTGTCGATGAAACTAGTAGTACAGTTGATGGCTGGCTCTGGGTTATGGATGAAGTAGCCGATTCATCGTACAAAAAGACGGTGTTTTGGGGCATTCACCATATGTACATGGACAATGTAACTGATACCTTCCGCATCATTCTCCAGAATTCACTAGCATGGATTCTCGATCATGAGATACCGAATGTTTACGTACCACCGATCGATGGTCTGGATGAAAATGAACTTGCCAGCTTTGATCTGAGTATATACCCCAATCCTATCAATTCTTTTACAACAGTTAAGTTTGAACTTGAACAACCTATGAATGTATCGCTGGTTGTACGAGATGCTCTTGGCAGAACGGTATATGTTCAAAATGACATGTACGGTGCAGGAACACAGACTATTAGTCTCGATGGTTCTTCAATGGCTCCGGGAATTTATACATGCCAGCTTGTTGGTGGTGGATATACACAGTCGGAAATGCTTATTATCGAGTAGGTTTTATAGCAGAGCTTTAGTTACGTCGCACTTGTTATCCGGTTTCACCGGCTACCAAGTTTAGCGAAGAGAAAGGGAGATCCCACGCCAATAGCGTGGGATCTTGTTTGTGAGATTCAATGTGGATCTATTTCCTGTTTGCCACTTCGTGATAGCGGACAAGTGTTAAGACTGAAAGTCACACGGAACGAAATGTTTTCATAAAGGTTCGATATTCCTGCGAAGGCAGGAATCCAGAATAAATAACTACTGGATTGACTTCGTCGAGGGCTTCACCATTCCGCAACACCTCCTGCTACTTCGCTAAAGTAGACAGGCACTAAGACTGAAAGTCACACTGAGTGCCTGCCTGTCCTCCTTCGGCGGATAAACCGGCAAGGCAGGAAGTCGGAGTGTTCTCATAAGTAAATGCATGTTCTTGATTTAATATGATGATGCTGTAAATGAGAAATATCAAATAAGAAATAATGAATATCTGTTTTCTTATCTTTAATACTCCTGTAAGGTTCGACATTCCTTCGAAAGCAGGAATCCAGAATAAATAGTTACTGGATTCCGCATCAAGTGCGGAATGTATCTTACATATTAATTTAATTTTAATGACCAAATGGATAATCATGTAAGAAATTTATAGCAAATGGATCACTTCTGTAAGATATTCTGTGTATGGATTATTTTTCAATCTTCATTTATTCTTCAATGGGTTAATGCCATTCAGCCTTATGCTTGTAATTATATAGTATCAAAACACAATAGCGGTGATTTTCATACAGTACAGGAGGCTTTTAACGCGTTACCCGATAGCAGTACCGATCGTGTAAGGATCTTTGTTCGCAATGGAATTTACAAAGAAAAACTCGTATTACCAGGTGGAAAAATGAATGTAACTCTTATCGGCCAGAGTAAGGACAGCGCGATTATAACATACGACGATTATTCGGGACGCATTGTGAATGGCGATACGTTGAATACACATAACTCGTGCAGTTTTCGGATATTGGCCGATGGTTTCAGGGCTGAAAATATCACTTTCGAAAATTCAGCAGGTCGGGTGGGACAGGCCGTGGCAGTTGAGGTAAACAGCGACAGAGTTACATTTATCAATTGCAGATTTCGAGGCAATCAGGATACATATTATGCCAATAGTGCGGGGAGAATTTACATGAAAGACTGCTACATTGAAGGAACCACCGATTTTATCTTCGGAAAATCAATCGTGGTATTCGATCATTGTATTATACACAGCAAAAAGCATTCGTATATCACTGCTGCTTCAACACCTGAAGGCTTTAAATACGGTTATGTATTTTTACATTGTACACTTACTGCTGATATAGCTATTACTAAAGTTTTTCTGGGCCGACCCTGGCGCGATTTTGCCCGGGTCGTATTTATCGATTGTTACATGGGTGCTCATATTCTTCCTGAAGGATGGCACAACTGGGATAAGCCCTGGCGCGAAGAAACAGCCTATTATGCCGAATACAATTGCTGTGGCCCCGGTTCGGACACAAGCACGAGAGTATCCTGGTCGCACCAGTTAACCGGCGATCAGGCTAAGGAATATATAGTACAGAAAATATTTTCTGCCTATGCAGCCTGTCCTCCTTTTTCAGATGGTTGGTTTCCAGATAATTAGAGATCTTTATTACGAAAACAGATGCATGGATAAAAATGTTTTAACGGGAATAATACTATCAATATACTCTTAAAAGATAAATCAACAAATTTTTACGTGTGCGCACACGGAAATTAATTTTATATCATTATATTTGAAGAATTTGGTACAAAATAATACAACGTATACCTGATATCCTAATTGAATTATACAATGGAAACCAGGATCAGAATTAAAGACATTGCAATCAAAGCAGGTGTTTCAGCAGGCACTGTCGACAGGGTATTGCATAACCGGGGTGAGGTGGCAAAAGAAACAAGAGAGTATATTCTTTCCATTGTCGAAGAATTGGGCTATACACCCAACATTCTGGCAAAATCGCTTGCTTCCAGGAAACTACACACCATTGCGGCTCTGATTCCGGATTCGGGCACCGACAATCCATACTGGGAAAAGCCACGGTTGGGTATCGAGCAGGCACATAATGAAATCAAAGATTTTAATACGGTGGTTTCACTTTATACCTACGATTTGAACAACATCGATTCTTTTTCACAATCGTTCAGGATGGTGATTGATACTGAGCCCGACGGATTTATTTTTGCACCATTGCTATACCAACCTTCGCTTGATGTTATTAACGAATGTGAAAAACGGGACATACCCTATATTTTTATCGATGTGAATCTGGAGGGTTGTAGCAACCTGGCGTATTTCGGACAAAATGCCGAACAAAGCGGCTATTTGTCGGCAAAACTTATGTATAACGGATTACCCGATAATTGCGGCGTGCTTGTTTTAAAACCTGTGAGCAAAGAAGGAGTTACACATCATCTGCGGAAGAGGGAGAAGGGATTTTTATCATTTTTTTATTCGGAAGAGAACAAAAAGAATATACGCAGTACCTCACTCGAAGTTGATATTACAGGAAAAGATTTTACAGATAAGCTGAGTTCAGCTTTAGAGAATTCTGCTCAGATCAGGGGTATTTTCGTAACGAATTCCAGAGCTTTTAAAGTCGCACAGTACCTTGACAGCAACAATGTCAGGAATATTACACTCATAGGCTATGACCTGATTGCACAAAACCTGGAGTACCTTGAAAAAGGTACCATTAGTTTTCTGATTGGTCAGAAGCCCGAAGAGCAGGGCTATAAAAGTGTTCATACCTTATTCAATTTCCTGATTTCAGGAAGACAGGTCAATCGCATAAACTATAGTCCGATAGACGTTATCATGAAGGAAAACATCGATTACTATAAGAATTTTAAATTGTAACATATGAAGAAATTTAGTTTTTCTGATTTAAAAAATAAAACATGTATCATTACCGGAGGAGCCGGGGTGATTGGTGAAACACTCTGCATGGCAATGGCTTCGGCAGGAATCAATGTAGCCATTGTTGATCTTGATGAGAAAAAGAGCAAGAAACTTGCGAGTGAATTGCGCGAGAAGTATAAGACCGAATGTATTGGTCTTGTAGCGAATGTGCTTGAAAAAGAGTCCCTTCTGGAGGTTAAAAAAATTATCAATAAGAATCTGGGGGAGGTTGATTTTCTGATCAATGGAGCCGGAGGAAATTCTCCCAAAGCAACAACGCAGCTTGAACAAATTCTGGATGAGGATATTACCAATCTGGAAAAGTCTTTTTTCGGTCTCGAGATTGATGGATTTGAAAAGGTATTTGCCCTGAATTTTACCGGTACTCTCCTTCCTACAATAATATTTGCCCGTGAGATGGTGGAACGCAAAAAAGGGGTAATACTGAATATTTCAAGCATGAATTCATACAGACCTCTGACAAAAATACCGGCCTATTCAGCAGCTAAAGCTTCTATCAATAATTTTACCCAGTGGCTTGCCGTGCATCTGGCTAAAGTCGGAATCAGGGTAAATGCAATTGCACCCGGATTTTTTCTGACCAATCAGAACCGCTTCTTGCTGACTGATGAGAAAACTGGCAAACCTACGCCGCGGGGTAATAAAATTATTGCCAGTACACCAATGGGCAAATATGGCGATCCTGAACATCTTCAAGGGATAACACTCTTTTTATTATCAGAGATGTCAAGTTTTATTACAGGAGTAATAATACCTGTCGATGGCGGCTTCAGTGCATATGGAGGAGTTTAGAAAATTAAGAATTAAGAATTAAGAATTGAGAATTAAGAATTGAGAATTAAGAATTAAGAATTAAGAATTGAGAATTAAGAAGTTAGTATGCCTGCCCGCCTTTGGAGGATTTGGCCGCTGAAGTCCGGATTTATCGTGACGAAGGTGGGAAGAATTGAGAATAAAGGATTATCAATCAGATAAACTGATATAAAAAACATGAATTCAATACAGCAATTGATAGATCTGCAGCCTACGAAAAAATTTTTTATCGGCATAGATTCTGACGGATGCGTGTTCGATACCATGGAGATTAAGCATAAAGAGTGTTTTTGCCCGAATTATATAAAGTACTTCGAACTACAATCCGTATCGAAATATGCCCGCGAAATCTGGGATTTCGTAAATCTGTATTCGAAAACACGCGGATGCAACAGGTTTATAGCGCTTATTGAAGCATTTAGATATCTGAATGAGCGGAAGGATGTACAAAAAAGGCATTTTAAGACAAAAGATATCTCTCCACTGATCGAATGGACAAAAAAAGAAAAGACCCTTGGAAATCCAACACTCGAAAAATATGCAGTTGAGGGCCATGGGCCATTCATCGATCTCTGTCTGAAATGGTCAAAGGCGGTGAATGTTGCAATCGAAGAAATGGTATATGGGATAGCACCCTTTCCTTTTGTTAACGAATGCCTTGAAGCAATCCAGGGGAAAACTGATGCGATTGTAGTTTCACAAACTCCTGTTGAAGCATTGATAAGGGAATGGAAAGAAAATACGATCGATTCATATGTCCGTTTTATTGCGGGACAGGAATATGGTACAAAAACGGAACATATACGGTTCTCGGCTCATGGCAAATACCATCCTGATAACATGTTGATGATTGGTGATGCTCCGGGCGATCTGAAAGCGGCAAAATCGAACAACGCTCTCTTTTTTCCCATCAATCCGGGGGATGAGGATGTGTCGTGGGAAAGATTGTATAAAGAAGGCCTCGACAGGTTTTTTAGGGGTAAATTCAAAGGTTTCTATCAGGAGAGTCTGTTGAAGGAATTTGATGAATATCTTCCGGAGAAACCTTCCTGGTAAAAGAATTAAATAATGATATGCAGGATCGGCTTCTGGTCGATTCAGGAATTAAAAGACAGGAATATGATCTATTATCAAAAGGGCTCAGAAACAACCAGACTTACAAATGAAGATTTGAAAAAAAGTCTGTATATTGCCCTTGATAAACTTGGAAAAAGAAAACGGGTACTCGTCGTTCCGCCCGATTATACCCGGTTTCATTCACAGGCAGGTATTCTCACTTCTTATGCTTACCTGTATTATAAAGACAACCTTACCGATATTCTTCCTGCACTGGGTACTCATTCACCTATGAGCGAAAAAGAAATTACTACGATGTTTGAGGATATTCCAAAAACATTATTCAGGGTACACGACTGGCGAAACGATGTAATTACGGTGGGTACGGTTCCCGATGATTATGTGGCCGAAATAACCGATGATAAGGTTCGATATCACTGGCCGGCACAGTTAAATAAACTACTTTGGGAAGGCAAGCATGATCTGATCCTGTCAATTGGGCAGGTCGTACCGCATGAAGTGATTGGCATGGCCAACTATAACAAAAACTTATTCGTTGGAACTGGTGGAGCAGAGGGAATTAATAAAAGTCATTTTATTGGTGCAGTATACGGAATGGAACGGTTGATGGGAAGAGCCGATAACCCGGTCCGAAAACTATTGAATTATGCTTCGGAGCATTTTATTTCCGGTCTTCCGGTGCTATACATCCATACTGTTGTGGGTCTGGACGATTCAGGTGATCTGGTAACCCGCGGTTTGTTTATCGGCGATGATGAGCAAGTATTTCTGAAAGCAGCAGCATTATCATTGAAAGTAAATGTCACACTGATAGAGGTTCCATTGAAAAAAGTAGTGGTTTATCTCGATCCGGAAGAATTTAAGAGTACATGGCTTGGAAATAAGAGCATTTATCGTACACGTATGGCTATGGCCGATGGAGGTGAACTGATCATACTGGCTCCTGCATTGAAAGAATTTGGTGAAGATCGAGAGATCGACAGGTTGATCAGGAAGTACGGGTATCGAGGAACACATTCTATTCTTAAAACTACAGAGGTTGAGAATGAATTGCGCGATAATCTGAGTGCTGCCGCACATCTCATTCATGGCAGTTCCGAAGGAAGGTTTTCGATCACATATTGTCCCGGATACCTGACAAAGCAAGAGATTGAAAGTGTCGGATTTAACTATGCTCCATTGGATGAAATGATGAAATTGTATAATCCTGAACAGCTGAAAGAGGGTTATAATCAGTTGCCAGGAGGGGAATCTGTATATTTTATTTCAAATCCTGCAATCGGATTGTGGGCATATAAAGAAAAATTCAAAAAATGAATGAAGAATTAAGAATTTAGAATTGAGAATGAAGGACCAGAAACAGTAATTGCATAAATAAATCAGAATAGCTTATCATCTGCCTAGGGAGAAAAGCATGTAACTTATAACTTTTAACTGGAATGGAACAATGAAAAAAAAGGCTGATATCGGATTGATCGGACTTGCCGTGATGGGTGAAAACCTTGTGCTGAACATGGAACGCAACGGGTACAAAGTAGCGGTCTACAACAGGACAATTGAAAAGGTCGACAAATTTGTGAACGGAAGGGGTAAAGGAAAAAACTTTATCGGGACACACTCAATAAAAGAGTTTACTACATCGCTTAAAAAACCTCGGAAAGTGATGCTTCTGGTGAAAGCCGGGCAGGCTGTCGACGATTTTATCGATCAGCTCATACCCAACCTTGAACCCGGTGACATCATTATTGACGGTGGCAATACCCACTTTCCCGATACCAATAGACGTACCAAATATGTCGAAGAAAAGGGATTGTTGTACATTGGTACGGGTGTTAGCGGAGGAGAAGAAGGTGCACTCTGGGGACCGTCTATCATGCCCGGAGGATCGAAAGATGCATGGCAGCATCTGAAGCCAATTTTTCAATCCATAGCAGCAAAAGTTGATGATGGTTCGCCCTGTTGCGACTGGGTTGGAGAGAATGGTGCAGGTCACTTTGTGAAAATGGTACACAACGGAATCGAGTACGGCGATATACAGCTTATTACCGAAGCCTATCAGATCATGAGAGTGTTGCTCGGGATGACTGCTGATGAGATGCACCAGGTATTCAAAGAATGGAACGAAGGGGAGTTAAGCAGCTATCTGATCGAGATCACACGTGATATTTTGGCTTTTAAAGATGAAGACGGAAAACCAATGGTTGATAAGATTCTTGATACTGCCGGTCAGAAAGGGACAGGCAAGTGGACAGCAGTAGAAGCACTAGATCACGGGGTTCCGCTAACACTGATTGGTGAGGCTGTATTTGCCCGATGTCTGTCTGCTATGAAGGATGAACGGGTAGAGGCATCGAAAGTACTAAAAGGACCGAAAACTTCATTCAAAGGAGACAAAAAAGAATTTATAAACGATCTAAAGGAAGCTTTATATGCTTCAAAAATGGTTTCCTATGCACAGGGTTATGTGCTTATGCGCACGGCAGCTGAGGAATTTGGCTGGAACCTGAATTATGGAGGTATAGCCCTCATGTGGCGTGGAGGATGTATTATACGGTCGGTATTCTTGGGGAAGATCAAGGAGGCATTCGATAAAAACCCGAAACTTACAAACCTGCTATTGGATCCGTTCTTCAAAGAAAAGATCCTTAAAGCACAGGATGCCTGGCGTAGGGTTGTATCTGCTGCATTCATCAACGGAATTCCGATCCCGGCATTTGCCACAGCTTTGGCCTATTTCGACGGATATAGAAGTGAACGACTCCCGGCAAATCTGTTGCAGGCCCAACGCGATTATTTTGGGGCTCATACCTACGAACGGATCGACAGACCCAGAGGACAATTCTTTCATACCAACTGGACAGGACGTGGCGGTGCAACGGCTTCAACAACATATACTGTCTAATTTCAAACTAATAAAACTATGTCATTAACCTCACTAAACGAAAAAGTCGGAAAATATCGGTGGACAATTTGCGCACTCGTTTTTTTCGCTACAACTGTAAACTACTTTGACCGAAATGTATTAGGCCTTTTGAAAACAACGCTGGCTGATGCAGGTGTTTTTGGACCTGATAAGGCTAATCAGGAGTTATACTATTCCTGGGTAGTCATGAGTTTTCAAATTGCCTATGCACTGGGTATGACGATTGCCGGTAGATTTATTGACTGGATTGGTACAAAAAGGGGCTATGCATTTTCACTGTTAGGGTGGAGTATTGCTGCCATTGGCCATGCTTTAGCACA
>Ga0299912_10000809_pt1 | contig 25604 bp, 28 predicted proteins | sample RVTome_2_FD_207667 | JGI IMG/M metagenome (GOLD analysis project Ga0299912, IMG submission 207667) | Soil microbial communities from uranium-contaminated site in the Upper Colorado River Basin, Wyoming, United States - RVT95D214 (version 2) ... | reverse complement strand
ATCACGCCTTTCAAGCTTTCGAAGCTGGCATTTCGCAACGTGCCTTTGATAAATAGATACTGCACTCCTGGGATTACGGCTGAGCCCAAGCTAATGTCACCTCTCCTTCCCCATTCGAGCGACTGCAGTTCCAGCGTATACTCCGATTTGGGGACAGCTGTGGCAAAGCTATAATCTGCTGACGAGGCTTCGTTGCCAGCTTCATCTTTAGACTTTACTCGATAGTGGTATTCGGTATTGGGCTCGAGACCGCTTAAGGTGAGGCTATGAGCGGAGGTCATCTCATCCGAAGTGGCGGTTAAACCATATTCTATGGTCTTGCCGTAATCGACTTGGCTGCTGCCCGCCTCATTAGTTGACCAGGTAATCACAGCTCCCGTCTCAGTTTCAAACGAAGCCGAGACATTCTTTATTACAGGAGGCGTAGTATCGACAGGCGGCGGTGGCGGCGGATTGACATAAATGACTAAGGCCTTACTGACAGTACCGCCGGCATTTGTGGCAGTCAAAGTACAAGCGATAGTCCTAGCCGGTGACAACTCCACTGACCCGGTAGCAGCAACTTCTCCTACACCATCTATAGTCACACTGGCAGCATTTTTGACGTCCCATTCTAAGATCGTTGACTGACCGAGATTGATTTCTGCCGGAGTGGCATTGAAAAGAATAATGGCTGGCGGTACCGGTCGGCAGGAAAAGAAGCAAAACGACAGGAGTGCCAGACAAGCGAGCAAAACGATACACCATCTGAGCTTAGTTTTCACGCCTGTCATTTGCAAACTCCAATTTATTCGAAATTATACACCCAGCCAGGACAAAATAGAACGCTCTCCGTTTTCGTGTCTGTCTGTTATTCGGTATTTTGCGGGCTGAACTCCCCGTCGGCTAGCTCCGATACCACCTGCTCAGCCTGCTGTATCTTATTTATGAGCTCAACATGTAATTGAATATATTCATCGGATTTGGTCACAAACTCATCAAGATATTTCTGTTTTATCTCTTCATCAGAAGAAGTAAGATACGACCACAGTTGTGGAAATATATAATCGGAGAAAATGGTCTTATCCTTCGAGGCTGAATATTCAGCTCCTTGTAAGGCCGACTGCAGCCGGCCGCACAGTTCCTGCCACTGAGCTAGTGTAAGTTTTTCAGCCTCGGGCATGTTTTTTTGTGACTCACTATAAGGACTATTGGAACAGACCTCTTGGGCAAGTTCCAAACAGCCAGCACATTGTATCGAGCATGTCCTGGCTGTTTGCGGAGATGGCAATCGTTCGATTAGAGGAACCCAGCGCTCCATAAGCGCTCCGCTAGCCGAGCTTTTTTCAACTATGGGCAGGTCTCCCACCGGGCATATTCCCATTGGCGGGCATAATATACCGATTTCGGAAAATTCATTCCAGTTGAAATCTTCTAATTCTGAAGCCATGACCTGCGCCTGCTCAATGTAGTTCTTCAGCTTATCACAGGGGTCAGTGAATTGTTGCTCGGTCTGCCCCTCATGCTGACCGCAAGCCATAACCGGCAGAAGAACCAGGGCTACAGCTATACAAGCAAACCATTTCAATCGCATCTTCATAATCTACAATTCTCCATTTGCTTATAAACGCCCGGTTGTCACTAAATTTTTAAACTGCATGGGGATTAAGCACCGAAATCCCTAAACCAACGTCCGCCCCGATTCGTTCTATATTTAGAAACCAGGAGGAGAGCGCATAACATGAATAAAGAGCTAATCACTATAATTGGTAGTTACCTGTTCGTCTGCTTGTCCTTCGTTTTCTTTGCCTGGTATTTAATTTAGTATATGCCATTTCCAACTAGAGTTTAGGATTTGCACATGGGATGCCGTAAGGTCAAAACCTGGTGGCTGACACTCATTCAAGGTTCTTAAAGCGGAGCCGAAATAACCGAATGCTTGCTATGTCTAAGCCCTAAGAAGTCTGTCCTTCGCCTTCTCTTGTCCATTCCCGCATCAGTTTCTTTATTTGCTCGGCGAGCCTGGGATTGGAGCGAAGCCGGTTAATGAATACCGGACAACCTTCAAGAAGTGAATTTTCGGCGGCGGCGGCCAGACCGGATAGCAATTGCTGCATGCCATACTGTTCTGCCCCTGGAGTGGGAGCTCCGGATATAGAGGATTCCAGTTGTTTCCTTAAATCCTCCTCCGTCAGACGCATGGGCAAGACACAGCTCTTATACCAGGAACAGGCTTTGCATTGCACTAATGCCTGGGCTTCATCCAATATATCGCTCATAGAAAAATCGGCTCTCTTTCAATCATTCGATATGAATGAGGTTCACTTCCACACTAATTCATTGGTATCGTCATAGAAATACCAGCCGCGGTCATATTCCGAGTCTATTGAACATACCTTGCTTACACTCCATATCCCATCACCCAGATACTCAGCGGTATAAACCGGATCAGCCTCCTCATACAGAGGAGTTACTTTACCACCTCAGCTGCACGACTCACCTGTTTGCACCATACACACAGCACTGAAGCTCTTGGCTATCGTTGTTACTTCGTCAGCAGTATGACGGGGCGCATTATTCGCCAGAGCACAACCCGCGAACGAAAGCAAAAGAAAGACGGCGACTAGTAAGCTAAAGTATTTCATTCTAACCTCCGGGCTTGCTTTAAAGTTACCAGCCCACTCGTATTGATTATACAACTTACATCGGTAAAACGAAATAAAAGCTGAAAAACCGGCTAGTGTCTGAACGGGTTTATGATAGGGGGCGACCGTGACTATGTATCGGAAATTGCCGTGTTGAAGCTTTTCCAAGGTGACACTGTCTCGTTCCCGGCTGCATCCTTTGACTTAATCCTATAATAGTACTGGATATTGCCTGCCGGGGAGCTTGGCTGAAGACCGGTCAGAGTTACGGAGTGGGTAACAACTCCTAGATACTCGCCCGTACTCGGGTCATCAGCAGGCTGGGCAGGCTCGAGCGAAGTGCTTTCCTTATTCGTGCCATATTCAACCTGGCTGCTGGATAGCTCATCGGTTTCCCAGCTAATAAGGGCGCTCGTTTGCCCCGCAGCCGCCGTAATATTTGTGATTACTGGCGATGTAGTATCTGCACCTGAACCGGTGCCACCACCAGATATGTTGAATAAGCCCAGCAGCTGGTCGCCAAATTGCCAGTAGATAATACCACCGAGACCAAGCAAGAGGATAATTAACAATATCAGCAGAAACGGCCTTCTTGATGATGTCTGGCTACGTGGCGCCGGCGGTGCCCAGGTTGGTTGTTGTCCCCATCCAGGCTGCTGACCCCATCCCGGTTGTTGCGGCATGCCCCCGGGCTGCTGACCCCATCCGGGTTGCTGTGGCGGCATCCCAGCCGGTTGTTGCGGCATGCCTCCCGGCTGCTGTGGCATACCTAAGGTAGCCCCGCAGTTCGGACAAAATCTGGTTCCGGGACTGACTGTGATTCTGCACTGAGGGCAAGCCAGACTTATCTGTGCACCACAACCGCCGCAAAACCGCTGGCCGGGCGCAACTGGCGAGCCACAATTAGGGCATCTTTGCTGCATACTTCAGCTCTCTACTTTCTTCCCTATCGTCCCCCAAAACTTAACCGCCTGTCTGTTTCCAATAGCATATATATTATTTTGATTATACATCTGATTACTAAAAGAAAGCAATAGTCAAATCACCAAGATTATATGATGAGCAACATTTATCTTCAAGCCGGTAATTTTTCGCCTTATCCGAGATGGCGTTAATCACCTGATGTAAGGCTACTCTTTGCCGGTATTATATAACTTTTTCTAGATACCTCCTGCCCTTTACGATTATACAGAACGGCTGTATCAGATATCTCATTGTTCCAGATATCACCCGGGAAGTAGTAAAAGCAAAAACCTCCCGATTCATAATGGACTTCGCCAGTATAAACCCGAATGCTCTTATGCGGTTCTATTATGCACGGCTCTGGTGGATAGCAGTTTTTAAGGCAGTCCTCAGTATTTCCATACCATTCACAGGAACACGGTAGTAAGGTTGGAAAGGTAAACACAAGTCCCCCCTTTGTTAGATTCTTCAGCTTCCACCCGGCTATGTCCTGCGGAAAATCGCTCACGTTCTTGATTTCTACATATTCGTCAGCTTCAAGTATCCTCGGGCTTGCCTCCCCAGATTCAGAATAGCCGACTCCGTAACCTAAGTAGCGTATTCCTTTGTAATTGACTTTAGTTATTTGGAAGGTAGAGGTGACTTTTTGTTCGGCGTAGTCTTCTACCGCTATAGTCCAATTGTTCAAATTGGCAGCTATAACTTTCAAATAATAATCACAGCCGCCGTCATAGATGTAAACAGTATCGCCAGAGGCATCTTCCGAATATGAAACCCTCCTTACAAGCACGTCTGGTTTGTCCTGCGAATAGACAAGTACATCGAAAACGGCGTATTCAGGGTATTGAACGTCTACCATCCAAACGACACGCCATGCTGTGCCGAATATATGAAATGGGGATGTGGTCTCACTTTCTTTACCGGTGAAGACCTGGACTATGTTCCACTCCGTTTCATTTATTGTCTCTTCAGATAGATATGCTTCCGCCGGCGCTTGAATTTCAATATCGGTGGGTGGCTGTGGTGTCGCAGGCATTAGAGGACTTCCTGAAGGCTGACCACAAGCAACCATGATTGAGCAAGCCAATAAGGAAACTATGCCTGTGAGAAAAACCTTCTTGAATATCACCTTACTCCAACGTTCGCTATTCACTTGCCGCCTCATTTATTTTCATGGGGACTGCGTAGCTTTTTCTGGAGACCTCATCGCCTCGGGCATCGTACAATACAGCGACGTCAGGCGTTTCATTACTCCAGATATCACCTGCGCCCCAATTAAAGCTGAACCATATCTTGCCGGGGTTTTCGCAGTACGGTGCTTTTGTGCCTTCGCCGAATTCCAGCCATGCCCCACATTCAGGGTAGATTTCGTCTGTATAAACACGGATGATCTGTCCAGGGCCAAAAATGAAGTCCAGTGGAAAAGTGAACGAGGGATACCCCTTGGTTATGTTTTTAAGCACCCAGCCGCCCATTTCAACATAGGTTTCGCTCAGATTCTTAATGACCACATATTCATCGGGTTCCACCCTTTCATAGCAAAGACAGTTCTCTGGGGTCGGTAAATACACCGTCCCCTTGTATCGAATATAAGTTATTAGCACAGGTGAAGAGGTTTCGGCTACAGCTTCCGCGACCGGCGGTGGTTCCTCCGGTGTCTGGTTTTCACTAACTGCTGACGGCTGTGCCGGTGGTGCTTCAGGTGGTGTCGGCGGCGGACTTGTATTCGACCGAGCACAGGCCGCAGCCAGGCTAAGTGTTAACAGAAGCAGCACTGTAAATGAAACTAAGTATTTAACAGCTCCGTTTTTCATAACGGCTTATTATCTGTATTCGTAGCACCTTCATTCCATGTTGCTATTGCAAATAGTATACGTTAGAGCGCTGTCGAACATCAATAAATCAACCAGGTATACGGCTATGACTTTAGTCCTTAAGGTCGCTGATGACCTTAATCTGAGATGGGTCTCTGAGGACCATCTCCGGTACGCCCGACCCTTCAGGATATTCCTCGAGCAGACCGGTGACTTGAACATGCTTATTCAGGAAGTAACTCTCGGGATTGGGTGGAAACTCTTTTATGAACTTTTCCCTGTCGCGACCCCAGATTATACATTTGAAATAGCTTTGATAAGGCTTATGGAAATCGAGAAAGGTAGGCTGGCTTTTAGTATCCGATGCATAATGTGCCCCAACAATTGTTCCTTCGACCGCTCTATGCTGACCGATATAACTGCCGGCTTCCTCCCAGCTTATAACGCCGCTGCCGACTTTTATGTATTCGACTTGCGTCTCAACGTCACTTCCACCCGGACCCATTACTGCCAGCGAAACAGTGTAATTTCCCGCCACCGTATAAGTATGAACAGGCTCTGATTCATCGCTGAACTGCCCGTCACCGAAGTCCCAATGCCAGCGAGCAACATCACCCGTAGATAAATCATCAAAGGCAACTTCCATAGGAGCCATCCCCTCTTCCGGGCTGGCGACAAAATCTACAGCCGGAGGCGGTATAAAAACGAGCTCCGACTCCTGAGCACAGGCTGTCACAAATGAAAGCACCACTATGAGCAAGGGAAGAAGTCTATACATCGTTTGAATTTTAGCCTTAATGTTGCTGGATCTCAACTATGGAGCAGACCTCTCATATCGGCGCAAAATTCCGGCGGAGCACGAGGTGTATGTTTACAAGGCTCGTTTTTCAGGCTAAAATAGGTGTATTTCGGGGCGGTTAGCTCAGCGGTTAGAGCGCTTGCTTCACACGCAAGAGGTCACTGGTTCAAACCCAGTACTGCCCACGCCGAAGTGGCGGAATGGCAGACGCGCTACGTTCAGGGCGTAGTGTCCGTACGGACATGTGGGTTCAAATCCCACCTTCGGCACCATGCGCCTGTAGCTCAGCGGATAGAGCGCAGCCCTGCGGAGGCTGAGGTCGTGGGTTCAAATCTCACCAGGCGTACCATTGTGGGCGATTAGCTCAGCGGTTAGAGCACCTGCTTTACACGCAGGGGGTCAGTGGTTCAAATCCACTATCGCCCACCACTTATCTTCACTCTAAATTAGCTTCAAAGGATGGTGTAAATGAGCCAAAAAGGTAACAGGAAAGCAAATTACGGCAACTGGATTTCAAAGTGGTTGCTCTATATGCCGGCGGCAACGGCATTATTTTTCTTAGGACTATCCGTGGTGTCCTACTTATTCATCATAGCAGCTGCCTTTTTTCTCATCATCTTTGCTTATTTTGCTTATGCACATTTTAAGTTCTCACCCGCCGGCGGAGACTTGCAGACGAAGATTCACGATATGGTGCTGGACCATCTGAAATGGCATGGTAAGGGGAAGGCACTCGACATCGGCTGCGGAAATGCAGCTCTGGTGATTAAACTGGCTAAAAAGTATCCGCAGGCCATGGTCACCGGCATCGATTCCTGGGGAGGGAAATGGGGGTATTCGAAAGAGGCTTGCGAAAGGAATGCGGAGATTGAAGGTGTGGCAAGCCGGACGGCTTTCAGCAAAGCCAGTGCTTCATCGCTGCCTTTCGAAGACAATTACCTTGATGCAGTTGTCAGTAATTTCGTCTTCCACGAAGTAAGGGACTGCCGGGATAAAAGGGAGGTTATCAGGGAGGCGTTAAGGGTGGTGAAGAAAGACGGAGTTTTCGCTTTTCAGGATTTATTTCTTGTCAAAGGAATGTATGGTGAAATCGACGACTTGCTGGCAACCATCCGTAGCTGGGGTATTCATGAGGTAAAATTTGTCGACACCAGCGGCGCCGGCTTCATTCCCAGATTATTAAAGCTTCCATTTATGGTCGGGTCTATAGGAATCATCTACGGAACAAAATAGATAATTACTGCAAACCTGACTCTCAGAGTCTAATCGATTAGCTTGAACATTGTCTTGGGCGCTCCGCAGATGGGACATCTATCGGGAGCTTCGCCCTCGACCGTATTGCCGCAGACCTGACAGACATAGACGGATTTCTCAGACATAGCCTGGTCCTTTTCCAGCATGTTGAGAGCAGTTTGATATAATCGGTGATGAATCTGTTCAACCGTGTTCGCCAGATTGAAGCTGCGCTTCGCTTTGTTATCACCTTCAGCGTCAGCCTGCTCGATGAACTCCGGGTACATCTTGGTGAACTCATAATTCTCGCCGCCGATAGCCTCTTTCAGGTTATCTCTGGTCGAGTTTATCCCCTGCATCGCCTTCAAATGGTTACGGGCGTGTACTGTCTCGGCCTCTGAGGCAGCACGGAACAGCCTGGCTATCTGCTTATATCCCTCTTCTTCAGCTTTCTCAGCGAAATACAGATACTTTCGGCTGGCCTGGCTCTCACCGGCAAAAGCGGCTTGCAAGTTTTCACTGGTTTTGTTCACAACCCACCTCCTAACAGGTTAATAAGCTATATTTTAATTGAAATCATAAAGCGCCGCACATGCTTATTGAACTGTGGGCAAGCTGTTAGTTGATTAGTAAAAAGTTGGCCTAAACTAGCAGATGCCTAAATCTTATACGCATCCCGTTGGTTTGGGCACCCCAGCCCACTTACATGCGGAGTTTGCAGGTCCCTGGGGAAAAAGCTCATATAGCCGGCTGAGGTTGAAACCTGTTTCCTTGATAAGCCTTCTTATCATGGGGCAAATACCGTTTTCGAGGTAATAATTTCTCAGGTAATAAATTGCCTTCCAGTGGTCTTCGGTTACTTCGTTTACATCTTCCAACGCGGCATAGGCTCTAGCAACATCTTCGGTCCATCTGGGAGTTTCCTGCATAAAGCCATTCTCATCGACCTCGTACATTTCGCCGGCTAGTTCCATTTGTGCCATAAAAACCAACCTCCTATTGGACAATCTTTTCTCATGCCACTACGCTTACCAAAAGCTGGAAGCAAGGGCTAGTTTCCGACTAAAGTATTAAAGGCGTCTAGATAACCGCTAAACCTAGATAGTACGGCCAAACCACCAGGGCAAGTATAATTTTCCACCACACCAGATGGGCATAGGCGATAGTGAATAACCAGCCAGCGAACCAAAAAAAGCCCCCCAAGCCGGCTGCACCATGACTACCATCAAATTTCTTTTCTGGCGACACGTTCCTTCACCCCCTTATAAGGCTTGGCTAAATAGTATAACATCCATAAAGAATAATCAAAGCAATGCCGCTGTTATATTCTTTTTAATGTTCTTCCCACGTAATGTAAGGCTTCTTAATATCAACCATGGCATTAACAATTAATTCGGCAATACCGCCGCAAATAATGCCAGAGTTTTCCCGCGCTTTATAATACTCTAGTATATCCCGGAATTGCAGCTTGCAGTTTAAACACGGAGCACATATGTATTTCTTTACCTCCGGACCGGGCTGGTCGCTGAAGGCATCAAGAACCTGTTTGAATTTCATCCTGCCGGCAACGAACACCTTCCAATCGGTGAAGTTGACATCGGACATAACGCTTAAGCCACCGCCACCACCACAGCAATAATTGTCTATTCCGTAAGGCGTCATCTCACGGAACTGGGGACAGAGATAGCGCAAAATCCGGCGCTGGGGCTCGACTATGCCCAGGTTCCTCACCAGATTGCAGGGGTCGTGAAGTGTCACCGGGAAATCATTCTTCGACGGGTCGAACTTAATCTTGCCACTGAAAACGATGTTCTCCAGGAAAGTCATCACATTCTCTCGCGGTATATTCAGGTCCCCGGTAAGCACCCTGTCGGCTACCGTCATCAAAGCCTTATGCTGGTGTCCACACTCCCCCATGACCATCTTTTTTACCTTGAGCTTTCTGGCAATCTGGGCATGTCTGGTAGCAACCTTAGCCAGTTGGATATCGTCATAAAACACGCCATAGTTGATGCCGTCGTATCCCGGTATGTCCGATGATAGCGTCCAGTTGAGTCCGGCAGCATTACATAAAATGGTATAGGCAATCGGGCTCTCGGGGAAGGAGATAATGTCACCGGCACTGTGAATTAACAGAATATCGGCCCCTTTCTTGTCCCACGGTGTCGAGACTTCAATGCCGGTGGACTCGGTAAACTCTTCGTCCAGAAACTTCAAGTTGTCTATGGCGACATTCGGCCTCAGCCCGGTGGCGGAGCCGACCTCAAGCTGTAGCATAGTGCCCTTCTCATGAAGCTCCTTAGCCGCCCAGCCCAGTTCCTGACTGAAGAGTTTGCGCAATTCACGGGCGATAAGAGCATTATCAACCCCCATGGGACACGACTGGGTGCAGCGACGACAGAGATTGCAGCGATAGCTGAGTTCATATAGCCTGGTTATTGTTGTCCAGTTGAGCTCAATATCACCGCCGGTAAGCTTGGCCTTTAGCTTGCCGCCGGGCTTCATGTATTTATTAACCAGGCGCCTGAAGATCTCCGAACGATAAGTGGGACGGTAAATTTCGTTCTTGCCGCTGGCAAGATAAATCGGACAAGCATCACAGCATGTCTGGCACTGGGCGCAATAATCTAGGGAAAGAAGCAGTGGCTGTAGAAATGTCCAGTTGTTCTCTTTACTCAGGAGCTTCTTCAAGCCCGAGACAAACTGCTCGACATACTTCTTCTCTTCCTCTTTATTCTTCGGCTTGGGCAGAGCAGTATAGGACACAACGCCATCGAGATTGCACACCAGCCTTTCTCTCTGGTCTTCGGTGAGTTGCTTGAATCCGCGCGCTTCCTCTACCTTATCATAGGGTGGCGGTAATGGTACCAGCTCATCGAGATTAATCTCGATGAGCTGGGTATCTCCACCCTTGGAGATATCGGCTAATTTAATCTTCTTTTTCATCACTCGTCTTCTTCGAGGTTATATCTACCCAGTTTTTCTTGCCATCGGCTTTTATATGGGCAGCCGACCAGCTAACCGGCTGAGCCAGCAGACTTCTCAACTCTCTTGTCATCTTCTCATCCTGTGGGGCATCATCCCACCGTATCTCATGATAGGTGAAGTACTTAGCAATAAAGTGAATCATGTCTGTCCACGGTAGATACAGAATGAACAACAATGATATAACTATATGCAATGCTAATGAGAAGTTAAGGGTTACGCCGGCATCAAGAGTAATCAGACTTTTTATAAAAAGGCTCATTTCCGACGCGAAATCCGGCGAAGAGAACCAGGCGCAAACGCCGCTGATAAAGACCGCTCCCAGAAACACGAGATTAAAATACTTGGTGACGGTATTAAATGGTCTGAGGTTGGAATCAAAAGCACGTTTAAGGATTAAACCGATAACCCCCAGGCTGCCGAGCAGATAACCAGCTAATGCGAAAACAGAGGCAATAGCAAGAAAAACATTCAGAACGCCCAATGGTGCTTTAGCTATGATGAGCACAGCGTTTAGCACGCTTAAGAAAAGCATCACCACAATCAAGTAGATGCCCATGTGAAAAGCAAAACTCAAAGGCCACAAAGAACGGTTATGCCGCCAAACGCCTCTCAGCAGAAAGATTTCCATTATCATATATACTATTGGCGCGATACGAGAACGCTTTTGCGGCTTATTCCACCACTCATACTCCTCAAGATAGGAGCCCCCATATCGTCCCTTCCCTTTTTCATGCGGTATCGGTGCCAGCTCCCATCTCAAATGGACCGGCAACCTGACAATGGCTAAAGTGCGATACGTGACCACAATCAGAAAAATACCAATCACACCAAAAACCAAGATAAGCCAAACAATACCAGACATACAAACTCCCTAGAACAAAGCAATAGAATAAACTCGCCTCCCACAATTGGCCCGGCTGCATGGAGCAACCGCTGAAAAAGTTCGCGCTTGGAATGAGGCGAGACGTGAAATGCCTATGGCTTCACTTCATGCTATCGATAATAATCTCAGCGGCAAGCCTGACACCTAACCCCGGAGGCAAGCCACACTTCTCAAAACCCTTCTCGTTGGTAAAGGCCACCATAGCCTGTTCGCTTTCTCCCGGATTTAACCTATGCCCGAGTATCACCGTTTCAATGATGTCAGCACAATACATATGACCCATTTTGCCCTCGAATGAGGCCATAAATTTCTGAGAAATCATTATAGTATTATTCATGGCATCATAATTCAGTCGGTCATCACCGCCAAAATAAAGCCCAAAGGTAATCAGACTTCCGGTTATGCCCCCACATATCTCGCCGGTACCGCCGATACCGGGAAACGGGGTCAAGGCTTTGATAATCTCCATATTGCCCAGACCGAATTCTTCCATCAGGGCAAGCGCTGTGCCCTGGGCACAATTTTTGGTAATGAAGTTATATTCCTCTGCCCTCAGTTGAACGCGATCAAGAATCTGCTCCTTCTTCGCCAGCATCTCCTGAGGATTAAGTTTTTTCTTTGGAATCCCCTCCGCAGACAGCTTTCTAATCCTGGCTTCAAGTGCCGGCACATCCCATGCTCTTGCCTCCAGTTCATCTACCTTCGCCTTTAAAGCTGCATAGTCTGGCATAAACTAATTACCCCCTTGTTTTAACATTTTTGACGTATAAGTATATCATGATTCAAAGTCGTCTTAAATATTTAAGGCTACAATGCTACTCCAGCCACCAAATTTCATGTATCGACCTGTAATTATAAAACATTTCTAGAAGCTAATAAAAAATTGCTCATTACTAGAAAATTCAGGTGTTTAATATGCCATACATCTTCAGACACGGGAGTTTGGTGCTTGCCAAAGCATAGATGCGCAGAGATAACTGATTTCGGATATCAGCCAGCACCGCCACCGCCACCCCCGCCACCGCCCCCACCTCCTCCTCCACCACTACCACCACCTCCGCTACCGCTGGAAAAACCTCCTGTGACCGTATTTACCATACCACTGAAGGCATCACTTATCGAACCCAGCGATGGCGCTGATGAAATAGCAGGACCTATCCCGTCACCTCTATCACCAATGGTGTAAAACCAGACCGGTGTCGGCGCCTCAAGCGCAGTGAACTGCTTCACCCAGCCGTGAGTCAAGCCGAAAACTACTGCATAAGCGAAATATGAATCCCAATAACCCATATTGTCCGTAGCTAACTGCTTGTCTGTGACCATTCTCTTGAGATAGTTGCCGAAAGCCTCCCACTGTGCAGCCTCCATGGCGCCTGCTTCAGTTCGCTTTGGCAGTCTGTACGATAGGATGATTGCTGCCAAACTAATGGGAAGGCATACCGCAAAGGGAACGAATATCATCTCAGCATACTGTCCCAAAAGGGCAAAAAGGATTATGCCAAGAAATATGGAAAGAACCATAAGAAGGATTCCGGGAGTTAGCAGACGTTGGACTGACCGCGACGGTTCCTCGTCAAAAAATTTCTGCTTCACGGCCTCACGTTCCACCTTCCGGCTAAATTCCTTGAAGAGCTGGGGATGTCGCCCTTTCTGTTCCGAAAGCAGCTTACCATCGTGACTCGCCATAGCCTGTGTCACCAGCTTCTCAAAGGAGAATCTCTCACCATCCTTGGCTTTTATGAGCAGGACGTCTTTTTGCGTGCCGAACCACCGCTGTCTTTCTGTCTGCACTACTTCGAGTATGCCTTTGTTTGCCAGATTAAAGACGGTAGCAGTAAGTTCTGCATGACCCACTCTGGCACGGGTCAATATACCTACCAGTGCCGGAGGCAAATCACCAGGTGGTGAATACTGTAACTGCGGCGCTGGCGCAATTTCAGGTAGTCGACCTCTTTTCCTGAAGGCGCGGCGTATCCAGAGTGACCCAAGCAGCGGTACAATGACCAAGCCAAATAGAGTCAAGGACAGATTGATTAGTGGTTTAACCTCATTGTTGTACGCTTCTCGCTGCTCCAGCTTTACTTGCCATGCTGATGGCACACCGCTGACTATGCCATGAGGAAAATAGACCCTAATCTCAAGTTCTTCATCGGCAGAGATTCTACCGGCGAGGAACTCTATAGTCCGGTCATCCACTATATCTTTGGTGGTGGGAGCACCGTAGCTGTAGATAGAAAGTTGCTGCGGCGGCACTGGTTGAGGCAGGTGAACTACTACCTTGCTTGACTCCACATAGCTGTCGCGGTCTCCAAAAATGGCTTTCCAGTATAGCTGGTCGGCAGGGCTGTTGATGCGCAGACCACCGTGGACCGTGTATCTTAGCTCTATGTTGCGGTTGCTGTTCACAGTCTCCGGAAACCACCAGCCAATCCAGAATTTGTCCTTTTCCATCCAGGTGTCATAAGCATAGGTCTCACCACCCGGTGACCCACCGGTTTCTTGCCGGATATCTATCCACTCCTTGACCGCAGGATTAAACGTGTATTGCCGATCACCTTCCCAGACTTCCACGTTATCGATTGACTCGAGTCTATCGGTAGGTATCCATCGAAATCCGTAGTGGAAATCGCCCGAGGTGAAAACGAATGCCTGAGTCTCGCTGATTCGCAAATCAGAATTTTCCAAAATCTGGATATCAACATTTATAGACTCGTAATGGTACATCCGGTCAGTTGCAGCAAGAGTTTCGAAAGCGCCTAAGAGCAAAGCCGTAATCCCAGGAACTGCAATAATGAAGAAACACAGCCATTTGCCTCCGAACCTAAAACTCATCTCTGTCTCATCCCTCGAGTAGCTATCTTCAGTGATTATAATGCTGGCGGTTTATTCTGACAATCACCTTTTAGTACTCACCCACGCTACCTATAGCAAGGAATGGAAGGCCTTATAACTCCCTAAACTTGTTAATAGTCACCCGCCACAAAGACTTGCTCAATGCTTCTCTCCTATTCAGCAATCTTTTCAGAACTAAATCATATTCCCCCTGTATGTGACTTCTTCTTCCCAGAACTGTGACTCTCAGGAGATGCTGATTTATGCTTGGGTCATCTTCCTCCTCAAGTCTGAATAAATATTTTTTAGTGATTTTGAATAATTTGCCAAAGACCGAAGCATTGTGCAGTTTGAAGGCCTCTAACGTACATTTGGTTTCAGCAAAGTCACATAGTTCTTCAAATGCGCGCTTGTATCGTGGGGCTGGGTCGAACTTTCCTATCGCACAATGAAATCTCAATTTGCAATCGTGGTCATAGGGTCGGCAAGTATCAGATATCCTCTTTTCTAACCGAATCAAGCTACATGCCAACTCGTATCGGAATTTTTCAAGTGCGGGCGAAGGTTGTACGTCGAGATAAAGCCAATTCGCATCCGGCCTTTGGAATTCATCGCGCTTAATGCCTAGCTTAAAGGGAACTGAAGTGTACTTCCGTCCAATCCTTACCAATTCACGAATTACGTTCGGCAGACTACTTGTCTCGGCCTTCCCGAACAAGGATATGTGTGGGACAAACCTCCGCTCTCTTAGCCTTCTTACGCCGAGCCTCTTGGCTTCTCGAAGAACACGCTCCCTAGCCCAGTAAGCATACCTTCTCGCATAGCCATGCAACCTAAACTCAATCAAGAACGCTGTCAGCCTCTTCCTTGGCTTGAACACTGACTTCATTACTTACCTGCCCAAAAAGCTTTCTTCGCTCTAAATATGAGCTTGAATACCTCTCCGTCATCACTGCTTCTTGTTCTGCCAGTCAGACCCTCAATCCATCGCTCCGGGATACCTTTCAAGCCATGAAGTGCACCAACCGCTGCCCCAACTATAGCTGCTATCGTATCATTATCTTTAGTATCGTTGACTGCGCGTATTATTGCCTCCTCTGCATTTCTCGCATGAGTGGCGAGAATATAAAGAACTGAGGGAACTGTCTCAAACAGGTTGGCGCCCGAACCCCACCAGTTGCATGCCTCCAAAACAGTCATCCCCCTATTTAATGCCTCTCGCACCACTTTGTCCGTAAATTGCCACAGTGGTCCTTGATAGTAATCATGGTGTGCTATTTTAGGACAGTATTGGGTATTACCCTCCAATTCTTGGGCTACAGAACAATACGTATCAAGCCACCAATTCGGTTCAGGAGGCAATGGCATCGACAGAAGTTCCCAGAGTATATTAACGAAGGCAACACAGGTTGCTGTGTTACCAAAGGCATTATGCGTTATCATGGTATCCAAAGCCGCATCAGCAAACATAGACGGATGAGGATTCTTAAGGTAAGGGACAACAACTGGAGCAATACGCATCAAAGCCCCATTTCCCAGTGAATCCAATCCAGCAGAATACCAAGGAACATGTTTATCTTTATAGTTTCGAATAAACTCTTTTGTAGTGTTACCAATGCCTCTAATATGATGCTTACAGAATCGTTTTGCCAGGTTATCAGGTATAAGTCCTCTGTCTTTAATAAGCTGCTTCAATGTCCAGAAGGTCATTTGCGTATCATCGGTAGGTACTCCAATAGCACGATTATCTGAGCGTCGTCCCGGAATGTAATTTCTTATTTCACCGAAAAGCAAGTGCCTGTCTGCCGGCGATTTCCCTTCTGTTGTTGCCCCAAGGGCATCGCCTATAGCAACGCCAATAAGCATGCCTTCGACTTTGTCAAAATAGAAATCTGACGGCAGAGTTTTTGGAGTCTTGCTGAATATAGAGCTGTCGCAGATGCGGATTGCACCGTTCGCTATCAGGTCTTGAAGCAGGCCAGTATTATCAAGCATACTTGTAATACAATCTACGCCGGCTTTTAGGTGGCGTTGGTTCGAGCGTATATCTGAATATGTGCCGATATTTTCCCCGTTCTTTGCTCAACCTAACTTCGTAGTAATTACCAGAAAAGGGATCTTTTCTATATTCAAAAGTGTTTCCACGGATTTCCTCACCGGAATTCATTTTATCTTTATTATCCTTTGCCCATCTCTTCAAATCATCAAAGTCAATTGGGTGCCATTCATGATCGGATAACAAATCACCAGGTTTCACTTTCCAAGCCCGTCTTTTCAGAGGAAGTGTTATCCTCATTTTAGTTGCTCGTCCAGCGAATTCATCAAGGTATGTTCCCACGTCTTGTAATATTTCATCCTCCGATAGATTCCCATCGAATATCACTTCGGCATTTTTTCTTTGCTCTTGTTCATATTCCTTCGATACTGGAATTACCACCTTCTTGGTTTCCTCACCAGGCCTTCTAATACATATATTGTTATCAGTCACGTCTAGGAAAATTTTACGATCGAACAAATCTACGAGCTTTTTATTGGCATCGGCAAACAGCAGAAATCCTTGCACAATAACTATTCTAGATTCATTTAAGTCACTGGGGAATATCTCGCAATCGTAAGAACCATACCATAATGACCGATCTTTGATAATTACCCCACCTCCATTCTTTAACGAGGAGACGACTTTAAACAAATGATCAAACCAAATTACATCCGTATGTTCCCAGCATTGGTATCCTTTGTATTGGCAATCCGTTTTGTCCTTAAAGAAAATATCCATATTTATGTGTAGGACATGTTTGTTTACGCTAGCTATGGATTGGACAACACTATCCTTGCCACTGCAACTTCTACCACAGATGCCTATATAAAGCATGATTTAATCCGTTTGCTCTTAAAGAGTCTCATTTTGTTGCAGGCCAAGATATTTTTAGAATGTGTTTTTAGGCAAGCATCATTGACCAGTACTACATAACACCTAAAATTTTCAATCCGAAGATTAAAGATACTATTGCAGGAATTATCAAAGCAAAAAATGGTCGGTGATGTCGCCTTAAGAAAGCAGTATAAAATCCCAAAAAACAGATAAGTGTAATAGAGAATTGTGTTACGGCAGCCATTACAGGTGTCATTTGAGTTCCTCCTTTAATATTTATTTCTTATGCAACTTGCTTAATAGCACTTTTACGTGGCCATAAACAGGAACTGGGCTTTTCATGTCCCACCACTTATAACCGTCAAGTTCTCTACGGTTCAGGTGCACAATGCCCTCCGCTTCAATCAGATATGCTTTATGTTTACTTTTGGCACCTTCAAATGAACCCAACCAAGTCGTCTTTTTAGTCCTCAATCCTGTTTCTTCATGCAGTTCCCTGGCAGCCGCCTGGTATGAACGTTCACGATGTCGAACTCCGCCACCTGGAAGGGAATAATGTTTTCTGCCTTTGTCTCTGACCAGAAGAACTTTGCCTCGTCTTACTACGACAGCAACACCCCGTTTTCGCAAATGTCTCTTGGTCACTTCAACCAATACTCCACTAAGGCAAATGTTCAGCCCCGACTGAAGGCTTTCTCGGCTGCCTCGACAGTAGCCTGAATGTCTTTATTAGTGTGAGCCAAAGAGACAAAAACGGTTTCGAACTGGGAAGGCGGTAAATATATGCCTTGAGACAGCATCTCATGGAAGAATCTGGCATAAAGTTTGGTGTCTGCCCTGGTGGCAGTTTCATAATCCGTGACCGCATCCTTGGTAAAGAAAATGGTGAACATCGAGCCTTGCCGGGACAGTTGTATATCTACCCCGGCTTTGCTTGCCGCTTCAGTGATGCCTTTTGTCAGACGGGATGACTTACGCTCAAGGTCGCCGTAAACGTCAGATTCCTTCAATATGCTGAGTGTTTCGATGCCTGCAGTCATAGCCACTGGATTTCCGGCAAGCGTCCCGGCCTGGTACACTGCCCCTGAAGGCGCCACCATTTTCATAATATCTTTCCTGCCGCCGTAGGCTCCTATAGGGAAGCCGCCGCCTATAATCTTTCCCAGGCAGGTCAAGTCGGGAGATATGCCATAGAGGCTCTGAGCACCACCGTAAGCTACTCTAAAACCTGTTATAACCTCATCGAAGATGAGCAGCGCTCCGGATCGTCGAGTCAGACTGCGTAGGTGTTCCAGAAACCCGGGCTTTGGCAATACAACGCCCATATTGCCGGCTATAGGCTCAACTATCACAGCAGCGATATCAGGAGCAAGGTCATTAAAAAGCTGCTCCACCGTCTTCTGATTGTTATAGGGGGCGACCAGTGTATCTGAAGTCAGGGCTGCGGGCACGCCGGGAGAGCTGGGTATGCCCAGAGTTGCCATTCCCGACCCCGCCTTAGCCAGCAATCCGTCAGAATGACCGTGATAGCAGCCGGCGAATTTCACTACCTTGTTTTTGCCGGTAAAGGCTCGAGCCAGCCTTATAGCGCTCATTGTGGCTTCTGTGCCCGAGTTAACAAATCGCACCATTTCGATGGAAGGCACAGCTTCGCATACCATCCTCGCCAGTGTCGTCTCCAACTTGGTCGGGCAGCCAAAACTCGAGCTGCATTCCACTGCTTTCTTTACAGCTCTCACTACACGGGGATGAGCATGCCCCAGTATTAGCGGTCCCCAGGAGCAAACATAATCTATAAATTCATTGCCATCTTCATCGTACAGCCTGGAGCCCCTGCCTCGCTTGACGAAAAGCGGCGTTCCCCCAACTGCTTTAAAGGCGCGTACCGGACTATCTACGCCTCCGGGCAAATAGCGTTGGGCTTCTTCAAAAAGTTGCTCTGAGCGGCTAAAATGTTTCATATCAGGGGTATTAGTTAATTTACAGCCAGCGGGCTGCCTCCTTGGCGTGGTAGGTTATGATTATGTCAGCTCCAGCTCTCTTGATGGCGGTGAGTATTTCTAATACTGCTCCTCTCTCATCCAGCCAACCTCGTTGAGCGGCTGCTTTTACCATAGAATATTCGCCGCTGACGTTGTAAGCAGCTAATGGATAATTGAAGGTATCGCGTGCCTTTCGTATCACATCCAGGCAGGGCAGTGCCGGCTTGACCATAACGATGTCTGCTCCCTCAACGATATCCTGCTCTATTTCACGCATAGCTTCCCGCCAGTTAGGTGGGTCCATCTGATAAGAGCGGCGGTCGCCAAACTCCGGCGCTGACTCGGCAGCTTCGCGGAAGGGGCCGTAAAAGTAAGAGGCATATTTGGCGGCATAAGCCAGAATAGGTATATCCTGAAATCCACCCCCGTCCAGCGCCTGACGAATTGCCTTAACCCTGCCATCCATCATGTCTGAGGGAGCCACTATGTCGGCGCCGGCTTGAGCATGAGATAAAGCTGTTTTGGCAAGTAGCTTCAGAGTTTTATCATTATCGACATAGCCATTAACGACAACGCCGCAGTGACCATGGCTGGTATATTCGCAAAGACAGACGTCGGTTATAACTAACAACTTTGGAGCAGCCTTCTTGATAACACGTATGGCCTGCTGGATGATTCCCTTTGGATTATAGGCTGAGGAGCCGACTTTGTCCTTTTCTTTAGGTATGCCGAAAAGTATTATCGCCGGAATGCCGAGCCTGGCGATTTCCTCAACTTCCTTAGCCAGCAGGTCTGTGGAGAAGCGATACTGCCCGGGCATTGAATTTATTGCCTGCTTTATCTTTCTGCCTTCAATGACAAAGAGAGGATATACCAGGTCCCCAACGTCAACTTTAGTCTCTCTAACCAGTGCCCGTAGGGCTTCAGTACGGCGAAGACGTCTCAAACGCAGTTGTGGGAAACTACTCATTTTCTTTCCCCCTTTGCTGTGTAATAATGCTCAAGAGCTGCCACCAGCCCGGGTACAGTATGCTCCGTAGCAACTATATCAGCCTTAAGCCCTTTGCCAGCCAGAGCCGCGGCTGTGTTCGGGCCGATACAAGCCAGCCTAGCTTGTTTTACAACCTTCCACCTCTGCCCCAATACAGTGAGAAGACCATTTACTGTAGAGGCGCTGGTGAAGGTGATTATATCGATTTCACCTCTCAGAAGCATTTGTTTCGCTTGCGAATTAGACTTGGTAGCAGTAGCTGTCCTATAAGCAGTTACCTGTTGAACCTCAGCTCCAAGCTTGGCTAGCCCATCCAAAAGCTCATTACCGGCTATATCGGCTCGGGGTAGAAGGACCCTGCATCCGGCAATGTCCTTCTTTTTAAGTCCGGCCAGGAAGCCCTGACTGGTATATATTTCAGGAAGGTAATCCGGCCGGATGCCCTTCCCCTCAAGCGCCCTGGCCGTAACCGGGCCGATAGCACCGATTTTAGTATCTGTAAGCCATCTCGAATCCAGGTTCAAAGTACATAATCTTTTCCAGAACATCTCCACGGCATTGACACTGGTAAAGATTATCCAGCCATAACTCTTCAGGTTAATGATAGCCTGGTCTAGTTTCTTCCAGCTGCGTGGCGGACTGATTATTATAACCGGCATGTGAACAGGAATAACTCCGCGCTCCAGGAGAAGTTGACTTAGTTCTTTAGCCTGCTCTTCAGCCCTGGTAACCAGCACTCGCTTGCCGAAAAGAGGCAGGTTATCGAACCAGCGGAGCTGCTCACGGAGCCTGACCACCTCACCGACAACTATCACTGCCGGCGGCTCGAAGTTCTTCTGTTTGGCTTGAGTGACGATATCTGCCAGCGTGCCGATTATAGTCTGCTGCTTCGGGCTGGTGCCCTGACTTATCACCGCTACCGGAGTAGATTGCGGCCTGCCGTTCTGTACAAGTCGGCTAACTATCTGTGCCAGATTCGCCATCCCCATCAGAAAGACCAGTGTATCACCGCCTGCGCTTATCCTGTCCCAGGCGATGCTTGATTCGCCTTTCCCAGGGTCTTCATGTCCGGTGATGACGGTAAAGGAAGAAGCCAGGCGGCGATGAGTCACGGGGATGCCGGCATAGGCCGGGACAGCATAAGCTGATGATACACCCGGCACTATCTCGAAAGGAATATGGTTGGCAGCCAGAACTTCAGCCTCCTCGCCGCCTCGCCCCAGGACAAGAGGGTCACCCCCCTTAAGCCTGACCACCGTCTTGCCCTCTCTGGCTTTATCCACCATCAACAGATTTATCTCCTTCTGCTCCATGACATGATGACCACGCCCCTTACCTGCATATAACTTTTCCGCTCCAGCCGGAGCCTCATCGAGCAGGCTATCATCAATCAGCCGGTCATAAATAATAACTTCGGCTTTCCTGAGGCATTTCAGCCCTTTCACTGTAATCAATCCAGGGTCGCCCGGGCCGGTGCCCACCAGGTAGACCTTCCCACGCTTCATGCTAACTTAACCTCGACTATATGCTGCCACTGATGATAATTATTCACTTTGAAAACACCTTTGGGAAATAGTCGAAAAGCAGGTAACGTATTCTCTTATGCTCTATAATGACACCGATACATATCGCCGGCAGGACGACAAAGGCGAATATCTTTAAGTCATATAGCCCGGCAATTGTAATCAGTGCCAGTATGCTGGGGATTTCAAATGAAAGCAGCACCTTCGGGTTCATTTTGCAAGCTAAGATGACGATTAAAGCCAGGGCTATCCATCCTAACCCCACCACCATCGGGATGACTATTCCCGAGAGAGAAAAATAGGCCAGGGTACAAAAAATGAAGAAGGTATCTATTTGTAGGTCATACTTTCCCAGCTTGCCCTCTCGGTTCTCTCCCAGATAATGTCTGGATAATCTACCATCGAACATATCGGTTATGCTACCAATTATCACCAGTATCACCACCGCCAGATAAGCATCCTTACCTATGAAGCCCAGAGACAGAACTACCACGCCGATGACTATCCGGCTGAATGCTAGTAAATCACACAGCCTTTCCTTAAAAGAAAGACATTCGCTCCCCGTAGCCGGCTTGGACTTACTGCCCCCACCCATAGCGAAGCTATTTTATCACACCAGCTTGTGTTCTCACAGACCCAGAAGAGCGAATACAGGGTTTTGCTGTATCAATCTTTTGTGCTAAAGTGTATAGTCACGGAAACTGAGATTGAAGAACTCCTTTACTCTTATAACGCTGTACATAATAGCCTTCGTCGGATTTGCCGGTTTCAGTTTTCTGTTTCCGGTGATACCGCTCTACGCTGCTGAGCTGGGTGCTACGGTGGCTGAGGTTGGGGTGATAGTAGCCACCATCTCCTATGTTACTGCTTTCTTTCTGATTCCCTTCGGCATGCTTTCCGATAAGTTCGGACGTCAAAAACTTCTGGTCGGTGGTCTGGTTATATTCACACTGACTCCTTTACTCTACCCACTGGCCAGCAATCCCGAGCATCTTATTTGGGTCAGGGCAATCCATGGTCTGGCGGCGGCGGCTTTCCTTCCCACGGCTATTGCCCTGGTAGTCGATTTAACCCCGGAGGCAAAGCGAGGTGAAGCCATCGGCTGGTACACAGCGTCACTTCAACTGGGCCTCATGGTCGGCCCGATAACCGGTGGCTTCCTGGCAGGTCGCTTTGGCTTCGATGCCGCCTTTTATGGCTGCAGCGCCATCTCGCTTATAGGTCTGATACTGGTCTTTTCTCGACTTCGGGTTATTGCCCACCGACCAGCGGTCACTCCAGACAGAGCCAGTTCATCATGGCGTTGGCTGGGGCAGCCGTTGGCGATTGCAGTATTGCTGGCTACGCTGCTGGTTGCTGTCGGCTCGGGTACAATAGGCAGCTATATTCCGCTTTACGGTTTAGGCTTTGGCATTACCGAGGCCGGTGCCGGAGCTATCATTACCGCCCTTTATGCCAGCTCAGCTATTCTGCGAGCTCCAGTCGGCAGATTAGCCGATAGGATTGACCGGAGGCTTCTACTTATCGGCGGCGTGGCGTTGAGCGCCATAGCTGTGTCTCTTTTTTCCTTTTCCCATAACCTGACACAGTTTATCATTATAGGCATTATCTTCGGCATCGGCATGGGGATAGCCATGCCGGCAAGTCTGGTTATGGCAGCCGACTTTTCTTCAGCCAGCGGCAGGGCATTATCAATGGCAATACCTACTTGTTTCTTCCAGGTCGGCTTGGCTGCCGGACCTACTATAATGGGGTCTGTAGCCCAGATGAGCGGTTTCAAAGTTATGTTCCTGGCCTGTGCCGCTACCCTGGCCATCGGTCTGCTCATTATGCTCGGTTTGATGCGCGCCCAGAAGGTACGGCAATGAAAATTGCGTTACATACATGCTGCGGAGTTTGCGCTGCCGGTGCTGCGGAAGTTTTGATAAGCGAAGGACATCAGGTTCTGGGCTTTTTCTATAATCCGAATATCCAGCCGGCAGAGGAATATCAGAGAAGGCTAGAAACTGCTCGCAGGGTGGCTCAGGAGCTACATTTCCCACTGGAGGAACCAGTTTATGAGCCGGAGAAATGGCTCGAACAGACTAGTTCTCTGAGAGATGAGCCCGAAGGTGGGAAGAGATGCCAAATCTGTTACAGGCTGCGGCTGGATAAGACCTACGATTACATGGCTGAATGTGGAGCAGATGCTTTCACCACTACCCTGACAATTGGCCCCCAAAAGTCAGCTAAGGTAATCAACGGCATAGGTCAGGAAATCGGAGGGGAGAAGTTTCTGGGAAGAGATTTCAAGAAGAAAGAGGGTTTCAAGCGGGCGGTAGAACTAGCCAAGCAGTGGCAGCTTTATCGGCAGGACTACTGCGGCTGCATTTATAGTATGAGACAGAGACGACCCTAAGGTTATTGCCTGATTAGTATAAAGGGTATGCCTGGAGCCAATGCTCCAATCTACCCATTTCAAGCTCAATGTGAGGACACCAACTTGCGTCGACGCTGCTCCTCTCTTTTCTCTCGATTTCCTGTTTTCTGTCCTCTAACAATGTTCTTTTCACGCCAGTCACACCAGCAGGCGGCACAAAGCCCGCCCATAGCTTCGCTAGCCGCCTCGTCTAATAAGTCATATTCCGTCCCGCATCTCGGACATTTGTTTTTCATCTTTGCCTTCCCTCAGTCGACGCTTCGAAAACTTACGTATACGCTCATATTATGTCCGTATATGGACATACATAATAAAGGCTTTCTTATGATTTGTCAATAGGTCTTTTGGAAAAATTTGTGAAAAAAGAGTCCTGGGGTACAGCCGTTATTCCGTGAAAGGCTTGCTCCGGACAAAGCTGAGTGGGTTCGGTGGGGCAATTCGGGTAAGCAGAAGGGTTATCTTTTAAGAAAGTCTTGTCAAAATTTCCAAAAAGTGTTGAGATATGCTAATATTTCGGCTTACACGTAGAACATGGGAACAGAACAAGCATCTCTGGGTTCGTTTCTGAAGGAGCTGATGCGCCGGCGGAGATTGCTGCCGAGTCAACTGGCGTCGGAGCTGGGCATAAGCCATGCTACCGTCAGCCGCTGGCTTTCCGGTCAGGACCTCCCCAGCGTCAGGTCATGCCAGAAGCTGGCTAAATATAGCGGCGTACCTCTTACCAAGGTCCTTGCCGCTGCCGGTTACCTGCCTATGGTGGCTGAAACCAAAGCTGCCGAATGGCCGGAGTTTCGCGATTATGCTCAGCAGAAGTACCCCGACGCATTGGATGAGGACTTGATTACTATGATTGAGGACCTGATTGAGCGCCGGCGGTCAAGAGGATATGACAGTAAAGCCGGCAACAAGTCAGGAAGATTTAAAAAGCAGACTTAACTAAACCCCGCAAGCGACTCCGGGGTTTCTTATTGGCCCCAAGATTTCAGCCTCGGTAGCCCCTATAATCCCTCTATACAAGCCGGGTCTTGGAGTCTTTTCCATATTCTTACCCAAAGCTATTGACAAAGCACAGAAATATGATAGTATACTGATATTTATGTGCGGGCTTGCACATAAAATGTTCTCTGTTGTATAGCAGTGAAGGAAGGCATGGAAATAGAGGCTCATAAGTTGGAGGACGAGCTATGGGCTTATGTAGGCGCTGGTGATGGTGTGCATTGCCCTCTACACAATGACTGTGATGTTTGTTCTTTACGTGCTGAGTGCGATGTCCGCACTGAAGACGGCTGGTGTCTTGACCGTAATCTGGATTTCGTTATTTGCCGCTATGAAAGGCTGGCTCAGAAGTGTGACCAGGAATTTGTCCCGCCCGGCTGCGATTTTGTATTTCGACATCCCTGCAGGATATTTCGTTTGATAGAGTTCGTAGCAGAGCGTTACCTTCAGCGGGCAGGAGTCCTTTGTCCACCAGTGCCAACGAATCTGGCAATGCTGGCTGATGTGGAGAATGGTGTGGAAGTTCGTCTGGTGCCGCTAAAAGCCTACCACGGTGGACTCTGGCGCTCACAGGGGAAATGGATAGTCCAACTTAATGCCAATGACACTCCCGCCAGAAGGAGATTTACTCTATTCCACGAGGTTTTCCATATCCGGGCTCATCTTAAAACCACCCCCGTGTTTT
>Ga0299912_10000808_pt1 | contig 25646 bp, 20 predicted proteins | sample RVTome_2_FD_207667 | JGI IMG/M metagenome (GOLD analysis project Ga0299912, IMG submission 207667) | Soil microbial communities from uranium-contaminated site in the Upper Colorado River Basin, Wyoming, United States - RVT95D214 (version 2) ... | reverse complement strand
ATCTAAGGCGTATCGGATGGGGACGTTCCCCTGATAAGAAAAACGGACTTTTCTCGAGTGTTCCTTTAGCTCTTTCTCCGCCGTCTTGAATCGACTATAACAGGCTACGCAAGGAACCAGTAGGTCCCGCTCGCTCCTCTCTGCGATGGCAAGGTTCCGGGCGGCAAGGTCGATGGCCAGCTCTTCATCCGTGCAGTGGGCAGAGCTGGCACCACAACAGGTCCAATCCTCCAGTTCATGGAGTTGGATATCGAGGATCTTCGTCACGCCTCGAATCGAATCGTCATACTCACTGGCGGTCCCGTGGAGGGAGCAGCCGGGGTAGTAGGAAATCTCTTTCACCTTCGCCCTCTCTTCTCATAAGTGCTGAAAATCTCCTCAATCTCTTTCCCGCCCCTGAATCTGGATGGAAGGAGTTTGATCTTCCCTTTTCGGAACATCTTCCACCCCAAGCCAACGTCTTTGAAAAAATCCTGGGTCTTAAACTTGAACTGGAGGAGGAGACTGAGTTCGTGGATTCGGCCTTTCGATTTGATCGTATCCAGGAAGACGGAGTGGAAAAGGGGGACATCCTTTTCTCCCGGTTTGATCCCAGAGCGAATCGCCATGCTTCTCAGGGTATCCATGATCTTGGCGATATCGATGTTATTCGGACAGCGAACACTACAGGTATAACAGGAGGCACAGATCCAGACCGTTTTCGAAGAGAGAACCCTCTCGCGATGGTCGTATTGTATATGACGCAGGATCTGATTGGGGAGGATATCCATCGCATAGACCACCGGGCATCCTGCTGAACACTTCTGACACTGGTAGCAGGCCTGTATCTTTTCACCACTGGCCTGATTGACTTCCGAGAGGAAGGAATTATCTTTACGGGGTACTTCATGGCTTAGACTCATCATCTACCTCGCCTCATTGATGGGATACCCCTCCAGGATAGGTTGAGTTTCTGGGTAAGCGGGCAGTTCGATTGTAAAGGTGGTACCTTCGCTAAGTCTACTCTTTACGCCGATCTTCCCACCATGGCCTTCTATAATCCCATAAGAGGTAGCAAGTCCCAATCCGGTACCCTTCCCGACATCTTTGGTGGTGAAAAAGGGATCGAAGATGCGTGTCAAATTCTCTTCAGCAATACCCTCACCGGTGTCAGTAAACTCCACGAAGACCGTTTTCCGATGAGCGTCATGAGAGGTGGTGATAGTGAGGGTTCCACTCCCATGGATCGCCTCAGCCGCATTGACAATAATGTTCATGAAGACCTGTTTGAGCTGGCCGGCATTGCCCGGGACGAAAGGCAGAAAGGGATCCAGTTTCTTGATGATCTGGATGTTGTGGAAGAGGGCTTGATTTTCCAAGAAGAAGAGGCCATCGGTGATGGCGCGATTGATATCGGTGGGCTCCATCTTCGGCTCGGTCTGGCGGGCAAATTCGAGAAGGCTCTTGACGATCTCCTTACAGCGGCCTGCCTCCTGGACGATTCGCGCCAAATCCCCTCGTTTGAGGTCCTCCTCTGGAAGGTCCTCCATCATCAGGCTGGCATAGATTAGAATTCCACCGAGAGGGTTGTTGATCTCGTGCGCAATGCCCGCTGCTAACTTTCCAAGGGACGCCATCTTTTCTGAACTGACCAATTGGACATGGGTCTCCTGAAGTTTCTTCTCCATCTTCAGACGAGGTCTCAGGTCAGTGAAGATGCCGACACTGGCGACCTCCTTTCCCGTTCCGTCATAGATCAAGGTGGCCGAAAGCTGGATAGGGATCTCCTCTCTGGGTTTATTGACAACATTGAATTGAGTAGGAGTAAGTTTCCCGACCCCTCCATATTCAGGGCTTCGAAGTTTCTTCATCACCTCCTTGGCCACCCCTTCTGGATAGATCTGTGTGATGTGGAGTTTGCCAATCACGTCTTGGGCAGTGTATCCGGTCAGTGCCTCCGCCCCTTTATTAAAAATGAAAATGTTGCCTTTCATATCAGCTGCGATGATCCCATCCACCGAGCTTTCGATCAGGTTCATGAAGAACTCATTGGCCTCCCGGAGATCGTTTTCGATCCGTTTCCTTTCTGAGATATCTAAGTTAATTCCCTCGTAGCCAACAATCTCTCCTTTCTCATTCTTGACGGAATGGCCAGTCAGCAAGACGGTGATCCTTTCCCCGTTCTTCTTTTTAAATTCCACCTCCAGGTCTTTGACATACCCCTCATTTTCGATCCTCTCCTGGAAATTCTTTCGATCTTCAGGGTTCACGTAGAGATTCTGGGCGATATCGATGTTAAGAAACTCTTCTTTAGTCGGAAAGCCTAACATATCGAGGAGGGCTTGGTTGCAATCCAAAAATTTACCCTCTTTTGAGCTGATAAAGAGGCCATGCCTCACCCTTTCGAAAAGGTTCCTTAACTTCTCCTCCGAGTCCTTCAGGTCCCTTTCGAATTTTTTGCGGGCAGTGATGTCTCGGATGTAGGCATATGTCTTAACCTCACCTATATCAGACTTGGCCAAAGCGATACAAACCTCTGCATCCTTCACCTGGCCCTGAGGGGTCAGAATGGTCATTTCTGTGCAGAGCTTCTCGCCTATCCCCGCACCTCGGGTGACGGTCCCCTCAAGAAATAATTTATCCTGTTTACCGATGACGGTGAAAAAATTTCTTCCGATCAGTTCTTCCTTGGAGATCCCGGTGATCTCTGAAGCCATCTGATTGGCAAAGATGATCTTGAAAGCCTGATCAAAGACAACGATCCCATCGTCGCCCATCTCCGCGATCTTCTCAAAATGTTGGGTGGCCTCCCGAATCTTTCTTTCCATTCGTTTCGAGTCAGTGATATCCCGCAGATAGGCATAAGCTTTCCGGGCTCCAATAGACGTTTCCGCTAGAGCGATGCAGACTTCAGCTTCTTTAACCTCGTCCTTAGATGTGACCAGTTGAATCTCAGAGCATGTTTTTTCACCGTAATGTTCGGGATGAACAAAGAGGTCCTTGAGGAAGGGTTGATCGGGTTTACCCAACAAGGAAAGAACCGTCATTTTCAGCAACTCTTCATTCGAATATCCCGTAATCTCCGAGGCCACGCGATTTGCAAATTCGATCCGGAGATGTTCGCCGAATACGAGGATTCCGTCGTTCCCCAATTCGGCGATAGATCGGAAAACCTCTGGTCCGGCTGTCCTGTTGAGATGGGTGAGTCGGTTGGCCGCCCCTCTTCTTTTCGTTGATGGAGAAGGTTTTTTGGGCTGCATACTCCTACCAAGGTAGCATATCTCCCCAGGGTTGACAAGGAAATCAGACCGCTTCATGAAGTGAAATATCTCGTCTTTAGGTTAAGGTTAAGACGCCCGTTTTTCTCTTATAGTCCCACATGGTTTAAGACAGCAGGGACCAACTTCTCCCAGCCAATGGGAACGATCAGGACGCCTTGGCAAAGCGGCCTCAGGGCTCTGATCAGTTCCCCGGCAATCTTAATACACGCCTCCTGCTTGTCCGACGCCTTCATCAATTGGTCGATGACCGAGTCCGGAATGGAAGCGCCCTCCACATGTTTATTGACGTATCGGGCCATGCCGACCGATTTGAGTAGGGTCATGCCTACGATGACGGGGACCTTAAAGCGGGCGACTTTTTTGGCAAAGGTTTCGAAGAGGCTCACATCAAAGATCGAATCGGTGAAAAAGAAATCGACCCCTAAACGGATCTTCTTTTCCATATCCATCATCTCCAGATCGAGGATATGGTCTTTTGCTGCTGCATTGATCTGTGTGCCCACAGAAAACTGGGGTTTTCCCTGGAGATCGTTGCCTGCGATGTCATAGCCCTCTTGGAGGCGTTGGGCCGCCGCGAGCAAGCCCATCACGTCGAAATCGAAGACAGGTTGGGCTTCGAAGTGATCTCCAATGGATGGAGGATCTCCCTGAAGGATCAGGACATTCTTCAAACCCAGGGCAGAGGCATTGAGGAGTTCGGACTGAAGGGCCAATCGATTTCGATCGCTGCAGGAGAGATTGAAGATCACCTCCATCCCTTTCGCCTTTAGCAAGGTACACACAGAAAGAGACCCCAGCCTCATGATCGCATTCTGAAGGTCTGGCACGTTGATCGCATCGACACGGCCTTTCAGAAGTTCCGCATTTTCATAAACTTCCGAGAGGTCGTTTCCCTTCGGAGGCTGAAGTTCAACGACGACTGCAAATTTTCCCGAATCCAATCGTTCCTTGAATGTCATGGCCTTTCCTCCCTGAGCAGAACAGATATAGGGAGTTGGCGAGATGGGGATTTAGGGAAAAACACACCCTATCCCCCTATCTCCCTATCCCCCCAATTTGCCAGGCATGTTTATTCGTTCCTGGTTTCCTACTAACCTGCACTCCTTTTTCAATCTACCTTGGGCCGCGGTAGTAATCCGGCCATCTCGGTGATCTTACTCACCATCTGCTCCCATTCGATGGCCATGATGTGAACCCCATGAACCCCTTCAATCTCTTTCAGTTCTTGGATCTGTTCCACACAAATCTTGATTCCCTCTTCAGGCGGTTTTTTCGCTTTCACGACCCGATCGATGATCTCTTCGGGGATGATGATGCCGGAGACATTCTTGGCCATATATCGAGCCATACCTCCAGATTTGAGAGGGGTGAGGCCTCCCAGGATGTGAACCTTTTCGTGAAGCCCTCGATCTCGGACCATCTTCATCCATTCCTTAAATCGATTCATATCGTAGATGCACTGGGTCTGGATGAAGTTTACACCCGCGGAGACTTTCTTGCCCAATCGGACGGCCCTGAATTCGAAAGGATCTCCGAAGGGATTTTCCGCTGCACCGATGAAGAGTTTAATTTCCCCCTCGATCTTCTCCTCGCCACCCAGAAGTGTCCCTTGATCCCGCATCGTTCGAACACAGTGAATCAACTGGATGGAATCGAGGTCATGAACGTTTTTCGAGTCGACCTGATTTCCAAAGGTGTGATGATCTCCGGTGAGACAGAGCATGTTCCTAATCCCCAAAGCCGTCGCACCGAAGATATCGCTTTGCATGGCGATGCGATTCCGGTCCCGGGTGACCATCTGCATCACCGGCTCAAGCCCCATCTGAACGAGGAGAGCAGAAGTGGCGATGCTTGACATCCGGACGATCGCCGTCTGGTTATCCGTGACATTGACCGCATCCACGTACCCTCTCAGGAGATCCGCTTTCCGCTTGATGACACTGACGTCGTTACCCTTCGGAGGACCCAATTCTCCGGTGACTGCAAAAAGCCCTTTCTCCAAGATCTTTTCCAGATTGCTTCCCGCTCTCATATCTTGAGATCCTCCCTCACAATCCTTCTCGGTCCACTATCCCTTGAATCCACTCCCCATCGCTTTGCGGGGATAACTTCTTCGAGTTTATAAAGCTGACCCAGGGCCTTGAGTCGATCGTAAATCAGTTGCCAGGCACAGTCGGTTTCTCGCTTAATTTCGCATTTTCCTTTGGAGGAACCGCCGCAGGGCCCATTGAGGAGTTGCTTGGCACATCGTGCGATCGGGCAGATGCCCCCGGTCTTCTCCAGGATACAGTTTCCGCAAGCCTGACAACGCTCTTCCCAGACTCCGTGTGCCACGGTTTCGCCCATGAAGGAGGTGTTGACGCCTGGAAAGACCGGGGTTTTTGGAAAATGGCGCACGAGGGTCTGGACGCCTACTCCGCAGGCAATGGAAACGACTGCCTCTACCTTTTCGATCGTTTCGGCCAATTCTAAGGCGAACTCAGGTTCACACTGACGGGCAGGAGTGGCCTCCAGGACCTCTATCTTTTTTCCAATCTTCTTCCTCGCCATTCTGAGACCGGAGGCGAGCAGACCCACTTCTTTTTCGCCTCCAGCATGGCAAACCGTGACGCAAGCTCCGCAACCTGATAATAGAATCTTATTGTAGGGATCGAGGTATTTCAGGATTTCATCAACAGGTTTCTGTTCGGCTTTGATCATTCTTTCCTCCTAACCGAATAAATCCGAAATTCGAATGTCGAAATCCCATTCGTAAGGAGTAAGGGGTTAGGGGTTAAAACCCCTTGCGACTTGCGCTTCACGCACTCACGATTTTATAACTTTTCTCCGCATGGGTTGGGACCCAATTTTTTCAACTGCTCAGATTTTCGGTGAAGCGTCTCCGCCAGCTTGACGCCGCTGTTGGTGGCAAGGTGGCAGATTTCCAACCTTTCCTTCTCCAGACCAATCTTTTCCAACATCCGATGGGCATAGGATAGGCGGCCTCTTGCACGGAGGTTTCCCCGAAGGAATTGGCAATTGTCTTCATAACAGGCGAAGATAAGAACTCCGTCTGCACCCTTTTCCAGCGCTTTTAAGAGATAGATCGTCTCGATGCGACCCGCACAGGGGACGCGGACGATCTCGACATTCTTCGGTAGCTTCAGTTTCAAAGTCCCTGCCATATCTGCTGCCGCATATCCAGATTGATCGCAACAAAAAGCAACAATCTTGGGATCAAAGACTGACATGCTAACTCCTGCACTAAAAATCCGAAATCCGAATATCGAAATCCGAAACAAAACTAAAATTCCAACTTCGAAATTCTGAACATTTTTCTGTTTGGGAAATTCTTATTTTGAACATTCGTGCTTGTTTCGAATTTCGTGCTTAGAATTTAGAACTTTTTCTCTTTATCGCGCCTATCTCCCAATCTCCCGATCACTCATTTAGGGCCATCTGGGCATAGATCTGTTCGTCCGTTTCATGGTGAAGAGTGATCGCCTTTGCAGGACACTCAGCGACACAGATACCACATCCAAAACAGGCCGCTGGGTCCACCTTGGCCGCCGGCCATTTCGTCTCCCTCTCCGTTCCGGAGGTGACATAGACGTTTCTCTCTGCGTAATGATCCACTGTAATGGCGGAATGGGGACAGAGCCTTGGGCAGGTATAGCAGACCGCACATTTTTTGGGATCCACCTCTGCAACCGCCAAATCATAAGTGTAGGTCCCTTTCGAGAGTATGGCAATGACTTCCTGGGCCACTGCCCTCGCTTCGATCAGCGATTCCGAAACCTCCTGGGGAAACCGACAGGCACCTGCGACAAAGATTCCCCTTCGGTTGGACCGAATCCGGAGGAGTTGAGGGTTGTCCTCCATGAGAAACCCTCGGTTTCCCAAGTGGAGCTTGAGAAGTCCGGCAAGGCGTTCGGTGTCTGGAGCGGGAACGAAGGCTTCACTGACGACAACGAGATCGGAGAGGATCGAGACTGGCCATTGGTCCCTTTTTTGAATAGCAGCGGTGTCCTTGACATCGACCTGGATCTGGCCGTTGACAATGGAAAGCCCTGGAGGCTTTTCATATTTGAAGAAGAGGACACCCTTTTCCCTTGCCTTGCGATAGAGACGCTCCATTCCATCGGCTGCAACCTTTACGTCCTTACAAAGGATGGCAACCTGGCACCCAAAGCTCTCTTGGAGGACAAGGCCCTGCTTCATCGCGTTGATCGAATCGACCTTGATATCCTCATTAACGCCATCCAGAAGGAAGGTGACCATCTCAACCTTTTCCCCCTCCCACAAGAGAGGGGAATCTGCGGTCTCTGAAAGGAGTTTCTCCATTTCTGAGAAGGTGATCACCCTTTTATGGCCGTAAATGCCTTTCGTTTCACGTTGTGTCATATACCCTGTGGCTACGACGATCGCTGAGGCAGAGAAGACCGTTGGGGTCCCATCGTGCCCTTGAATCCTGGCTTCGAATCGGCCCAGATGCCCATCGAGGCGCTTCAATTCCGCCTGGGTGATGACTGTGATATTGGTTGTCTTGTGAATCTCAGAAACCTTCTCATCGATCCATCGCTGAACCTCTTCAGGACGGTTGTAGAACCTTCGAAGTTCCGAGGCCCTTCCTCCGAGGCGGATTCCTCTTTCTAAAAGGACGACATGGATTCCTGCCCCAGCCAGTGCCTGAGCAATGGACACCCCAACCATCCCGCCTCCGAGGACCAATACCTCAGGTTTCAAAGGAAGAGATTGAGCTTCGATGGGTTCGGTAGTGGAGACCATACGAATCGTTTTCGCAATGATCGTTTTGGCCTTCTCGAAAGCCGCATCCTCATCTGCCATGGACCAGAGGGCTTGTTCTCGGACATTGGCAACGGCAAAGAGATAGGGGTTGAGCGATAGGGGATGTCCCCATTTTTGGAAAGAGGTCTCATAAAGTTTTGGACTTCCCCCAACGATCACCACCCGGTCTGCTTCGCCTCCTTCAAGGTGTTGGGCCATTCTGTTCAATCCCTCAGAAGAGGTTAGGTCCTCCTCCTCAATGCAGAAAGTAGTGTTTGGAAGGCCCTGCACATGAGTCGTCATCCTTTTGCGGAAGGAAGCAGGGATCGAACCCTTCAAGGCATCGATGAAGATCCCGATCCGAGCCATTTAAGACCTCTCTTTCAGATATTGATGGACTTGAAAGGCGGTCGATTTTGCATGGATGATCGAACGGTCGATGTCCATTGGCGCACTGCACGCGCCGGTGACGAAGAGACCCGTCCGAGAAGGAGGGGATGCGATGAACCCATCCTCTGTGAAACTCAATCCGAAAATTTTTGCAAGGGTTTTTGCGTCTTTCCTCAGCACCATGCCAACAGAGAGAACGATCAGGTCAAATGATTCCTCTACCACCTCTTCCTTTTGTGGATCTATGAATCTCACCCTCAGAAGATCTGAGGGCGGAGAGTGGTAGACCTTGGAGGGAAGGCTCCTGATGAGCCGGATTCCACTATCCTCTCTGCAGGAGTTGAGGAAGTGCTGAAAGGATGCTCCGGCAGGCTGGATGTCCATATAAAGGAAGGTGGCCTTTAGCTCAGGGTATTGATATCGGATCGCTTTGATCAGACGAAGCGCATAGGCACAGCAGACCTGAGAACAGTAGAGGTTTCCGATCGATTCATCCCTGCTGCCCACGCATTGAAAAAAGGCAACGGTCTTCGGGAGTTGACCATCCGAGGGACGAAAGAGTCTCCCTTGATATCGGAGCATTTCGTCGAGATCTTTGGCAGTGATCACATTCTTGAACCGGCCATATCCATATTCCACCTTTTGAGAGGCTTCGTAAGGATCGACCCCTGCTGCGATCACGACGGCTGAAACTTGAAGGTCAATCCGATCCCTTCCATTTTTCAGGGTTAAACGATATTCCCCTGCATCCCTCTTTGCGTCGACCAATTTGGTTTGGATGTGGATAGAGATGTTTTTGCGTTGCTTGATTTCGGAGATCTTTTTGTCCACCACACACGCAAAACATTTATTGCATGACTCCGAGGCCTTACAACAGAAGGAGGCGGAGAGGCCTCCTAAGGAAGGATTTTTTTCGATGAGCGTGGTGGGGGTTCCCAGTTGTGCCAGCTCCAAAGCCACTGTGGTACCGGAGATCCCTCCACCGACGATGAGGACATCTTTCCTCTCCAATTCTTCGCTCCTTATTTTTAGGTTAGGGTTATGGTTACGAAGCCCGTTTGGTTTAAGGGTTGAGGGTTACGTGAAGTTCTTAATACCAACAACGTAACCGAATGACGAAACGGGCATCTTTACCCTTGCCCTAAGACGAAACTTTTATTTTCTGAGCAATTCCATTATTCCAGTCTTTAAAGTTCCAGCCACGAATCAGAGTAAAGGGTTTTTGCGATCAAGACCTTCGTCGTCTTCACATAATCGGCTTCTTCTTTACTCAAGGATTTGAGATTGATCTCCTCCCCGTCCATGACACGGTAGACCAGTTTTCGGAGATCTGGTCGTTCTCCGGAAGCAAATTTTTTAAGATCTTCATCAAAGGCATCGACGATAGCAGAAGCCATCCCATATCGCTCAAGCATCATCATATAGGCCTGGTTGAGGATAGGCCGCAGATGGTCCGGGGCTCCGTTCGAGACGTTTGAAAGACCGCACGTCGACCTCATACCAGGAAGCACTTCTTGAAGATCCTTGAACATTTTCATAAACTCAATACAACTGGGAACCTGAACCTGGCTTTGCGGGCTCGTCACAGGAGTGACGATGGGATCCATCCATACATCCTCGCCCGGGATACCGAATTCTATAGCCTTTTGCATCAATTCTGCAGCAAGCACACCCCTTTCGTCTGCATCACGAGGAAGTCCAGCAGGTCCCCAGAGAAGGGCAACGACCCCTGCGTTATATTTTTGCGCCAGGGGAAACTTGGCCTCCATACTTTCGGGACGAGCCATAATGGAATTGATGACAGCTTTTCCCTTCTTTTTCTTATAGACCTTAAGCCCTGCCTCAATGGCCTCTGCATTAATGGTGTCGAGGTATAAGGGGGTGTCAACGACTTCCTGGACTGTCTTGACAATCCATTCCATCAACTCTCCTCCACCCTTTCGGGCAGGCCCCAGATTGATATCGATGAAGTCAACACCTGCTTTCGCTTCAGCAATGGCGATCTCTTGGATGGGCTTGGGATCCCTGTCCTTCATTGCGATTCCAATCTTCTTGACCATCACATTGAGATTTTCTCCAACGCGTAACATACGATCCTCCTTCTAAATTCTATCAGGGGTCAAGGATTCGAGGATTCAAGGGTTCAAGTTTTTTCGCTTGACCTCTTGAACCCCGGACCCCTTGAACCCTTTTATTGGGGTATTAGGCTCCCATCTTGAGATAGGCGGGGAGGTGAGCAGCCTCTCTTGGTCCAATCTTAACTTCCCATCCCGAGCCGAGTTCCTCTTCGAGATCTCCGCTCACGGCTGCAACGGCTCCAGGGATGACCACCCGGCGATGTTTTACTTTATCAATGATGCCGCTCTTCTTAACAAAAGCGCCGATCGCATCGCCCACAAATTTTCCTGCGGCCCAGGCGGTGAGAACGGAGAGGCCTTCCGTATCCATCACCAGAAGCCAGCTCGGCACCCGACTCGATTCCACCTCCCCGGAGACGATAAAGTAGGTCAGGGAGAAGTTGGTGGTGATCAACACAGGGGAATCCTCAGCTGGATTGCCAATGGGGTAGATCCCCTGCTGCATCATCATGGGCCGTTGAGGGTCGGTGTAGATGTTTAGCCGTTCCACGAGAAGAGGAAAGAGGCTCTCTCCCTGGAAGTCCGAGAGGACGATGATACCCGCATATTTCGACACAAAGGTTGCAGCAATCAGGGCCTCCTTCATCGGATCTTTCGTCATCTCACAGGGGAAGGTGATCGTCGGGAATCCGAGGGAACGGTTTTTCTGGTTGAGGGCTGCTCGACGGATAAAGATCTGATCTTCAAAAGCCTTTCGAAGTGTCCTCGATCCGGAGTCAAGGACGAGGTCTTTGAGACCAGCTGCGGTCAGTTTGTCAGAGAGCCCGGAGAGGGTTTCTAAGTTATCGGCTTTGATCGCCAATGGGCATTTGTTTTCCTTAGCCAGATTGGCCAAAGCTTCGCTGTTGCCATTTGTTGCAGCATAGATTAATGGAACACGATCGGCGCAGGCCTTTACTCCCATGGTCAAGGCATCTGCTTTGTCGCTCATCAAAATGAGAGCAGCATCGGTTTCGACCTTCACCTTTTTGATCAAGGCTTCAAATTTTCCGATGTCTCCTGACTCGTTCTTGACCGCGATCATCTCTGGTCGCAAGGTGAGGCCAACCCTTTCGTATTTCAACTCCTTGAACCGCTTGAGACGACCATTGACCTCCGCCTCTGGCATGACATCGCTCAACAAGATGGCAAAACCCGGTTTATTAACGAAGGTCTTTTCGTGACGGAATAGAACGGTCTCTCCGCCGATCTTGACCACATTTTCACCAGAACCGATGGCGAGAGGCCGAATGGGCGGAGCAGCCGCTTCAGAGAGCATGGCTTTCGTCTCCTCTGACACATAGGGACAGGAGGCCAATTCCGCTTTTCCTGCTGCTAAATTCATTGCAAAAGCGAGACAGGTTGGGACACCACACTCCTTACAGTTGGTTTTTGGTAGTAGTTTAAAGATTTGGATTCCGGTCAGTCCCATGATTTCCTCTCCTTTCTATTCGCAAAGGGCATAGAGCATAGAGCATAGAGTAATTAAGAAAATCCCTATGCTCTATGCCCTTTTTTTCTACCCCAGAATCGGATCCATTGAGAGGGCAGGATGATTCTTCTCTGTCAGGAAGGGAAGAATTTCCTCTTCAGTCACCCCAATGGTTTCATCTGCAATCATTTCGATTAAGTTTGGAATGCCAAACTCTTCAGCTCGTTTCTTTAACCGTTCGCCAATCTCTTCTTTGAGCATCTTGGGCATCCAGACCAGCCTTTTGATACCACCATCTCCGACCAACCACTTCCTCTGGGTGATATTGTATTTGCTGTGACCTACAAAACCCGGTGTGACAGCGCCACCTCCTACAGAGCCAGCCAAGGTGGTGAACTTCATCCCGCAGGGACTCATGCCAGTGAAATCTCGATTCACGGTCATCACACCATTGCACATGGGAAGCACAGCGGCAATGCATTCACAACAACCGCAAGTGGTCATCGGATCATAGACCAGACTGTAAAAGTTGTAGTGATCAATCTTCTGACGGGAGGCCATGAAGACAAAATCATTCACACCCTTCCATTGGCCCAGTTTTGTATCGATCATCTCACCCTTCTGAACGGGCTGGTTGGGTCCGGTGGGATTGATCTCAAATGCGGCCTTGCAATCCATCCAGTTGTAAGCGCCGCAGAGTCCAGTCCTTTCCGGACTGATGACGCAGACATGGTTGGGCGCAAAGGATTGACAGAGGGTGCAGGAGTAAAAGATATCTGTCGTCTCATCGGTCATCCCTTCGATTCGGGCGTCCCTTTTATGGTAGACTGCCCTTGCCTGTTCAAGCATCTGGTCCACCTTCTCTTTCTCGGTGTACACTTTAACCTGGACTTTATCGAAAATAGCTCCAAAGTCCTGGTGGAACTTTGCATGGAGGATCTTGCCGAGATGGGAGAGCCGGAATCCTTTCTCCACGGCTCCTTTACCGACTCGTATCCAAGCAATATCCCTTTGACCAATATGCATGACCCCTTGAGCATAGTTGATCAGATGGTGGATCTGACGTTCCAAGATCGGCTCGAAATCCTCCTGCATCTGTCGCCCGGCTACTTCTGCGACGATGGCGATGGGAAGTTGACCGGGTGGCTGTATCTTATCCAGGTCTGGACCGATGACCTCAACCTTCCCATCCTCCACTTCGTCCATATTCTTAGAGGTGACCCATTCCACAGCGTGGGTTCTTCCTCCGCCTGCCTCCAAATAGATATCCTCACCCCTGACCCTCTCACCCTCGAAGGCGGGTCCATAAGAGACCGGGATGGGAACTTCGGCGACCGTGACCTTTAGTCCTCTCACCTCCACTGCTCTCTGAACGATTTGATCATGGGGAACATTGGAAACCACATGCTCATAGGTGCATACCCCAGTGGGTAAAATCTCAGGAATGGGTGTGTCGGCAATCGTAGGAAATCCCCAGTTGATAGCGCCGGCAGCATTGGCATACCATTCATCGTTTACATATCCCAGCGGCATGACAAAGGCAAAGGTACGGTCCTTGTTGTAGATTAAATTTTTACGAAAATCTCCTGGTTTGATCCCTCCAAAAGCCATGGCGACTCGGCAGGCAAAACCGATTGCGAAGACAGCGGCCGAGATGTCAGGTCCAAAGGAGACCAGACGGGTCGGCCAGCCGATCTGAACGCCTGCTTCCACCAGTTGTTCTGAGAAACGTCTCCCTTCAAACTCAGCACACATGAAGATATAGAGGTTTTTCTCCTGAAGTTCAGTGGCAATCTTTTTGGCAATTTCCGGGGTGGGCGCCGCGCCTGCAATGGCTGCAAATCCAGGGGCTGTTCCATCCACAAACTCGATCCCGCGCTTACGGAAGATGACATCGTCTGCGGCTCCCAGCCAGATATTATTGGGTAAAGGATCTTCCTGCTTCGTATAGAAATTTGGATTTTCTAAGTAGCGGATTGCCTCGATGATCTCTTCGGCAAAAAAGGTTGCCATCCCTGCATCGAGGGCAGGACCTAAATAGGGAAGACAAGCCTTTTCTTTAACCAACGGGGGTAACAGGGAACGGGTCCTTTCCAGAACTGGCTTCATATCACCCAATTTCTGAATGGGAACCCCCAGAATGGCGTAGATAATAGGCAGGTAGTATGCAGTATTGGGGAATCCCACATCCTGATTGGGTCCCCACTTTTTAATTGCCTCCTCATATTTCTTTCCAGCCCTTTCCACAATTTTATGAGCTCCTCTTATCGCTGCAGATGCAATGATCTTAGACACGTCTATTTCCTCCTTTTATCGTTAAGTTCGTTTAAATCGTTAGGATCGTTTTGATCGTTGTTAGGTCAAACGATCGAAACGTTCTCAACGGTCACAACGTTTTAACTGCCGATGTATTAAGCGGCATCCAACTCACGGCGTTTTGCCATATCGAAGAGCACACGCTTTCTGGCTTTATCAATGCCCAGGGCTTTCCTTTTCTTGTCGATATGTTCGATCATCAGTTTGGCGGCCTTGATGGGATCGGGTTCGAAGCCCCATTTCCCTTTGAATGTATTCTCAAACTCTTCGAAGAGAAGTTTGGTCACCCTCTCGCTTCCTGTCGTTGGGAAGGTCGTGCCAAATACGGTGTAGACCCCCGAGGCGACAAAATAATGGCCAATCGCAATTGCCTTCTCGCTCATCCATTCCAGGGCCGCACCAGCCGCTGGAAGATCGCTGATGTCATCGCCTAACCCTCCATCCTTGACGACGGCAGTGGCAGCCATCAGGATTCGGCTGTTGTCGACGCAGGCGCCCATATGGAGGACCGGAGGAATACCCACGACTCTTCCAACAGAGGCGAGCCCTTCTCCAGCGTAAATATCCGTTGCCTCAGGCGTGAGAAGTCCTGCTTTACCACAGGTTATGGCGCTGCAGCCAGTGACCAGGACGATCACATCATTCTTGATCAGTTCTTTGATCAAGGTGAGGTTTGGATCATCGTGGGTCACACGGGCGTTATTGCAACCGACCACGCCGGCAATTCCTCGAATTCGACCATTAATGATATTGTCGTTCAGGGGGCGGTAGGAGGCACGAAAGATTCCACCCAGAAGGTAGTTGATCGTCTCGTGGCTGAATCCAACCACCTGATCCATGGTCTCCGAAGGGATCTGGACATTGGGTTTCCGGTTTTTGAAGTTCTGGATCCCCTCCATCAAGATCTTCTTCGCCACATTCGGGGCATTGTGTTCTTCAAATTCAATATGGGTAGCCCCTTCGATATGGGCCTTGGCCGAAGTGGTGATGAGTTTCGTATGGTAACACTTGGCCACCTGTGCCAGAGACTGCATCTCGCATTGGACATCAACGACCATTGCATCCACAGCCCCAGTGACAATCGCCAACTCCTGCTGGAGGAAGTTTCCAGCCACAGGGATGCCGTGGCGCATCAGGATTTCATTGGCGGAACAGCACATCCCGACCAGGTTGATCCCCTTTGCCCCTACGGATTTTGCAGCCTTCTGGACCTCTGGATCCTGGACAACATCCACAAGGATCTCCGGGAGTAGAGGTTCATGGCCGTGGACGACCACATTGACCTCATCCTTTTTCAACACCCCGAGATTGATCTGTCCCAATACGGGGACCGGGTTCCCAAAGAGAATATCTTGAAGTTCAGTGGAGATCATTGAACCACCCCATCCGTCAGCCAGGGCACATCGGGCGGCCGATTTCAAGAGGCTTTCATAATCCTGATCCACGCCCATGTGGGTTCGATGCATTAATTCCACAACCTCCCGATCGATCCCACGCGGGGTGACTCCCAGGTTTTTCCAGATTTCCTGCCTTTTGAGGGGAGCTCTTTTGAGGAAGAGGAGTTCTCCCTCCTGACGTCCAAATTCAGCCAGGGCCTTGTGCCCCACGTCGATGGCAATCTCTTGGGCAGATCGGTCTCCGATCTCGACACCAAAGTCCATGGCGACCTGGTAAAGCTTCTGCTCGTCCTTGATCTGAAACCCTGGAATCTCTCCCTTTGCCGCAGCCAAGAAAACCTCTGTTATACCCCGGGCATGGTCGGAGTGTGCCGCTGTTCCTGCGGCCACCATCCGGGCGAAATTACGTGCAGAAATTGTCTCTGCTGTGGCACCACAGAGGCCCGTTCGTTTTGATTTTTCTTCACCACTCTCTCCCTTCTTCTTCGGGGCGGGAACACGACAGGGTCCCATGGCGCAGTTTTTACAACAGCTTCCTTCTGCTCCAATGGGGCAGGGTTTCATGGTATCGGCCCGGTCGAAAATAGTCTCACATCCGTCGGCCTGCGCCTTCTTCAACATTTTAATCGTTGCTGGATCAATACTCTTCTTTTCTAATTCTGACATTTTATCCTCCTTCTATTGTCCTCCCCCCATAAATTATTTAGCCGTAAAATCGGCAATCATCTCTCGGGCCAGTTTGATGGCTTCAGGATGTCTCATCACTAAAACATCTGCCCCTGCCAAAAGAAGGATAACTGCCGTGACAGCTTCCATCAGGATTCCCCTCTTTTTGGCATCTCCTAAGGTTGGGGCATCTTTAGTCTCTGTCTTGGCCTCCTTAGTCTTCCAGACCTCTTTGGCCATATTGCAGAGGATGGGAAATTGAAGTCTCTCATCCTGCTGGGTGAGGGCAGCCATCCGATCGCGTTCCATCACGGAATAAGTGTATTCGATTCCGTATCCCAATCCACCCGTGGTGGGATCGACAATGATCTGTCCATCTGGAACCCCCAGATTTCCCAAGAGGATATTGAGCTGTTTGGCCAGGTTGATGTCGATGGGGGTGGAGGCGATGGCCGTATGTTTGTATCCAATCGCCCCTGCGCCTACCTGTTTATAGTTTCCCTCCACTACCGGCCCGATGATGAGGTTCATTCCATCGCAGGTCTCAGCAACTTTTCGGAGGACATCCGTATCTTTCTCGGCATTTCCACTTCCCCAGACAATCACCGGGACATCTACGGCAGCGGCCACTTTTTTGGCCGTCTGGGCAGCCTCATCGCTTGAACGGTTCAGACCGTTGGGATCTGTGCTGACCAGTTGCAGAGCGATCAACTCCGCTCCGTAACTCTGAACACATTTCTTGGCCCAGGCCACTGGATCCTTGACCACATCTTTGAAGGGCTCGAGGGCTGCTTCTGCCCAATCGTCTGGAGCTACATCGTAGACCTCCATTGCAATCCGAGGAGGATGGGGCATCTCTCCCTCAAAAAGATGAAAAGGGTAAGAGGTCTCCCCACCCACAGTAATAGCCTTTGGTCCTTTTCCGAGTGTAACTTCCTTTATCTTTCCTGTATAAGTAATTTTTGGTATCTCAAACGCCACGACACTCACCTCCCTCTCGGTTTTTGCTTAAGCCTTTGTCTTTCGTTTTTCGCTGCCGAACCACTCTTCGCTAAACCAGTATCGCTCCCCGGTCTTAAGATAGGCGAGCATCTCCTCCCGACTCCTCATCTTTTGCCTCCAGTTCATTGGAGCCTCGGGCTTTCCTTCTTCAAAGGTAGGGCCCAATACCTTCACCTTTTTTCCATCAAAAGTAACTTTTTCTTCCAGTTGTTCAGACACGTGCAACCCTCCTTTCTATTGATGAACTCATATGCCTAAATTTTAACATAAGTTTGCTCAGGAATCCCCCCTCTTAGGATTAGGAGGTATCATCTTAACCATTTAGGATTAAATCCCGGCAGCTATTTTGGCAGCCTTCACTGTATTCATCATCAACATGGTGATCGTCATCGGCCCCACTCCACCGGGGACAGGAGTGATGGCACCCGCCTTCTCTTTGACTGCATCGAAATCGACATCCCCGCAAAGTTTCGCCTTTCCCTCAGGAGTCATCCCGATCCGATTGACACCCACATCGATGACCACGGCGCCCTCCTTCACCATATCCGCAGTGATTGCCTTCGGCTTTCCTGCGGCCACGATGAGGATGTCCGCCCTTCGTGTGTGAAAGGCCATATCCGTCGTGCCGGTGTGGCAGATGGTCACTGTTGCATTGGCCCCTTTCTGTTTTTGTAAAAGGATGTTGGTAATCGGCTTTCCAACGATGTTCGATCTCCCCACAACCACGACCTCAGCGCCATCGATCTTGACGCCCGTCCGAATCAGGAGTTGTTGGATACCCGCCGGGGTACAGGGAAGATAATCGGCCTCTCCGATCATCAATTTTCCTACATTGACTGGATGGAAACCATCGACATCTTTTTTGGGGTCAATCGCATAGAGAACTTTTGTTTCGTTGATGTGCTTGGGCAGCGGAAGCTGAACCAGGATCCCATGGATCTTTGGGTCTTTATTGTATCCATCGATCAGTTTGAGCAGTTGCTCCTCTGTGATGGTGGCGGGTTGGTTGTCCTGTATCGAATAGAACCCTAACTCCTTGGAGGTCTTCTGCTTTGCAGTGACGTAGCTTACTGACGCAGGATTTTCGCCCACCAAGATCGTGACCAAACCCGGAACGACATTGTATTTCGCTTTCAGTTGAGCGGTTTCCCCTTTCAACTCCTCTCGAATCTGTTGTGCAATTTCATTGCCATTGATCAATTTTGCCGTCATCTCTTCCTCTCTCCCTTCTGGCTAATTTCAAATTTCAGATTTTAGATTTCAGTCCCGCCAAAGGCGGGATTTCAATCTGCAATCTGCGATCTGCAATTGGCGATCAAAGTTACTGGATATATTCCTTAAAGATACGCCTCGCAGCTTGAACTGCCTTCGACTCTAAAGGCAGATGGAAAGTTGGTTTTCCTTCAAGATCATATTGGTAAACCTCCTCATCGGCAGGAATGGTTCCTGCCAATGGAAGGTTCTGCCTTTTCAACTCGTCCAAAATTTCAGAATCCAGTTCATCCTGAACCCGATTGATGATCAAGGCCTCACGAGCGATGCGCAAATCGAGTTGATGAATCAAGTCTCTGATCCGACCAGCGGTCAAGATGGACCGCTTGCTTGGGTCGGAGAGGATGAAAAGGAGATCGACATCTCGAGTGGTCAGACGGCTGAAATGTTCCATCCCGGCCTCATTGTCGATGACGATATAACGATAATTTCCAGTCAGAAGATCCAAGCATTTTCTCGCCAGCGTATTGGCCGCGCAATAACAGCCCGGTCCTTCCGGACGCCCCATGGCGATGAGGTCGAAATCTTTTGTTTCCGTCAGCGCTTCTTGGACCTTATATTCAAACCAGATGTCCTTGGTCATCCCAGTGGGGACATCCTTTTTCATCATCTCACGGGCTTCGCCAATGGTGGATCGCACCTCGACGCCCAATACCTCATTGAGGTTCGAATTGGAATCCGCATCCACAGCCAGAATCGGGCCCTTCCCTCTGTCCAAGAGATGGCGAATGATCATCCCGGCCAGAGTGGTTTTGCCCGTTCCTCCCTTTCCTGAAACCGCAATCGTGAAGCTCAAAGCTGTCCTTCAACCATCCTCTCCGATCGATAGTCCCTCCTCACCCGATAGAGCCTTTCCATCACCCGGGGGAAGGCAGAGGAGTCGGTATGGGGAAGAAACATCGCCGCAATGAATTCATTCATAAAGGTCGGGTGGTTACTCAGTTCGAGGTTTGTCATCATGAGAGCGATTCGTTCCGTCTCCTTCAGAAGGTTCTTGGAGAAGGAGAGAAGCCTTGCCCCAAGCAGAGAACCGTTCCCGACAAAGATAAACTTTTCGCTATCGATCTCCGGGAGGAGACCGATGAAGATCGCCTTTTCCAAATCGAGATGACGGCCGAAGCCGCCGGCAATGATCACCTGCTCGACATCCTTAAGGCTTAATCCGACACTGTCATATAGAACTTTGCATCCAGCATACATGGCCGCTTTGGTACGGATCAGGTTTTCAATATCGATCTCAGTGAGGACGATGTCCTCACTGAACAGCGTCTCCCCTTTTTGTGCGAGCACATACTCATAACCATCCGGCCCTTTTCGAACCCGATCCGTGGGAAGGTCCCTACGGAACTTTCCATTCTGGTCGATCATTCCCGTCTCTAAAAGTTCCGCGACCGCGTCGATCAAGCCGGACCCGCAAATGCCAATCGGTTTGGCCCTTCCGATGGTGAGGATCATCGGTTCGTAAGTTCGATGATTGATGCTGACCTCTTCAATGGCTCCACGGGTAGCCCTCATCCCGAATTTAATCCCTGCTCCTTCAAAGGCAGGGCCTGCGGAGCAGGAAACGCTGGCCAGCCAATCCTTGTTTCCGAGGACCATCTCTCCATTGGTGCCGATGTCCATGTAGAGCGTGAGGGTCTCCCTTTGGAAAACCCCTGAACCTAAGATCCCCGCGACAATATCTCCGCCCACGTAACTCGCCACCATTGGGAAGATATAGATATGGACATGTTCATCGATATTGATTCCTAAGTGGATGGCCCTTACCGGAGGGATGAAGTTGGCCGTTGGGACATAGGGCTCTTCCCGAATATATTTTGGATCGATCCCCAAAAGGAGCTGGGTCATCGTCGTATTACCAGCGATGACCAGATGGGAGATCAAGGATCGTTCGATTTTGCTCATCTCGAGCAATTCCTGAATGATCTTGTTGATCGTGGAGACGACCACTTCTTGTAGTTTTTTCAGCCCGCCAGGCCTCTGGGAATAGACAATTCGGGTAATCACATCCTCTCCGTAACTGATCTGGGCATTATAGTCAGAGGCCTCGGCTAAGGCGAAAAGGGTAGTCCCGTCGCATACACCACCTGGACAGGCATAGACCACACATCCATTGAGGTCAAGGAGTTGCCCAAAGATCGTGGTCGTCCCGATATCGAGGACAATGGAGTAATTTCGATGTGTATTGTCCCCCGGCTCCACATTGATCAATTTGTAGCCCTTTTTCGTCAGAACCAGTGTCGCCGTTACCTTCCAATCCGATGGTCGAAGGATGTGGCTCAATTTCATGATCACCCGGAAATCGGCGGAGACCCCTTCGATCCCGTGCTGATGTGTCAGCCCGTTGATCAGCCGAGTGAGATCGCTTACATTATCTTTCAGAGTAGGTGGGTCAAGTTGGACATACCTCTTAAAGACGGCGGGGTCGACTTCCCATCCTGGAACCAGTTGGTAGATATCCTGAGGAGCAAGAAGATATTTATGAACCCCTCGGTCACCCTTGAGTGCAAGAACCGATTTATCAACCTGAGATTCAATGGGAATTTCGACTTCAACATCGCTCCGAATCGATGTCAGGCAGGCCAGACGATATCCTTGATCATACTCCCACTGAGATAATTTGGGATGTTTTGGAGAATCAACGACGCCTTTCAGGAGCTTGACTTTACACTTTCCGCAGGTTGCACTTCCACCGCATGAAGCATTGACATGGATTCCTGCCTCCATGGCGGCTTGAAGGAGATTCTCCTCCTCATCCACCAAGATCTTTCTGTCACTTGGATGAAAAGTTACGCTAAATTTTGGCATTTATAATTTTTATTTTAACCTGGTATTTCCCTTTTTTCAAAATCCTCCCTGTCCCCCCTTTAGCAAAGGGAGGGACAGGGGGAAATTCATCCTGTTCACTTTCATCCTCGCCCTCCCCCGTCGAAGGGGGAGGGCGAATTAATTGCATTTCCTTAGTTCGTGGGTGACGCTCCGTCATAATGAATTGCTTAAAAAAGCCCCGTCACCTTACCGGTATTCACATCGACATCGACCCTTCGATAGGCTGGGTCAGAACTGGTTCCTGGCATCAAGCTGATGTTTCCAGTCATTGGACAGAGGAACTTTGCACCGGCAAAGATCAACACATCGCGAACCGGCAGGATCCAGCCTTTGGGTACTCCCTTACGAGTTGGATCGTGGGTCAGGCTGAGATGGGTTTTAACCATCATGGTGTTGAAATCCTTCAATGCAGGATCGGCTTCAAAACGTTTGGCTTTAGCTTCAGCCTCTGGGGTCCAGGAAACGCCATCTGCTCCGTACACTTCTTTGGCAATTGTCTCAACTCTTTGTCTGAGCGGCATCTCGAGCGGGTAGAGGAATTTGAAATTGGGTTTGTCTTTGCAGGCCTCCATGACCACATCGGCAAGCTCTAATGCTCCATCTCCGCCTTTGAGCCAGTGCTCTGAAATTGCACAACGGGCTCCTGCCTGTTCCGCATACTTTCGTACCAGTGCGATTTCGTCCTTTGTATCCGTATGGAAAGCATTGATACAGACAACCGGACTGATTCCTGATTTCCTGATCACCCCGATGAGGTGCGTCATATTGACGATTCCTTTCTCGAGAAGAGACAAATCCTCCTTCGTATATTCATCAGGAAGGGGTCGTCCTGCCACGACTGCTGGTCCGCCGCCATGCATCTTCAAAGCTCGGATAGTAGAGGTCAGAATTGAAACGTTAGGAATCAGACCACTCAACCGGGATTTCACATTCCAGAACTTCTCAAAGCCGATGTCAGCAGCAAAACCGCTTTCCGTGATGTGATAATCGAACATCTTTAAACCAATGCGGTCACCAATAATGGAGGACTGACCCACAGCGATGTTGGCAAAGGGACCGGCATGCACCAGACAGGGCTGAAATTCGGTTGTAGACATCAATGTCGGATTGATCGTATTTCGCATCCAGGCACACATTGCGCCTGCTACCTCAAGGTCTGTGGTAGTGACGGGTTTACCCTTTTTATCATAGGCTACGATAATCTTACCCAGTCTCTCACGCAGGTCTTTCAGGTCTCTAACAATGGAAAGAGTGGCCATAAGCTCTGAGCTGACTGTAATGCCGAATTTGGAGGCCATCAGAAAACCATCCATCTTGCCCCCCATCCCCATGATAATGTTCCTCAACCCTTGGGCACAAAAATCCATGACCCAGCCCATCTCTATATTGGTGGGGTCAATGTCAAGGCGTTTGAGTTTACGTTTTGCGAGTTCAGCATCGTCGTAGTTTCGTTCGTGCTGCATCCTCGCATTCAAGGCAACCATTGCCAGGTTGTGAGCATTGGTAATATCATTGATGTCACCGGTTAGACCAAGGGAAAATTCAGTCATTGGAATGAGGAGAGCTTTTCCCCCTCCTGCAGCGGTACCCTTGATATTCATCGTGGGGCCGCCTGAGGGCTGCCGGATACATCCACCAACATTCTTACCTCTTTTGCCAAGTCCTTCCATCAGGCCCATGCTTGTTGTTGTCTTTCCTTCTCCTAACGGCGTAGGCGTGATTGCTGTAACCTCGATATATTTTCCGTCCGGTTTACTTTTTAGACGGTCTATAATCTTCATGAAGTCGAGTTTACAGAGCCTCCCCATAGGAATGATTTCATCCTTCTTGAGGCCCAAAAAGTCCTGCCACTCGTCCACAGTGGGCATATTCTCTTCTGCGATATCGGCGACCTGCCAATCTGCAAGTTTTCTCGGGTCTGCCTCAATATACTTTTTTGAAATATTGAACATGTTTCTTTCTCCTCCTTTCCTTATTCTTATTGTTTCAAATTTTTTACTTAAAACATTACTAGCCCATTAAATATCAAGCTATTTTAAGTTTAAGTTGCAGAATCCCCCCTTTCTTTTCAGGTGGTTTTCAAGAGGTTGTTTCTGGTGTTGTCAAAAGTCAGATTTTGAACTGGTATTTTCTATGTGACAACAGTCACAATGTCTGGGATACTAAAATAATGGGCTTTTTTTGTCAAGCGAAATTTTTGGGGATAATTGATGAAGTTGGATAGTCAGCAAATTTGTTGAAATTATTAAATATTTTAGCAGTTCAACATCAATGGCAAATGTCTGTAAAAATGGATACTGGGTACGAGGTAAATTATCACAGAATAAATGTGAAAAAAGGTGTTAAGTGTTTGAGATTTTAATAAAATATTGACTTAAGAATTTTTTTGAATAATAATGGATTTAAATTAAAAACCTTGGCGATGAAGTTCGCCACTAACCGTCCCAGTAAAAATGGGACTGATAACTTCTACTCAATTCCGGTAGAAGTTTTTTATTTTAGGGAGAAAGGGGGTGATGTTGTGAAGACACGAAAAGAATTTCTTGAGGCTGTAATGAAGATGGCAAACTTGAAAGATTTGAAACAGGCTGATGACGCAGCCCGGGCAGTGATTTCGCTTACAAAGTTGATCATCGGGGAAGAGCTCTCCCAGAAGATCGCAGAAGTTTCACCGCCTGACCTTCGCCAGGGGTGGGAATCAATAAGAGCTGCGCAAATGGATGATTACGAGCGTGACGAACGTTTATTTGAAACCGGGGAGGTCGAGGAAGAAAGAGCATAAGAAGCATAACATTTACCACCAAGATTGATCAACAGAGGCGATGAAGTTCGCCTTTAATCGTCCTTTTATTGAGACAGGACTGATGACTTCTACCGGGTCGCTGGTAGAAGTTTTTTTGTTTTTGGAATCATAATTAATGGGAGATGGATCATAGGAGGATGGAAAACGGTCTTCAAGAAGTAATTGAACGGTTGGGGAATCAGTTCGATCTCTCAAAGGTCATCCAGTACCTGAAGGACCGTGAGAAGGAAGAAGGAGGGTTCAGTTTTGTCCCCGACCTCTACCCTGATATTGAAGACACCTATTATGCAACTCGCACATTCCAATTACTAAAGGTCAATATAGATCAAAACAAGACGGCGAACTATCTGAAAAATATTGATTGGAAGGAAGTCGGTTTTCCGAGGGCGGTTTATATGCTTCTCTATCTCCATCTATCATTAGGCGTAGAGTTACCACGCCAACTGATTGATCTATCCAGTAAGGATTGGTCTGGATTCCAAACCCTTGATGCTCAATATTTTTCCAATGAAATCCAGAAACTACTCCATCGACCCTTGAAACCATTATCTTCTCCATCTCCTTTCCGATTTCATCAACAGGAAAATCTGCAGAGTCTTCGGAAGAAAGTTTCGGTTTTACTTGACAATGACGTTGACTTTGACAAGCAAGAAATCATTCGATGGGTTCAGCTATGCCAGAATGGCGACGGCGGCTTCGGATTTTATCCTATTACTACGTCCTATATGGAGAACACCTATTGTGCCCTTGAGATTTTATCAAAGCTTGATTCTTCTCCTCGGCGAATCGATCTTTGCCGGGAATATATTCTTGGCTGTGAGACCAAGAGTGGAGGATTTGGGAGAGCACCCCTCAGCTTTCCCTTTATTGAGAGCACTTTTCAGGCAGTAGCAGGGTTGCTTCTCTTAGAGAAAATGAAAGGAGAAGATATTTGATCTTCTACGGTCCAAATTGCTGGTCCAAGAAAAACCATAGGAATACGAGGAGGGGGCGATATGATAGATAAATCAGGGTCGCAAGTCTCAAATGGGTCGTGGTTTAATCGAAATATCATGGGGATGGGCGTGGCCAGTTTTCTCAGCGACCTGGGGCATGAGATGGCGACGGCCATATTGCCGGCTTTCCTGATCTCGATAGGCGGCTCCGCTTCTGCGCTTGGGGCAATCGAGGGCATCGCTGATGGAATCTCGAGTTTCGTTAAGTTGGGGGCAGGAGGGTATAGCGATCGAATAGGAAAGAGAAAGGCCATTGCCGTATTGGGATATACCTTGACCGGCCTTGCCAAGGCGTCTTTTGCCCTGGCTCAATCATGGATTCATATCCTTATCGGGAGATCGGTTGGTTGGTTTGGAAGAGGGATACGAGCTCCAGTCCGAGATGCCCTTTTAGCAGATT
>Ga0299912_10000807_pt1 | contig 25660 bp, 22 predicted proteins | sample RVTome_2_FD_207667 | JGI IMG/M metagenome (GOLD analysis project Ga0299912, IMG submission 207667) | Soil microbial communities from uranium-contaminated site in the Upper Colorado River Basin, Wyoming, United States - RVT95D214 (version 2) ... | reverse complement strand
CGAAGACCGCGTACGGAAGCAATACCGCAAGATCGACCACACGGTCGTTGAGGCGGAGGTCCGGCGGTGTCCTGATTGTGCAGCGCCGCTCATGCCTCGCCAAAGATACTGTGAAAAGTGCACAAGGGAGCGGCGTCATAAGACCAGGCGGGACTACCAGCGCAAATTTAGAAAAACACAGAGGTTGAGCGTAGTACAGTTAAGTGAAAACGGCAATTTGTAAGTGGTTGATATGAAAAAGGTTACAAGAGACCAAAAATGCGATTTTGGGAGGGTGCCTTGTCGGAGGTCAAAAGTGCGGAAATCCGAACTTAACTGTACTACGCCACACGATAGCGAAATCAATGAAGGATAAATTTTCTGACATTACTACGCGCGCGTGCGCGCGAGGCTGCGAAGCAGGCAGAAACGACAACGTGCTACTTAAGCAAGCTCTGGAGTACCATCGACTTGGTTGGTCTATAATCCCGATCCCCTACCGCCGGAAAGCCGCTCACGTGAAATGGAGCAAATACCAACAGAAGCGTGCAGATGAAAACCAGTTGAGAAAATGGTTTGCAAAACAAAACCGAAATATCGCCGTTGTACTGGGACCGGTATCCGGCGGTCTTGCTTGCAGAGACTTTGACACAATGGCGGAGTACGAACTATGGGCCAAAAATCACCCAGAACTTGCCAAACTCCTGCCAACTGTAAAGACCGCCAAAGGAATGCACGTTTACTTCAAACGGGCTGTACATGGAATCAGGCGCGTACCTAATGGTGAACTCAGAGGCGCTGGCGGGTATTGTCTGCTACCACCTTCGGTTCACCCGAGCGGTGCAATCTATGAATGGCTAAACCTGCCCCTCAATGGCAGCCTGCTGGAAATAGACCCCGAACTTGCTGGATTCGCACAGAATGTTACAGAGCAGACAGAGCAAACCGAGAAGACAGAGCAATCTGAGCAAATAGAGGCAATGGTAGGTGAGAGCACACTTGAAAAAGCAGTAGCAGAGACTTTGCCGAGAGAGTTTGGCACGAGAAATAGATGCGTGTTTGAGTTCGCACGTGCTGTTAAATCATTGCCTCAGTTTGCTGATGCTGACCCAAGACAACTGCGTGATATTGTGAGATTATGGCACAAAAGGGCGCTGCCAAGAATCAGGACTAAGGAGTTTGAAGAAACCTGGATTGATTTTTTGAAGGCTTGGCCCAGAATAAAGTATGCGAAAGGACAAGAACCTATGACCCAGATTTTTGAAAAAGCGATTCAGCTTGACCCACCCTCAATAGCGGTTGAGAAGTATCCCGGCAATAGCAAGCTGACCATTCTGACCTCATTATGCAGGGAGTTACAGCGTGCGGCAGGCGAGAATCCCTTTTTTCTTTCGGCCCGAACCGCAGGAAGGCTTCTAAATGTTAGTCCTATGCAGGCAAGTCGGTGGTTCTTCCTCTTGCAGTCAGACGGTATTCTAAAGCTGGTCTCAAAAGGTGGTACGACTGAAACCGTCAGGCAGGCCAGTCGATACCGCTATGTTGCGAGTTGAAAAAGCTGTTGAAAAAAGTTGAAATTTCTCCGAGATTGCACTTGACTTATGTACGAAATATCGTATAGCTCAAAAGTATGACGATGATTCGAGAAGCAATAGTAAGACGTATGGCTGAGCTGAATCTGAATCCTAACCAGCTATCGGAAATGCTCAAGGGTAGAATACCGCGTCAAACGATATATGACTTCCTATCTGGCAAGACGGATACTCGAACAGAAGTAGTAGCAGCGTTAATGAAGGCTCTTGGGCTTAAACTGGTGGCGCAGAAGAGCAAGAAAGCGACAGGTAAGCAGAGAAAATGAAAAAGCCCCTACCATACTCGCGGATCGTATTTGGAGTGAAAAACAGGGGCCGGTGTAAAATGAAATGGTTATTTTGATTATACACCTTCTGGTTAGCAAGGTCAAGAAGAATGCGAAGTGACCTAACGAAAAAGGCCCCTGCCTTAGGAAGAATCATAGGAGGACGGCAGGGGCCGGCGAGATAAAAATTTCACGAATCCTGGTTATTGTAGCCATTTCTGTCGGCTACGTCAAGAAAAACGAGGTGTTTTATGGCAAGCATATTTCGACAACGTTATACGGTTAAAGACGAGAGCGGCAAGACGATTCGCAAGCAGTCCAAGTCGTGGTACGTGGACTACAAGGCCGCTGACGGTACACGCAAACGAGTCAAGGGCTTTCGGGACAAAGCCGCAACTGCTCAATTGGCTGCCAAGCTGGAGCGCAAGTCAGAACAGGCGCAAGTTGGCATCATCGACAAATACAAGAACCAGCAGAAGGAACCGCTGTCAAAGCATCTGGAGGATTTCAGGGCAAGCCTTCTTGCAAAGGACAACTCGAAGCAGTATGTCGAACAGACTCTGGCCAGAATCAAACCGGTGTTTTGGGGGCTGCAAGTTCGTTTACTGGAAGGATATTGACGCAAGCCTGATCCAGAAACACCTTGCTGACCTACGCTGTGGGAAGGACGGGATTATCGCCCGGACTTCAAACTACTATCTGGCGAGCATAAAACAGTTTTGCCGCTGGATAGTACGAAATCAGAAAGCAAGTGAATCACCCGTAGAGCACTTGAGCAAGGTAAACGTCAACAAAGGGCAACAAGTCAGGCGGGCATTAGAACCCGACGAGATCAGACGACTGTTGGAAGCAGCAGAGGCTGCACCGATCAGGTTCGACACAGCGGGCCATCAGAGGGCAGTTCTGTATCGTCTTGCTGTCGAAACGGGGCTGAGGGCCAAGGAACTGCGAAGCCTCACCGTATCATCGTTTGATCTTGAGAAATGTACAGTTACCGCCAGGGCTGACGATACCAAGAACAGTACCGAAAGCATCTTGCCGTTGCGGAAGGACACCGCCGAACTACTGCGGACATTCCTGTCGGGTAAGCTGCCGGGCGCTAAGGCTTTTGCAATGCCCTGCAAATACCGCATGGCTGATATGATAAGAGCGGACTGCAAAGACGCCGGAATAGACTGTGAGGACAGCGGACAAGGCAAGATCGACTTCCACAGTCTAAGGCACACTACCGGAAGTCTGCTTGCTGCAAGCGGCGTGCATCCAAAGGTTGCTCAGTCGATTATGAGGCACAGCGACATAAACCTCACGATGTCGAGATATACCCATATCTTCAGGGGACAGGAGTCTGAAGCCGTAGCCAAACTGCCGGACCTATCCTTGCCAAGCAAACAAAGCCAAAAGGCCACAGGCACAGATGACTTGAAGGTTGGAGGCGCTTACAAACCAGCTTACGAAAAACTTGCAAAAAACGCTTACGCTGATTCCGATCCGATGTCTTCGATTGGCCCTGCCAGAGCAAGGGAAAGACTTGATACTCGGCGAGATGGAGCGGACAGTAAGTCTTTGCAGATGTCAGGCTTAGGCACAGAAAGAGAGCCGATGTCTGCAAATGACACCAGCAGAGAACGCAACACGCCCGGCAGGACTCGAACCTGCGACCTACGGATTAGAAATCCGTTGCTCTATCCAACTGAGCTACGGGCGCAAAGCCATCAAGCTGCCGAAATATATCAACTTTTGACGCCGGTTGTCAATTCTGTCTGTCCAGCAGCAAACAACAAAGCGGGCAAAAGCGCCGCCATCAGTAACCATTGAGCATCTTTTTGTTTCGCAAGATGTGGTGGTAGTGCTGAGCAAAGCGGTGGGCCTCATCTCTTACGTACTGCAAGAGCTTGAGAACCTGGCAGTGCGCCGGCAGCTTCACCGGCTTGGGCCTTCCCTGTAGATAGATTTCTTCTTCTCTCTTGGCAATGGCGGCGATTTTTACCAGGCGCGCCGCCCTCATTTCTCGCAATGCCGCTTCGGCGGCATGTAGATGTCCCTGTCCCCCATCGATCAAGACAAGGTCCGGCCAAAGCTCTTCGCCCCGCAAGGCGTATTTGTATCTACGTTTGACCACTTCAGCAATCATCGCGTAATCATCGATGCCCGTGACTGTTTTAATTCTGAATCGCCTGTATCCACTTTTGAATGGTCTTCCGTCAATGAACTTGACCAGCGAGCCGACCGCCTCGGCTCCGGAAATATTGGCAACGTCGATGCCTTCGATAGTCCTCACGGGGTCCGTGCTGTCGAGCAGCTCTCGCAGTTGCGCCAGAGCTTCAGTTGGGTCAGCAGCGAAAACTTCCGGCTGAACGTCCTCCTCAGGTATGCCCCGGCGGTCGAGCCGTTCAATCAGCCGGATGCGGTCACGAAGCGCCGCGGCTGTCTCATACTCGAATGATTCCGCGGCTTTTGCCATTCGTTTTCTTAAGTCACGCAAGACGGTCGAACGTTTTGAACGCAGAAACTTTATGAAGTCGTTGACACTCTTTTTATACTCGCTTTTGTCGATTTTATCCGCGCAGGGAGCGGAACATTGTTTTATGCTATACAGGATGCAGGGGCGAAAGAATCTACGCTTCCAGTCGGCTTCTCTGATATCCAGAGCGCATGTTCGGAACCTGAATATCTTTTGCAGTTCCACTGAAACCAGCCGGAGGTCTTTCGCACCGGCGAACGGCCCGAACAATCTGCTGCCCTTTGGCCGAGGTTTTCGGGTGATGTAGACGCCGGGGAAATCTTCGCCCGTAGTAATCTCCAGATACGGAAAAGTCTTGTCATCGACAAGGTCGGTATTGTAAGGCGGACGAATATCTTTTATCAGCCGGGCTTCTTTCAGCACGGCATCGACTTCCGTTTCGGTTTCCAGAAAATCAACCGACCGAACTTTGCCTATCATCTCTGCGATTTTTGGTCCACGTGGGGTAGCTATTTCGCCGCCCGGCTGAAAATAACTTGCCGCCCGCGAGCGCAGACTCTTTGCCTTGCCGATGTAGAGGACCTTCTCGCCGGAGCCTTTCATAAAATACAGGCCGGGTCCCGTCGGAAAAGTCTTTATCCTCTGGCGTATTCTGTCGGTTATGTTCTCATGTGCATCTGCCATAACTGCACCCGCTCCATTGTAACCTCACTCAACCGACAACTGAAGACCTTGCACGCCACAAGTTCTGGACAGTTGACGGCAAATATGCTACGATATTCACGAGAGAAATTTACGAGCTTTTCAGGAGGGCAGCAATGAGGTCAAAAGCACACCTTCTGATGCGGATAGGGCGGCAATCGCCTTTTCGCTTGGGCCAGCCGTGGCAGCGCCGGCCCGGACAATCCACGTCGACGCCAATGGCACGGGTGATTATCCCACAATCCAGGCGGCAATTGATGATGCCAATGACGGTGATGTTGTTGTCGTTCAGCCGGGAACCTACACCGGCGACGGCAACCGCGACATTGACTTTCTCGGCAAGGCGATTACTGTCCGCAGCGTTGATCCGAACGAGGCGGCCATAGTAAAGGCAACACTTATCGACTGCAATGGGACAGAAGCAGATCCCCATCGCGGATTCAAAATCTCTATCTCTGGTGAAGCAGTTCTTGAAGGTCTGACAATATCTAATGGGTATGCGCCCGCGGATTTCGGTTGGCTTGAACTGCAGCCACTTGGGGGAGCTATTTTGTGTCTTCCACGTGCGAAACTAACTATCAAACGGTGCACATTTGAAAACAATTATGGGGACTGGGGTGGAGGGATATTCAGTTTCGAAAGCGATTGTTTACTAACAGACTGCATTTTCGTTAACAACCGTGCAAGTAGCGGCGGTGGACTCTTCAACTATGAGAGTAATGCCACAGTAATTCGCTGCACGTTTATAGATAACTTTGTGAGCGGTAGTGGTGGCGGCATATATAATTATGATTGTGGTCCTAAAATTGAAAGTTGTACATTCATTCGCAATAGGTCAGGCGCCGAAGGAGGTGGAATGTCCACCTTCGGAAGTCCAACTCTCGTTGACTGCGTGTTCATCTCGAACTCTACGTACGCATGTGGAGGAGGGATCGAGAATTTTGGCAGCATCACCGTAATAAGGTGTACCTTCCGCGACAATGCGGTACGTGCACGTGCAGATGCGGGGGGTGGCGGGCTGTTCGTTCATAATATCGGTGGCGCTGCAACCATCATAGACTCCACGTTTGTTGGTAACTCAGTATATGGCGGCGATGGTGGGGGGATGGCGAGTCAGATGATCGACGGTAGTCCCGTCTTAAGTGGCTGCACGTTCACGGGCAACTATGCCCGAGACACAGGAGGTGGGCTGTATACTTTTTGGGAGAATCCCATTATTACAAACTGTATATTTACGGGAAATCTTGCAACAACGGGCGGAGCAATAAGCACGCCCATCACGGGCAAGTATATTCTTTCACTAAGAAACTGCACATTTATGGGAAACTCAGCGTCTAAAGGAAATACTCTTGCTTGTTGGTACAATCCTCCTAAAGGAGGCAACGTTGACATAGATAGCTGTATAATTTGGGACAGCAATAATTGGCTGTGGAATCAAAGCGGTGCAAATGTCAGGTTCTCGCACAGCGACGTGCAAGGCCCTGCACCAGGGAATGGCAACACAAATGTCGATCCGCTTTTCGTTCTGCCTGGCTATTGGGACCCTAATGGAACGCCCGATTCAAATGACGATTTCTGGATTGACGGCGACTATCATTTGAAATCAGAAGCTGGCAGATGGAACTCAATTAGCCAGAACTGGGTGCAAGACGAGTTGACAAGTCCTTGTATTGATGCAGGAAACCCAAGCAATCCAGTAGGGCGCGAGCCGTTTCCGAATGGTGGCAGGATCAATATGGGAGCTTACGGCGGAACGGCTGAGGCGAGTAAGTCCTACTTCGGGGAACCTCTCTGCGAGACAATTATGGCCGGTGATATTAACGGCGACTGTAAGGTCGATTTGGCGGACTTTATAATTATGGCTTTTCATTGGCTGGAAGATGGGAGGCTGTAAGTGCCTTATTTCTAAGGCCTTACAAGAAACTGGAAACAGCGGGCCAGAACACCAGTACCCTGGATGATGCCGGATTTATCCTGCGGCTGTATAATATCTCGCCTTGCCGGCAAAAAATTTTCGCTCCATAGACTCAGTAGCTATAAGGACTAACAAAAAGGTTGGGAAGTCTGCACCAGAATTTTGAACTTTTTGCCTTTACACCGGTTGGCGAGACCAGTAAGTTGATACCCTGTCTTTTGACTATATGTTGTCATAATTAGGGCTATTATCCTATATGTTGTGGTTATGGTCTTGCCGCATGGAGGCGTGCAAATGTCTTATAACTTCGAGCCTCAAAACCCATTTAGAACTGAGAAATCGCCGGGCAAAACAACCGTGGATGCCACCCAGTCGAGGGGTCTGACGATAGAGCAATTCTTTTCTACACCAGGCGTGCATCCCTTCGAGCAGATCGAATGGGAGAGGCGGAAGGCTGTGATCACCGGTGATGATGGCCAAGCGATCTTCCAGCAAGACGACATCGAAGTGCCAGTGTCCTGGAGTCAACTGGCGACAAAAGTTGTGGCCAGCAAATACTTCTACGGCGACCTCGAGACCGGCCAGCGAGAACACTCCGTAAAGCAGCTTATTCATCGCGTCTGCAAAACGATCGCCGACCGCGGCAAGAAAGATGGTTATTTCGCCACCGAGCAGGATGCCGAGGCGTTCTATAATGAGTTAACCTGGCTGTGTGTGAATCAATACGGGGCGTTCAATTCGCCCGTGTGGTTCAACGTGGGCCTGTTCGATGTCTACGGCATAGCCGGCAGCAGGCACAATTTCCGCTGGGACCCGCAACGTAAAGAAGCAGTCGCCTGTGAAAACAGCTATGAATACCCGCAGGCATCAGCCTGTTTTATCCAGAGGGTTAAGGACTCGATGGAAGACATAATGCGGCTGGCTGCCAGCGAGGCGATGCTTTTTAAGCACGGCTCAGGAACCGGCACCGACCTTTCGACCCTGCGAAGCAGCCGCGAGAAACTCTCCGGCGGCGGCAAACCATCCGGGCCTCTGAGCTTTATGCGGGTTTACGACCAGATAGCGGCGGTGATCAAATCGGGCGGAAAAACACGCCGGGCCGCGAAAATGCAGTCGCTCAAGGTCGGCCATCCGGACATAAAAGAGTTCATCACCTGCAAGGCTGAAGAAGAAAAAAAAGCCTGGGCGCTTATTGAGGCAGGCTACAGCGGCGACCATAACAACGAGGCGTACAGCAGCGTGATGTTTCAAAACACCAACCTTTCCGTGCGTGTAACCGATGAGTTTATGCAGGCGGTGGAGAAAAACGCAGCCTGGATCACATACGCGGTAACGACCGGGCAAAAAATGGGCGAATACTCCGCCAGAGAGCTGATGGAGCTGATCGCGGAGAGCACGCGCATCTGCGGCGATCCGGGCATACAGTACCACAGCACCATAAACCGCTGGCATACGTGCCCTGCTTCCGGGCCGATTAACGCCTCAAACCCGTGCAGCGAATATATGTTCATCGATGATTCAGCCTGCAATTTGGCTTCATTGAATCTTGTAAAGTTTCTCAAAGAGGATGGTTCGTTTGACCTGACCAGCTTCAAGAAGGCGGTTCGGATATTCATTATTGCCCAGGAGATTTTGGTTGATAGCGGCAGCTATCCGGACAAGGCTATTACTGTCAACAGCCATTTGTTTCGCGCGCTTGGCCTGGGTTACGCCAATCTTGGCTCTCTTATCATGAGTCAGGCACTTCCTTATGATTCCGACCAGGCAAGGGCGCTGGCCTCGGCAATTAGCGCGATAATGACCGGGGCTGCTTATGCGGCAAGCGCTGAAATAGCATCGATGAAAGGGCCGTTTGAGGAATTTGAAAAAAACCGCGAGCCGATGCTCAAGGTTATAGGCGTGCATCGTCAGCAGGCCTACGATATTCCGGAGTCGCACTGCCCGCACTATTTGCGTGACGCCGCTAAAGATGCCTGGGATGATGCCTTTGACGCCGGCTCTAAAGTGGGCTTCCGCAACGCTCAGGCAACGGTTCTTGCGCCGACCGGAACCATCGGCTTTATGATGGATTGTGACACAACCGGAATCGAGCCGGACATCGCCCTGGTTAAGTACAAGCTGCTGGCGGGCGGCGGAATATTGAAACTGGTCAATAAAACCGTGCCGATGGCTCTTGAACGGCTGGGCTATGGCGCTAACGACATCAAGGCCATCTGCGACTGCATAGATGAAAATGAGACTATCGAGGGGGCAGAAAAACTCAATCCGAGCCATTTGCCCGTTTTTGATTGTGCCTTCAAGCCTCGCAGCGGCAAAAGGCACATCCATTATATGGCGCACCTAAAGATGATGGCGGCGGTCCAGCCTTTCATATCGGGGGCCATAAGCAAGACTATCAATATGCCCAAAGAAAGTACCACGGAAGAAATAATGGCCGCCTATATGCAAGGCTGGAAGCTGGGGCTAAAATCGGTGGCGATTTATCGCGATGGGTCAAAGAAGCTTCAGCCTGTTTCGACCCAGAAGCACAAGGATGCGCGGGGTAAGGCTGCCGCCGAGACGTCCGCTCCGATGCGGCCGTTCAGGCGTCGGCTGCCGGATACCCGCCAGAGCATAACGCACAAGTTTTCCGTCGCAGGACATGAAGGCTACCTGACGGTGGGGCTATACGAGGATGGTCAGCCTGGTGAGCTTTTTATCACTATGGCCAAGGAGGGCAGCACCGTCGGTGGCCTTATGGATGTCATTGGCACATGCACGTCGATGGCGCTTCAATATGGTGTGCCGCTGTTCACATTGGTGGACAAGTTCCGTCACGCGCGATTTGAGCCGTCAGGAATGACCTCAAACAAAGACATACCCTTTGCTAAGAGCCTGATCGACTACATTTTCTGCTGGCTTGGCTGCCAGTTCATACCCGGCTACGCAGACAAGAACATCCCCAATAGGGTTGTGCCCAGCACACCGGAAAACCAAAATGTCACCACCGCCAGAGAGTTGGTGGAAAAGACCAGAGACCTGGCCAAGAAAATCGCCGAGGCAAAAGCCGGCACAAAGGCTAAGATAGAAACGCCCGCTCGGATAGCGCAGGATTTTGTAGACTTGTCGCAGGGTGCTGATCGGTCCGCTGCCGCCTCGATAGGCATCAGCACAGACCCGGCTGATCGAATTGGGGTGCTGGTAGGCTCGTCGGTAGCGGATCCATCTGAGCTATTGCAAGCTGAGGCGAAGGTTTTGCAGCAGTTCAACGCTCAATTCGAGCATTTTGGAGATGATGCTCCCGCCTGTGATGTTTGCGGCTCGATAACGGTGCGCAACGGCACCTGCTATAAATGCTACAACTGCGGCAACTCCATGGGCTGCTCGTAAAGAGGAGAATTGCGTATGCCCGGGCGTAAGCAAGGGCCGAAACTCCAACAATATCCACGCGTAGACGGGTTCCTCCTTGCAAGGCCTGAAATGTTTCCTCCGTTAAGCCCACCGATGCCTATGCGGCAGATTATTGATTGTATCGACAGTGCCTTCCAGCGTTGCGGTCTAAAAAAGAGTGGTAAAAAGCGTCTTGTTGCTGATTCTCCCCAGGTACTCGTTGAGCTATGTATACAACACCTCAGGACATGAAGCGATCCCATAATAAGCTCGTACTTTGTGAGTTTGTGTGAAGCGGACCGGCTCTTTGAACTGGACGCCGTAAGCCATGAAATGCAGCGCCACAGAATGACTATTGGCGTCTTTTATCAATACCTGCTGCTGGAACTGATGAGACAACGCTGGCCTGTTTTTGATGGTTCACGGGAGGGTGACATCATAGCGGATATTGAAACGCCAACCTTTGAGCCGGGACTTCGTTTGTATATCTCGGTTAAGAAATCGGCGGATACCGTTGGAGGACAGGATGTGCCGGGTGTGATTCGGAGAATTGAGTCAGTAGCGAAGGAGGAAAAGAATCTCACAAGACCATATCTTTGTGTTATTTGCATTGCTACACCCTCTGGCGGGAAACTGCTCTCGTACTCCGAGGATAGGCATGTGAAATGCAACGCCAGTGGGAGTGCATACTCATTAAACTGCGAGCACTGGGGACCGGGGTTCGTGTTCCCGTATGTGACTGGCCGTAATGCAAAAGAGATATATATGGAGGGGATAAAGCGGATATCGGGACATCTGCCGTTTTTGTCTCTGAAGCACCGCAAGGAATGTTCAGCGTTATTGAAAAGACGCCTTGCTGAGCTTGATTTGCTGGCTCAAGACGGTAGAGTAGCACCAGAGAAATTTCTTCACTTTTGTTGCTCAGAACATGGCAAAGGCAGGTAGTCCAATGGCTGGTGTTTTGTTTGACGCATATCCATCATGCGTGATAATCGCACAAGACAGCCGAAAGGCATTGGTTAGTTTGACTAACAGTGCTAACCTGATTGTCACCTCGCCCCCTTATGCGGACGCCCGAAGAAAACACTACGATAGTGTTCACCCTGACGATTTTCCAGCTTGGTTCCGAACCTTTCACGAACCTTTCTGGAACGCCTTGAAAGAAGAAGGTAGTCTCGTTCTCAATATGAAAGACAAAGTGGTCAATGGGGTGCGTCATCGGTTTGTGTGGCAAACCATTGAGATGCTTTCTTCCCTCGGCTGGTTTTGTATAGATGATTATCTTTGGCATAAGCCCAATCCTATGCCGGGGCGGTGGCCCACCCGGTTGCGAGATGGATGGGAGTATTGCTTTCATCTGGCTAAGTGCAAGAGGCCGTATATGGACCCTGACGCAGTGCGCAAACCCATCGGAGAATGGGTCAAGACCCGCTTGGCCAACCTGAGTGAAAATGACCTGACGCGTCAGAATTCTGTCAACAGAAGCGGCTTTGGCAGAAACATATCTCGGTGGGTCGGCCAAAAAACTGTTTTGCCCTACAACGTCCTTACTCTGCCGTTGGTCGGCGTGAATAAGGGGCATCCTGCGGTATATCCGCCTGAACTGCCGGCTTTCTTCATTAAGCTGCTGTGCCCCGCTAACGGTCTGGTGGTCGATCCGTTTGCTGGTAGCGGCACAACAGGCATCGCGGCAATAGAACTTGGAAGAGATTGTGTACTAATTGATAACAATGAGGATTATGCTAAGCTCGCTTTTGAGAATCTGCAAAATGCAAGGAAAAATACAACGTTCCAGGTAGAGCTTTTGCCAAGCGACAGTCTTGTCGGTTCAGGGAAACCTTCTCAGTTGGAGGCTTTGTTGAGAAGGCACGGTGCTGTCGAAGGTGAAACCCACGGAGACACCCAGCAAAGTCAAAGCAAAGTCTGTGCGTTTCGCGAATGACGCACGCACCTTTGGCATTTGGGGCTCGATAACGGTGCGCAACATCGCCTGTTACAAATATAGTTGCACTGCCAAGGGTTTGCCCTTCGGCCGGCGCTGGGTGAGGAAATCTGGGGACAGGCTTTTTATTTTAAGTCGTCGTTTCTCCCGTTCGTCTCCCATCGTCTGTCCTCCGTCTTCTGCCAGCAGTTCTCTGCCCTCCGTGTGAATCAGCGTAAATCTGTGTCTGATCCTGTTTCTGCCTCTGTGTCCTCTGTGAACGCCGTGGCAAAATAAAAAATGGATTCCCGGCCATTAGGCTTGCGCTCAGGGCGGGCCCTGCGCGGCAATAACAGAAACCAGGGTGAAGCAAAACATCAGATACGAGCGACGAGAGACAAGTCACGAGCTACGAGCTAAAAGTTTCGCTCGACAAAGCCGGTGTCGACTTTATTTTTGACGTAAAGGTTATGCGAGATAATGTCCAGGCAGGTGGGAATCGTAGTTTTGATCGGCTCAACTACGAACTCCCGCAAAGCCCTTTTCATCGTGGCGATGGCTTCGGCCCGAGTCTTTTGATGGACAATAACCTTGGCAATCATCGAATCGTAGTTCTTCGAGACCGTCCAGCCCTGGCAAACATGCGTGTCGACTCGCACGCCGGGACCGCCTGGCAAAATTAATCTATCAATCGTGCCCGGAGAAGGGGCAAAGTTGTTCGCAGGGTCCTCGGCGTTAATCCGACACTCAATAGCTACTCCGGTATGCTTGATATTTCTCTGGTTTAAATTGATCGCTTCGCCGCTGGCAATCCTTAGCTGCCACTTAATCAAATCATGGCCGGTAACAAGCTCGGTGACCGGGTGCTCGACCTGGATTCGCGTATTTACCTCGATGAAGTAGAATTTCTTATCGTGGTCGAGAAGAAACTCAACCGTTGCGGCATTGACGTATTTGGCTTCCTTGATCAGCCGCAGCGCAGCGCTACAAAGTTCACCTCTGGTCCGCGCATCCAGCACCGGACACGGCGACTCCTCAATCATCTTCTGGTATCTTCGCTGAATGGAGCAGTCTCTTTCAAAAAAATGCAGGGCGTTGCCCGACTTGTCAGCTAATACCTGGACCTCCACGTGCCTGGCCTCGGGCATAAATTTTTCCAGATATACGCTGCCATCGCCGAAGGCTGCCTCTGCCTCCGCACGTGCAGCATTGAAAGCCGAGCGCAGGCTGATATCGTTGTGCACTACTCTCATGCCGCGTCCGCCACCGCCGGCAGCAGCTTTAATAATCAGCGGATACCCGATCTTATTTGCCAGTTTTAGCGCTTCGGACTCATCTGCGATTACGCCGTCCGAGCCGGGCACGACCGGCACATCGGCTTGCTGTGCCACTCTGCGGGCCTGGACCTTGTCGCCCAGCAGCCGCATTGCCTCAACAGGAGGGCCGATGAATGTTATTCCGCAGTCCTGGCAAATCTGCGCAAAGTTTACGTTCTCGGCCAAAAAACCATAACCTGGATGGATGGCCTCTACATCGGTGATCTCGGCAGTGCTTATGATGTGTGGAATATTCAAGTAACTTTCAGCGCACTGGGCCGGGCCTATGCAGACCGCTTCGTCGGCGAACCGCAAATATGGAGCGTCCTTATCCGCCTCGGAATAAACCGCGACTGCTTCGATACCCAGCTCATGGCAGGCACGGATAATACGAAGTGCTATCTCACCACGATTTGCTATCAGGATTCTGGAAAACATATCCTCGTATCTCGTATCTCGTATGTCGTGGTGCGTATACCCCCCAAATCCCTTTTACGCAATACGCATCACACACCACCCACCACGAGTTAGTCTGGTTTGACTCTGAAAAGGACCTGGCCGTATTCGACAGCCTGACCGTTAGTCACCAGTATCTCGACAATTGTTCCGGCGGTCTCGGCTTTTATCTCGTTCATTACCTTCATGGCTTCGATTAGGCAAACCACCGTCTGCGGCTCAACATGCGTGCCAATCTCCACGTAAGGCTCCGAATCTGGGCTGGGCGTGGCATAAAAAGTCCCCACGATAGGCGACTTTATGTCCACCAAGTTCTGCTGTTCCTGGGGCTTGGCAGCCGGCGTCTCAATCATCCCTCGGCCGGAAGGTGCGGGACCATATTCAGGCTGAAGTACTGCCGCTGCTGGGGCAACCGGTTGAGCCGGGCACCGCTTAAGAAAAATCTTGTCGTCGCCATGCTTTATTTCAAGCTCAACCAGCTCATTTTGTTCCATAATCTGGACGAGCTTCTTTATTTTGTCCAGATCGCTGTTTTTCATCTCGGCCATAAGACATAAGTATAACGGCGGGAGACATCCACGCAAATAATTTCTGAAATGCGCCCGCCGAAGCATAAAGACCTGAGTTCCCGGCTGACAGTGAGGATTTAGTGGAGTTAAGTTTGGGATGAGTGGGTTAATCTATGCCCAAGACAGTGACAGAACGCGCGCGTGAAAAGTGACTTTTGACCTTGCGCCTGATGTCGCAATTTATGCCACACCGGCAAGACCAGAGCCTTCGGGGCATAGAGCCTGCGCACCACAAGTTATGGGCACGAACCTGCTTGACCGTCACCGCACCGGCGACGGCTAAGCATTAGCGAGAACCTCAAGAAATTTGTCTGCCTACTCCGTTGTTAGCTGCCAAACTTTTCGTACACGCGTGTGGCTTCAGCTTCTTCAACCGCACGAGTGAGATTGTCAGAAGTCATGGTGACTTTGAAGCGGACCTCGCCGGCCTTTACGCCTGTGACCACTACCCGCCAGGTGGCGCTACCTTTTGGTGGAAGACTCTGTAGCGGCACAAAAGTTACTGTGTTGCCGACTCTCGATCCGGAAGTTGCACCGACTGCGGAGACGTACTGAAGCTTATCTTCCAAGTCACAAGTAATACGGATGTTGGTGTCAGCCGCTGTGCCTTCGTTTGACGCGGTGATCACGTAGGTAGTGCCGGCGCCTACCTCGACCGGGTCCTCAACGTCAACGACTTCCAGATGTACCGCCGGTATCCCGGCAATCGAGGTCTGTACTGAAGCAGTCACACCCTCGGCACAGTATGCGGCCGCGGTGGCTGTGTTCATCAGCGCACCCACATCTATCGGGGTGTAGGATAGACGCATCTGCTTGGAAGCATCGGGCGCAAGGCTGCCCATCTCCCACACTACCTTCGAGCCGGAAAGTCTGGCGCCGGCAGTAGCCTCTACGGAGGTTGCTCCAGGCGGAATGTTGTGCTCCACCACGGTATCTCTGGCGAGGCCGTCACCTTTGTTCGTCACCACTATTTCGTAGGTCACTGATCTGCCAAGGTACTGCCGTTTGGGACCGGTATTGACGATGATCAGCTTGGGCTGACGAACAGTAGTTACAATCGCCGCTGATTCAGACCTCAAACCCGAGGGTGACCCAGCAAGAGCCTTATTAACGTACACACCGGTCTTGGTAGCCTTTACTCGGGTCGAGAACTGCCTGGATTGACCTGTCGGCAGCGTGCCGGCATCAAATATCAGTTCCTTTTTGCCATCGACTGTCTCCAGTCCTGCTGGAAGGACGTATACAATTTTGACGCTCCGGGCTATCCCACTTCCAGTGTTAGCTACGGTAAATTCCAGTGGAATCGGATCACACAGCAGTACCTCGGCCGGGGCGTTTACGGTCAACTCCAGCTTAGGCTGGACAACGTCTACGTCGGCATAGGATCGGCTGACCTGAGTAACGGTAGTACAATGCCTAAGCGCCTCTCTGTCGGTAGCTGTGCCCGTGACATCTATCTGCTTGCTGGCTTTGGGCCCAAGGGAATCCACCGTCCACATAAGCTTGTTAGCTTCTCTTCTTGCTGTCGGATAAGCGCTTGCAAATCTAAAATTACTTGGAAGGTCTTCACTTACAACGATGTCGTTCAGTACTAAATGCGTCAGATTAGTCACCTTGATAGAGTAAGTAAATTGGCTGTCTATCTGGACTTCCTTTGGCATGATTTTGTCCACTTGAATGGTGGCGTAGTCTGCGGACGGATAGACCATCGAGACCACGTGTGCCCCGGACTCACCCATCGCTACCAGTTCTGGCTCGAGGCCCATAGGCGCTAGTTCCACCGGAGCCACGGCAATACGCCCAAGGTCCCTGTGCCAGAGAAAAGTCTGTGGCGTTTTAGCTGTTACCGCTTGTGTCTTTTCGGCTCCGGTCTGATATTGGCCGTTGTAGCAACCAGATAGAGCAACAAGCATTAGTAAGAATAAGGTAGTTAATAGCCTTTTCATTGCACCTCTCCTTTCGTATCCTGAAACTGATTCAGAACAGACCAACACGTGTCTGCTGCACGGCCAGCGCGAAACAAGGGCTGCTCTCAACTCACAAGCCCTCATTCTGCTTACCTATTTAATTTATACCATATTTCCTATGTTCACGTCAATACTAATGTTTCGATGAAATGGGAAATTTTTACTGAAACCAGCATAAAAGATGTGTAAGTACCAGACTGGAAAAATGCCACATTGTTCGTCCGATAAAACCTGACCTGCTGCACTTGCGTGTTAGTCGCTGCGAAAAGGGGTGAATCGCTCAGAGCCTCAATATTGAGGTTCCTTGACACTTTTTGGATTGAGGCTCCAAACTATCGTTTGAGACGAGACAGTTCCAAAAGCTGTTTCAGCTTTGTTTGGCGGGGCAATCTTGATTGGATGGTGCGGAGCAGTGGCGGCAGCCCTCTGTCGGTCACGTTCCCTGGCACCAACTAAAGTATCTCTAGACCCACCATTGTAATATCGTCTACTTCTGACGGAGCCGGTCTTTGGGTTTGGACAAGCGTATTGAATTGGTCCATCATCTCAACGACTGGCAAGTCTTTGATCCTGCAAAACTCTTCGGCGAAATGAAAGCCCGCCACGCTATCGAAGCTGCCGACAAGGGGCTCGGCTCCATCGGAGTACAGCAACAGTTTATCTCCGCGCTCGAGCTGAACGATACTTTGCATATATTCGGCCTGTTCAAAGACCCCGAGCAGAGAACCTCGTACCTCCAGTTGCTGGGGTTGCTGGTTGGGCCTCATGAGGATTGGATAGGGGTGTCCAGCACGGGCGTAGGTCAGTTGAAGGGTCTTTATATTCAGCAGGCAGTAGCAACTCGTGGCGAACTGGTAGCCGGACAGTCTCTGCCCGGCCATGCGCAGGTTCAGATTTTTCATAACCTCTGCCGGCGAGAATATGCGGTAATTATTCCCAAGTGTCTCGCGCATAACCAGAGCCTGTTTTACAAAGATAGTCAAAAGTGCTGCCGGCATTGCATGACCTACTGCGTCTGCTATGTAGAAGCCGATGTGCTGCTCATCAAGCCGGGCAATATCGTAGATATCGCCGGAGACCCACTCTGCGGGAAGGAAAATTGTGGCCCACTGGACTTCATCGCAATTAGGCAGTTGAGCAGGCAAGAAGTCCCGCTGCACGAGTCCGGCCATGCGAAGCTGCTCGGCCAGACTATCGACCAATGCTCCGGTCATCTGAAGCTGCTCTCCAAGTCTGCTTTGACAGATTCTCTTGATCCTATTTGCCGGAACCGCAGGCTTTACCCTCAAACCGGAGTTTCCGGAGCCTCTCTTACGGTATGCCAGATTGAGGCTGATTCTAACCCACAGGTCGTCAATAGAAACGGACTGCACTGTGCCGGCCATTGAGAAGCTGCTCTTCGCAGGCGCCAAAGCAAAGCTCTTTATGGGAATTTCTATGCGATCTGTCAGCAAGATTATGCCTATGTTTTTCATCTCCAGCGACTCAATTATCCGAGCCAGGTTTTGCTGCTGGGCCATATCCGGGTCCTCTGCATCGATAATCACGGTTCCGATCAAGCCCAGCCGGTTGCGCACATCGGCAAATTTGTCTGCAGGCAGAACCTCAACAGAAAGCCCCTTCTGCTTCAAGAGTCGCTTTATCTCAGCAGGTATCTGACCTCTGTTAGTAAGGTACAGAACGTCGGTGAAGCTCTTTGACACCTCAACAGTACATAATGCCTCTGCTTTTGCCATTTCATCTACCTGTTTCTTGCATTATAGGACCGCGGGGTATCTGTTCGGCAGATGCCCGTATGCTAATTTCGGCTTGTTAGGGGGGGCACTTTGTCGTTTTTTGTTTTTTCTGGTGTAAAAGACAGGTTCGGATGTATATAAGCGGCAGGCCGATAAAAAGACGTAGAACACAAAAGCTACCCTCAGCCGGCGAAGATCGCCGAGCCGATGCGAAGGATCGTCGCCCCTTCCTCAACGGCAATTTCGTAGTCTGAGCTCATACCCATGCTTAGCTCAGTGAATTGAGGGCCAACTATTTTTTCACCGCGCATCTCAATAAATAGCTCCCGTGCTCTAACAAAACAAGTCCGAACGACATCCTTATTACGGGTCAGTGGCGCCATCGTCATAAGGCCGACCAGTTGTAGATTCGGCAAGGTTTCCATCTGCTCAGCCAAATGTGTTGCCGCTCCTACTGGAACGCCATATTTTTGCAGCTCGTTGGAAGTGCTTATCTGTAAGAGTACTTTGGGGCGCAGATTCAGCCGTGACGCTGCGGCATTTATCTCTTCGGCCAGTCGAAGTGTATCAACCGAATGTATAAGACAAGTTATGGGTAGTACCTGGCGTACTTTGTTGCGCTGCAAATGGCCTATCATATGCCAGTGGATCTTTTGCGCCGGTTTGGAGCCGCCGCCCTGCCTTTCAAGAAACTCGGCCACATCAGCAGAAACCTTCTTCAGTTGCTGAGCCCGGTTTTCACCAAGGTCGGTAAAACCCAGTTGAATAATCTCTTTTACGGCATCAAACGTGGCGGACTTGGTTACTACTACAAGCTTTATCTCTTTGGCGTCTCTGCCCACACGGGCACAAGCGGACTCAATTGCGTCCTGTACGCGTTTTATTCTTTCTGAAATCTCAATCATCAGATAAGACTGAAGAATAAAGCCAGGAAACAAAAATCACTAAAAACTGAGACGCATTCAAGGCCTGTTAGTGTATGGAATTTCCCGCCGGCACACAAGAGATTAAGCCAGAATTTTGCCGTATTTCTTGACTCGCAGACGGGTGATGAGCACAAGTATAACGGTCATTTGGCGTTAGTTGCCACGCTTGGCCAATCTGTGAACCTGAACAAGCCAAAAAGGCAATTTTTCACTTGCATTTGATGGGCGTAGTCTATATAATATCTGGTTAGTATGGGTAGGATAGAGAAAGTCCCGAAAAACGTCTTGGTTTTCTAAATTTTGTTTGACAAGTTTTTGCCGAAGGATTATTTCTTCGGACTATTATTAAGGCTGGCGATGTAGGTTGTCGCCAAGAGTTTGTGAACCTCGGCGAGGCAGTGTGGTCCACCGGTCTCCCCCCCAGCCGGTCCCACCACCTCGCCATTTTTATTCGCTCTCGGCAGCGAGGAAGTCTTTACGGCAAGAGCGCTTATGGGTGCGAATAAGGGTGGGCATGGACCTGCCGGCAGGCTGTCCTCAGGCAGCCTCGGTCTGGGGCTTGAAATGTTCCTTCAGGATGATGAACAGCGATACTGAAGCCAGCCCAAGAGCGGTTCCGTAAACGAACGTGGCTGAAGGGCCGATTTTTTCCCACAGAAATCCGGCTATTAGTCCTGCCGGCAGTGCCATCAGACCTGTTGCAGTGTGGAACGTGCCCAGAGCGGTTGCTTTAAGGTGCGCTGTGGCCAGATCAGAGACGTAGGCCCGCTGATTGCCGTCGATGGCAGCGTACATCACTCCATAAAGGGCAAACAGAACCGCAAAAGCAGCGAGCGAATTGAAGATCGCAAAGCCGGCAGCGGTTAGACTGAACATCAGATAGCCGAAAATGATGACCTTTTCTCTCCCGATTCTGTCTGAAATACCGCCGAGCGGTACTGCCAGGGCGCTGTAGAATATGTTGAACAGCACATACAGCAAAATTGGGGCGGCGACAGACAATCTACCTGGCAGGAGCTGCTGGGCGCGGATGATAAAGAACATATAGCTGAAGTTGCCCAGAGCGAAGATGCTCGAAATCAATATGAACAGCCGAAGTGCACGCGGCAGATTCTTCATGCCGAGCTTCAGGGTGATGTTTTGAGGCTGAGCAGGGCTTTCCTTGACGAACCGCAAAGGCGCCAGTGCGGCAAAGCCGATTATGCCGGCGACGAGTATGATGAATTTGAAATCCAGCTTGACGAACCAGTACAGAGAAAATGCCACGACCGCGCCAAGGATGGCGCCGACGGTCTCAAGGGCTCTGTGAATTCCGAATCCTCTGCCTCTGGCGGCGGGCATTGAATCGGCAATGATCGCGTCTCTTGCGGCGGTTCGGATGCCCTTGCCGAGCCTTTCCAGCGAAGCAAAAGCTACGGCGCTGGGCCAGGCACGGCAGAATGCCAGAAGTAGCTTGAAGAAGTTGGAGATACCATATCCACAGTAGACGAAAATTTTGCGTTTGCCCGTTTTGTCGGACCAGTAGCCCGACAAAACCTTCAATATGCTTGAGATGCTCTCTCGTAAGCCGCCGACAAGGCCGATGACCTCGCCTGTGCCGCCGAGCGATGCAAGAAACATCGGCAGAATAGGCATTATCATTTCGCTGCTGAGGTCGTTTAGAAAACTAACGATGCTCAGCAGGATGACGTTGGGGGCGATATTCTTGCGGGCTTTGTTCTGCATAAGTGACCGCTAACGCAATGACAGAGTTTTTTGGCGTTGTTACTCCCCTCGTACTTGGACAATTACCCTTCGGCTGCGAGGCCCGTCGAATTCACAAAAGAAAATGCCCTGCCAGGTTCCAAGGTCCAGCGTCCCATCCTTTATTAGGATTTGCCTGCTACAGCCGACAAGAGTGCTTTTGCAGTGGGCGTCGGAATTCCCTTCGCTGTGTCGATAGCCTGCTCGATGTCGGGGCACTAATTCATCCAGTGTCAAAAGTATATCGTGAACAACGGAAGGGTCGGCATTTTCATTTATCGTGATCGCCGCCGTCGTGTGAGGACAATACACAATTGCATCGCCGTTAGAAATGCCCGATTGCTCTACAATCGAACTGACCTGACCTGTAATATGAATCATCTGACTTTGGCTTTTAGTGCTGATGCGGAAATCCTTTTGCACGATCTTCACCGCCGGTGCCTCCTCTACATTTGCTCGACCACCTCGATGCCCAAAAGCTCACTTAATCCATGTTTGATAGTCCTGGCAGTCAAATCACAAAGCAACAGCCTGGTAGGTCTCTGATCTGGACCGGCATCGAGGACGGGACAATTCGTATAAAAAGAGCTGAACTTCTGAGCCAGCTCATACAGATATGCTGTCAGGTAATTCGGCCTGTAGTCAGCCGACGCCGCTTGAATCGCCTCGCCGTATCGAATCAAATGCTTGGCCAAATTTATTTCATCCGGCTCAATCAAGCGGACACTCGCCAGGCCAGTAAGCTCGCCTTCGACATTTATTCCTCTTTCTTGGGCCTTTCGCTCAATTGACTTTATCCGTGCGTAGGCGTACTGCATATACGGAGCTGTGTTACCATCCATGGCTAACATCTTCTCGAAGCTGAAGACATAATCGCTGGTACGATTATTGGAAAAATCTGCGTACTTCACCGCGCCTATTCCGACCGCATTGGCGATTTTCTCTTTCTGCTCAGCAGGCAAATCAGGATTCTTCTTGTCGACGATTTTCCTGGCCCGGTCGACCGCCTCATCGAGCAGGTCTTTCAGTTTCACGTTTTCGCCTTCACGTGTTTTTAACGGCGTGCCATCATCACGCAATACGCTGCCAAACGTTACATGCACCAGGTCAACTTTATCGCCGTTTCGTTTGCTCCAGCCTGCCATCTCAGCCACCGCAAAGAGCATCTCAAAGTGCAGCTTTTGCCGAGCATCAGTGACATAGATTATCCTATCCGCTTTTAGTTCACGTACGCGATAACGCAATGCTGCCAAATCTGTCGTCGCATAAAGATACGCCCCATCCGATTTTTGAATCATAAAGGGCAAGGGCTTACCTTCCTTATTCTTAAATCCTTCTGGAAAAACACATACTGCGCCTTCGGACTCAACTGCCAAGCCCTTTCGTTTCAACTCCGTAACAACATCTGGTAGCATGTCCTCATAGAAACTCTCGCCGCGCACGTCTCCCCTTGAAAGCGCTACTGAGAGAACACTATATATACCGGAGCACTCGCGCAGAGTAATCTCGCACGCAGCCTCCCAAATGGCTTTCAGTTCCAGGTCACCTTTCTGGAGACTATTTGTAACTTGGCGTATGTTGGCCGCAACAGCGGGGTACCCCTTTTCGATTGATGCAATCTGTTTGTAGCCCTCCTCCAAATCGCTTAGTGTTACTCCTCCTCCGCGTATCTCAGCCAAGATCTCCTGCCATGATCTCAGTTGGCCACTAGTTGCCCGGGCTAGTCTTTTTACACCAGCCGTTGCCAACCCAAAGATAACCATTCCCATTGGGGTACCCCAGTCGCCGATATGGTTCTGGCGGATGACTTTGTGGCCGAGAAATTCAAGCATTCGGCAGATGCAGTCACCGATGATTGTGCTCCGCAAGTGGCCAACGTGCATCTCTTTGGCGATATTCGGGCCAGAAAAGTCAACAACGATAGTCTTGGGCTGAGATGTTTTGTCTATGCCGAGATTTGCAGGGTCCTTGCATACCCGAAGTAATCGTTCTCCGACGAAATCTGGTTTTAAGTGCAGGTTTATAAAACCTGGCCCAGCGACTTCCCACTTATCGCAGATGTCACTTAAGTTAAGATTGTTGACAACCTCTTTCGCCAACTTTGGTGGATTTGTCTTGAGCTGTTTGGCAAGAGCCATTACGCCGTTAGCCTGATAATCGCCAAATTTAGGATCGGTGGCAGGGCGGACTATAGCCGGGGCGTCTTTTAGGCCGCTGACAGCAGCCATCGCAGCGGAGACTCGTTCCTCAAGTATGTCGATAGCAGGTTTCATCGTCCTATCATTCTGACCACAGAGAATTTATCTCTTTATTCTTTTGCCACAGAGGGCACAGAGAATCCAGAGTTTTCTTAGACACTGATTCACACAGATTAACACTGTTAAATTTTTCAGCCACAGAGAAACATATTTCTTTTTTTAGCCAGAGAGAGCACAGAGGACACAGAGAAATCACTCTAATTAACTTATTCGTCCTTTGAATAATCGAAAATCATGTGGGAAAACACCTTACACATCAGCGTTAATCCCAGATTTTTGTTTCAAATGCTCTATAAACTTTAGGGTATTTTCATATTTATCCTCATAACTGCACTTTTGGTCTTTCCCAAATTTATTTTTCGCAATCTGGTACATTGTTCTAATTATTTTCTCTGCATCAGATAGTCCAAAAAAACTTGAGAATTTGTATACATATAGTCTTTCGGATGCTAATTCGGGTTGCATCACCCCATTTATATTCTTCTTTTTCTTAATCGGGACATCGTATTTTATTAAGTCCCGTGCTTCATCCAGATAATCAGAAAAATCCGTTCCTTTCAATGCTTGTTTCACGCTTGGTGTTAGTACTAAACCTATCCAATTCTGTTTTTCCGAATATTCGTAGGCATCGATAAGTCCAGGGCCAACATAGATGCGACGGTTGTCATCTGCATACAAACATCCAGAAGTTAATGTACCTCTTACAGGAATATGCTTCAATATAAGTGCATTAAAAAACCGTTGAGATAATAAATAAATGCAACAAAACGACTCAATAGTATCGTTAAAACTGAAAAAAAGATAAGAGTCCGAAGCCCATGTTGCCGTTAGTTTGTCTTGCCAGGGATGAACCTTTGCTTCCACCTCCTTCAGAATTTTCTCATAGTAATCTCCGACAAACATATCTAACAGACCATAATATTTGCTTAAGAGGTCTTTGAAACCGAGTATATCAAAATAAGCTATCCAACAACTCCCATTTACTAACTCGTGATTTTTCACTTTGAATTCTTGCATTAGACCTCTGAGCTCTCTGTGCCCTCTGTGGCTAAAATATTTGGTTTCAGATTTCTCTGTGGCCTATTTCTTAATGGATAGTCGTTTTGCGTCTCCCCAGAGTAATTCCAGGTCGTAGTAATCCCGATACTCGCTATCGAAAATGTGCACCACGACGTCGATAAAGTCCAGCAGAATCCAGCGGCCTTGCTCATAGCCGGCCCGGCCAAACCGCATCAGCTCTCGCTCTCGAGCAGCTTGGCTGATTTCGTCGGCGACGGTGCGCATCTGCCGGTCGCTTGTGCCGGTAGCAATCACAAAATAATCGGTGGCGGGCGATATGCCCCTTAAATCCAGAACTACGATATCGCTGCAGTGCCGTTCATCCGCCACTTTGGCTGCGGCCAGGGCAAACGCCCGCGCCTGAATTTCTCTTTTTTTTGCCAAATCACATCCTCATTCGGTCCCAACAAAAAAGGGCGGCCAGTTAGACCACCCTGATAAGTTACAGATATCAGACAACAACGTCAATAAATTCAACATCAGAAGGCTTGGCCAAATCCGCGAGTAACTTAGCGGCTGGAAAGAACTCGGTTGAGAGCTGCATTGCGAATAAAGTCAGATATGCCCTTGAAGCCGAGGCTTGACGCGACGTTACTCAGCAATATTTTTTCTTCAGATGTTAATCTGACATTTACCTGCTCATAACGCTTTTTAGCAGAAGCTGGCTGGGGCGGCCTTTGACCACGCTCTATCATCGTTGCAACCGCAACCATTAAAGCCTCTTGTGTAGCCTTGTAGCACTGCTCAGGTGTTTTGGCATCTGCAAAGACAGTAGGCAGCTCAACAGAACTGCCAATGAAACCCAGTCTCGCATTTCTTTCCATTGTTATGCGATATTCACCTGCGATTTTTTTAGCTTTGCGCAAAATCGAATCGTTAAAAGGCTGGTCAAGTCCCTTATATCTCGCCTCGTTCTTTGAGGAATTGTTTGAACTTCTCGACATAGTCAACATCTACCTTTCTATCATCTACCGGAATAAGCCAGGGCAACTCGCCTTCCTTAACGAAAACCCGATACGGCTCATAAATCTTTTGCAGCTTCCAGCCATGCGACTCAAATAACTCCAAGACCTCTTCAAAAGTGATGCGATCGCCCATCTTTGGATCTCCTATTTCTTGATGTCCACCATCCCTGGTCTCGCTACGGCTTATTTAGCCGATCGAGCATCCTTGCAAGCGAACATCAGGAAGTGAAATCCAACGATAAGCCACTTAACCTATCTACTTCCTGGGTCAGGCAATTTCCTCTTTAAGTATAGCCTATGATATACAAACGTCAAGGAAAATTTTATCGCCTGCAAATATTTTTCCTCGTGTCCTACGCTAATTGAACGAACACGCATAGTTGTTTGGGATCATGGAACAGAACATAAGTCTTTTTCTTACAGGTGCTTATAGTACAAGACGCAAAGTAATGCAACCTCATTT
>Ga0299912_10000806_pt1 | contig 25667 bp, 20 predicted proteins | sample RVTome_2_FD_207667 | JGI IMG/M metagenome (GOLD analysis project Ga0299912, IMG submission 207667) | Soil microbial communities from uranium-contaminated site in the Upper Colorado River Basin, Wyoming, United States - RVT95D214 (version 2) ... | reverse complement strand
AAAATCGATCAGCTGCATATTCTTCCGAAGACTCGCAGGAAATTCTGACCTAAGATCTTTCTAACCTCATCATCTCGATATCCTCTCTTGTCCAGTTCCGCAGCCAAATTCCCCATTTTCGAACAATCCTCCAGCCCGAACGGTGGATTGGTCATGCCATCAAAATCAGAGCCTATCGCAACATGTTCACTGCCAACGAGATTCACTACGTGATCGATATGATCGACGACGTGCTTCAGCGATGGCCTGAGCTCAGCGAGCTCGCATTCCCCTTCGATAATATCGGCGAATTTATCGTGGAGCATTTTCGGGTACAAATCATCGGTCATGTTCGAGCTATAAACTTCAAGCAGTTGATTAAGTCTATCCTTCGGAATGGAATTCCAGAATCTATCATAGGCCAATCTGTATTCTTCCGAAACGAAATTGCTTACGAAGGTGACGCCAATAAGGCCCTGATTGGCAGCGATCGCCTTGATCTGCTCATCGGTTAAGTTCCTTTTATGACCGCAGATCACCCTGGCGCAGGAATGCGAGGCGATGATGGGGGCGTCGGCCATATCCAGCACGTCCGCTACAGTTTCATCGGAGCTATGGGAAAGATCGATGATAATGCCGAGACGGTTCATCTCCCTGATCATTTCCAGACCTAACCGGGTCAAGCCGCCCAACCCCTTGCCCGTGTCTTTCCAATTGGTGCACCAGTCGGTGGGGGCTTCATGGGCGATTGTGATTAACCTCACACCCATGTCATAAAAGCGGGTGAGATTGGCCGGATCATCGCCCAGCGCCAGCCCGCCCTCAATGGCTAATATGGCGGCGATTTTGCCGCCCGCTATTGTCTTTTGAATATCCGCCTTGTTCAGGCAGATCTCGATCAGATCAGGCTGCCTGGCAAACTCCGATTTTAAGAGCTCGATTGATTTGATTACCTGCGCTCGTGAACTACCATCCTTATCGATCAAGTTACAGGCGGACGCGAACACCTGGATATTAACGCCGCCCTCTTTGAGCCTGGGGATATCTATATGATTCGTATCATGGCGCTCGAAAATATCGTAGCCGCGCCGCATGGCCATGACCGTGTCGCAATGGAGGTCGGCGATGGGATGGGAAAAGAAGGAACCCGACACCGATTATTTCACCAGCACCATCTTTTTCGATGACCGGTAGCCATCAGCTTTCATCGATAGAAAATATGTACCCGAAGCCAGAGCTGAACCGTCGAAAGTCAATTTATGCTCGCCGGCCTCGATATTCCCATCGACCAGCGTCTTAACCAGTCGGCCCGTGGCGTCATATATCGATAGCGTAAGCGGCCCCGCTTTCTGAACCTTGAACGAAATATTAGTTGAGGCGTTAAACGGATTCGGGTAATTCTGGCTTAGCTCATAATCGGAGGGCAGCGTCTGGCGGTCAGGAGCATTTACCGCGCTGATATCGACAATATACATCGACCGGCCATGCGTACCGCTGACCAGGATGCGGCTGGCATCGTGAAGGTCGATATCGAACACCGGGCAGATCGGATGATCGGGGCTCATCGCCTGCCAGGTGGCGCCGTCATCCTCGCTGTAAAACATGCCGAAATCGGTGCCGATATAAAGCCAGCCCGGCCGCTGTGGGTCGGGTAAAATGTCGTTTACCGGTATCCCTTCGAGGTTGCCACTGATGTCCTGCCAGTTGGCGCCGAAATCGGTGGTTTTGAAAATATGCGGCATCAAGTCATCCTCTTTATAGCCGGAAAAGGTCACATAAGCGGTCGCCTCATCGAACACGCCGGGGGTGACCCGGGTGCACCAACGATCGGGCAAGCTGTCGGAGACCATCGTCCAGGACTGCCCAGCGTTGGAAGTGACCCAGACGCGGGCATCATCGGTGCCGGCCCAGACGACCTCATCGTTTAAAGCCGAGGGGCCGATCGTGGTGAGCGTGCCGAACAGCAGGTTGCCGCCGCCGGGGCCGCCGGTCAGATCGGGACTTATCGGCTGCCAGAAAGCGCCGCCGTTAATGGTCTTATACACCCGCTGGGCACCGTAATAGAGCACGTCGCTGTCAAAAGGGCTCATGACAACCGGCGCGCACCAGTTAACCCGCTCGCTCTCGTCGATCCCTGCTGTGATTATATCCCAGTCAAAACCGAGATTATATGATTTGCCGAGGTAACCGTACTGGGCTTCGGCGTATATGGTATTCGAATTGGTGAAATCGACATTGGTGTAAAAGCCATCGCCGTAGAAGATCACGTCCCAGTTGTCGATCTCGCCGTCGAGGGTGCGGGGGGTGCTGTTATCTTGAGTCCCGCCGTAGAGACGCTCCGGATGCAGTTTATCGATAGTGATCGCATAAAACTGGGTAATCGGCAGGTCATATGATTTAATCCAAAAAGAGCCGCCGTTATTCGAAATAAAGATGCCGCCGTCGTTGCCGCAAATCAGATAATTCGGATTGGCTGGATTTTGATAAAGCGCGTGCATATCGACATGCATGCTGCCGCTGCGATCATTCCAATGCGCCCCGCCGTCGGTGGACCGCCAGAGGCCGACGTCGCCAAAAAAGACCATATCGGAATTGACCGGATTCACCCGGATCTGGCCGAAATACCAGCCAAACGAAGAAAATTCAGTGGCCGGGGGAGAAACCAGGCGCGACTGCCAGCTATCGCCGCCGTCGGTAGTGCGGTAAAATCCCATAACGTAACCGGGGTGATTGACGTAACTCGCATAGACAATATCGGGGTTCGAAGGTGATATTGCCAGGCCTATTCGGCCATTCGTCGAAGATGGGGTTGGCAAGCCGGAGGCAAGCCTGGTCCAGTTATCGCCGCCGTTCGTTGACCGCCAGATACCGCTATGTAAGCCACCCACGCGCCGATCTTCCGGCCCCCTGATCCGTTCCCACATGGCGGCAAAAACTATCTGGGGATTTTGCGGATTAATGGTGATGTCGATGCAGCCAGTGGAATCAGACACAAATAGCGCCTGCTCCCAGGTGTCGCCGCCATCGGTGCTGCGATAAACACCGCGATCGGGAGTGGCCGAAAACAGCGACCCCATCGCCGCCACGAAAATGCGGTCGGTATTAGTGGGATCGATCGCGATCCGCCCGATATGACGCGATTCGGGCAAGCCAAGAAACTCCCAGGTCAAACCGCCGTCATCGGTGCGATAAAGGCCGGTGCCGGCATATGAATCGCCGCTGGAATTGGCTTCGCCGGTGCCCAGGTAGAGAATATCCGGATCGTTGGGGTCGATCGCGATATCGCCGACGGAAAGGCTGGGGACGTCATCGGAAATGGGGGTCCAGGTGGTGCCGTCATCGACCGATTTGAACACGCCGCCCAGCGCCGCGCCGGCATAGATCAGGCCGGGGTAATCCGGGTGAGCCGCCACCGCGGTGATGCGCCCGCCGACGTTAAATGGCCCCGCCGGTGTGCAGGCGAAATCCTCCAGCGACAGCGTAGCGTTGCGCACGGCCACCGCCCGGTCGAGCGCCGCCTTGTATGCCGCAAACGGGATATCGCGGTAGGGATAGGCCCGCGAAATAGTGAACCAATCGGTCGGTTTGCGGCTGGTATCTTTGCCGCGTTTGGCCATTTTGAATTCGCGGAATTTATCGGGCGTGATTTTGTTAGCGTCGCCCCCGCGGCCCAAATACCAAGTTATCCCAATAGCGATAACGGCACATAGCGTAACGGCACTTAATAAATATTTATTGTGGAGCATCGAGAACCTCCGGTCGTTTAATCATAATAACACTAAAAACGTCATAATGCATGCCTGAATATACGATTTTTTCGACGAAAACCAAGAAGGGAATTTGGGCGGGCCTATTTATTGTAGGGGTCGATCGCTTATCGACCCGGAAGAGGAGTGGCAGAGAGGATCGGAATAATTGTCGAAACCGCGGGGATTTCGACCTACCTTGCTTGCCTTTGCCCTGTCATAGACAATAGTTAATGGGCGGACGCCCTGGGCGGGCAGGCAAGGTCCATCTCTACAAGGAGATTTTGGAGGCATGAGCCCAAATTGTAGGGGTCGATCACTGATCGACCCGGAAGGCGGGAAAGTCTGAAAGCACCCCCCGCGATTGATGAGTGGCCCAAGGGATAAAATCTTTGCTCAATAACGATATTTTCCAATGTAACTCCATCGACCTCAAGTCAGGCTAATTCCGGAACTTTTTAAAAAACCCCGCCGTTTTATGGACGTAAAAAGCCCATGTTAAGAGCTGTTGTGAAGCGAGATAACCGCCGCGAACTACCGAACCTGTCGAAGGGACTACCGGTATTGAACGATTCTCCTGACTGCAATAGACTCTCTGAAGACAGGGTACGCTAATTATAACCATCGAGATTGGAGGACGTTTTATGAAGAGTCTGAAAGTGACCGCGGGGAGCGGGGAAGCCCTGATGGTGGATGCGGCCGCTCTTGAAAACCTGCAATCATCATTGCGCGGGGCGCTGCTATTTCCGGGCGATGACGGGTACGACAATGCGCGGACTGTCTGGAATGCTATGATCGATCGCAAACCTGCTCTTATTGTGCGGTGCGCCGGCGTGGCTGATATCCGCAGGGCGGTTACGTTCGCGCGCGAGCACAAACTGCTGACCGCCGTCAAAGGCGGCGGACATAATATCGCAGGGAATGCCGTGTGCGAAGGCGGCTTTCTCATCGACCTGTCAAATATGCGTAGCGTAACCATCGATCCAATCGCTCGAGTGGCTCGTGTCGAGCCGGGTGCGACGCTTGGCGATTTCGATCACGAATGTCAGGCGTTTGGTCTGGCCACTCCTGTCGGCATCAATTCGACAACCGGAATCTCCGGACTTACGCTCGGGGGTGGATTCGGCTGGTTATCGCGCAAGTACGGGATGACGGTCGACAATCTAATCGGGGCCGACGTGATCACGGCCGATGGCAACCTGCTCCGCGCCAGCAATAGTGAGAACGCCGATTTGTTTTGGGCGATACGCGGCGGCAGCGGCAATTTTGGGATTGTGACCCGATTCGAGTTCAAACTCTATCCGGTCGGACCGGACGTCCTCAGCGGGCTGGTGGTCTATTCGCTGAAGGAAGCGGCTTCGGCCTTGAAGGCGTTCCGCGAGTATGTCAAGAAGCTTGGCGACGAGACAACCGTGTGGGCGGTCATGCGCAAAGCGCCACCTTTGCCGTTCCTGCCCCCGCAGGTTCACGGCACCGACATTATCGCATTCGCCGTGTTCCATTGCGGCGATTCTGCTGAAGGCGAAAAGATGCTTCAACCGGTGCGCAAGTTGGGAAAGGTCTTAGGAGAGTTCATCGGCCCGCATCCGTACACGGCCTGGCAGAAAACGTTTGACCCCCTGCTCGCCCCGGGCGCGCGGAATTATTGGAAATCCCACAACTTTATCGATCTGAGCGACGACCTTATTGATATTGCCGTGCAGTACACCCAGAACCTCCCTTCCCCGCAATGTGAGATATTTTTTGGCTTGATCGGAGGCGCTACAACTCGTCCTGCGCCGGACGCGATGGCCTATTCCCATCGCAATGCCATCTACGTGTGCAATGTCCATGGGCGCTGGGAAACGGCCGCCGAAGACAAGAAAGGTATGGACTGGGCCCGCGGATTCTTCCGCGATGCCGCACCGCACGCAACAGGTGGCGTGTATGTCAACTTCATGACCGATGATGAATCGGATCGTATCAAAGCTGCCTATGGGCCGGGATATAATCGACTTGCCGCCGTGAAAAAGAAATACGATCCGGCTAACCTGTTCCGCATGAATCAGAATATCCGCCCCGGTGCATAAAATCCGGGGGGAGACCACCTATGCCGTCAGGAATGGAGAGGTTGTGCCATAAGTTGATATTGGTGTTTCGGCAACTCCCTCAAGGCCCAAATGCGGCGTTTGCCGAAACAAAGCATGTTGTAGGTGTAAGTTCCTCAACACATTGTGAGATATAGGCTGCCTCAAGGCCCAAATGCGGCGGGAAGCGGAGTTCCCGCAGCACCATTTTGGGGCTTTTGGCACAACCTCTGGATTCCCGACGGCGCGGGGAGACATCGCGTCAATGTAGGGGTCGATCACCGATCAACCCGGAAGAAACCTATAACCTGACCACGAGGACTCTCTTAGAAATCGCTTGCTAAATGGGGAGCATTACAAAAATACTCCGAACCATTGTTGATATTTATCCATAGCCAGTTATGATTTCCTGAAAAATCAATTAATGATTTTCACTATGCCACTATCATTAACAAAATATGCTTTAAGATCTAATATCTTCCCCATAGGTTTCATTTTATCGAATAAATTTTTATAAATTTCAAATTCTGGCAAGCCAAGAACTATCATACTCTTATTACTTTTTGATTTTTCTATTAACAGTTGGAATATCGCCTGCGCAAACCAATGTCTTGCCTGTGTATCCGGTTTCGTATTTTTGATTTCCCCCTTTTTAGGTCCCCGCACATATTTGTCTGAAGGATAGCCCTTTACTTCGAAAATGAGGCGGTTCCCGTTCTTACTTGCTATTAGATCGGCACCCTTTGCTTGTTTTTTTTCATTGAACTTGCATATTTCGTATCCCTTCTTTTCCAAATATGTTTTAATTTTTTTATTTAGATTGGTCTCTTCAAACCACTCATCTTCGTAATTCCAGTTTTGTATCGAATTCATGCTTTTCTAATTTTTACTCCCTCACATCCTCCAACAGCTTTGTCACTATATCCAGGGCCGAGACATTCTCGGCTTCGGCGGCGAATGACGTTACGATGCGATGGCGTAAGACCGGCCGGGCGACCGCGCGAATGTCCTCAACCGAAGGGGTGGTGCGCCCGTGCAGGATAGCCCGGGTTTTGGCCCCGAGGGTCAAATATTGCGAGGCGCGCGGGCCGGCCCCCCAGCTCACCCAGTTTTTGATATATTCCGGGGCGCTGCCGTCGTCCTTGTCGGACGGACCGGCAATACGCGTGGCGCGGGCCAGTTTCACTGCGTAGGCGATAACATGATCGCTGGCGGGCACCCGCCGGACCAGGTCCTGCAGCGCCATAATTTCATCGGCTTTCATGACGACGTCCACGCCGGATACGTAGGCGGAGGTTGTCGTGCGCACGATCTCGTTTTCCTCGGCTTCGGACGGGTAATCGACATAGATATTGAACATGAACCGATCGAGTTGCGCCTCCGGCAGCGGATAGGTACCTTCCAACTCGATCGGATTCTGGGTCGCCAGAACGAAAAACGGCTGTTCGAGTTTGAAGGTGTTGCCGCCGGCGGTCACCTCGTTTTCCTGCATCGCCTGCAATAGCGCGGCTTGCGTTTTCGGTGGCGTGCGGTTGATCTCATCGGCCAAAACGATATTGGCGAACACCGGCCCCTTAACGAAACGGAATTCGCGGGCGCCGGTCGCGCGGTTTTCCTCGATAATCTCAGTGCCGGTAATATCCGAGGGCATCAGGTCCGGAGTGAACTGGATGCGGGAGAATTTCAAATCGAGCGTCTTGGCTAACGAGGAGATCATCAGGGTTTTAGCCAGGCCGGGAACGCCGACCAACAGGCAGTGCCCGCGAGCCAGGATCGCGATTAATAATTCCTCGATAACCCGGTCCTGCCCGACGATGACTTTGCCGAGCTCTTTTTTTATGGTGGAGAAGCCTTCGTTTAGTCTTTCGACGGCGGCAAGATCGCCCCGAATGGGCTCAAATGAAGCTTTATCGGATGCCATTTTTCCTCCAGTTATCCTATGTGCAATTGGACTGCGAGGCTTCGAAACTTCGAAGGACCTCGGCGGCAAGAAGTTGCTTGATCCAAAATGGATTCCCGCCGTCAAGGTCCTGTGGACTTTCGCGGGAATGACGCTGCTTGTAGATTAAGTCGCAATCTCTGTCAATGCGGCAGATGTTGTCTGCGCCCGAATTTACTGCCATAGCAATATTATACGCGGCTGGTTCATTCACAAGAAATCTTTTTTCTTTGTTTCGGGTAATTCGTTCATAAATTGGCTGATTAATGACGATGGCAGGGAGGTCTGCAGGGCACCCATGGATATTCTGCAATTTTTAAAATCGCGACGGTCGATAAGGAAATTCCTCGATAAGCCGGTCGAGCCGCAGCTTATTGCCCGGCTGCTTGAGGCGGCCCGCTATGCGCCATCGGCGGGAAATTGCCAGCCCTGGCGGTTCGTGGTCGTCACCGATCCGGCCAAAAAAAAGAAATTCGACCCTTATTTCCATCAGCCATGGGTGGAAAAAGCCCCGGTGGTGATCGTCGTTCTAGCCGCGCCGGATGATACGCGGCGAGTATATGGCCCCGATAGCGATTGGTATATCCAGGATTGCGCGGCTGCCACGCAGAATATCCTGCTCATGGCTCATGGATCAGGCTTGGGGGCGGTCTGGGTGGGAGCGTTTTCGAAAGACGCTGTCCGCGGGGAGTTAAATATCCCCCCACAATATGAAGCATTCGCCCTAGTCTGTCTCGGGTTTTATGAATCGTCCGGCTCCGTCAAGGCAGATAGCCAGATTTTTGCCAACGATGAACGTCGTCATCGCAAGAGCCTCAGCAAAATCGCCTTTGCGGAAAACCTGAATACGCCCTGGGACATGGCGCCTTAGCGGGCTTGCCGGCGCGGGCCGCGATAAAATTCATTTGCTTAAGCGGAAAATAAGCTATATTATTAACGATAGATTTCGCGTATTGCAGCTTGATGAATTCGGTAAAAATAGTGTTATGGCAGAGGTCGCATTATGGAGAAATTTAACCTGAAAAAAACCCTGATTATCTGCGTCGTATCGGTCGTTCTCGCCACCGGCCAAATAATGGCCGCTGAATGGCAGGCACGCGGTTTGGGCGGCCGGCAGGTTCTATCAATCGCTATCGACCCTGCCAGCATTCAATACATCTGCGCCGGAACCGATTCGGGGCTGTACGTAAGCTTCGACGGCGGACAGTCATGGGACCCGAGACTCGCCCAGAACCTTCCCTATTCATATGTGAGCTACGCCCTATTATCGCCGGATACCCTTATGGCTTTGGCAGCCGGCGGGTCATTTTCCGACGGTTTATATATATCGGATGATAGCGGCGATAGTTGGTCGTTAGTCGCGAGTTTTGTCAATCCCCGGCGTCTGGATTTTGATCCGGCAAACCCCGGTTTTATCTATATCTGCTTTGCCGATGGCATTCTCAGCTCGCAGAACTATGGGCTGAACGTCGCCCCCGTAAATAACGGTCTGCCAGATCTGGACATCCTGGACGTGTGCGGGGATGGCGCCAATCAATTAGAGGCTTACGCCGCGGGGCAGGCGTTCGTAGCTCACACCACCGACTTTGGCAACAATTGGGCGACCATGGGTGGCCTATTTCCACTCGAGGATTACAATCCGAATCGCATCCGTTACGATCCCAATGCGCCGGAAACGCTTTATGTCTCCTGCTACGCCTATTTCGCCCAATCATTTAATGGCGGCTTAAGCTGGGCTTATACGCCGCTGACTACCGTCGAAAATTCGGCCATCGTCTGTGATCCGGATATGGCCGGAAAATTATTCGTGGGTTCTAAGGCAGGGGGCGGGGTCCAGATGTCTGTCGATGCCGGGGCCAGCTTTGCCGCCATCAACGAGAATCTCGGCAATCTTGACGTGTTTTCCCTGGCGATGGACGCTCAAAATCATCTTTATGCGGGCACTGCTGATGGGCTTTATTATTATGATCTGTCCTCGGGAATCGGTGACCAAAATGATGAACTGCCGGAAACGATTTCGCTTTTATCACAAAATTTCCCCAACCCGTTTAATGCTCGCACGGTGATCGAGATCAATCTGACGGAAAATCAGCCGGGACGGGTCGAGATTTTCGATATTTCAGGCAGGCTAATCAAAACGTTATTCGAAGGATCAGGCAGCCATATTCTTTACTGGGATGGTCTTGACGATGATGATAGCCCGGTTGCGTCGGGTGTTTATTTTTATCGACTGAAGACTCAGCGACATTCTGAGATCCGCAAGATGCTATTTCTGCAATAATAATGAAGCCTGCACAAGCACGCAGATTTCTTTAAGACGCTTGACAATTTAATGCCTAATCGTTAAGCTTGGCCCTATGCAAAAAAGGGACGGTTTCAGGAGAGTCCGAAGAAGGCTGTACTGGGCTAACCTGCTTCATTTCTATCAACCGCCGGACCAGGATCGGAATATACTCGAACGGGTGGTCAATGAAGCCTACAACCCGGTCTTGAGAATTTTCGAGCAGATCCCGACCGCCCGAGCGACCATCAATATCCAGGGGTGCCTTCTGGATCTGCTGGCCCGGACGGGATTCGGCAAAATAGTGAGCAGGCTCAAAACGCTGGCCCAATCCGGTCAAATTGAATTTACGCTAACGCCGCGTTTCCATCCTTTTTTACCATTTATTCAGGATGAAGAAATTGACCGGCAGGTCGCTCAGAATTCGAAGATAGGCAAAAAATATTTCGGTCTTTTTCACAATCCGAAGGGATTTTATTCGCCGGAGATGGCCTATGACGTAAACGTGGCCAAAGCGGCCGCCCGGTACGGCTGCCGCTGGTTGGCGGTGGATGAAATTGCGATTAGCGGCAAGCTGGGGCAGTTCGAGTATGAGCGGTTGTTTATGGATAAATCGGCCGGCGGTCTGGTGCTGGTGCCTGCCGAGCGGCGGCTGTCAACGGCCCTGGCCGGCAGTTTGTTCGCCTCTGATGACATTAAAAATACCAATGATTTTATCAATCTTGCCGGGGGCCAGAACCGCAGATACATTTTTACCGCCAATGACGTGGAACATTTCGGTCATCACCGCAAAAGTGGTCACGCGCTTTTGCGCCTTCTCTATAAAGATACGCGACTTACGTCCGTGACCGTTTCCGAGCTTCTGGGTCACGTGCGCAAAAAAGAATACTGCAAGGCCACTCCTTCGGATTGGGGGAGCACGGCTGACGAGGTTGCCCGCAAACAGGTATTTTACACCTGGAAAGATCCGTCGAATAAAATCCATCGGGCGCTCTGGGAACTGTATAAACTCGCCTTTACGGAGATTAAAAATGCCGGTCAGTCGGGGGATATCCTGCACAACCGGGCGCGGGATTTGCTCGGTGCGGCTGCCCCATCGTGCAGTTTTTACTGGGCATCCTGCCGGCCCTGGTGGTACGGCGTTTATCCGGAAAACGCCGCGACCGGCATCTGCCTGGCCCTGTATTCGCTGCTCTCCCCGCCCCCGAAACTGAAGGATAAAGCGTTCAAACTGCGCCAGGAGGTATTCGATCTGGTGCGGGAATTCAATGAAAAAGGCGAGGCTAAAAAACTCCAGATGAAATTTTTAAAATCGAGAAATATCGATCCGCGAAAATTCTCCGAGAGGACAGGCCAGTAGGTTCATGACAATTGTTCCGGGAGCCGACATGATCAAAATAAAAAGGGGCCCTGGCGGACCCCGATAATTACTTCGAACAGCGACCCCCCTATTTCAACAAAGTCATCTTGCCCGTAAAAGAATCCACCCCTATATTAAGTAAATAATAATATACCCCCGAAGCCTTCTCCGAACCGTTCCAGATGAATGAATGCCGGCCCGCCCCGAGCATTTTCACATCGCTAAAAATTTCGCGGCCCAGGATATCGAACACGACGAATTCAACCCTTGCCGACGCCGCTATGCTAAACGAAATTTCCGTCGAGGCGTTGAATGGGTTGGGGTAGTTCGTGGGCAAAGCAAGCTGGCCGGGGGCAGTTTCGGTTTCGTCACCGTCAATACCAACGATGATCGGAATATAATCAGTGGAGAGCAATAGATCGCCTTCATCGTAGTCGAGCGTATCGGCATCCGGGTCGCAAGCCGGATTCACCGGTCCCACGGTGACAATATCATGGCCCGCGTATGGCCCCAACACGATGCGGACGTCAAGCTGTTGTTCAATATTATCTTCGTTTATGTCCTGACGCCAGTCGAGCAGATAGAGCTTTATCATGTCCTGATTGTGAAAGTACTCGAGCAATACCGTCGATCCATCCGAATAGGCCAGGTAAATATCCAGGTTGCCCCAGTGAAATATGCGATAGAATAGATCGAACAGGTGCTGCCATGAATAAACGTTGCCATAATCGGAATTGACGGTGATCGAAACCGAATCGTTGTCGGCCAGCTCGACGCCCGGTTCGAGATTCGCTCTGAGCCACGTGATATCATGACGCGCCGGTTCGCGCAGAAAAAACTTCAGCTTCTGCACGTCCACCAGGAGCGTGTCCTCAGGCTCCGGTTCGGGTTGAAGCCGTTTGAAAGCGACGCCGCCGCCGAACGTCGAAACCCAAATGTGGCCGGCTGAATCGAAGGCGATATCGGAATAGAAATCGCCGTATATGAGGTTCGAATCGGGCGGAACATAACTTCTCCAGGTATCGCCGCTTTCCAGGACGCTGAGCGCATTATCGGCGCCGATCCACAAATCGCCGTTATCCGGCTGGAACGCCAGAGAATAAATATAATTGGAGACTATCGGTGAATTTCCGGTATCATAGGTCGTCCACGTGTCACCGGCTTTTTTCACCAGCCCGAAACCATAAGTCCCGAAGTAAACGGCTGAATCGTCTTGATCGGCGCGCACCAGCTGGATCCGATTCGAGGGCAGGCCGCTATTGGAGGTATTATACTGCTGCCAGTTTCCATCGTGAAAGGCGATGGCTCCGCCGTCAAGCGTGCCGATCCATAAAACGTCGTTTTGCCGGTCATAGTCCAGGCAGCGCAGATAATCGGTATAAAAATACGTTCCCGGATCGATCTTAAAGGTCTGCTGCTGGGAATCGGCATAAGTGTATTCGGTGCGGAAGTCGGTCTGGTAGCGAATCCAGCCGATGTCATTGAATATGGTCAGGCCGCCGCCGTAGGTGGAAACCGCGCGATAATCAGGAGCGATTTCGATACCCGTTATAATCTGGTTTACCTCGAGCCCGGTGTTAAATTGCGCCCACGTTGAATCATTCAGGCTGAGAATCGAGAGTCCCTCACCGATCGGCATGGCGTCGAGATCGCCGGAAGCCGACCCGACGAATAGCGTGTCATGGTCAAAGGTCACGCTGAACGCGAAATTAATAGCCACGCCGGTGTTGTTCTGGTCGTAATGACGCCAGGCATCCTCGCCAAACACATAGAGGCCGCGACCGTTGCTGCCGATCAAAATTTCGCCATCCGGACTGACCTGCAGGCTGGAAATGTAATTTGTCTGCAGAGGGCTATTGGAGGAGTTGTAAAAGGCCCAATCGGCCCGGATCGGAAGCGGGCACAGGATCAAGGCTGCTGTCGCTAAAATGGCGGCTGTGGTTAACGGCCGATGATAATTCGCAGATGTATTTTTCATAGTCTGCCGCTAATATTGCAAATATCAAGCCTCATTTTTCAATTTAATCGCCGCCGTCTCCGGATATGTTGCTTAATTAAATACCTATGCTAATTACCGACAAATCCTTAGCCTTATCCGGCTAACCTCGAAAAGTAACGCGCTCAGGCATCAAATTGCGCACCGACGACTGCGCAACTTTTGAACATCATTTTGCCGATGCCCATTCTTTATGCATCCTACCTTCAATAGATATAATAAGTTGTGGCCTGCTGTTCAAGAATTTACCAATTTCGCGGGCAACTATTTTGGCGCCGCATCCTGCCGGACTTGGTCAAGCACCTAACTTATAATGAATTATCATGAATGCGAAGACAGCGTGCTGTTCAGACTTTGATCACCTGATGGGTGAAAGAATAAAGGCGAAAGGTAGTGCACAGAGAAGTCATATTAACGACGCAGGCTGGCCATATTCGGGTCGCTATTGGGCTTGATTTATGGAGTGCGGTGTTGTATCGTAAGCGGCCGGTCTGAAATAGACGACGGTTCGCGACATTGGTTTTTAGCGAACCGTGAAACGGATGCGCCTTTAGCTCAGCTAGGTAGAGCAGCTGACTCTTAATCAGCGGGTCGCAGGTTCGATCCCTGCAAGGCGCAGATTTTTATTGGGGCATATGAGGGCTAAATGGGGTGGGCAAACCGCACGTTATAAACCTGTTTACGGCAGACAGCATATATACTACAATCCCTATTATGTCGGACGTTTCCCCGGAATCAGGCAGATTATTCACTTCAGGCAAAATCGTCGGCCTTGTTCTGGGTTTAATTTTGTTTGTAATTTTCACGTTTAATCTCCCCGGCCTGGCCTTATCAGCGGCCGCCTGCGCCACCGCGGGGGTGGTCAGCCTGATGGCCTGCTTCTGGGTATCGCTTTGCCTGCCGATAGCGATGATCTCGCTTTTGCCCATAGTGCTTTTTCCGATACTCGGCATAGCCGGTTCGGCCGCGACGGTTAAATATTACGCCGACAACAATATTTATTTGTTTATGGGTGGCTTTATTATCGCGCTGGCCATCGAAAAATGGGGCCTGCATCAGCGGATCGCGCTTTACATAACCTCGCTATTGGGAGTTTCGCCGGCGCGGGTGGTTCTGGGATTCATGTGCGGCACGGCCTTTATGTCGATGTGGATATCGAATACCGCCTCCACGATGATCATGCTGCCGATAGGCCTGGCTGTCATTTCGCAGATCGGCATTGCCAATCCCGGGGATCGTCAATTCCCGGTGGCTCTGATGCTGGCGATTGCCTACGGGGCTTCCCTGGGCGGTATCGCCACGCCGATCGGCACGCCGCCGAATATTTTGTTTCTGGGTGTATATGGAGAGGGCTTTCCGGAGGCGCCGCCGATCACTTTTTTCAGCTGGATTGCAGCTTTCATACCGCTGACTATCATCCTGATTCCGGCAGCGTGGTTCGTGTTGACGAAACTGCTCCATCGGTCGCCGGCAGCGGTCGGCATAAGCAGAGATATTATCAGAGCGGAGTTAAACAAGCTTGGCCGCATGGAAACGGCCGAAAAAAGAGTCTTGGTCATTTTCGCGCTGACCGCGGCGCTCTGGGTGTTCCGGTCCGATATAGACCTGGGCGGCTTCGCCGTTCCGGGCTGGTCACGGTTTTTGCCTCATCCCGACCTGATTCACGATTCGACGGTCGCGGTAGCCATGGCAATCGTCTTATTTTTTGTGCCGGCCGGCAAAAATAATCCCGGTCAATTTCTGATGGACTGGCACACCGCGTCGAGATTGCCCTGGGGGATATTGCTGCTATTTGGCGGCGGTTTCGCGATCGCCGGCGGCTTTGTTTCGTCGGGGCTCGATCAGCAAATGGGGTTGCTTATCAGACCATACCTGGTCTTTCATCCGCTGCTGATAGTGCTGGCAATTTGCCTGCTGGTGACTTTTCTGACGGAGTTGACATCGAATACCGCCACCGCTGCCGCGCTATTGCCGATCGTGCAGGGGACGGCCCTGGCTTTGAAACTCAATCCGCTGCTTTTGATGCTGCCGGCGACGATCTCGGCGTCGATGGCGTTCATGCTGCCGGTGGCCACGCCGCCCAACGCGATCGTCTTCGCCTCGGGCCATATTAGAATGTCGCAGATGGTCAGGGCCGGGTTGATACTTAATCTGGTTTTCGCCGTCGTCATTGCCTGCTTTATATATTTCGTAGTGCTGCCGCTTTGGGGTCAAAGCATAAATCTGCCATCGTGGACGAATTAATTGATGATTTTGCGGAGGGGAAGATTTATAATTAAGCGTGAGGATTTCATGAGGCTAAGCGTGGGAGATAAGTGAGCTTCACCATAAAAAACCTCTCTCCTGGAATCAGAGTAACGGCGATCGGGGCAGTCATCAATATTCTGCTTTCGGCCCTGAAGCTTGTCATCGGCATTGTTGGCAATAGCCGGGCTCTGGTTGCCGATGCGGTCCATTCGCTTTCCGATCTGGCAACCGATATCGTGCTCCTTTTCGGTCTTCATTACGGCAGTCTGCCGGCGGACAAAAATCATCATTACGGTCACAAAAAGATCGAAACGGTCACGGAAGTTATTCTGGGTTTCAACCTAATTCTGGTCGCGATCAAGATAGCCTACGATTCGGGAGCGGCCATTTTGCTTAAGAAGATCAGCCAGCCAACGGCAATTACCATGGTGGCGGCCCTGGTTTCGATTTTATCTAAAGAATGGCTATATCGATGGACGCGGGCGGTTGCCATGAGGCAGGATAACCGCGCAATTTTGGCGAATGCCTGGGAGCACCGATCCGATGCCTTTGCCTCGGTAGCCGTGCTTATCGGCCTGATCTTCACTCAGATTTCGGCCGGCCTGGCTATAATGGATGCGGTCGCCAGCCTGGTCGTGTCGCTCTTCATTCTCAAAATCGGCTGGAAAATTATGCTGGATGGTTACAAGCGCATAATCGACACCGCGCCGCCGGGTGGTTACGTTGACCGAACCGAACGACTGATCCGCGATTATCCGGGGGTCCTTAATTCGCACAAATTGAAAATGCGCTATATCGGAAACTCCATCCACATGGAAGTTCACATCGAGGTCGACCCGAATATGACAGTGGAACAGGGGCATGAAATAGCCGCCGGCATCAAACATAAGATTCGCGATGACGATAACCGTGTCATCGATGTCATTGTGCATGTCGAGCCACGGTCCTGTTAGTGATTCCGGCCCGGCGGTTGCGGCAAGAGCAGCCTACCGGCGAGTGGTTTGAAAGCGTTTGACTTAGCCGATAACAATGAATAGATTAGCCAAAATCGCAATCAAGCGGTCAACCGATGAATCTGCCCAACATGCTGACAATTTCCAGAATCGTGCTATCACCGGTTTTTATGGTGTTATTTCTGATCGAAAATCCTTACAGCCGGCTGGCTGCGACGATCGTGTTTTTGATCGCCGCTCTGACGGACCTTTTCGATGGCTACCTGGCCAGGCGCAGCGGCAGCCTGACCGGATTCGGCAAATTCATGGACCCTTTGGCGGACAAGATTCTCGTCTCCACGGCCTTTGTCAGCTTCGTCAACCTGGGCTACGCGAAATCCTGGATGGTGACCACGATAATAGTGAGGGAGTTTATCATAATCGGTCTCCGGTCCGTGGCGGCCTATAAAGGCATGGTGATCACACCTTCGATGGCTGCGCAATGGAAGACGGCCTCGCAGATGGTCGTCATCTCCTGCATCCTGGTGTTCATTAATTTGAAGACACTCCTTGTACCGGCCGGCTACGACTGGGCCATGTTTTATTCGCCGACAACCGGCACGGCCTTCGACATAATGATACTTCTGACCGTGATCCTGACAGTGGCAACCGGCATCGACTACCTCTGGAAATCAAGCGGCATGTTAAAAGGACTACTCAAATGACGGAAAAGCCCGGAGTCGGCGCTGTTGAAATAATACAGAAGTTTTTCATCACGGCCGGCTTTTCCGGCTATTTACCGATTGCGCCGGGGAGCTGGGGTTCGCTGGTGGCCTGTCTGCTTTTGTGGTTTTTCTGGCCAGCGCAGTGGTATTATCAGATTCTGGTGATTGCGGCTTTCTATCCCGTCGCGGTTTATTTTGCGGGAGTGGGTATCGGGTATTTCGGGCCGGATGGAAGACGGATCGTGATCGACGAAGTTATGGGGCAGGCGATCACGCTATTTATGGTACCTCATAATGCCATCGCCTATGTTATCGGCTTCGTGGCCTTTAGAATTTTCGACGTGGTCAAACCGGCGCCAGCCAAAAACAGCGAAAAAATCCCCGGCGGCCGCGGGGTGGTGGCCGATGATATGATCGCCGGCGTGTATTCGTTAATAACGCTTCAGTTGATTATCGCCTTTTTGGGCAAATGGGGGGTCAGATGGACATAGCCAGGGTCGAGGTTCTAACGATCGGGGATGAGCTGCTTAGCGGACGTGTGATCAATACCAATGCTTCGTTTATCGGCGAACACCTGATGGCGGCCGGCCTGGAGCCTGTTTACCAATCCGCCGTCGGCGATAATGGAGACGCGATTCTCCAGGCCTTAGGGGTTGCCACCGGCCGCGCCAATGCGATTTTGACCACGGGCGGCCTGGGCCCGACCCACGATGATATCACCAAGAAATTGCTTTGCAAATTTTTCAAACGTCAATTGGTTTTCCACGAGGAGCTGCTAAAAAATTTGCAGGAAAAATTCGCCCGCCAGGGACTGACCATGCCGCCGGTCAATCAGAACCAGGCGTTACTGCCTCAAGGAGCCAAATTTCTCGAAAATAAAATCGGCTCCGCACCGGGCATCGTTATAGAAGAAGAGGACAGGGTGTTAATTGCCATGCCGGGCGTGCCTTCCGAAATGAAATTGATGTTGACCGATCAAGTAATTCCCTACCTCAAGCAAAAATTTCATGCTCAGGTTATAATTCAGCGCAAGATTCGGACCATCGGCATTATGGAGTCGGCGATATTCGAAAAAACAAAAGATATCATCGATGAGAAGGCGGCTGTTAAAATCGCCTTCCTGCCCAGTTTTCGCGGGGTCGATATAGGCTTAACGACAAGGGCCGATGACCGTGAGCAGGCTCAGAAATCGGTTGATGGGATGCAAGCCAGGTTCGAGGAGAGAATCGGCAAGTATATTTTCGGTTATGATCATGATCAACTGCCAATGGTCCTGGGGCGGCTGCTGGTCGAAAGCAGTATAACCCTGGCGGTGGCTGAATCCTGCACCGGCGGGATGCTCGGCAAATTATTGACCGACATTCCCGGATCGTCCGAATATTTTTTAGGTGGGATTATCGCCTATAGCGACGCCATAAAAATCAAAATATTAAATGTGCCGTCGATCGTAATCGAAAGGCATGGCGCGGTGTCCTCGGAAACGGCCAAATACATGGCGGAGGGAGTGCGCAAGCTTGCGTCCTCATCCCTCGGCCTGGCTATTACCGGCATAGCCGGACCGGGCGGCGCCACGCCGGATAAGCCGCTCGGCCTGACTTTTATCGCTCTGGCCACTGCCGAAAGCACCCAGGTGAAGGAATTTCGATATGGTCAGGATCGCTGTCGGGTCAGGCTGCGGGCTTCCTATTCGGCGCTGGATTTGATTCGCCGACATCTTTTGAAAATCAAATGACAAAGCGCCGGGCATTCCCGGCGCTTGCATCGAGCCTTTATCCGTGGCGGTCAACAGGATTTATCAGATTATCCGTCTGCAGCTTGCGAAAGCCGTATGTTGCGCGGCAGCCACATTGCTCTCGAAAACCTTATTCGCCGCCCAGCAAAGTATCATTAAAAGGTATATCGATAGCAAAATCGATTTCGGTCAGCGTCGAATTTTCGCAGGTGATCACCTCGGGGGTTTCAAGAGTGCCATATATGCCGAGGTAATCCCCTTCATCGGGGCCGCCCTCGTCTTCGGCTTCGCCCTCAAGCCCATTACCATTGGCGTCCCAGACTCCGGCAAGATACCCCGAGAAGCCCGGAAATACCGGCAGTGCATATTCGCCAGGCTGCTCTATAGCTATAAGCGAGTAAGGCGTTTCCTCGCCGGGATCGAAGGGATTTTCTTCAAAGGAGACTAAATAAATGTCCCCTGTGCCGCTCACCCATTGTGAGCAATCGACGGCCCCGGTGATGCCGATCATGTCGGAAAAATCGCCGTCGAGGACCTGGACCTCATTACCCTCGGCGTTCGCATCATAAACGTAATCCGAAATCCAGTAGGGCTCGCCGATGTCATAGGGCATGAATATCTCGATAGTATCAAGATCGATATGATCATAATCTTCGGGCGTGCCGTCATGGTCGACCAGAATGATCAGGTCGTATGTCCCATCGGCCAGCTCAAACGTTGAATCCTCATCTATCGGATGCATGGCAATAAGGGCCGTGTTGCCGTAGACCACACCGGCACCGCCCATGATAAAATTCTCCCGGTCATGAAAATCCATCAGGTTGCCGCCATCTGCAAACAGGCCATAAACGATCAGCTCACCGTCATTGCCATCCGGAATGCCCCTGACGCCTATAGCAATGCTTTCGACCCACTGCCACCAATGCTCCTGGATTGAAATGGATCTATCGGCACTGATTGCGATATCGATACCGCCCCAGGCCAAAAATCCGTCATCGTCGCCTTCTTCATCACCAATGGTAACCGTGATATGATAAATGCCGGTCGGAACTTCCTCAAAAGTAGCGGTCCCCGAACCGTTCTGAACCACCCCTGCAATTTCGAACAGGGGCAATTCGTCTCCGATATCTTCCCAGATCGAAATCCGCCAGGTTTCACCCAGCAAATAATCGAGTTCATCCGACGGAATATCGTAGTTTACTGTCAGAGTAAAATTATCGCCCTCGGTGGTCAGCTGATCGCAACCTGCTGTCAGTAATACAACCGCGACCGCCGCGCCGATCGCCAGAATACTTGTGCCGATTTTAAACATGATGCCTCCTTGGTAATCATCATCAATGATTTGCTGAAGATATCGGGAGGGTAAGAAACAATCTTTAAATAAGCGGGGATTTCCTGTGCCAGCCTGGAACTACTGCGGGCTTTTCGAGGCTGCCGTCGTCTGATTTCTGGAGAGCCTTAATAGAAAGAAGACAGATAAACCGGGATTCATGATGAGTGGCTATTTATCCTCCGGGTATGTGATTATTTATCTCTGAAGGGGATTTGATTTCGAAATGCTCCAGTGATATCCTCGACCCGGTTAATGAGAGCAAAACCGAATGCCAGGCCTCTCAGAGCGCCGATTTGCAGCGATTCGCTGACCGAACCAACCGCATCGGCCGGAACGAAACAGCGCAGGTCACGAAAAAAGGCATCACGGACGGTCGATTCTACGCAGATATTGGACATAATGCCGCAGGTGACAAGATCACGGATCGCCAGGCAGCGGAGGGTGATTTCAAGATCGGTATTGTAGAACGCCGAATATCTATGTTTGTCGATAATCTTTTCGGCTTTTAATGGAGCCAGGCTGGCCATGATTTTCGATTCGGGCGTGCCATCGATGCACATCCCCTGCCACCACCACGCAAGATTGCCGCCATCAAGCTCCGGCGATTTATGGACGTGTCGGGTAAAAATGACCGGCCTGCCGTGGCCGCGGAAGATGTCGATGAGCTTCCGGCAGCCACCGATAATCGCCGTTCCGCCCTCGGTATAGGTCGGCGATTGCGGATCGAGGAAAAAATTCTGCATGTCGATCACCAGCAGCGCCGCTTTATTTATTTCGAGGTCCATTTTGTGAACATTATATTCGGCGATCTCCTCAAGCCAGCGGGCTGACCTGGGGCCGATATTGTCGGCTGTTACATGGGGCTTTTGCATCTTCAATCCCTTCATCGTATCTTTGACATCTTGGCTGCTCACTGAAATACATTATTGAAAATCCGCCGCCTCTCCGGGTTGCCGCGGCGATTATTGCTGTCCATGTCAGAAGCTGTAGCGCAGACCGATTTGATTTATCGGGCTATCGATAAATGTACCGTGGATACGTTGATAATTAACTGAAAATTTCGAGACTACCGCTTTAACCACGCCCAGCTCGAGGTAAAAGTCCGAGGCCTTACCGGGAGTCAATTTTCGATTAAAATCGGCGGTGAATTCCACCTGGAAACCGGTCAATAAATCAATGGCATTGATTGATATGATCTGCAACGTCTGCCCGGCCCGGTCGCCGTCATCCAGGAAATTATGATAGAGCGATATTTCATTGACGATCGGTTCGATAAAGACGAGTTTTTTTTGCGCTGCTGCGGTCCCGACTATCAGCGCAGCTACGATTGCCGCCAGGGCGAATCTGGTCAAAATTACCTCCAGTGCAAAACTTTTTTGATTTGCGTTTTTGGCTGAAAAATAGCTATTCGCCGATGATCTTTATGATCAGCCGTTTTCTGCGCCGGCCGTCGAATTCGGCGTAATAGACCTGCTGCCAGGGTCCCAGGTCCAATCGTCCTTCGGTAATTGGCAGGACAACCTGGTGGTGAATCAGCAGGTTTTTGAGATGGGCGTCGCCATTGGTTTCGCCGGTTTGATGATGCCGGTAATCCGGGCCCTCCGGCGCCAATTTCTGAAGCCATTCTTCGATATCTGTGATCAGCCCCTGCTCGGCATCGTTTACATAAACCGCCGCCGTTATATGCATGGCGCTGACCAGGCACAGCCCCTCCCGGATGCCGGATTCGGCCAATTGCCGCTCCACCAGATCCGTAATCAGGATAAATTCGCGCTTTTTTTTCGTGCTAAACCAATGGTAGTAGGTATGGGCTTTCACGATTGTCTCCTCCCTGGCATAAGGCCGGTTTGCAGGTATTGAAACAAGCCGGATTTCGCTTACGGGTTATTATATCCGATGACACCGGTGTGGCAAGTCGAATTTCATATGACTCTACAGGTTATCAAGAAGGATACGGCGAACCATCCTCCATCCGGTTTAACCTTGCTTATTCAAGGTATCGTATTATATTAAAAAGCAGTTTTGGTTTGCAGCGTCTTCTGGCAAATTAATTCGATTGAAGGATGATTTGAATATATGGGCAGGGTCGCGAAATTCATTTTAACCACAATAGGTCCGATCGCGCTCGGTCTGGTGCTCCTTAATAGCGACGTCCGAGGCCAGAGCGTGACTTACTGGTATGGCAATCCCGATAATTCGCCAATTACCGGGCGGGTCGGCGAGAGATTCGGCGTAGACGTCTACATTCAGGTTGAGGGCAGCGTGGACATCGCCAGCGTCCTTATTTGCCTGGGGGCAGATAATCAATATATTGACAGCCTTGTCGGTCAAACGGATGGCTCCTACTATTATCCTTTCACCGAATGGGATTATGCCAGTTTTCTGACGGCGGCCGGTTCGCCGCCCAACCCGGATGGCTGGTCGAGCCAATCGTTTTTCGGGATAGCCTACCTGGGCGGTGATTCGATTCCACCATGGTTGGATAATGAAACGCCGATTCTGGGTGTGACCATGGTCGTAAAAGCCGTCAATAATCCGGCCTTGATCGGGCAGACCGTCGAGGTTTTCGGGCCCGGTTATGATCCTCAGCAGGGCCCTTCCAATGCCAGTGACGTAGTCGGCAACGCCGTTGCGGTCAGTGAGATTCATAACCAGGTGCTTTTCGGCGGCGGTGGATATGTCCGGGGTAGTGTTATTGACACATTGGGATTTGCGATAGCAGGGGTTCTGGTCCGAGACCTTATGACCTCACGGACCGCTTCGACCGATATCAATGGGTTCTACATGCTGGAAAATCTGCCTGCTGGCAATCATCAAATATCCTTCACTCATTCCGCCTATGACGACTTTATGGCAGATGGTATCGTAGTTGCGCTCAATGACACGACCACGCTCGATGTTGTCATGGTGCCGCGACAGCCGGGGGAAGATTCCACGCCTGAGACGATCGAATTGTTGCCGAACTATCCTAATCCGTTTAACCTCGGGACGAATATTCGCTTCCGGCTCTTTGAGCCGACTTTCATCGTGGTCGAAATTTTCGATATCCTGGGCCGGAAAGTCGAAACGGTTGCGGCGGGTTACGGGCAAGTCGGCGAAAATAGAACTTGGTGGAATTCTACGGGCAAATCATCAGGAATATATTTTGTGCGCGTCCGGTCGGCGACTTTGAGCAAATCGATCCCGCTTACTCTTATCAGATAAAATTATCCTGAGTATTGACCAGCTCGGAACCAGGGTTAGCCGGAGTATCCGGCTGACTTTAAGTTGACTAAATTTATCCTGTACCGTATACTGTTCGGGTCGCGAAAGCAAACATTATCGGGAGATAAACGATGAAATATATTGAAGCAATCGTCGATCAGCAAATTAGAAGGTGGGAGCTGGAGAAAAAGCGGCCCCAATCGCCGGAAATCCGGCCGGCATCACCCGGGCCGGTTATTACCATATCCAGGCAGCGCGGCTCCGGCGGGAGCCTGATCGCCGAAAGGCTGGCGGAACTGACGGGCTTTTCTTATGTGAACCGTGAAATTATCGATCAAATCAGTCATGAAACGGGCGCCCAGAAAAGGTTGATAGAATCTTTGGATGAATCGGTGCAATCGGGCTTCCAATTGTGGGTCGATGGCATTGTCCGGGGGCGGATTATCGATGCGTCGGATTATCTGCGGAGTTTAGTCAAAATTATTGGCGCTATCATGCTTCATGGCAAGGCTATTATTGTCGGTCGAGGCGCCAATTTCATTGCCGGCGGCGCGAAAGGTTTCAATGTCAGAATTATCGCTGATCTGGATTTTCGAATCGCCTCGCTTACGAAAAGGCGAGGATTGGCTGCGGCCAGGGCAAAAGAGGAGATCATGCTGAGCGACCAGCAGCGCAAAAAGTTCATCGAAAACCATTTCAATCGCGATATCGATGATCCGACCGCCTATGATTTAATCATCAATTGTACGCATCTGGCGACTGATAACGTGGCGGCTCTGATTATGGGCTGTTACGCTCAAAAGCAATATGCCGAATAATAGCTCCGGCGGCGCGATTTTTAAACGATGAATTTAGGTTTAAATTGTTATGCTCAGCGGCAACGAAAAGGCCTGGCGTTGCCGCCAGGCCTTTTTTAATACACACGGTCATCGCCGGATCTCGCCGGGCGAGCCGGCGAATTATTCGCAACCTTAGTTGGTCTGTCTTAGATAGGACCGGACCCTCACTCTTTTGCCGGAAGCTGTTCTGCGTGTATACGATCTCACGCGCGCTTTCCGTGCGGCTGGTCTTCTCTTGGGCATTTAAGTCGCCTCCTGATTGGGTGAACGTTGGACTTCTCTAATGCATCTATAGATTTGTATCGGTTCCTTTAAGGTCGCATTTAACAAACATCGATATTTTTATTTCACCGGCGGACATTCTCCAGACGTTTTTCAGAATCGGAGAATGAGAGGATAACCGCCCCTGGCGGCGCTGAAAGGGGTCGATTAAGCTGTTCGAAAATTTGACAGCGGGGATTTTCGAGCAATAAAATTGGGGATTCAGCCATACGACCAACCCCTCGGGCAGCCCGCGCACCGACGCGGACGCCTGCCGATTCGGAAGATTTCACCTCGCGAATCAGCTCATATCGTGCAGTTGCTCCAGGGCATGGCACCGTGAGCAGCTTTAGTTGGATTTTCTCCAGGTTGATCTTGCATGGATTTTTTTGCCGTTGGGCAGAATCCGCGTGTAACCTTGCCCGCGAGTTATCCTCCGGTTTTTGTCCCAGGCCGAAACTCACCTCCCGAGTGTATGGTTCGTGGTTTATTGGTTGTATCCGTTTTGATTTTTTGGTAAAATCAAGCTCGACACATATAATTGGGCGTATTTTTCCGGTTAATTTGATGACATCGAAAGATTAAAACCGCCGAGATTGAGCTAATCGCCCGAAGTCGAAATGCCGTGACAGACAAAGAAACGGATATCAGCCACGGCCATGTTGCAAGAATGAACAGGATTGCCATCTGAGAAACCGGCAATCGGCGTTCGGAGTTTATTAGCAGGCAGACCATATACCATAGTCACTTGACATAGAGGAGCGGCCAGTGAAAGCATCAGAAATCCTGAGCAAGAAGGGGACCAAAGTTTTTACCATCGATCCGCACAGCACGATCGGCGAGGCGCTTAACAGCATGATCGAAAGCAAAGTTGGATCGATGGTCGTAGTTGATGGCGAGCAAAATCCGATCGGCATATTGACCGAGCGCGATATTCTGCGGCTGGTCAATCAAAGGCGGACAGGGGAATGGCACAGCGTCGCAGTCAGAGAGGTGATGGTCGAAAACATCATCATCGCCCTGCCCG
>Ga0299912_10000805_pt1 | contig 25676 bp, 26 predicted proteins | sample RVTome_2_FD_207667 | JGI IMG/M metagenome (GOLD analysis project Ga0299912, IMG submission 207667) | Soil microbial communities from uranium-contaminated site in the Upper Colorado River Basin, Wyoming, United States - RVT95D214 (version 2) ... | reverse complement strand
ATTCTGGAAGCCGCTGAACAGGGCGCGGGCGACGATGGCGTGGCCGATGTTGAGTTCGTGAATATCGATCATCTGCGCGATGGGCGCGACATTGTGATAGTGCAGACCGTGGCCGGCATTGACGCGCAGGCCCGCCTGCCGGCCGATGGTCACGGCGCGTTCGATACGCAGCAGCTCCGCGGCGACGGCGTCGCGATCCGTGAGATCGGCATAGTGTCCGGTGTGGATCTCGATGCACGGCGCGCCGCAGGCGGCTGCGGCCTCCACCTGACGCCCGTCGGCGTCGATGAACAGCGATACGCGCACCCCGGCATCGGCCAGGCGCTGGCAGGCCTCGCGGATGCGCTCCTTCTGACCCGCCACGTCGAGGCCGCCTTCGGTGGTCAGCTCCTCGCGCCGTTCCGGCACCAGGCAGCAGTCCACCGGCTTGATGCGCTCGGCGATGGCCAGCATTTCATCGGTGACCGCCATTTCCAGATTCATGCGCGTCTGCAGAATGCCGCTCAGCATTTCCACGTCGCGGTCCTGGATATGACGCCGATCCTCACGCAGATGCAGGGTGATGCTGTCGGCGCCGGCCTGCTCCGCCTCGATGGCGGCCTGGATCGGATCGGGGTAACGTGTGCCGCGCTGCTGGCGCAGGGTGGCGACATGATCGATGTTCACGCCCAACAGGATTTCATGCAGCGGATTCACAGGTCTTAGTCCTCGTCGAGTACCTTGGGGACAGCAGTCCCGCCGGCAAATGTTTGGCGAAAAAGTTCGCGGCTGCGCAGCGGCCGCGTTCCCAGATATTGCGCCAGGATTACCCGCATAAGGGTTTTGGCCTCGGCCAGTACCTGTTCATCGGCTCCCTCCTCGGCATCCAGCGCCAGGAGGGTGCGCCCGTGCAGCCGTGGTCCGGCCGGCGCGGCGGCTCCGTCATCGGATAGCGGCCCCTGCTGCACATGGTAGCAATAGCGCATATGCGGTTGTATGGCCGCGCCGCTGTTTACCTCATGGTCCAGCAGCAGGCCGTATCCCAGCTCCTGCAACAGTGCCTTCTCGAACAGGCGCAGCGTCCATTCCGGCTGTTCCGGTACCGACGCCAGCCGCTGCAGGGCCAGCTCATAGGCGTGGAACAGCTCGTCGTGTGGATCGTGGCGTTGCAGCAGACGCAGCAACAGCTCATTGAGGTAGAACGCGCTGATCAGGTTGCGGCCGGCAAGCGGCGGCAGCCCGCCGCGCCCCTCCACTCCCGTCAGCGTGGCCAGTTCACCCCGTCCGGACCAGGATAGCAGCACGGGAACAAAGGGTTGCAGGAGTCCGCGCCCCGCCCCCTTGCCGCTGCGCGCGCCTCGCGCCACCAGACCGACGCGCCCTTCCTCGACCGAAAACGCCTCCAGCAGCAGGCTGGTTTCGCGGTAGGGCTGGCGATGCAGAATGTAGGCAGGGCGCAGCTCGGTCCGCATGGATTTACCCGAAAAACCTCAGTCCGCAAATAAACGCGAATGGACGCGAATTAAGATGAACCTGAACACATCAATTGAATCTCGCCAAGACGCCAAGTACGCGAAGAACACCGCAAGCAAGGCAGAGATGGTCGGGCGGATATGGCTACCGGCATCTTGCCTCCCGCCAAATACCCACCCATGGACATCGTCGCTGCTACGCATCCAGCGATCGAGCGGGGTGGAACTGCTTTCTTGGCGTACTTGGCGTCTTGGCGAGAGTCACGGTCTTTAAATTTGCGTCCATTCGCGCTCATTGGCGGACTCAATTGTTTTCTCGTTTACTCGTCTGTGTAGCCAAGGCTGGACAGGGCGCGATCGTCGTCCGACCAGCCCTCCTTCACCTTGACCCACAGTTGCAGGAACACCTTGCTGTCGAACAGCTTCTCCATGTCGGTACGTGCCGCCTGGCCGACCTTTTTAAGCACACTGCCGCCCTTGCCGATGACAATCGGCTTCTGGCTGTCGCGCTCGATCCAGATCACGGCGGCGATGTTGAGCATGTTGTCCTCGTTCGTGAATTGCTCGATCTCGACGGTCAGCTCGTAGGGCAGCTCCTGCCCCAGGGTGCGCATCAGCTTCTCACGTACGATCTCGGCAGCGAGAAACCGCTCGCTGCGATCGGTGATCTGGTCCTCGGCGAAAAACGGCTCGCTTTCCGGCAGATGACGTGCCACCACAGTCTCCAGCTCCTCCAGATTGGAGCGGCGCAATGCCGACACCGGAACCATCGCGGCGAATTCCATCTTGCGCGCCAGCCCCTGCAACAGCGGCAACAGCTCAGCCTTGTCCTTGATGTGGTCAATCTTGTTCACGGCCAGCACCACCGGTTTGCCCGCCGCACGCAGCTGACGCAGCACGTTTTCGTCGTCATCGGTCCAACGCGCCGCCTCGACTACAAAGATAATCAAATCCACATCGGTCAGTGCGCTTTTGGCGGTGCGGTTCATGTAACGGTTGACCGCCTTTTTGGCGTTCTGGTGCAGGCCGGGCGTATCCACGAACACCGCCTGATAGGTGGGCTCGGTCTTGATGCCGAGAATGCGGTGCCGGGTGGTCTGCGGCTTGCTGGAGGTGATGCTGATCTTCTGGCCGATGAGGTGATTCATCAGCGTCGACTTGCCCACATTGGGACGGCCAACCAGCGCCACATAGCCGCAACGGTAGTTTTCTGTTTCAGCCATTTTCGAGCGCTCGCAAGGCAAGTTCGGCCGCCGCCTGCTCCGCTTTTCTGCGGCTGGCGGCTGAGGCAACAGTGGGTTGGTCCAGACCCTCCACGGCACAAGTCACCGTAAAGATCTGGTCATGCGCCTCGCCTTCCATCGAGGTCACGGTATAGGTCGGCAAGGGCAGACGGCGTCCTTGCAGAAACTCCTGCAGGCGGGTTTTGGGATCCTTGAGATCGGCGGCCGGTTGCACGGCATCGAAGCGTTCGTCGTACAGCTCCAGGATTAGCTGCCGGGCGCGGTCGATTCCGCCGTCCAGGTAGACTGCGCCGAGGATCGCCTCCACCGCGTCAGCCAGAATGGAGTCACGGCGATACCCGCCACTCTTCAGTTCGCCCGACCCCAGGTTGAGATAGTCGCCCAGACGCAGATCGCGCGCGATCAGCGCCAGAGTATCGCCCTTCACCAGCGACGCGCGCAGACGGCTCAATGTGCCTTCGTTGACGTCATCGAACCGGCGGTACAGTTCGGCGGAAATGACGAAGCTGAGGACTGCATCGCCCAGGAACTCCAGCCGTTCGTTATTGTGGCTGCCTACACTGCGATGCGTAAGCGCTGTTTCCAGCAGCTGCGGATCGGCAAACTGATAGCCGAGATGGCGGCATAGCGTGTCCAGCGGCGGCCTCAACGTGTGCCGACCTCCACGGTGTCGTCGAACGTCACCAGGAAGCTGACGTTGTGTATGAACGGCACAACCACTTCATAGGCGACATTGACGCGATAGACGTTGCCGTCACGCTGGATGGTGATATGTTCGCTCTTGACCCGGTCGACGTCATTGACGTCCATCCGACGCATCAGTGCATTGCGTACTTCAGGCTGGCTGGCGCCGCGCAGAGCCTGGTCCGATTGCAGCGAGTTCATGGACGAGGTAACGCTCATGTGCTCCAGGTAGATCGGAAACAGCCGGATGATGCTCATGGCGATGACGCCTGCGATGACGAGTAGCACCATCCAGCTGATAAGCGTCATACCCTGCTGCCGTGACTTAGTAGCTTGCATCGTTTTCAAGTCGCGCACTCCCTATTTGATGCCGCTGCCTATGCGGCCCCAATCTACACGCCCCGCTCCGGAATCCCAGTTCATCCAGATGAAGAACGCCCTGCCGACCAGATTCTGCTCCGGCACGGTGCCCCAGAAGCGGCTGTCCCGACTGTTGTCGCGGTTGTCGCCCATGACGAAGTATTGCCCCTCGCCCACGGTATATTCGAAACCCCGCTCATATCCTTCCGGCAGCAGCAATATCTGGTGCGCCTTGCCGTCGAGCTTCTCTTCCCGCACCGCGGCGCCGGTCATGCCCGTGCCCGAGCCGGCGCCGACGTAGCTGCCGACATACTCCTGCGGCATCGGTTCGCCATTGATATAGAGCACCTTGCTGCGATAGGCAACGGTATCGCCGGGCACGCCGACGACACGCTTGATATAGTCGACGCGCGGATCCTCGGGGTAGCGGAACACGACGATCTCGCCGCGCTGGGGCGAGCCCAATTCCAGGATGCGGGTGTTGAGCACCGGCAGGCGCAAGCCGTAGGAAAACTTGTTGACCAGGATGAAGTCGCCCGCCAGCAGCGTCGGCATCATCGAACCGGAGGGAATGCGGAACGGCTCCACCACGAAGGAACGGATCAGCAGCACGATCAGGATCACGGGAAAGAACGAACGCGACAGGTCGACCAGATAGGGCGCTTTGTCCGCTTCCTCTGCCAGGACCGCTTCCGACGCGCCGGCAGCGACCGCCCGTGCGCGGCGCTTGGGCGCCCATAGCAACACATCCAGCGCCCAGACCACGCCGGTAATCGTGGTGGCGAGCACCAGTATTGCGGGAAAATCCATGACTACCCCTTCTTGCCTACGTGCAGGACGGCAAAGAACGCCTCCTGCGGGATTTCAACCGAGCCGACCTGCTTCATGCGCTTCTTGCCGGCCTTCTGCTTTTCCAGCAGCTTGCGCTTGCGGCTGACGTCGCCGCCGTAGCACTTGGCGAGCACGTTCTTGCGCATCGCCTTGACGTTGGTGCGGGCGATGATGTGGGAACCGATGGAAGCCTGAATCGCTACATCAAACATCTGGCGCGGAATCAGTTCGCGCATCTTCTCGGCCAGTTCCCGTCCCCGCAGCTGGGCCTGATCGCGGTGCACGATGACGGCTAGGGCATCGACCCGCTCACCGTTGATCATGATGTCCAGCTTCACCAGGTTGGCGACCTGGAAGCGGTTGAACTGATAGTCCATGGAGGCGAAACCGCGGCTCACCGACTTGAGACGGTCGAAGAAGTCGAGCACCACTTCGTTGAGCGGCAGTTCGTAGTTGACCGAAACCTGCTTGCCGGCAAACTGCATATTTTTCTGCATGCCGCGCTTTTCGGTGCACAGGGTCAGCACATTGCCCAGGTAGTCTTGCGGCACCAGGATGTTGGCAGTGATGATGGGCTCGCGGATCTCGGCGATGTAGTTGGGTTCCGGCAGGTTGGCCGGATTGTCCACCTTCAGTATTTCGCCCTTGGTGGTGAGCACCTCGTAAATAACCGTGGGTGCGGTGGTGATCAGGTCCAGGTCGTACTCGCGCTCCAGCCGTTCCTGGATGATCTCCATGTGCAGCATGCCGAGGAAGCCGCAGCGGAAACCGAAGCCCAGGGCCTGCGAGGTCTCCGGTTCGTAGAACAGCGCGGCGTCGTTGAGGCGCAGCTTGGCCAGCGCCTCGCGCAGATTTTCGTAATCCTCGGCACTGATGGGGAACAGCCCGGCGAACACGCGGGGCTGCACCGGGCGGAAACCCGGCAGCGGCTTGTCGGCGGGACGATCGGACAGGGTGATCGTGTCACCCACCGGCGCACCGTCGATCTCCTTGATGCCGGAAATGATGAAGCCCACTTCGCCCGCCTCCAGCACCTGGGTGTCGGTCATCTTCGGGGTGAACACGCCGACGCGATCCACCTGGTAGCTGCGCCCGGTGGACATGATGGTGATCTTCTGTTTCGGCTTGAGCGCGCCCTGCATCACCCGCACCAGCGAAACCACGCCGAGATAGTTGTCGAACCAGGAGTCGATGATCAGGGCCTGCAAGGGCGCGCTGCGGTCGCCCTTGGGCGCGGGAATCTTCTGTACCAGCTGTTCCAGCAAGTCCTCGATGCCGAGACCGCTTTTGGCGCTGACCAGCACGGCATCCGAGGCCTCGATGCCGATGATCTCCTCGATCTCGGCGATCACGCGCTGGGGCTCCGCCGCGGGCAGGTCGATCTTGTTCAGGACCGGCATGACCTCCAGCCCCTGTTCGATGGCGGTGTAGCAGTTGGCCACCGTCTGCGCTTCCACGCCCTGCGAGGCATCCACCACCAGCAGGGCGCCGTCACAGGCCGCCAGGGAACGCGATACTTCATAGGAGAAGTCGACGTGACCCGGGGTGTCGATGAAATTGAGGTGATAGGTTTCGCCGTTGCGCGCCTTGTAGTCGAGGGACACGCTCTGCGCCTTGATGGTGATGCCGCGTTCGCGCTCCAGGTCCATGGAGTCAAGCACCTGCGCCTCCATCTCGCGCTCGGTCAGTCCGCCGCACACCTGGATGAAGCGGTCGGCAATGGTGGATTTGCCGTGGTCAATATGGGCGATGATGGAAAAATTACGAATATGCTCGAGATCGCTCACTAGAGAGGTTCCGCCGCTTGCGCATCAAATGTAAGCCAAAAAACGAAGAGGCGCCCATCGGGCGCCGCAGTGCGCGAAATTGTACAGAAAATCAGGGAGCTGCGAAATAGCGGCGGACCATCTCGTGGTCCAGGAAGTAATGGCACAACTCCCCGCCCGGCGCGGCCAGCACGGGCACCCGATCACCGTAGGCGTCGACCAGTTGCGGGTCCGAGTCCACGTCGACGACGCGCAGCCCGAAGGCCAGTTCGGCCTGCAACGGGGCAAGGGCCGCCACCATGTCCTCGCACAGCGAGCAGCCCTCGCGCAGGTAGACGGTCAGTTCCGGCGTCACTTGGGCAGGCGCAGGGCGAGGAAGATGGGGCCGCTGCGCCGCTGGATCAGTACCGGCACCGATTTCCCGGCGGGCAACTCGCCCACCAGGCGCTTGAAATGGGCCACGTTGTCCACGTCCATGTTGTTCAGCTTGAGCAGCACGTCGCCGCGGCGGATGCCCGCCTCCTGGGCCGGCCCCTCCTCCACCTGCTGCACGATGACGCCCTGCCGCTTCTCCAGCCCCAGTTCCTTGCGCTGTTCCGGAGTCAGATCGGCCACGGTGACGTTGAGGGCGTTGTCGCTGCTTTTGGCCGGTTTGCCTTCCGCCAGGGTCAGTTCCTCCTCCTTGGGCAACTCTTCCACCCGTACCGTCAGGCTCAGCTTTTTGCCGTTGCGTATCACGGTCACCCGGGTATCGGCGCCGACACGGCTGCGTCCCACCACCGGCGGCAGGTCCGAGGAGGCATCGATGTCCTTGTCGCCGAACTCGACGATGATGTCGCCGACCTCGATGCCGGCCTTGGCCGCCGGGCCCTCCTTCAGCACCTTGGCCACCAGGGCGCCGGCCGGGCGCTTCATGCCGAAGGATTCGGCCAGTTCGCGGGTCACGTCCTGGATCAGCACGCCCAGCCAGCCGCGCGACACATAGCCCTTGTCCTTGATCTGGGCAACCACGTCCAGCGCCACGTCCACCGGAATGGCGAAAGACAGCCCCATGAAGCCGCCGGTGCGGCTGTATATCTGGGAGTTGATACCGATGACCTCGCCGTCCAGGTTGAACAGGGGGCCGCCGGAGTTGCCCGGATTGATGGCCACGTCGGTCTGGATGAAGGGTACGTAGCTTTCGCTGGGCAGGCTGCGGCCCAGGGCGCTGACCACGCCGACCGAAACGGAGTGATCGAAGCCGAAGGGGGAACCGATGGCCATGACCCATTCGCCCACCTTGATCTGGTCGCCCCGGCCGAACTTGACCACCGGCAAGCCGCTGGCCTCCACCTTGAGCAGGGCGAGGTCGCTGCGCTTGTCGGCGCCGATAAGCTTGGCCTCCACCTCGCGCCGGTCGCTGAGGCGTACCAGGATTTCGTCGGCGCCCTCCACCACATGGTTATTGGTCAGGATATAGCCGTCGCTGTCGATGACGAAGCCCGAGCCCAGGGAGCGGGCTTCCTCGCGATCCGGGTGGTCCGGCATCTCGCCCGGATTGCCGAAGAAATGGCGGAACAGATCGCCCCAGGGGCCTTCCTCGGGGAACTCGGGCATGGGTACGCCCGGCGGCAGGCGCAGCTGGGGGTGGGCCTGGTTCTTCTGCTTGGTGCTGATGTTGACCACCGCGGGGCCGTATTTCTCCACCAGCACGGTGAAATCGGGCAACTCACGCGCCATGGTGGCGCTGCTCAGCAGCAACAGGAGGAGGAATATCCAGGAGAGATGTATGGTCTGTCGAGTCATGGCATTAATTCGCTTTGAGTTTTCCGGACAGTAGGGTCGCCGTGGCCAAAGGCGGAACCCGACGCAGAATCACCGCCATACCGGCGGCAGTGCGGCCCCACCGGCGGTTGTGCCGGTGCAGCCAGAGAAAACCGGCGGCCAGGCCCGCTACGCCGCCCACGATGGCGGCGGCATCACTGCCGCCCAGCCCCAGCTGCGGCGCCAGCCCTTCGGCCAGCAGGGCGCCGGCCATCAGGCTGAGCAGCGGCAACAGATAAACCGTGGCGGAACCGCGCACCAGCATGGATTCGTTGATGCCGACGATGACCTCGTCGCCGGGCTGGGCGCCGATGGGGTTGAGCACTTCCACTTCATGGACGCGGGCACTGAAGACGCCAGCCAGGGCACCGGTGCCGCAGCCCTTGCGGGCGGAACAGCTGCCGCAGCTGCTGCGCCGCTCGGTCTGCACCCAGGCGGAGTCACCGGCCGTTCGAACTACCTGTCCGCGCTCTTCGATCATGGTTTCAGTTACGCAGGCTGACGGAATCGGCTATGCGGCGCGCCGTCACCGGCGGCACCTCGCCCATCACCGTGATGGAATGGCCTTCCAGGGAGCGGGTATAGGCGTTGACCGCCCCCAGGCGGGAGCCGCCGGCCATGCCGGGCTGCCCTTCGGTCTCCGGCTCGATGAATACCGACACCGAGGCGAGACCGTCGCTGAACAGCAGATGCTCCACTGAATTGCCGGCGCCGGGCATGAAGTGATGGCGGTGATTTTCCAGCACGAAGCCCGGGGGAAGCTCACCCACCGTCCACATCCCCGCCTCGTCCGGCGTGTCCTCACGCCCCCGGTCCCGCTGCCAGATGACGTCGCGGCCCTGGGTTTCCGGCTCCAGCTGGGCGACGGGCAGGCTGTCGTGGAACTGCAGGGTAGTGAACATCAGCTGCTCCACGGCCAAGCCGTCCTCGTTGTAGAGTTCCGCACGCAACAGCAGCCCCTTGTCGCTGTGTAGCCACAGGGCGTGGCCGTAGCGGTAACGATCCAGGGGGGTGATGACTATCTTGCGGGCGCTGTGTCCGGCGACGCGCTCGTTGCCGCCATCAGTGAAGCTGTAATAACGCTCGAGGGATTCCAGCCGTTCCGGCAGGTCCAGCGGCAGGCGCCGCCCCGGCCCGGTGCGCTCAACGACGACTTCGTTGTCATCGGGCAGGATGCAGGTGACGTTGTCGTTGTCGCGGATAACCTCGCGCGACGGGCCGCTGAGGGCCAGCAGCCGCTCCCGTTCGTTGCCGTCACTGCGGCCATGCACGATACGCATGGTCTGCATATGGCCGTCATGGGAGTAGACGAATATGCCGTCGTAGTTCAGCTCATGGGCCGCCTGCGACATACGCCCCAGCCACTGGAGCGGCGTGAGGGAGGAGATATCGTCGGCCATCGCTTCGGGCAGCAGCAGGGCGGCCAGCAGGGCTCCGCCCAGAAAGGAACGAATCGGGGAATACTTCACTTGGCCTTCTCGTTGCTGACGATACGCACGTAGGGCAGCACGCCCTGCATGCCGGAAGAAACGGAGTACTCGTTGTGGTTGACCAGATACGGGTTGAGTCGGCCGCGGGTGCTTTGTCCCACCACGGCAACGGCCGGGCTGCCAGTACTGGCCAGCTGCACCATGTCATGGGCCGGCCGCGCCATCTGCGCCACGGTGGCCGGCGCGAAGGCATCGCCCCCCGGCTGTATGTCCGGCTGTCGTATGGCGAGGATGGCCACCGCAGCCACCGAGGCCGCGATGGCGACGCCGGCGGCCTGCTTGGCCAGCAGCGGCAGGCGTGCCTTGCGGCGCGGCGCCAGCAGGGTCGGTTCCGACTCCAGCGCCTGGCGCACCCTCAGGTGGAGACTGCTGCTGTCGGCGGCGGAAAGGTTGGCATGCAGCGCGTCGCTGATCAGATGATACCGGCCCCAGCGCCCCTGCATATCCCCGTCGCGGCGCAGGCGCTCCAGCGCCTGACGCAGGGCGGGACCGTGCAGTTCGTCATCCACCAGGGCCGACAGCTGTTCACTCGTATGGTCTTCCATTTGGTACCGCCTCGGGTTTGGCCGTGTCAGGTTGCTGTCTTATGATGCTTAGTCAATCAAGCAGGGGCTTGAGTTTCGTATCGATGGCCTCGCGCGCGCGAAAAATGCGCGACCGCACGGTGCCGATGGGGCATCCCATCGCTTCGGCAATCTCTTCGTAGCTGAGTCCTTCCAGTTCCCGCAGGGTGATGGCCGTGCGCAGGTCCTCGGGCAAGTCCTCGATGGCACGGAAAATGGTGCGCTCGATTTCGTCCTTGAGGGCCATGTGTTCCGGGGTATCGTTTTCGCGCAGCGAGACCGACGACTCCATGTCCAGCTGGACCGCGTCGGCGGCATCGATATCGGTGTCCGGCGGACGCCGCCCCAGGGCCACCAGGTGATTCTTGGCGGTATTGATGGCGATACGGTACAGCCAGGTATAGAAGGCGCTTTCGCCGCGGAAGTTGGCCAGGGCCCGGTAGGCCTTGATGAAGGTTTCCTGGGCAACATCGAGCGACTCATCCGGATCCCGTACGTAGCGCGAAATCAGCTTGACGATCTTGTGCTGATATTTAAGGACCAGGAGGTCGAACGCGCGCTTGTCACCCTGCTGGACGCGCTCGACGAGTTCCTGATCAGCATGCTGCACGCCCATGGGGCTCCACCTTTTCATCCGTCGCTACATAAAGGCGGCGTCCCACCTGGACACCGGGTATAGACTGCCGCTGCCGCCGGGAGTTCGCCATAAGTACTGCGTTTTTTCACGCACCGCTGCGCTGCCGGGAAACGCTGCGGCACGGACGACCGCAGCCGGCTTCGGCGGCGGCAGGTCCTTGAAATAGCTGGGAACAGGAAATCTCCCTCACCGGCTGTCCCGGGGCCTTACCCCAGGATGGACTTATTCAGTCCTCTCTTCGTATAGTGTCGCCATGATAAACAAGCCGCATGGCCACGGCCAGCGGCACCCGCCACATTCCGGCCCGAGGCTACGCTTGCGCAAACCGATGCAACCCCAAACACAGCACCACTATGATGTCTTGATCATCGGCAGTGGCGCCGCCGGCCTGACCCTGGCCCTCAACCTGCCTCCGTCACTGAATGTTGCCGTGCTGGCCAAGTCCGTCAGCGCCGAGGGCTCCACCTTCTATGCCCAGGGCGGCATCGCCGCCGTGCTGGACGCCCATGATTCGGTGGAATCACACATCGAGGACACCCTCAATGCCGGCGCCGGGCTGTGCCATACCGACGCCGTACGTTACACGGTAGAGCACAGCCGCACGGCCATCCAGTGGCTGATCGATCATGGCGTGGCCTTCACCGGCGAGGAGCGGGACGACCACCACCACGACTACCACCTCACCCGGGAAGGCGGCCACAGCCATCGGCGCGTCATCCATGCCGCCGACGCCACCGGCCGCGCCATCGAAACCTCGCTCATCGACCATGCGCGCGCGCGCGACAACATCGTCCTGCACGACAACCACATTGCCGTCGACCTGATCACCACCGCCAAGCTGGGACACGGCGGTAACCGCGTTCTCGGCGCCTACGTGCTCGACCGGCACTGCGGCAAGGTGGAGGTATTCCGTGCCCGGACCGTGGTGCTGGCCACGGGCGGCGCCAGCAAGGTCTATCTCTATACCTCCAACCCGGACATCTCCACCGGCGATGGCATCGCCATGGCCTGGCGTGCCGGCTGCCGAGTGGCCAACCTGGAATTCAACCAGTTCCACCCTACCTGCCTGTACCATCCCAAGGCCAAGTCATTTCTGATTACCGAGGCGGTGCGGGGCGAAGGTGGCAAGCTGCTGCTGCCGGACGGTACCCGCTTCATGACGCGTTTCGACCCGCGCGGCGAACTGGCGCCACGCGACATCGTCGCCCGCGCCATCGACCACGAGATCAAGCGCCTGGGCGTGGAATGCCTCTATCTCGACATCAGCCACCGCGACGCGGATTTCATCAAAGGCCACTTCCCCACCGTCTATGCCCGCTGCCTGGAGTTCGGTATCGACATCACCCGTGAACCCATCCCGGTGGTCCCCGCCGCCCACTACACCTGCGGCGGCGTGATGGTAGACCTGGACGGCCGTACGGATATCAACGGTCTGTATGCGGCCGGCGAGGTCACCTTCACCGGGTTGCACGGCGCCAACCGCCTGGCCAGCAACTCCCTGCTCGAATGCCTGGTGTTCGGCCGCGCCGCCGCCACCGACATCGTCGCCCGCCTCCCCGAGCTGCCGCCGGTGGGTGAACTGCCGGCTTGGGATGAAAGCCGCGTCACCGATTCCGACGAGGAAGTGGTGGTGTCCCATAACTGGGAGGAGCTGCGCCGCTTCATGTGGGACTACGTCGGCATCGTCCGTACCGACAAGCGCCTGCAACGGGCCAAGCGCCGGGTTGATCTGCTGGGGGGGGAGATCCACGAGTACTACGGCAATTTCCGCGTCACCAACGACCTGCTGGAGTTGCGCAACCTGGTCCAGGTCGCCGATCTGATCATCCGTTCGGCCATGGCCCGCAAGGAAAGCCGAGGCCTGCACTACACCCTGGACTTCCCCGACGTCGCACCGGGTGAACCGCACGACACCATCCTGGTACCGGACAACTCGCCGCTGCGCTGAATAGAACACCTGCCGCGGAGGATGCGCACGCGGGAGCGGAGAGCACGTCAGTACGCACGCCGGCAGTATCTCGAATAAACCTCTGCGTCTCCGCGTCTGGGAAATATGTTCCAGACATTTCCAACCGGCTACATCCATGTAGTCGTCTGCGACGACCAGGTTTTGATTCCCTAAACGCGCTCCAGCCGCAGCGCCACGCGCAGGGCGCGAAACTGCTCCGGCGGCAGGCTGTCGCCCAGCACCGGCAGGACGTGATGCCGGCCGCTGCCCTCCTCCCGCACGTGGAGCAGAACCAGTTTCGGAGTCAACAGAGTGTCCGGCAGCAGCCGCACCGGTACCACCGCCCCGTCCTCCCGGTGCCACAACCAGCTGCCGTCGCTTTCGCGGGCGATGCGCACCGGAGTGAGAATACGCCGCCGGCCGTGCCGATAGCCGGCCAGCAACAACGGCAAAGCCGCCGCCGGCCACCACCACGGCAGCGGCGACAACCACAGGAGCAGTGCGGTAACGAGATGGGCCGTCAGCAGCAGGCGCAGCAACAGGCGGGAGGGAACGGGCTCAAGATACAGAGGTGTTGCGGATGCAGGCGATGACATGGGCGAGACTCCCTTCCGTGGAGGTCCGGGTACCAAGCAGATACTCCAGCAATTCCTGATCAGGCAACGCCAGCAGGCGCTCGAAATCCGCCCGCTGCCCCCCATCCAGCGCTTCATAACCGTGCTGGAGAAAGCCTTCCAGCAATATATCCAGCTCCAGCATCCCGCGCCGGCAGCGCCACGTCAGTTTCCGCGAACTGGTGGTGTTGTCCATCACTTGTATCTTGTAACTTGCAACTTGTATCTGCCTTTAAACTTGATGCTTCAGCATCAGTTGCTTGATGCGGCCGATGGCCCGCGTGGGATTGAGCCCCTTGGGACACACATCGGTGCAGCTCATGATGGTATGACAGCGAAACAGGCGATAGGGCCCTTCCAGTTCGTCCAGGCGCTGGGCGGTGGCCTGATCGCGGCTGTCGACGATGAAGCGCCAGGCTTGCAGCAAGGCGGCGGGGCCGCGGAACTGCTGTGGATTCCACCAGAACGAGGGACAGGCGGTGGAGCAGCAGGCGCACAGTATGCATTCGTACAGCCCATCCAGTTCGGCACGCTGTTCCGGGCTTTGCAGGCGCTCTACCTCCGGCTCCGGATCGTAGGCGATGAGATAGGGTTTGACCGAGCGGTAGTGGTGATAGAACTGACTCAGATCCACCACCAGGTCGCGGATCACCGGCATTTTCGGCAGCGGCCGCACCGTTACCGGCTCGCGCAGTTCGGCCACGGGCGTGATGCAGGCCAGCACATTGCGGCCGTTGACGTTGAGGCCATCCGAGCCGCACACCCCTTCGCCGCAGGAATGACGGAAGCTCAGGCTTTCATCCTGAGTGGCCTTCAGCTCCAGCAAGGCATCGCGCAACATCATCCCCGGCCGCACCTCGGGCAGCTCGAAGGGCTGCATGTAGGGCGCGGCGTCGGTATCGGGATTGTAACGATAAATCAGGAGTCTCATTTATCGACCAGTGATGGATGTGCTACGGATTCAAGGTTCAAGGTTCAAGGTTCAAGGTTCAAGGTTCAAGGTTCAACAAGATAGTGCCCGGGATTCGTTGAACGTTGAACTTTGAACATCAGTAAGTTCGTTCCTTCGGCGCAAAGGACTCCACCGTCAGCGGCTTCATCCGCACCGGCTTGTAATCCAGGGTGCGTCCCTCACGGAAGAATAGCGTATGGCGCAACCAGCGCTCATCGTCGCGCTGCGGATGGTCGACGCGGCTGTGCGCGCCGCGGCTTTCCGTACGGCCCAGCGCCGAGGTGACGGTGGCCAGCGCCAGCTCCACCAGGTTCTCCAGTTCCAGCGCCTCGATGCGCGCGGTATTGAACACGCGGCTGTGATCGCGCAGCACGGCATGCGCCAGCCGCTGCTGCACCTGCACGACTTTGTCCAGTCCCTGTTCGAGCACGGTCTGACTGCGGAACACGCCGCAGTGCTGTTCCATGATCTGCTGCAGCTCGCGCCGCAGGCCGTCCACGGTTTCCCCCTCGCCGCGCCGCTCCCAGCGCGACAGGCGAGCCAGCGCCTGTTCCACGCTGGCGGCATTGAGCGGGCGGTGGAAGCGGTTTTCATGCAGATACTCGATGATGTCGTTGCCCGCGGCACGGCCGAACACCACGATGTCGAGCAGCGAATTGCCGCCCAGCCGGTTGGCACCGTGCACCGACACGCAGGCGCATTCGCCCACCGCATACAGGCCGGGGATGGCTTCTTCACCCTGCCCCGCCGGCACCACCACCCGGCCGTGGCGATCGGTCGGAATCCCGCCCATGGTGTAGTGGGCCGTGGGATAGACCGGGATGGGGGTATGGGCGGGGTCGATGTGGAGAAAGGTTCGGGCCAGCTCGCGGATGGCCGGCAGGCGTGCCGCCACCGTCTCCTCGCCCAGATGGTCCAGTTTGAGCAATACGTGGTCACCCTGCGCGCCGCAGCCGCGCCCTTCGGCCACTTCGGTGTAGATGGCACGGCTCACCACGTCGCGGCTGGCGAGATCCTTGGCGTGGGGTGCGTAACGTTCCATGAAGCGTTCGCCATCCTTGTTGACGAGAAAGCCGCCCTCGCCGCGCACACCTTCGCTGATCAGCATGCCCTTGCCGGCGATCCCGGTGGGATGGAACTGGAAGAACTCCATGTCCTGCAACGGTATCCCCGCGCGCAGTGCCATGGCCATGCCGTCACCGGTATTGATGCGCGCATTGGTGTTGGTACGGAACAGCTGCCCCGCGCCGCCGGTGGCGATCAGCGTGGTCTTCGCCTCGATGAGCAGCGGTTCCCCGGTTTCAATCTCCAGCGCCAGGACACCGAGTATGTAGCCCTGCTCGTCACGGATCAGGTCGACCGCGAAATACTCGTCGAAGAAGTGGGTGCGGGCCCGGATGTTCTGCTGATACAGGGTGTGCAGGATCGCATGTCCTGTACGATCCGCCGCGGCACAGGCACGCGCCGCTTGCTCGCCGCCGAAGTTCTGGCTCTGGCCGCCGAAGCGACGCTGGTAGATGCGGCCGTCGGGCAGGCGGGAAAAGGGCACGCCGGCGTGTTCCAGCTCGATGACGATATTGGACGCCGCGCGGCACATGTACTCGATGGCGTCCTGGTCGCCCAGGTAGTCGCTGCCCTTGATGGTGTCGTACATGTGCCAGTGCCAGTTGTCCGGCAGCACGTTGGCCAGGGCGGCGTTGATGCCGCCCTGGGCGGCAACGGTGTGGGAACGGATGGGAAAGACCTTGGATACCACGGCGACGCTGGCGTCGGCCTGCGCCAGTTGCAGTGCAGCGCGCAAACCGCCGCCGCCGGCGCCGATGACCAGGGTGTCGAACTTGCGCGCCGGCGGCAGCGTCATGGGGTCACCCGCGTCAGGATACGTGCCAGCCACACCGCCAGCACCAGCAGCCAGCCCCAGAGCAGGGCCAGCAGCGACAGCCGCAGCAGCGGCGGCCGCACATAGTCGAGTATGACGTCACGGACGCCGACCCAGGCATGCACCAGCAGGGCGATGAACAGCAGTGCCGTGCCTATCGCCATGGATGGCTGCATCCACAGGGCGCGCCAGGCCGCGTAGTCGTTTACCGGATGCAGGGAAAAATACACCAGGGCCCACAACAGGTAGCCGGACAGGTAGAGCGCGCTGAGCCGCTGCAGCAGCCAGGCGCGCAGGCCGGTAACCTGATGACTCATAACCACAGCGCTCCGACAGCCAGGGCCAGCAGTGCCGCGATGCCCACCGCCCAGGCGGTGCGCCGCGCCGTAGCGCGTTCGACCCCGATCTCCGCGTCGATGAGCAGCAGCCGTAGGCCCGCCAGCAGGTGATGGGTCAGTGCCCACAGCAACACCAGCACCGCCAGCTGCAGCGGCCAGCCTTCGAGCATATGCCCGGCGGCGGCAAAACCTTCGGCATCATTCAGCGAGCGATCCAGCAGCCAGATTGCCGCAGGCAGGGCCAGAAACAGCACCATGCCGGAAACGCGGTGGGCAATGGAAACCAGCGCGGTCACCGGCAGCTGCAATTGCAGCAGGTGGAAGAAAACCGGACGTTTGCTGGGGATAGTCATGGCTTGTTGAAGTATATCAGAGCCCCAATCAGGCAGATGTTTCCCGATTCACTCCGGTATTACCAAGACCGGCCTATTTGGCTATGATGGGCCGCAAGCATTCTATTGAGGAACAGCGCATGTTGAGCGAATGGCAGGCATTTCTCCAGCAGGCGGGCGCCACCCTCGCGGACGGCCGGGTCGAGCATTTCGGCGCGCCGGACGAGGAACGTGCCGCAGCCCTGCAAGGCGATATTCTGGTCGACCTGTCCCATTTCGGTCTGCTCCGGGTCGCAGGCCCGGACGCCGTCACCTTCATGCAGGGACAGTTCACCAATGACGTGCGTCAGGTCAGTGCCGAGCGCAGCCAGCTCAGCGGCCACCCCACGCCCAAGGGACGGCTGCTGAACATATTCCGCCTGTTCCAGCGCGACGACGCCTACTATCTGCGCATGCCGGCACCACTGGTGCAGCCGGCGCTGGAGCGCCTGCGCAAGTACGTGTTGATGTCCAAGGTGACCCTGGCCGATGCCGGCGACAGTCTGTTGCGTATCGGCGTCTCCGGTCCCCACGTCTTTGCCCGCCTGGCGCAGGAGCTGGATCGCATGCCGCAGGCGGCCGATGAAGTCGCGCATGGCGGCGGTCTGACCGTGGTGCGCGTCGCCGGACCCCATCCGCGCGCCGAAGTGTACGGAGACGCGGCAGCGGTTACCGCCCTGTGGCAGCGTCTTGCCACCGTCGCCCGACCGGCCGGTGTCTCGGCCTGGTCCCTGCTCGACATCCATGCCGGACTGCCCAATCTCTTCCCCGCCACCGTGGAAGCCTTTGTACCGCAAATGGTCAACCTGCAGCTGATCAACGGCGTCAGTTTCCGCAAAGGCTGTTATACCGGACAGGAAGTGGTGGCCCGCATGCAGTACCTGGGTACCCTGAAGCGGCGCATGTACCTGGCCCACACCGCGGAAGGCCCGGCGCCCGCGCCCGGCACCGAACTCCATTGCAGCAACTCGGACAGCGGCCAGGGGGCCGGCAAGGTGGTGGACGCCCAGCCGGCACCGGGCGGCGGCGTCGACCTGCTGGTCGTGGCCCAGGTGTCGCTGCTGGAAAACAAGGATGAGGTCCGCATCGGTGACGCCGCCGGCGGTCGCCTGACCTTCAAATCGCTGCCCTATGCGTTTCCGGTGGAAACCCCGGACACCGGAAGTTAACTCCAAATAAATAAGGAAGAACCGTGACCGACATCAGCCGCCAGTTTTACGACGAACTGCTCGCCGACCTGGAACACAACCGACTGGTACTGCCGACCCTGCCCGAAGTCGCGCTCAAGGTGCGCGAGGTGGTCGATGATCCCGATTCATCCATCAGTGACCTGGTGAAGATCATCGTCAGCGATCCCGCGCTGAGTGCCCGCCTGATCCAGGTCGCCAACAGCCCGCTGATGCGTACCGGTCGCCAAATCGAAAGTGTCGATGCGGCGGTCAGCCGTCTCGGCATGCGCATCGTGCGCGATCTCGCCACCAGCATGGTGATGCAGCAGATGTTCCAGGCCACCTCCGACGTGACCGATCAGCGCCTGCGTCAGCTGTGGGAACACAGCACCGAAGTGGCGGCCATCTGCCATGCCCTGGCCGGCCAGTTCACCAAACTGAATCCGGAACAGGCGCTGTTGGCCGGCCTGGTGCACGACATCGGCGCCATGCCGATCCTGACCAAGGCCGAAGACTACCCCGAGCTGCTGCAGAACGAAGAGGCGCTGGACTGGGTCATCAGCGAACTGCACCCGCGTATCGGCGGTGCCATCCTGCGCTCCTGGAACTTCCCCGAAGAGCTGATCGCCGCAGCGGAACAGCACGAGAACATGGTGTACGACTCGCCGGCGACGGATTTCGTCGACGTGGTCATCGTTGCCAACCTGCAGAGTTATCTGGGGAGCGGTCACCACCTGGCGGAACAGGATCTGAGCCAGGTGCCCGCCTTCGCCAAACTCGGCCTCAGTCCGGACGTCAACGTCATCGACATGGACGGGACCGGTGACGCCATACGCGAAACCCAGCAGCTACTCAGTATCTAGCGCAGCCATTTGCCGCGGCGGCACAAAGGCGAAGAAAACCTGATCTGGCGCAGAGACACGGAGACGCAGAGATCGTGTTTTCTCTGCGTCTCTGCGGCGAGGTTTTGAATTTACGGCGTGTCTTTCAGGCCGGGCGCATGTGTGGGAACAGCAGCACGTCGCGAATCGAAGGTGCGTCCGTGAACAGCATCACCAGACGGTCGATGCCGATGCCCTCGCCGGCCGTCGGCGGCAGGCCGTGCTCCAGGGCGACGATGTAATCGGCATCGAAGTGCATGGCCTCGTCGTCGCCGGCATCCTTCTCCGCCACCTGCTTGCGGAAACGTTCCGCCTGATCTTCAGAGTCGTTCAACTCGGAAAAGCCATTGGCGATCTCGCGGCCGCCGATGAAGAACTCGAAGCGGTCGGTCACCGTCGGGTCGTCGTCGTTGAGGCGGGCCAGGGGTGAAATCTCGGTGGGATAGGCGGTGATGAAGGTGGGCTGCATGAGCTTGTGCTCCACCGTCTCCTCGAAGATCAGGGTCTGCACCTTGCCCAGGCCGAAGCTCGGCTTCACTTCCTGGCCCAGCTTGCGGGCAATGGCGCTCGCCTCTTCCAGGCTCTCCAGCTGTGCCGCCGTGATCTGAGGATTGTGGGCCAGGATCGATTCCTTCATGGTCATGCGCTTGAAGGACGAGCCGAAATCGAATTCCTGGCCCTGATAGGTGACGGTGGTGGTACCAAGGACGTCGCGCGCCAACGTATGCAACAGTTCCTCGGTGAGGTCCATCAGGTCACGGTAATCGGCGTAGGCCTGGTAGAACTCGATCATGGTGAATTCGGGGTTATGGCGCGTCGACAGCCCTTCGTTGCGGAAGTTGCGGTTGATTTCGAACACCCTTTCGAAGCCGCCCACCACCAGGCGCTTCAGGTACAGCTCCGGCGCGATACGCAGGTAGAGGTCCATGTCGAGGGCGTTGTGATGGGTGACAAAGGGACGCGCACTGGCGCCACCCGGAATCACGTGCATCATCGGCGTTTCCACTTCGAGGAAACCGTGCGCCACCATGAATTCGCGGATGAGGTGGATGATGTTGGAACGGATACGGAAGGTGTTGCGCGATACGTCATTGGAAATCAGGTCGAGGTAGCGCTGGCGGTAGCGTGTCTCCTGATCGCTCAGGCCCTGCCACTTTTCCGGCAGCGGACGCAGCGATTTGGTGAGCATGCGGATGCTGTCCACACGCACCGACAGTTCACCGGCCTTGGTGCGGAACAGCACGCCTTCTGCGCCGACGATGTCGCCGATGTCCCAGCGCTTGAAATCGTCATAGGCGTCGGTGCCGATAGCGTCGCGCTGCACGAACAGCTGGATCTGGCCGGCCATGTCCTTCATCTGGGCGAAGGATACCTTGCCCATGACGCGCTTGAGCATCATGCGGCCGGCGACGCTGACGCGTACCGGCTCCGCTTCAAGCGCGGCCTCATCCAACTCGCCGTAGCGGGCATGGAGCTCGCCGGTCATCACGTTGCGGCGGAAGTCATTGGGGAAGGGATTGCCCCTCTCGCGCAACGCCTGCAACTTGGCGCGCCGCTCGGCGATCAGCTTGTTCTCATCTGGGGTCTTCTGTTCTTCGCTCATGATCGTTTCAACTTTTATTAACCACGGGGGCACGGGGAACACGGGGTGTCTTGGGCAGATGCATCACTCGTACTGGCCCTGTGTCCCCCGTGTACCCCGTGGTTATATGTTCTCTAGAGACCGCTCTTCAGGCTGGCCTCGATGAAGTCGTCCAGGTCGCCGTCCAGCACGGCCTGGGTGTTGCCGGTTTCCACGCTGGTGCGCAGATCCTTGATGCGGGACTGATCCAGTACGTAGGAACGGATCTGGCTGCCCCAGCCGATATCCGACTTGCTGTCTTCCAGCGCCTGCTTCTCCGCGTTACGCTTCTGCATTTCCATCTCGTACAGCTTGGCGCGCAACTGGTTCATGGCGGTGTCACGGTTCTGGTGCTGCGAGCGCTGGTTCTGGCAGGCCACCACGATGCCGCTGGGAAGGTGCGTGATGCGCACGGCCGATTCGGTTCGGTTGACGTGCTGGCCGCCGGCACCGGAGGCACGGTAGACGTCGACGCGCAGGTCGGCCGGATTGATCTCGATGTCGATGTTCTCGTCCACTTCGGGCGACACGAACACCGAGGCGAAGGAGGTATGGCGGCGGTTGCCGGAGTCGAAGGGCGACTTGCGTACCAGGCGGTGCACGCCGGTTTCCGTGCGCAACCAGCCGTAGGCGTAGGCCCCCTGGAAATGGATGGTGGCGCTCTTGATGCCGGCCACTTCGCCCTCGGAGACTTCCATCAGCTCGGTCTTGAAGCCGCGCCGCTCGCCCCAGCGCAGGTACATGCGCAGCAGCATGCTGGCCCAGTCCTGGGCCTCGGTACCGCCGGAACCGGCCTGGACATCCAGATAGGCGTTGTTGGGGTCCATCGCGCCGGAGAACATGCGGCGGAACTCGAGCTCACCCAGACGCTTGTCCGCCTTCTCCAGATCGGCGGCCACCTCGCCCAGCATGTCCTCGTCGCCCTCATCGCCCGCCATCTCCAGCAGTTCGTCGGAGTCGGCCAGAATCTTGTCCAGGCCCTCGATGGTATTGACGATCTCTTCCAGCTGGGCGCGCTCGCGCCCCAGGGCCTGGGCACGCTCGGGGTCGTTCCAGACCTCCGGGTCTTCCAGCTCGCGGACAACTTCGGTCAGACGTTCGCTTTTGACAGCGAAGTCAAAGATACCCCCTCAGGGCGTCGAGGCGCCCCTGCATCTCTTTGATGCTACGGGAAAGTGCGTTGAATTCCAGCATGATTCCAGGATGACAGGACGAAAACGGCAATGATACTACAGGCAGCGCTACGGGGTGAACAGTAACGCCAACATCCGGCATGGCACCCCGCGCGCGACCGGCCGGCCACGCACGGGGGGAGCATCACATTCCCTTGAGGATGGTGCTGCAACGCGCCATCAGCGCCTCGGCCTTTTTCTCGTCGATGAGCAGGCGCACCACCTTCTTGCAGCTGCTCACCACTTCCTGCAACCCCTCGCGGCTGTCCGGGGCGGCCTCCAGTTTGCTGACCACCTTGCCGGCATCGGCGCCCAGCACTTCCCTGGCGATGGCAATCAGCGCCGCCTTGATCGCCGGGATGTCCTGGTCGGCGGCAACCACGCAACCGTTGTCCTCTCCGCCCATGCTTACGCCGCCCACGGTGATGAAGCCCTGCTCGGCCAGGGTGCGCAGGCTTCCTTCCACATCGGGCAGCGCCGCACCCTTTTCATCGATCAGCTGCTGCACCGACGACTTGCCGTCGATGAGTATCAGCACATAGCGCAGATTCCGATCCAGGCCGCATTTGCGGCTCTGCATCTCCTCCTCGCCCTTGTGTGTCTTGGCTACGATCGCGCTGCGGTCCATTTTATTCGGTCAACTCCTGAATAATCTGGTAAATGAGTTTTACCGTAATCAGCACGTAGATGGCGCCGAAGAAGAAGATCAGCGCCGCTATCAGGCGCATCAGTTCCGCCGGCAGCGTGCCGAAGAACGGTGTCGCGAGATAACCGACACTGAACAGCACCACCAGCATGACCAGGAAATTCCAGCGTTTGCCTATGACGCCTCCCGGAATCTTGGCCTTGAGCGAGTAAACCTGAATCAGACAGAAGATCATCACCAGAATGGCGGCGAAACTGATGATGAGGGATATATCGAGCTTGAAGATGTTCGGCATGCTTTCCCTTCCTTTGTGGTGTTTTTGTGGTGTTGGTCACGGTCTGTGTCGACCGTTGTCATTATGGCGTTGCGCCCCGAACATACCTCCCACAGCGCCGGCCGGTCAATAGCTGCCGCATCTGCCAGGTTGTCAGCCGGCCGTTCCCTCCGCGATCTCCATATATTCCACGATCAGCTGTACGGTTTTACGCTCGCGGTATTCGTTCACGTCGAGACGGTAGGCCAGCCGCACCCTGCCGCCTGCGCCTTGCCACTGTTCCAGATCGGCGTGAAACGCGATGGCATCCACGGTGCTCTTGCTGCCGGCCCATTGCAGCAGCAGCTTCACGTGTTTTTCACCTACGATGCGTTGTTGCACGATGTCGAATTCGCCGTCGAACAGCGGTTCAGGAAAGCCCTGGCCCCAGGGGGCAAGGAAGCGCAAGGTCTCGGCCAGTCCCAGCACCGCCTCCTGCGCACTCAGCTCGCCGTCGCTCAACAACTCGTGCACCGGCGGCTGCGGTCCCAGCTGGCGCTTTACCTCGGCATCGAAGGCCAGCCGGAAGGAGTCGAAATCCGCCTGCTTCAGGGTCAGCCCGGCCGCCATGGCGTGGCCGCCGAACTTCGCCAGCAGGCCGGGATGATGCGCCGCCACGGCGTCCAGGGCGTCGCGTATGTGCAGGCCCGGCACCGAGCGGGCGGAACCCTTGATTTCACCGGGGCCACTGTCGGTGAAGACGATCACCGGCCGGTGCAGGCGATCCTTGATACGCGAGGCGAGGATGCCCACTACGCCCTGGTGCCAGGAGGGATCATAAAGGCACAGGCCCAGCGGCAATTCAGTGCTTTCCTCCAGATGCATGCGCCGCAGTTCCGCCAGCGCCTGCTCCTTCATTTCATCCTCGACGCCGCGGCGCTCCTGATTGAGCTGATCCAGGGTGTGCGCCAGCGGCCTCGCCTCCTCCAGGCTGTCGCTCAGCAGGCAGCGGATGCCGATGCTCATGTCGTCCATGCGCCCGGCGGCGTTGAGGCGGGGGCCGAGGGCAAAGCCGAGATCCGCCGCCACCAGACGGCCCGGCTGACGGTTGGAAATCTCCAGCAGCGCCAGCAGGCCGGGCGAGGCATGACCGCTGCGCAGGCGCGCCAGGCCCTGCGCCACCAAGGTGCGGTTGACCTGATCCAGCGGCACCACGTCCGCCACCGTGCCCAGCGCCACCAGGTCGAGCAGTTGCCCCAGGTTGGGTTCGGCGCAGCCGCTGCGCTCGAACCAGCCGTCCCGCCGCAGGCGGCTGCGCAAGGCCAGCATGACGTAAAAAATGACGCCGACGCCGGCCAGGGCCTTGGTGGGGAACGTGTCGCCGGGCTGGTTGGGATTGACGATGGCGTCGGCCGCCGGCAGCTCCGCCGCCGGCAGGTGATGATCGGTCACCACCACTTTGATGCCCTGTGCGCGCGCCGCCGCCACACCATCCAGGCTGGAAATGCCGTTGTCGACGGTGACGATGAGATCGGGGTTCCGCTGCGCGGCCACGGCGACGATCTCCGGCGTCAGGCCATAGCCATACTCGAAACGGTTGGGAACCAGAAAATCCACCTGCTGCGCGCCCATCAGGCGCAATGCGCGCAGCGCCAGTGCGGTGCTGGTGGCGCCGTCGGCATCGAAATCACCGACCACAAGAATACGCTGTCCCTGTTCCACCGCCTCCTGCAGCAACGCCGTTGCGGCGTCGATGCCGCGCAACTGCTCGAACGGCGGCAGGCGATCCAGGGTGTGCTGCAATTCGTCACGCCGGGTGATGCCGCGGCTGGCACAAACACGCGCGGCAATGGCCGGCATGTCCTGCGCCAGTTGGGCGTAATGTTCGGGCACGGCGCGGCGGACGATGGGACGGCGTTTTTGGGTCATGGCTACCTGCGGCAAACGGCGGACTGAGTAAACACGAAGAAGGCCAGGGCCCACCTGGTGAACGATAAATCAGGTGGAGCCGGCGTACATCGCCAGCGGCCGGCGCCGGCGCCACCAGCGCCGGGCGCTGCGTCTGTCGACATGGTAGCGGCACGCCGTCGCCGTGAGATGAATTTCGAGCTGCATCAACGTGCCGCTGCGCAGGGCGGCCAGCAGGGGCGCAAACCAGTCCCGCTCCAATGCGCCCATCGGGTGCAGTTCCGCATCGAACAGCACCATGCCCCCCGCCGCTACGCCCAGCCAGGCTTCGGCACCGTCTGGCGGTGCCGTGCCGGCGACACCGGCGCGGGCGGCGATGCCGCGCAACAGGCAGTCCTCGCCCTGCAGCCGTTCCCACGGCAACGGGGCCAGCACCGGCAGCAGGCCGCCACCCCACAGCCACAGGCTGTTGACGGCCGGGCGTCCCTCGGCCAGCCGGCGCGCATTGACGCCGCTGGCGTGAAACAGCATCTGGATTTCGTTGAGCGCGGCCTGCATGCGCATGCCGTCCGCACCCTGCGGCAGCAGCGGCCGCACGTCGCAGCCCACGGCATGGTCCGGGGCATGGGTCCGCAGCTGCGGCGCCTGCGGCAGGCGCAGGTACCAGCGGTCGGGGGCCGGCGCCCACAGTTGCCAGCCGTCCTCATGGAACAACGCGTTGAATTCCGCCGTGAGAGCCGCCGCTTCTTCGGCCGTCAGGGACAGCTCGCTGCCACGGGCGGCCAGATAGACCTTGTCCTGATCGGCTACCAGATGTACCGGCTCGGCGCGCAGCCAGTAACCATCCGCGGCGGCCCCGCCGTCACCCAGGCAGCACAGCGGCCCCAGCGGCAGGTCCTGTTGCGCAGTCGTTGTCACGCCACAGAGTTGCAGCAGGCGCCGCTGCCAGTCAGCGGGTTGATCGCAACGGCGTTCACCGCGCGCCAGCAGGGTTTCCAACGCCGGCAGCCGCTGCTGCACGGCTGCCGGATCATGGGGAAGCAGCAGTGTGAGGGAACGACTCATGGCAACCGAGGAAAGCCGCAAGCTATAAGT